>JACCEA011297898.1_pt1 | contig 10746 bp, 5 predicted proteins | sample 7449851 | NCBI WGS metagenome assembly JACCEA01 (sample SAMN15323453, study PRJNA562643) | freshwater metagenome | isolation source: river surface water | place: USA:Blue River Watershed | collected 2017-08-18 | reverse complement strand
CACATCCTTCCCAGTCCACGGATATCCCACTCAAAATCTTCCCCCATTCATCAACCTGAAATAATGCACAAAGCTATACCAAAATCTGCAGTTGAAGATGAAGATCCCTATGCAAGTGAAGATGATTTTTATCCTGCATCTCCTGAACGGTGATATTCTTGAATATCAAGAAAATCTGCATTGAAATGCATGCACAGCATACCACGGAATATCAATTAATTCTCGCACTTTCAAAGCAAACAACATTATGCTGCCACCCAATGGAATAACATATACAAGATTGCATCATTTGAGCAAAATTCAATGACATGAAGGACAAATATACACATTCATGAGAACAATCAATCGATAAGGTCCTTGTGATTGTTGGTTCTTGAGCAACCGATGTAATTCCTAACAATCATCAATCTCATCAAGTGGGTTTTCTCGTTTCCTCATCACTCGATAAAACTCTTATCAATCATTTCTTGCAATTCGTCGTCTGTCAAGTTTTTGCCCAGTTCGCGGGGTGACCATTTCAATACACAGCATCCATCATCATGTAGGCCTCTGCGCTGTAGTAGTAGGCGGGAGGCATTGCATATGTGTAGTCAAAATTCAAAATGAGCATCCCTCTGTCTCCTCCACACCAAAGACTTCAACAAATGCACCAAAATTGTTACCAAACAAGTCTTCAGAAGTAAAGATGAAAAGACACGAAAGGAAATCTTGCTTTTCGTTGTCTGGAGAGAGTGGTGGTTCATAATGATAATCATTTGTGAAGATAACATGATAGAGATCTCTACTCAGAAGAGAAAATCAATTCCGCTACACCAATCTCTTCCAAATTCAATTGAATTTGTCCCCTTGTACAATAACAATAGTACGTAATGCTTTGTTATATTGGTATTGTATATGTCATGAAAGATTGAAGAACATGTTCCTAATGTCACCTGGTTGCTGTAGTCACCGTCCATGTTTTTGGCTTTGATCTCAGCTGTAATGCCTTTCTTGGTTAAATCGATTTGTAAAAGACTGGCAACACCAAGAATGTCATCCACATGGTAGTTATTTCACACTGTCCAAATCACTCAAGACTCGCTATCAGTACCGTCACAAGAACCATAATATTAAATTTCATCAATATTTCTTGTTCTGGTGGTTTGTTGAAATAGGTTATCAGATATAATGGACTCGCCACAGATATACTGGAAGATCTTTTGAGGAACGTAAAGGTAACATCAGCGGCTGTAGTAATAGTTGGTGAAAAGAAAACGAATTTACCTTTGAATATTTGTTGGATTTGACTCTAACTTTTCCAATGAATTAATGCATACAACACAATTTGAATTGGTCGTGTTGTTAGTTTCCTTCTAGTGTTTAAAGTCAATTTTCATGTCACTTGCGCTTTACTTATGTTGATCAGCCAATGAAATACGATTGACAATAGTAAGAAGTTTAAGATTCGTTGTTTGATGCATACAACTGATGGAAGTATTTGAATGTAGCAAATGATTTACCGGTACCACAACTAGATTAATCAATAACGGCATCATTCTAAACAAAGTCAAGGTAACTGATACCATTTGATACATATAAGTTGGAGATCTTCATAAATGGTCAATCCTGTTGTGTTTATCTTGTTCATATCAGCAACTGATACAATGTTTTGATTTGTTTTGTTTTGTTTGGTAATGCCAAATGTAATCAACTTTGTCTTAATCAAAACCTTATTAATTGAGTTGATTTCAATACATTAATAAGAGTGCTGAGGAGCGTTAATATATATGAAACACACCACAGATATGATGGCAAGGAAGTGAAACGACTGGTGACCGAGTTACGAAATTACATGCCGTTCAATCTTGTACTTATTTGAATAATCATCAATCCTAATCAACTACCGTAAGGACCCACGTCCCATGATAACGTTCGACATAGATGTCACTTATCTTTAAAAAAAAATATAAAAAAAAAAAAAACAACCAAGAGGTTTTTACAAACTGCAATCATTAGTCCACACGAACAAATCCAGCAGGCGCGTCACGTTGGCAATCCAGCGACAAAATTTTATTATCCCCTTTACCACACAAAATTGAGCGATAAATCTCATGAAGAACACCCAAACAGTTGTTGAGTAACTGCTCTGGATACGATCGCCAATCTTTTGATGAGTTCATTGATATTTTGAACTCCATTTTTGATGGCTTGCTTCGGCTCTGGCTTGAAAATCATTAACATTTAAATCCAGGCTGAGTTTCAAATTCTATACGCCTATGGCACTTGTGCAACTCGCGCATGAAGTATTCGAGGTTCCCCTTACCTCCATGAGGCTTAGCACCGTCTTGTTGAATGGCGATTCTCTCTCCCTTCTTCCTTAAGCTTCTTTCGGACAGCTGGAATGGCGCAAAACTCTCGATAAACTTTAAAAATGCCACTTTTCGACTTCGGTACGAGGATATTATTCTGTCGCTCTGGTGGGAGTTCCATGACCGTTAGACAGCGTTGAAGTTTATAAATTTGCATTGTCATTCATTTTTAAACTGTCGCTTTTCAACGGAGGAAGTATATAACATATATGGGACGTGGGGGAAGACACAGTCCATACTGTCAAATCCCAAATCATTTTACAAAATCATAGCACTCAATAGCTTGCCCACCCGAAGTAAGCTTTCTCTCGTCACCATTCCTGGGCATTTAGTCTTGTCTTGATTGATGGTGGCAACAATTGATTGAAGTTCTTGTGTACTTAACGAAATGCTGGTTGTTCTCTGTGACTGTACTTGGAAATCCAGCATTGGTAGCAGAGGACGAAGTATGATCTGGGAAACAATGAAATTATATACAAAAGAACAACATTACATGCGACCAAACAGACCTTCAGATATTCCCACTCTATCCAAGCTTGTTGGAGAGTTTTAGTTGGTATCAATACGTTTGCGTTGTTAGGAATGGCATACTGACCAGACGCTAAACGCTTCATCAAATCCTCATACAACACTATACAACCCTTACATAATTCTTGGTAGAGATAATGTTTGTATCGTTGTCCTTGTGGCCCCTGTACACTCATAAAAGTCGAGGTATGAGCTGTGAGTTCAGTAAAAGCGGAATCAGAGGCCCTGCTCTCGGGTTGATATTCATTAGACGAAATTATACCCAGCACATCGTCGTCGTTATCATCTCCCCCAACTCTGTCTCTTTCATCTTCTTCGCCGTCAGAATTACCGTGGCCTTTGCTAACCGATGAACCATTGTCAATATATGACAAACCATATTCATCCTTTCCACCTCCAGTTTCAATGCTCAAGTTTCTGATTGTGGAACACAAAAGTAACTTCTCATCATGAATAGCCAAAATTATTCTTGACAAGTGTACTGGCATTTCAGTTACGGGGTCAACGAGGGGATCAACGAAGTTATTTTCAAATTCACGGTGAACCAAGTTTGCATACCCAGCGTTCAAAATTGATTGGAGACTCTTTATTCTGAATGCAACGTATCGATCCGCATTTTCGACTTCTCTACTAATAATGTCCTTCAACATGGGCAACAACAATGATCCAGCAGAAGTATGGGTGAAATACCATTGCGTTGCCAGATTGCTGTAGTTATTACCCTTTTCAGCTGACAGACTTTGGGTTATAGTACTCATAATTTTATCAAACAGATTAATATTTTGAGCATCCGGAGTAGATGCTACTGCCGTTGGGATGCTTTTAGTAGGGCTGTTCGACGCAATGGGAGTGTTATTGTTGGCTGGATTTGTTGCAGCTGCACTTGCTGCTGCTGGATCAGAAGATGAATCGAACGCGAACAAGCGATTCAGTAACGAACCACCAGCATTTGAATTTGAGACACCAGCCACTGAAGCAGAAACTTCCGGAAATAGACCGCCCGAGCTTGAGTGATTGGCATGTGGTGGTTGCATGAAGATGGACTGAGAGAAATCCATGGAAAATAACTTCCCGGAAATACTCATTATTCTTGGAATAGAGCAAGTTCTCAAACGAATATATCCGCGAATGCAATCAATCCATTCAATATGTTTTGATTTACTTTTGGGATCGGATGTTGAAAAGCGCTGTTTTGCTTTTGTTAACGGATCGAAGTGCGTATTGTCTCGTTCCCAACCAGACTCACAATAGCGTAAATCTTCTTCCAGCGATTGTAAAATCAAGTGATTTTGGTGCATAGAAACACGTGCAGTCATTGATTTCTTCCGATTCCGTTTCGTATCAGATGGGGATTGTGCAATATAACCTTCACTCTGAAAGGAGATTTCAAATTCAAAATAAAAATGTTGTGTACAACTAGCTTACCTTCGGTAGCAAAGTGGACATTTTACTATCCTCTATGTACATGGCTCTCCTCCGAAGTCTCTCAATAAAAGATGACAGAATCTTCTGAAGCAAATGTTCGTAGAACACTCCTGATGACCAACTTGGACTAAAAACTATAAGAAACAACAATCCTGAACGAACAGCGTTACAACCATACCGTTTCAACCTCGCCTTTAATGCGTTAATACTTCGCAAAATCAAACTCTCAAATTCCTGAGATGAACATCGTCAAGAGTGAAATATGAATGAGAAATAAAGGCGTACCATCACAGCCAACTCAACCCCAGTCTCACGGTTACTCGAACCCCCATCTAGCATCCCCTTAATAGAACCAACAGTCCCAAGAGTGATGCTGTTCCTTGTTGCAAAATCTCGAGCGCTCAAATTTCCACCATCACTATCTGCGAGATAGCAATCACTAATGTAATAACTCCGGTCCAGTACTTTCTCTAAAACCTTGACGGCAATTTGAGCTTCCCCCTAATTCAAAATGTCAGTATCAACAAATGAGCAAAATTCGCATATCAACCTCCTTCGCTAGATTACACAATGTAAGCATTGGTTCGTGATAAGGACTAGCAGACGAGTTAAAATCCAACTATCATGAAGGGAATCAAAACAATACTAAAAGTATTCCTATCTATGAGTACCTCTATAAAGTCTTTTTCACCTCTTCCAGATACCACATATGATGCAAAAGCAAGCTTTCGAGAATCTCCACTTGACTCTTTCCCAGTAAAAGAATCATATGCTACTTTCATTACAGACTCTAACCCATCATACAATAAATAGACATCACTCAAACAATCTTGGTGAAAAGGTTGTAGCATGCTTTGTCTAAGCGCTGCAGAAGCGGAACTGACCGTAGCACTGCTGGCGATACCTGTAGAGTTTGTACCAGCAGATTGTATCAATTCGTAGAACCTTGTGATATTTGCACTAATTGTAGCAGCTTTGGCTTGCCCCTGCACAGATGACTTACTAAGGAACTCGCCAAAGTCTACTTTCAAAGCCCATCCACCAAATTGGGCAGGAAGCTGAGCCAGAAACTGATCAAGGTCATTAAAAGAAGACAAAATCTCTGTTGGAATAACAAAGATGTTGCGTGTTCCATCTAGATTTATTGAATTTGAAGATGAATAAAAACCGTTTATGCTTTGAGCAATACTTTCAGTGCTAATTGTGATGCCTAATGCCAAGAGCTTCGATGCTGATAATCCTGTTCGAATGGGCTTGTTCAGTGGAACACTGTTTCCACCAAGCATGGGCGCTCTCATTGATTGCATGGACTGCAGGATTCCTGGCCCTCGAGTGCTCAGCTGAGAAGGAAACCCACGTCCACCTGTGCTTCCTAGAACTCCACTGCGTTCTAAAGGAAATGGAGTATTTCCAGGCAGCTGTGTTGTTAAGTTTGCCACGAGAGTATCACAAGAAAGCCTATGAGAAATAGTTAGATAACATATAGATGCTAAAAAAACCAAATTCACTTGCCGAAATAAACAAGGGAATGATCGGGAGACGATTTCAACAATCTGCTCGCAATACGCTTTTCGCACCATATGACACAAAATCTCACTGTAGTCACGAAACTTAGCGTCGTCTAAGTCTGAACTAGCAAAAGGGCTTATACTTGCCCTTCTGGCGGAAGGACTTTCCCTGGATGATTGAGACATGATTGACTGTATCCATAATTCAATCCCACCGGAATCTTCAATTACATTTTCATCCATCACATCATCGTCAAATTCATCATGCCCATTCTCCCCATCATCCACACCAATATCATCAATGTGAACATGAGAAAAGCTACCTCGCATCACTGAAGTACGAGAAGCGGAAACACGCTTCGATGCTTTTATCAAATCATGGGACAAGCTAACACTTCTTTTACGTGAGGAAGCCACAAACTTTTTCACTGCATTTGCGACTGTCTCATTGTCACTTGATCCCACAACAGAAGCGCTATTTTTACTCAAAATATTTAGTTCTTGGCCATTCTCGAATGCTTCAACACTATCGGCCATAAACTTGAGCTTTGCGTCATTGCAGAGGGACAAAAAATGAAGCAATTGACGTATGAAACACATCCGAACTACTTGTGCATAGTAACTTGGTCCATCCAACTCCAACAGAATTTGAGCATGCTTGTTAATCTCTACATAATTGAAAGATGGATTAAATAATTGGGTCAAGCAAATTTTCCTTAATTCTGATACAACTCCATCAGCAGCCTTTTTGATCTTTGGAATAATTTTCAATGATGAATTTCCCGGCACTGACTGAACACGTTGGTAAAGCGTTACAACATCCTTTAAATCATTACGATCCAATGCTTTCTTCATTAAAAATGGGTATTCCAGGGCAGTTGACATGCCCCGAAGAACCTTTTCTGCACTGCGAATTTCCCGTCCATGCTTCATCCTTTCTAGTATCGGTGCAAGCGTCTTCTTGGCTTCCACTTTTGCAACATCCAAAGTTATGTGTGCTTTTTTTAGCTTTTCCATACCTTTGTCCCCATTGTTACCACTTAATTCGTTACTTGATTTGGTGATATTTGATTTTCGCTCGGTATCTATCGTTACATTCATAATTGATTGAAAATAAATTGCAGCTGTTGTACTTACTGCCTTGACGGTAAGCTTTAAGCCACTCCAAACCATCAGCACATTGAACAAAAAGACCAAAGTGGGTGCGAACCAGATTTTCTCGGCGTCTGCTTTGTTGCTGTAGTTGGTCATTTAAGTGTTCAAGTCCTTTCTTCAATTCACTGAAATCAGATTTTCCGTGTACGAGTGAGAGAAAAGTAGATGTCGAGAAGTTTTTGTCACTAGGAATGATACTATTGGTGGTTCTATCAAAATGAACTGTGATTGGACGCTATGATCAAACAAATACAACTTTTTTCTACCTTCTTCCGCGCGAAGCTGCAATAAATACATGGTCGTGGGGAGAGTCATCCTCATCATCATCATTGTCATCATCGTCATCCTCGTGGCTTTCCTGCAATTTATGACGGAAGGATGAACCATCATTTACAGTTATGGAGCCTCTCCTTCCGGTTGAACTGCTTTGTTTCAGGCCGCCAGTTGAAAAAATCTTCTGGGCCTCTCGCAGATCGATATCTCGTATTCCTAAGGGGTCCGGAATAGGAGGGGGGTCCTTTGGACCTTCATCTATCTTTATATAAAAAAATTCAATTGTACTTGTAAATTATTACGATCAATAAAAGTACCTCAGCAGTGCCTATTTCCTCGCCTTCTTGAAGTGGGACACATTTAAAATTAATAGCTTCCCAAGTCGTCGCAAAAACTGGTTCGCGAGAAGTGTTGCTCTGACCTTGTCCACCCGCTTTTAAAAGTTCCAACGTTTGATTGATCTATTAGAAAAAAGAAGGTGAACCAAGAACACTGACACAAGGAGTGTCCATACATGTTCCAAATTTGCCTTCTGCAACCAATCTTCCAACCTATCTTGACATACCTTACTGCCACCCAGCAAGTATGGAATATCAACTGCTTCCAAATCATCGTCTATATTACGATGGTCATGAAGCAAAATGGACAACAACTCAAATACAGAATCATCGGTATTGATTCTTGATCTCGTTAATGTTAGCTTGTTTTCAGTAGTTGGTTGAAGGATATGTTTTGGAAAGTTGACCTTAATGAGTTCATCCTTGGTCAAACGAATGAACCGCTCATAGTATATTGTATCATCGATAAACGTAACGAGCCAATGCAACAAAGTAATGGCAGGGGCACAAATTCGTTTCAACTGACCATCATGTTTCTCGGATTCTACTCCACAAAAATGAATCAAACCGAGGGTGGCTTTTCCATCTAGATTACCAGTAAACAAGAAATCAACATTATCGTCTGATATCTAATTCCACAAAAATGAGTGAATCGCCTGCATAATGTATGTGCACGATTGTCTATTCTTACATTGGGAACATAAGATTGAACATAATTCTGAAATTGTTGTATGGCCTTGAGTTTCACAGGATGCGTTCCATTCTTCAAATTTCCCAAAAATATGCGAACTTGATTCCCTGCATAATCATCTGATTTCTTCATTTTTATAGGACAAGATGCCGGATTGCAAGCCTGCTTGTATCGCAATTTGGAATTCTATTAAAACATCGATTCCAATTGGGGGCTTCACACCATCATGTGCTATTTTACACCAAGCCATTGTGGTGCACACAGCCTTATTAGGCCTGTTAGCCCCTTATGTTCCGTGGCTTAATTAAACATGCGGCAGTCTTTACAGAACAGAGAGAGCAAATGAAACGTTTCACGTGCTTGGGAAGCACAAGCAAATACAATTCCAAGCAATCGACGGCGCTTCTGGTAGCCAAAAATATTTATACAATTTTTAACACTGCAAAAATGGTGAGAACTGAGAATTACTGAAGGGTATTCCTACTAACGAAAAAGTTTGGTCCTTCAGAGTGAAGTGGAAGAAACTATTGAACGCATCAAGGTGCAATCAGGCGTGGAAGGTTATGTCATTTGCAATAAACAAGGCCAAGTTCTGCGCAGATATCCATCAATGACACTTGAACAGGCGGAAAAATATTCCAATTGCCTGTTGTCGCTTACAAATCAAGCACGAGGAGTGGTGAGAGATCTGAATCCAAAGGTATAGGGGCTTTCTACAGTACTGTTTGATGGAGTGTAATTATTGTTGCTTAGAATGAGTTGCGATATCTTAGAGTACGCGGGAAGAAGCATGAAATTATGGTCGCATTTGGTAAGTATTTGAAATATCACAATACGGATAGTTAGTTTCAAGTGTCGTGGCAGATGTTCAATTTATAGTGATAGTGATACAACGATGGACTCCTGCAGGTATTACAGAATTTTTACTTGTTGTGATATCGCGTTAACTTCATTCCTTTTCGAAGTGGAGAAGTCATCATCGTAAGCACTGGAGAAATTATCAATTATTTGTTGAAGGTTTTTTGCATTTGACGTGGTGACTGTGCTTGTGGAGATTCATTATTTTACTCTGGAAGATGTGCTTTGGCTTGTTGCGCTTTTGTTCCCCAATGAACCAAGTAAGCTTAAGTTAACGACTCAGCATTTACAAAGATATATGATGACACATTAAGACACTATTATCTCACATCTTCACGAAGGGATATTTGGTGCAGATTTACTATTTACACTTCGCAGCAAGTCCAATACTTCCTTCTGATACTCTTCGAAATCCTGCTTGCGAATTCTTTTCAATTCAAGGTAATCCTCTTCACGACAATCGCCCAAGTAAGATTGCTCTAAAGATTTGTTTCCCTCTTGTATCTCCTTCGCCCTCTGGATCTCCCGATGCAGTTCAGTGTTGAGAGAGGAGCTTGAAGTAAAGTCATGAGCATATGCACTGGCTTTCTCTTTTTTATCTACATGCGCGAAAGATATTCTATAATCTTCTGACCCAGCAAAAGCATCCATCGCTGCCCTTGCCCCACGTGCAGAGGAGAAAGTTATGATGGCAGAACTCCCTTTCGTTGCGGATTTGTTAATATCCTCTATTCCACCATAGGGAGACAATAACTGCTTCAGGCTTTCATCATCATGAGTTATGCTCTTTTTCCATTTCAGTTTCAATTGAGTTTCTTTCAAACCATATTCCTCAGCTAAAGTCTGGGAGTAACTATTATAATCAGCATTCTTTTGTTCCAAGTTTCGTCGCATTTCTTCCATTGCTTGTTCCATCATACTCTGATTTTGCTTCCTTATTTTGTCAATAATTTTTGAGTTCTTCCTCACTTCGTATGCAAGAACTTCATTGGGATCTTTTGCTCTCTTTATTTCATTCTCCACATTCCTCTCAAGAGCATCGCGGAAGCGTTTCCGTCGCTCATCCATTCCCTTGCTCCTCTCAGCTTCATACTGCTCTCGCTTTTTCACAGATTCATAGTGATCGTCAATTAGTTTCTTCTTTGTTTCATCTGTAAGAATTTCTTTCGCTTTTTGGATAAGAAGAAATTTTGCCGATGCATCCGCCTCTGTAGTTTTGTCAGGATGATACTTCAATGCCAGTTTTCTGGCTGCCCTTGCAATATCTTCAATGGGACTTCCCACATCACAGCCCAAAATACCATACCAATCGTGCTGAAATTCCTCCTTTTCTTTGTCAAGCCCACTCATATTTGATGTTTGGTTCAGCAGATAAATGGTGCATTGTACAATCCAATATAGGGATTGATTCCGATTTGATTATTCGAGTGTATGAGAATCCATCTTCCAAGACAAATTTAAGACATAGAATCGTGTAAATATTCCATTGTCCGACCGCTTAAAAATTGGATTGCGGAAGACTCTAATAAAAGTAGAAGTATTTATTTATATAAGCGGCGAAACTCCATAATAAAATCGTCCATTTCTATCCCTTCTCGATCAACTGTAGTGCTCCACAGTAT
>JACCEA010468134.1_pt1 | contig 10747 bp, 14 predicted proteins | sample 7449851 | NCBI WGS metagenome assembly JACCEA01 (sample SAMN15323453, study PRJNA562643) | freshwater metagenome | isolation source: river surface water | place: USA:Blue River Watershed | collected 2017-08-18 | reverse complement strand
CTATTAATGATTCTCTGTATTTATCTGACATAGCAACATAATCGTCCCTTTGCTTAGTCAATATATTTATAATATCAATTTCTGCTTTTTGATTTGCGATTTCAACGGTATCAGATTTAATTTTTTTAAACACGACGTAACATGTGGTTAATAACGCAACAACGCCACCAATTACTTCTTCTCCTGCTAAACTTGTTAAATCAACCATTTAAAAAATCAACCATTTTTTTTTCTTATTATTTTTTTGTTTTAATTTATCATTTTCTTTTTTAAATTCATTTATAGAATCATTAATTTTATTAATATCATTTTTTATATCGAGCAATTCTAATTTTATTTCCGAAATACACCTCATGAATGTTTCGAAATATACGTCATTTACCATTGAAAATGCTCCGAACTTTTATTTTATTTAAAGTTCGGAGCATTTTCTTTAATAATTCGATTTTACCAAATATTAAATTAAATCGTTATATCTTTTTAAAGCATATTGTATATACAAACAGAGATAGATGTAAAAATACATCTATCTCTGTTTTGTGTTTTATATCAATTTGATAGATCAGTCAAAACAATTACTTATTTTCTTTATAAGCAATTCGTACTGATTCGGCTACAATAGATTTGTTGTATGTTTCTTGTAAATTTTTCAATTTCAACGTAGTTTCTTCACGGTGTTTTACGCCATCTTGTTGAATTTTGATAACGTCGTTTACTGTTTTAATCAACGTTGCTTGAACGGCTTCTAATGTAGATGCATCAATAACTGAACGTTGATTAGCTTTAGCCACCGCAACACTATTCGTGTGTAAAAGTTGTGCGTTGCGTTTTAATAATTCATTTGTAGTATTATCAATCGCTTCAGCTAATTTTACAGAATTTTCTTGTTCATTCAATGATAACGCTAATGCAATTTGATTTTTCCATGCTGGAATTGTAATTGAACGTACAGCATTGAATTTGTCAATCAACATTGTATTATTGCTTTGAATTAAACGAATCATTGGCAATGTCTGTAATGCCGACTGTTGCAATAAATGTAAATCAGATAAACGCTTATCTAAATTATTACATACGTGATTTAAATCAAAAATCTGTTGAGTAATATTTTGATCTTCTTTTAAAGGATCAGCTTCAGATAAACGTTTAATTTCTTCTTGTAATTCAGCATAACGCACTTTACCAGCAACAATATACAAACCAAGTTCACGATAATCCATTGTAACAGCGTTAAACATTGTGTCAAGCATATTTACACGATGTTTTAATCCGCCTTGATTAGTTTCAATTTCTGTCACAAGATTATCAATTTGTGTTTTAGTATCGGCAAACCGCATTTCAAACTTTTGTTTTGCGTTTTTTGCACTTTTAAATAAAGAACCAACTAATGGTAACTTAGCTAATCCAGAAGGCGATGAAATTAAATTACTAGAATTAATTGTTTGAGCTACAGATAATACTTGATTAAGTTTTGCTCCGGTTTCATCTAATTCAGAATTTTTTACTAGAGATAATAATTCAGATGTACATTTATTTGATTCATTAGATAAATCTTTACCATATTCTGCAACAGCTAATGTGGAAACATCGGTAAATTTATTTTTAATTTCGATAATGTCTTTAACATCTTCTACTTTTAAACCATATGTTTTTAAATCTTCTCGCGAAACTTTATTATCTAAAATCAGATCATAATTTGGTGATTCAATAATATCACAATTCACTTTCTGCTGTTCTACTACATCTTTCATATGTTTCTCCATAATAAATTTTAATTTATGCATCATATATCATAAAAGTTATTTTGTATATACATTTTTTTAAAATATACGATTAAAATTCGATTTTGAAAATTTGATATTTTGTTCTAATGCTGGTCGTAATACTTTTTCAATAGAAATAAATTTATCTATTAAAATTCCAATGTTAGCTTTACATAGATCATATTGTATAGCATTCGTCTTTGCCAAAATTTGTGCTGATAAAAGATCATCTTTTTTACGTACTAATCGTTGAGCTTCATACGTAGATAATTCATTATCCCGCATGAAGTCTTCTATTAATAAAATATCTGATGTAAATGTATCATAAATTTTTTTTAAATCAATATACAACGTATCAAATGAATCATATTGATTTTGTAGCTGAGATAAAATAAAAGATCCATTTTTTAATAAAGTTTCAAATTCAATATGAGCAATTTTAATATTAGCTTCAATTTCAATATCTGTAGTAAACGTAAATATTTTTTTTATAATACCAATATTAGAATACGTATGAAATCTATCAACAGATTTTTTTAATCCTGAAATTATAGATACCATTTTAGCTGAATTAGTATCTTCTAAAGAAACTGAAGAAGATAATTCATTCATCTTATCAATAGTATCATTGCCAATTATAAATACGTCAATATTAGACATATCATATCTCCAATACGCAAATAATTGTTTTTCATTATATACAAAAATTTAAGTTGTGTACACAACTTAAAGTTATTAATTATTTTCAAAATAAAATAAAAAATGTATACACATCTACACGCATATGATATAATAATTATATTGTTTTAATTAAATTGTATGATCTTAAAACATAAAGGATTAACGTTATGCCAAATTTTTCTAACACTTTCGATATAACAGTTCATTTTTCTTTAAATGTATTCTAAATAATAAATTAGATAAAAATAATAAACTAATTTATTTCTTTAGTAAATGTTTCAATTGAGATACTATATCATATACTGATTAAAAATAAAGTATACTCATCCACATCTGATTTTTTAAGTTAAGTCTATACCTTTACTCAACTTTTTATTTTGAATCAGAGTTAACTCTGATTCTCCTCTTTTTAAAATATTCAGAGCTGCGTTAATGTCTCGATCGTGAATAGAGCCACAATCAGAACATTGCCACTCTCTAATAGATAAATCTAATTTATCAATCTGATAACCGCATTCAGAACATGTTTTACTAGAAGCAAACCATCTATTTATTTTATGGAGTTTCACTCCATTCCATTCACATTTATAAGATAATATAGATATAAACTTAGACCAAGAAACATCGGCTATAGATCTAGACAATTTTCTATTCTTAATCATATTCTTAATAGACAAATCTTCGATATAAATAAAATCGAAATTTTCTATTAGATTTTTAGATATGCAATGGAAAAAGTAATTTCTTTTATTAGTAATAGATTTAAATAGTTTAGCTCTTTTGAGTTTACATTTCTTATAAGAATTAGAATTTTTAGTTTTTCTAGACAAACATCTATCTAGAAATTTTAATTTCTCTAATTCTTGTTTCAAGAATTTAGGATTATCTATTTTCTTACCTTGGCTATTAATAAGAAAATGTGTCAATCCTAAATCCAAACCAATTGACTTAGACTTATCTTTTAATTTAAAATCTCTTTCTTCATATTTTATTTCTACTTCATAACAAACAGAAGCGTAATAATGATTACATTTATCTTTAGATATAGTAATTGATTTGATTTTATCTCTGTCTAAAGAGTTTAGATCAATTTCACCTCTTAATTTAAGTTTACCTAAACCTACTAGTCTAATTTCATTATTTTTATTAGTATAAATTCCTGAACCTGAAAAAGATATAGAGTCTTTAGAAATGCCTTTCTTTTTGAATTTAGGTTTACCTATTTTAGATTTTCTATTTTTATTGAAAAATTGTTTTAAGGTAGATTGAAAATGGCGAATAGTTTGTTGTTGACAACAAGACGAAGATAATTTAAGAAAGTCAAAACCATGAATTTCTTTTAATTCTTTTACGGTAGGATAAATTTTAGTAGTTAAATCTTTATTTAGAAATATAGATGTATAATAATTCCAGATGAAACGACTATTACCGAAAGACTGAGACAAAACTAATTCTTGGGTTTTAGTTGGATAAACTCTTAAATTAGTTCTCTTTAATATAGTCTTAGTAACAGCCATTAATTAATTTCTTATTTACTTCTAAAGTTTATTTAATATAAAATAATTTACTAATTTTATTAGATTTATAAAGTTATATACAATCCAAAATACGAAATTTCTTATGAAGACGCCGTTGAAATCGTAAATACTATTTGGCCTGAATTACAAAACAAGCCATTCATTTCTAAAACTGATATTATAGCTCTTAATATTTTAACTAAATGCGAAAATATTATTCACGATTATCAATTTTAACATTCAAATAATTTTATAACTAAAAAATAAAACCTCTATAAACATGTTTATAGAGGTTTTATTTTAATTCATGATTTAGGTTTCCATAATCGAGCTTTTTTCAGTGGCTTAGGAATATCACTGTGTCTAGCGAGTAAAACTAGACAAGATTTTTTACCATTTAATGTTGTACTTTCACCGCGTTCGATTATTGGATAATCTTTTGTGAATTCATTTTCAATTAATTTAATTTTATCATATAAACCTTGGTTTACACGAACAACAACTTTTTTATATGAATTTGTTAACCAATCTTCATATAAATTAGAATCTGTTTTTATTTTACTAAATTCGATATGCGCTCCTAATGTAGCATGAGCAACTAATGTAGGAGTCATATAATCAGGAAATTCATCCAATATGCAAATATACATTTTTAGATAAGATTCTTTATTTACATTCTTATCATCTAATTCATTAATTTGATCATTTTGCATATGTGTGGATCCTTTTTTCATTAATTATTCCAGATAAAGAAATTTGTTCATATTTTGATAATTTTTCAAAATGTTTGTCAAAAAAATAATCTGTTACTATATCATAATTACTTCGTAAGTAATAGTACATTTTAAATTTGTTACTATGTGTTTCAGCGAATTTTTCAGATACTTGCTGATATATAACTACATATTGATACAAGTAATCTGGAATATATTTTTCAATAAATTCTTCCGATAAAGTTTGATACATTATAATATGGTTTAAATTTATTTTATCAATTCTAGATTTAATGAACTCTTCTGATAATATTTGACTTATTTGTAATATTTCAAAATTTATTTTATCTTCATATTTTTTAATAAAATCTTCTGATAAATTTGAATATAAATTAACGGTATCATTTAATGATACCAGCTGAAAATTATTCTCAATAAATTCTTCTGTTATCTTAGTTCCAGATCTTATATATATAGATTTTAAATTTAATTTATGTTTATATTTTTCAATAAACCACAAATCTGGAGAATATGTTTTAGAAATTAAACTCCAAGTATTATAATCAAAGATAGATGAGTAATAATCTAAAATGTCAAACGGAATTGGATATTGTTTAATTAGATCATAAAAATTTAAATAATCACCATATTCTTCAATTATTTTATTTCTATAATTAATATCATTAATTTCGATATTAATAAAATTTGAAGACATATTCATTAAATGAATTTTTTTTCTGAAAAAATTCATTTTCCATTTTAAATTTAAAATATTTATTTTTTGCATAAAATTTTTAATATAGTAAAAAATAATTAAATTTCATTTTATCATAAATCTATTAAACAGTAAATACTAATCTTATACATTAGATGAATAGAAAGAAAAGTAAGTGAATATATTTTGCCAAAATATATCAGTAATTTGTCAGTGGACACTGACTGATAGCTGCAAACTTTGGCAGCTCTGTATATAGTATTTGACATTTTTTCTGCCAAAGTTTGCAGTTTCACTGCTAGACATGGCAGATAATCTGATATATACATTCGTCATTTCATCTTTCTATTCATCTAATGTATGAGATGAAGTTCATTAAATTTTATTCTTAAAATCATCTCATTCACTCTAGATTGAATAATTTATCTATAGATGATAAATTTATTATCTAATATGAAAATATGTCTTAGAGAGTAAATGAGATGATTTTATAATTATACAAACAATACATTTTAAGATATAATTATAAATTCACGAATATGAGTAAAAATTATGATTTATAAAGCATATAAAATATCTGAACTTTTAAATGATACATTATATGAAAATGCTTTTTTGTATATACACAATAATAATGCTCAACATATATTAGTATTATCTTCTGCAGATAAACAGATGATATATTCATCAGAATATATTTTAAATTTATTATTAGAAAAATTTCCGTCATTAGTTGATATAATTAATACTAAAGCAATAATAAGATATAATAGTGTTGCGTATAAATTAAATTGTGATTTTTGTTTTAAAAAATATAATAATTATAAAGAATATTACATTTATAATAATAAAGAAGTAAAAAATAATATAATTAAAACTGATTTGATTATGAATATTGATACAAACAATTTTAGCTATATAAATTGTATATTTGGTAGTAATTTAGAAATATATACAATTGATAGAAAAGTTAGTTCAACTAAAAATTTAAGAGGATGTTATACTATATTTTTAAAACCTATTGAGTGACTTTATCAATTTAGTTTAAATACTATAAAAAGAATATTAATCATGATCGGTCAACATTTTTATTATAAATCTATTAAAAAAGTTATCGCGACGTTTGGATCGTTATTTTCAGATGTCGTAGTTAAAACGTCTGAATCTCGAGATGTTATTAAAGTACCTATTCATTATGCACATAAAAGCAAATGGATTGAAGCATTAACGGTGAATCCCGATTCTCGTGAAATGTATACAGATACAACTTTACCGTCATTAGGATTTGAAATTACTAATTTTATGTATAATTCTGAGTTAATGACTAATCCTACTAATATTCAGCATATACGTAGAAATATTGACGATGTTGAATTCGCGTTTACTTCTGTTCCATATACTATAGGGATTGAATTGTTTGTTGCAACAAATACTGTAGACGAAGGTTATCAAATATTAGAACAAATAGTTCCGTTTTTTACTCCTCAATTAACAGTTACGATTAAAGATATTGATATATATAATTTGAATACTAATATTACATTTGATTTAACTGCAGTATCTCAAGATATTCAATATGAAAGCGTATTTGATGATACAAAGTTGATCATGTTTAACTTTTCATTTGTTGCGAATACCAAGTTTCATAGTAATCCACGATCTATACAAAGAATTAAAAACGTTTTAATTAATATGACTGAAAAAGACCATGAAGAAATGTTTGAAAAATTAACTGGTCATAGAGATGATATTTCAGGCGATTTTATTTGGAGTCATAATTAATGGGACGTATCGATTCAATTTCTAAAGCTCTAGAATCTAAACATGGCGTTGATTTGGCCACAGGCAAATTTATAGAAGTAAACAATTATCATGATATGGATATTGATGATGATGATATTAATATTGATGACGATGAAACAATAAATGATGAATCTATTATATCAAATGTCGCAAACGTAATATCTAATGTAATACCGCCTATGAATGTATCATCACAAAATATAAATGAAAATGCTATTGAAGATGAGAGATCTGAAGAGTATAATCAAGATGAAGATAATGTAAAACGTAATATTAGAGAATTAATTCAAAAGGGAATGGATCTTGCCGATGATATGTTTGAAATAGTTAGGGTTTCTGAATCGGCTAAATCGTTTGAACCGGCTTCCGCGTATTTAAAAACGCTCGTTGAGTTAAATGAAAAATTATTAGATATTCATGATCGACGAAATAAAAATAAAAAGAGTGTAAAAGAAGAAAAAGGCGGTAATGTTACAACGACAAATAATGTTCAAACAAATAACGTCGCCGTAACAATGTCACCTGCTGAATTATTAAAACTAATGAAAGGAAAATAAATGGCCGGTTTAAAAGTTTTTAAAGAATTAGAATTACCATCAATAGATAATATTCAATTAAATTCTATTTATCTAATTGGCAATTCTAATTCAAGTCGTGTCGATATTTATATTACTGGTAATACACCAGGAATAATTAAACGCGTTAGAAATGAAGAAGATATTAACGATTTAATCGATAATAAGCTTTCAAACTTTTCATTATCTGATCCAATAGTATTTGCAGGAACACTAGATTTAAACATTGTTAATACAGGTCCAACTAGATTAAATTCATTATTTATTGTGCAAAATGATTATAACGAATTTAAACAAAACGACTTATTATTAAAAATATCAGATACATCTCCATATTTTGTTAAATTAAATAATTCTGGATCTAATTCGAATGATATTAACGCCACTATTGCTCAAGTGCTAACTTTAGCTCAAGCCAACGAGCTAAAAATTGGCACAAAAGCAGATCAAATAGATTTAGAAAACACACAGATTCAAGTTGAACAAAACCGATTATCAATTTTAACCAAAGCAGACATTCAAGCTTTGGCATTACTTGCCCAGCTTGTCGATACAAAAGCTGATCAGTCTTATGTCAATCAGCAGATTGCAAATATAGTTGGGTCTGCGCCAGCAGCATTGGATACAATTTACGAATTAGCAGCAGCAATTCAGAACGAGCAAGGTTTGATTGATTCGCTCAATCAATCTGTGGCAAATCGAGTACGTTTTGATATTGCAACGCAAGCACTGGCTGAAATTCAGAAACAGAATGCACGTACAAATATTGATGCTGAGAAAGTAGGCACAGCTCAACAACTTGTTAGTCAAATTACAGCAACATCAATCGGTGCAGCAACAGCAGCTCAGGGTGCTAAAGCAGATACAGCATTACAATCTGCTGATGTTGCACCAGTCGCTTTATCTGGATTATTTTCAAGTCTGGGTGGGCAAAACAAGCTATTCGATGTGGTTTTTGGTGCGTATGCACTGGGTTCAAATACAGCAATTTCGGTTACAGATACACTTGGTCAAATGCTTGGAAAGCTTCAAGCACAAATTGATGCTCAAAAAGCTACGTGGGTTAAAGCAAATACTATAGGAACTGTAAACCCCAATTTCGATTTATCAAATTTGGAGTTTGCTAGACTTGATGATTTGTTATATATGCGTGGGTCAATAAAGGTATTGTATACAACATCAGCAGATGTCACAATTCTTAATATAAAAAATAACAGCTATAAGATAAAAAGATTGATACCCTCAAATATATCAAGCAAAGTTGATACAGCGGGATTCGGTTTTGTAGGTTTTGGTGGTACATCATTTGCGATCAGACTCAGAGTCGCAAATAATTGCATTGATGCAGCAACAGCATTATCTAGTTCTCAAGTAATAGATACTTTTAACATAGCAACACAATCAGATATTCACTATTCTAGTCAACCAACTTGTTTGGGCGAGTTAGTTATAAAATGAAATTTCTTTTCAAATAGTGAAACTGGGTGACGAGTTATTTATCTCGTCTCGATTCTATTAATTTCAAAATAACACTCACCCCTGTAAGGCTAAAGCTTTTCAGGGGTTTTTTACATAATGATCTTACTTATTTTATTTAATCATGCACAAAGATGGGCAAACGTACAATTGATTTAAAGACCGAAGATACGCTTTACATTGGCGATGCCAAAGTTCAATTGATCAAAAAATCAGGGCAATTGGCTCGAATTTGTATTGAAGCAGATAATCACATTGAAATTAAACATGAGCGCATGAGTGCTTCCGATTCAGCTACGGAGACTCAAGCACATGGCAAACACACTATTTGACTTTGCACGGCAACGCTTTTTAGAGGCACAAATCAACTGGATGACGGACACAATTAAGGTCATCTTGGTTGATACAGGTGCATATACACCACAAACAGCAGTACACCAGTATCTATCTGACATTCCTACATCTGCACGTATTGCAGGGCCAGTAACACTAACTGCAAAGGCTACCACTGGTGGTGCAGCAGATGCAGCCGATTGTACTTTCACGAGTGTTACAGGTTCATCAATTGAAGCGATTGTTATTTATTCTGATACAGGTACTGAGAGTACAAGTCCTTTGATTGCTTATATTGACACAGCAACAGGCTTAAATTCGGTGAGCCTCTATCAAGTAATTGATAGCAATCGTTTGGCAGCGTGACCGATTACGCCAAACGGCGGGGATTAACGATACAGTTCCCGTAAAACTTTGTGAATTGCTGGAAACCCCTTAGAGCCTTAAACACCACACGCGATGATCCGCTACCGACTTTTTCAGACATAGCAGTTGCGTATTCAATCATTGATTTAAATGTACCGTTATTAAACTTGGCTTTTTCCCAATTATCCGGTAAAGGCGCCTCATTTAAAAAATCAGCAAATTTCATTTTTTTTATTCTCTTTTTATAGTTTATTAAAATAAAAATTTTATATAAAAAGATTATAATTATATAAAACTATTACATTTTGTATAATTAATTATAACTTTACTCTTTTTACTATAAAATTTTCTATAAAACATTGGATGAGGTACCTCATCCAATGAAACTCTATATTTTAATTTAGAGTTTTTTAAGAAGACGTGTAATTCTTTCCAAGAATTCAATTCTAAATGAGTGGTTTGATTCCTTATCTCCTCTCTCATTTTTAACAAATTAAATTCCGGATAAAAACTAGACACACCTTCTTTATATGAATCTATCTATTTAATATAAAAATATTTACGTTTTTTGAGAAATGAAATATAATAAGATTTAATGAGATTTAATGAATTAATAAAGAATCACGTGTTAAGAAAGTAATAAATCCGTATGTTACAGATTTATTTTCTGTTGCTTTAATGCCATCTATTTTTAATAATTTCATATAGTCAATAAATCGTGGCTCTTTGAATATCAATTGATGTAAATGATCTTTAGTAGTCCCACGAATTTCTTGCATTAATTTTTTAGCTTTATCAAAAATTT
>JACCEA011260006.1_pt1 | contig 10749 bp, 11 predicted proteins | sample 7449851 | NCBI WGS metagenome assembly JACCEA01 (sample SAMN15323453, study PRJNA562643) | freshwater metagenome | isolation source: river surface water | place: USA:Blue River Watershed | collected 2017-08-18 | reverse complement strand
AAAATCGTAAAAACCGGCAAAAATAATTCCAGAAACATAGGGAAATAAAAAAACAAGTTCGATGTCATAAAGTAAAAAAAAAACACAAATTAATAAAAATTGAATAGGAAGTCTAATCGGTTTTTGAGTTTGTGGTCGAAAACCGCATTCATAGAAATCGCGACGAGATATTTTTAAAAAACCAAAACGTTTTAATAAATCTCTAAAAGAAAAACAGTTAATAACGTTGTAAACAATAATACCTAAGATTAATACAGACAAGTAATTAAAAAAAACTTCAAAGTCTCCCAAACATACAAATAGTATTTTAAATTTTTTAAAATTTAAAAAATATATGAGAAAAAAAAAAATAAAAAAACTGATTTTAAAAAATATTTTTGTCAAAAAAAAAAATAAAATACAATATTTTGATAAGATGTGTAGCTAAACAACATTTTAAAAACTAACCAAGCTCTTTTAAAAAAAAAATTAATAAACATTTCTTAAAATTAAATAATTAACGGTATGAACTTATTTTACCGGTTTTTCTATAAATAATTTGACGAGAGAATCTAATACCTTTTCCAGTAAAAATGTTAATTTTTTTTATATTATACAAATTATAACTGTTTTTATATAAATCAATTAAATTAATTCCAAATAATAGTATCGTAGTTTTTGTTAAAAATTTAACCGTAACGTTAAATGAATATAAATAATACAAATGCGAATAACCAAATTGAAGAGCGATAGTGTTACGTAAATTTTTATAAATATAGTACCCTTTACCTTTAAATTTTAATTTTTTAAAAAAAATTTTTGAAAAACTATAAAAAAGAAATTTAAAATACGATCAAAATAAAGAATAAAAATTATTTTTAAAATAAAAAGAAAAAATTAAAGTGTTAAGTAAAAAATCATAATTAAAAAATAAAAAATGCTTCATGGTTGGTAATATAAAAAAGTATTCTTGATTATAAATATAAAAATAAAATATATTTTCATAATTTTTTTTTTTAATTAATATAAAATTTCAATTTGAAGGTAAATAAAAATTTACTCTATAAAAACCATAACTAATGGTTTTTAAAGACGTAAAAGAAGATTTTTTGTTAAAAAGTTTTATTTTTTTTTTTTTGTTGAATAAAGTTAATTTTTTATTATAATTATAAAAACCATACCACTTCACTAAATAAATACTGTTTGTTATATTAATTATTAAATTTAAAATTAAGATGTTGTTTTTAAAGAGATCATTAAATTTTTTCTAAAATTTTTAAAAACATAGTTATGCGAAAAGATTTTTGATTTTCATGCAAAACTTTTTTCAGGAGAAGTTAATAAATTAAATAAAGTTTTATCAAATCTTTCAGTAAAAGTTTGACTTTGGAAAAATTTAATATCTTTAACAATTCAACGCATCGCAAGATTAATTCTTTTATACGGAGCTATATATTTTCATATAAAAGTGTACTTTCCCGATTTACCTCGTGAAAATTTTCGAATATTTTTATCTACGCTATAAATAAAATAACTAAAGACCGGCGAAACTTTAGATAAAAGAGAATAGAGATAATTTTTTAAGAATAAAGAAGCGTTTAGTGATTTTAAATTATATAAAAAAATATCATTATTATTTAAAGGCAGATTTGTTTCAGCTAAAAAATTTCAATTATTTTGTTCAAAAGAGTTGTAATATCAAAATAAATTAGATGTAAAAAAATATAAATTTAATCAAGAAAAGCAATTCTGCTGATTTTTTATTTTCTCTAATTTAATATTTTTAAAAAATAATCGAAACGCGTTAAATATTAATCGAAAAGTTTTTTCTTTTTTTCCTTTTTTCATTAAAAAATTAGAAAATTTTAATAAAGGTAATTCAAAGTTTTTAGTTTTTAAAGAATGGCTTTTTTTAAAACAAATCGGAACGTCAATCATGTTATTTATAAAAAATTTAATAAAAGAAGAGTTCTTAAGGTATAAAAATTCAATTAAATATGAAGAATCTGAAATTTGAAAATTATATACATGAGGAAACATGCGTAACTCGTCTCCTTTTAAATTATAATTTTTATAGTTATTATTTAAAAAAGAGGCTATTAATGTTGAGTTAGAATTTTTATTTATTGAAAAAAAATTATTTATAAGAAAATAAAAATTAATATTATTTGAATTAGAAAAAGGTAAATGTTGTCAATAAACAATTTTAAATTGATTAATTTGCTCTTTTGCGTCTAAATAATGTTTAAGGGACGTTCACTTATAGTTAATCAACAAGTTTTATTTTTATTAAAAATAAAACTTAAATCTTTATTTTTATTTTTATAACTTAAAATCTAAAATAGTATGATCGGTTAAAAAAAGAATTTAAAGAATAAAGTAAAAAAAATTTATAACGTTGAATTAAAGGTTTATTTTTTTTAGTATTATTTAAATAAAAATTATTATCTTTTTGAAATTTAATTTTTTTATTTTTTTTGGTAGCTAATGGTTGGAAACAATAAAAATTAATTATTAATCAATTTTGATAACGTAAAATTCATATTTTTGAAAAATATATATTTTTAATTTTTGATCTAATTTTATAAGCTTTTTGCTCGTTGATAATTTTGTTTTTATATTCGACGATACGAAAATATTTTAAATTAAAATTATTATTTATAAAATTATAATTAATTTTATAGTTTTTATACCAATATTTGTTTATAAATAAAGGTTTTGAAAGTAAAATACCGTAATGAAGGTATAAGAACATTAATTTATTGATCAATTCATCTTGGTGATTTAACATTGCGTTTGTTTTATCGTTAAATCAAAAATTATATCAAAACAAATTTAAACCTCATCTGTTAATTAAAGGATTACTGATATTTCCCATAATTTTCAAACACAACGAAAATATTTAAAAAATATAAACGAAAGTGGGTATGTATAAACTTATCAAATGACTTGAAAATGCCATATTAAAGGAACCCGCACCTAAAAATATCAATATACGACACAACGGTAAACTTTATAAAAAAATTTTTATTCTTATTAAAGAAAGATTACGATAATAGCAACGAAAAATAATAAGAAAGCAAAACTTTCAACGAAAGCAAAACCTAATGTAGTATAATTGAATAATACTTCTTCTAAATCAGGTGCGTAAGAAATTCCTTTAATTAAAGATGCAAAAATTAAACCAGTAGCAACTGCGCATCCCATTAATGGCATAAAAACAAAACTTAAAGATAAAACTTTAGAAGCTTTAATAAATAACAAAACACATTAAAATATAAAAATATTTAACAAAAAAAAAAAATAATCTTTTAAAATTAAAATAAAATTAATAAATCATGAATTTGAGTTTATTAATCATAAAAATTCAATAGGGAAGCGTCAGTAACATATAATAAAACTCATAAAAATAAATAAATATAGTAAAAAAAAGAAATAATAAAATTGTTTTAAAGAAGAGATACAAAAAACAGTAAAAGTATAAGTAATTTCTTTAGTTGTATAAACACGTCGTAATAAAGTAATTCAATAAAGATATAAAAAAAAAATAGTAAAAAAAAATAAAATATGCATTATTAGAAAAGCTCCAGCAAAAGGACCGTCGTTTTTGAATCAAAAAACGGTAGTAACTTTATGATATGTGTAATGATCGCGTTTAGCGGGCCCTCATCCTCACTTTAGAGGCTCATGGCTTAATTGAATGTAATCTACAAAACGTGTTTTTTGGTATCATAAAGGATCAGTAAAGTAACCAAAAAAGGCCATAATAAAATGCGTATATAGTAAATAAGCGATAAAAAAGTTTATTAATAAAATAAATAAAGTCAATTTTTTTCAATTTAATCAACGAATGTTTAATTGTAACAAATGAGCGATTAAAACAATAATAGAAAAAACACTAATAAATTTAAAAAAAAAAACTCTAGTGTATCAATTTCATCATGAAAAAATAAAAGATACGCTGTATGTTAATTCAAAATAAAACGGAGTAATTACAAAAAAACAAGTTAAGCCGTAAGAAATAGCGTAGCATAGCTCAACTAATCAAAAACTTTTATATCAAGCAAACCATACACGTTTATCTCTTCCGGTATAGCTTCCGTACCTACTAGTTATTAAATTTTCAGCTATTCATGCAAAAATAAAAATAAATAATAGTCAAGTCTGTACTAAACTTCATTCAATAGGTTCCCATAAAGGTTCGTCGTCTGTAACACAGGCATCGACAAAAAAAATAATAAATAAACCTCTAATATAAAAAAATCCTTCGCCAAAAGTACGTTTATATAAATCTAAAAAATAAATAGAAAATTTTTTAAAAATTAAATTTGTTTTAATAAAATTTAAAATAATAAAATTAAAAAAATTATGACAATTGTTATACAATAAGAAAATTAAAAAATTATTATTGATAAGTTTTGAAAATCAAAAAAACTTATTTTTTTGATTTTTAATAAATAAAACGGTAGAAGCATTTTTTTTATAAAAAATTAAATTCTTTTTTTTGTTTTTTCAAATATTATAATTAAAAATAGATTGAAAGTAATGAAAAAAATTAAAAAAATAATTGTCTAGTCATGGGTAATTAAAAGAAAATATTAAATTTTTAAATTTTTTTTTTATTATAAATTTTATAGAAAAAAAAAATTCATATAAATCATTAAAAAACTTTGTTAAAAATAAATGCAACTATACACATTTAAATAATAATAATAATAATAATAATTAAGTAAAAATCTATTTAAAAGATAATTTATATTTTTTACTAAAAAAAAAATTTATTAAATCATTGCGTATATAAAAAAATAAAAAATAAATAAAAAAGTAAAAACAAAATTTAATCTTTTTCTAACAATAAAAAGAATAGAAACCGGCATGGAATAAAAATTTAGATTTTTAAAATGGTTTTTAAAACGAATTATAAATTTACTATTGTTCATTTTTGATTAATTAAATATATTTAAATAAAGGTGTTTTAAATAGAAAAAAATCCGATAACGAGTCCTGTTGTTTTTTTTTTTAAAGCGTCTTGGTGCGTCATTAACCCGTATGGTGTCGATAAAATAAAAATTGAAGTTCCTGATTTTTTTTGTAATAAACGCAGTGTTTGATAGGAAATAGAAAATTTTTTAGAAGGTTTGGTAATTAATTTAAAATTAGAACAAACAGGAAAATTTTTATAATAATAAAGGTGGACGTTAATGTAAATTAAATTATTTTTTTGTAAGATAGTGTATTTATAAATAATATTAAATTTTTTAAAAAAATTTAAAAAAATAAGATTTTGTTTGGTATATATAATTTTAAAACATAAATTTTTACGAAGTTTATTGATATTAATTAAATTAATTAAATAAGCTATTTTATAATTATGCAAATTAATTGGAAACACGGGATTCGAACCCGTACTCATTAAACCCAAAATTTAATGCTTTACCGATTAAGCTAGTTTCCAAAAAAAAATTAAAATATTATTTTTTATTTAAATGTCGTAATTCATGTAATGATTTTTTATTACTATAAAAAAATCAATACGAATCGCCGTAATTGGCGATTTTTCAATTAAAAAAATAATTAATCAGAAAATTATTTCAACTTTGTTTTATAAAATTAAAAAAAAAAACAAATTTGAAATTAAATACAAAATTTAAAAAATTGTGTAAGCGTTCAAGTTTCATTTTAACAAAAAATAAAAAAAAAAAAATATTTAAAAAAAAAATTAAAATTATAAAACCTAAAAATTTTAATCAACCAAGTTTAGTTAGGTAATCATAGCGATATCGAGGAGCACCCCCACGAATTAAAACTAAAAAAGCGATACATAAACAAAATTTTATAGCAAAAAAAAAAGTCATATTTTGAGGAAATTGATAAAAAATTTTTGAATTAAAAACGGTTAAACCGTTTTGCATATAAGGATCTAAGAAATTTAAAAATTTGAAAAAAACATCGTATAAAAAAAAATTAATATAAAAAAAAAACTCATTAATAAATAATTTTAAATCTCACATATTATCAACTCGCTCTTCTAAAGCCTGGTAAATTTCCGTTGTTAGACTCGGTTCGAAATAAAAAACGCGAGTATCTCGTTAATTTCACAGTACTTCAAATTCGACCCGTTTTGACGCATTTATTTTTTTGTTGCGTAATTGAACTTAAACGTAGTAATTTAGATTTATTGTATAAAGCAAAATAGCGATACGAGATTGGAAGATGAGTATTGTTGATAATACTTTTTAAAATAATTTTTTTTAATTCGTTTTTTAAAAAAAGTTTTCGTTTAAAATTATCTAAAGTTTTTCAACGATTTTCTCTAATCATTATCTATCAACGTCCCCAAAGACAATATCTTGAGACCCTAGAACCGTTACTAAATCTGCAAAAAAATGACCCTGTACGAGACGCGGCATTACTTGCATATGATGATAAGCGGGGGTTCTTATTTTACATCTATACGGAACAGCAGTTCCGTCAGATATTAAAGAAACTCCAAACTCCCCTTTGGGGGCTTCAACTGCTTTGTAAATAAAACCTCTAGGCGTTTTAATACCTTCACTATAATGTTTAAAATGACTGATTAGACTTTCCATCGAAGTATATTTTGAATTATGATTTAATTTTTTAAATTTATTAGAGTATAAAAAATCAAAAAATGAAAAAAAATTAATGTTTTTATTTTTATTAGTAATAACGTTAGAATTGTTATTAGTTAAAGTGGTTAAGTTAGTTAAAACTTGAAAAATGATATTAACGCTTTCGTACATTTCTCGAATTCGAATTAAAAATCTATCGTAGCTGTCGCCCCGTTTTCCTAAATAACCTTGAATAGATAAAAATCAATAGTGAGAGTAAGTTTCAGACTTTAAAAATCGAATATCTTTTTTAATTCCAGCGCTTCGAATTACTGGACCTGTAACACCGTAAGAGTAAGCGTCCGTAAGATTTAAACTTCCAATATTTACTAAACGTGATTTTCAAATTCTATTTGTCGCTAAAACGGTAAATATCTCTGTTAACGATTTAAAGCAATCTCTAGCGAACAAAGATACATCTAAAAAAAATTGATAATTTAAACCCGTTCAATCTATATCATTAGGTCGATAAAAAGCGGCGTGCATGCGAGCTCCCGAAACTCTTTCATAAAATTCCATAATTCGTTCGCGTTCTTCAAATGCTCAAAAAAGCGGAGCCATGTTTCCTACATCTAAAGAATGCGTTGAAATGGCTAGTAAGTGATTAAGTATACGAGTTAATTCATCAAAAAGAACTCGAATTTGTACGTATAGAGATGTATAAGATGTAGTTTTTAATAAAGATTCGATGGCGATACAAAACGCGTGTTCTTGAGTCATCATTGAAACATAATCTAAACGATCGAAATAAGGTAAAGATTTTAAATAATTACGACTTTCCATTAATTTTTCCGTACCTCTATGGAGAAAACCTACGTGAGGGTCGGCGCGTTCTACTAACTCACCGTTTAGTTGTACAACTAAGCGTAAAACACCGTGAGAAGCGGGATGTTGCGGTCCGAAATTTAAAATAAAACTTTTAATTTTTCGTTCAGAATAGGAATTTTGTAAAAAATTCGGTTGTCAGAAATTAAATACATTGGATTTCAATATTTAGAAAAATAATAATCAATAGACTCTAAATATTTAAGTTATATATTTTCAATTATATAAATTAATAACGCCAAATTTATAATCAATAATATTATACGGATTAATATCGGTTCATAAAAAGGGTTCATATAAAATCAATGCAGAAAGAGTAAAATAATCTACTTCGATGTATTTAGGAACGTCGTTAATTATATTTTTATTAAAAAGGATTCATTTAGGCAAATTATTATTTCTTTTTTTTTCTTCTAGGTCGATAGTTGTTGTAAGTTTTTTTCGAATTATATTTTTTAATCGAATTTTTTTTTTTAAAGATAAATTAAAAAATCATTTAAATAAAATGTAATACTTAATATTAATTATTAATTGAATAAAATCCCCAATAAATAATTGAAAATTAGGATTATTGCACGAATGTCCATTAACAAAAATTAAATTATTTTTTAAAAACAAGGAACAAAAAGTTTCATCTAAAAAAAAACGAGCTCTAGTTAAAATATTCAATAAACTCATTTCTAAAATTAAGAATGTTTTAAATTTAATAAATTTATTATATTTTGATAAATATTTAGTTAGTTTATATTGATATGTAAAATTTAATGACAGAGAATTTTGTAAAATTTTTCTCGATTCACGTCATAAGTTCATGTAACCAGGTTTAAAACGAATACGTTTTATATTAAAATTAAAATCATCTCTAATGTAATTTTTAATGTAAGAAAGCTGTTCGTTAAAATAAGTTCATTTATTTGAGAAAAGTAATTTTTTATTTAAAATAAAAAAGGCTTCGTTGTTTCTTTTAAAAAAAGAATCAAAAAAAGTTGCATTACTGTTTTTAATAAAAAAAGGATTTAATAAATTTTCGGTGGATGTTTTTAAAAGTGGATAATTACCGCTTAAATAATTATTGATAAAACTGTATTTTGTATATTTTTTTAAAATATATTTTTGAATTTCATTTTTATATGAAAACGAGTAAAGAAGTTTTTTAATGTTATAAAAATATTTATTTTTGAAATTATTAACATTAAAAACGTTATTAATTAAAATAAAACTATATCTATTTAAAAGAAAAAAATTTTTTTCTTTTGTTGTAAAATACAATTTGTTTTTTATTAAACTGGTCCTATATAATTTTTTATTAAAATACTTTAAAGAAAAATTTCTATTTAAGGTAGAAAATATTAATTTTTTATTTTTAAATTTTGATTTATTTTGTAAATCACTAGTAAAATTTATTAAAGAAAACGGAGCGAAGTAGTTAAAAAGGACGGAACTAGTTTTAAAAAAAATCGCATATTTTTTAAAGCAATTTAATTTTAAAAAAAACTTATTATGAAAAAAATTTTTTACATTTAAAAAAATATTAATTTTTTTTAATTTTCTAACTAAACGGAAAAAATTTAAAAATTTTGATTTTATTTTTTTTTTAAATTTTAATTGTTGAGAAAAAATAATATTTAACATTATTTTATTTTTTCTTAAAAATTTACTAAAACGAGAAAATTTTCATAACGAATTAAATTTATAAATTTTTTTTTTTAATAAAGTTTTTTTAATTGTTACATTATTATTAACTAAATTTTTAAAAAAAAAAAAAAATGGTTTACTTAAAAAAGGCATAGTGCTTCGAAAATAACTATTGTTTGAATAAATAAAGAGTCTATTACTTAAGAAAAAATTTTTTTTAAATAAAATATCATATTTAGGTCGTAATTTAGCTTTAACGCGAAATTTAAATTTAAATTTTTTAATACGACTAAAATTTTTAAAATAATTTTTATAAAAATTTATTAATAAATAATTAGGATAAAATTGAGATAATTTAAAAGATTCATTTATATTTAAAAAATAATAAGGTTTAATAAAAAATCAATTAGAGTGGGTTTTAACGTCCTTTGTGGTTTTATTTTTTGTTAAAAAGAGCAAGGAGCTATAAATATTTTTTTTTTTTTTTAAATAAAAAAAATTATTTAATAAAATTTTTTTAAAAAAAAAATTATTTTTGAAAATCGTAGATTTTTTTTTTTTATTAATTTTGTTAAAATATAAATTATTACGATAAAAAATTAAATTTAAATTTTTTTTTATTAATTTTTTGTTAGAAAATAATTCTCAACTAAACGGAGAGACGGGTCCTCCTGTCAAAAACATTCAATTTTTTTTAAAAATATTTCTACAAAAATGTAAAAAGTATGGTAAAAAAATAAATGATTTTAATTTTGATAACTTAAAAGTTTGTTTTAACTGTCTAAATAAATTAATTTTAAAAAAATTAGAAAACTTTAATTTGTATTTTAATAAATATTTATTAAATATAATTAAATTTCTAAATTTATTTTTAGTTTTTAGGAAAAAAAATTTATTTTTTTTTATTACTAAAGATAAATTATTTGATAAAATACTAATAGTTTTATTATTATTAATAAATAATAAATTAGTAAATATTGAAAAATTATTAGTTAAAAAAAAATAATTTCCTACAAAAAATTTATTATTTGTTAAATTTTTTTGTAATAATATAGAAAAAATAGAAAGATTAGTTTGTCTAATTAACATAAGCGCTTAAAACATTTAAAATCATAAATTTTTTTTTTTTTTTGTAATAATCATCTTTATTTTAGGGGCGTTTTTTTTTGTTTTTTTTTTAGTAAGCTTCATATTTAAAGATTCTGTTTTTTTTTCTATAACGTTGTTTTTTTTTACTTGACGAATAAATAACCGTACCGTACGGTTTTGTTTGTACGATGTCGACGCGTTTGATCAAGTACGTTGGCCCCGTACTGGTTTACCCAAAGCGTGACAGCGGCCTTTATATGTTTTAATTAAATATAATCTAATTAAATTAAATTTAATTAGTTCAAAAATAGAATTATTAATGCTTATTAATTGAGAAAAATACATGTTTAATATCTTTCGTTGATCTAATGGAAGTGTTAAAAAAGTTCTATCTTTTTCTCATTTAAACAAGTTTAACTCAAATCTTTGAATAAATTGTTTTTTAGTTTTAGAGGCTAAACCGGAATTTTCTAAAAAAAATGACTTTAAATTTATGTTAAAGCTTTTTACTTTTCCTCCGTACAAAAATCCTCGAGATCAATAAATTTGTAGTAATTGTTCAAATTTCAATTATTTTTTTTTTTTTTTT
>JACCEA011755852.1_pt1 | contig 10751 bp, 10 predicted proteins | sample 7449851 | NCBI WGS metagenome assembly JACCEA01 (sample SAMN15323453, study PRJNA562643) | freshwater metagenome | isolation source: river surface water | place: USA:Blue River Watershed | collected 2017-08-18 | reverse complement strand
TTTGAAGAAGCACACACATTCAAACCAAATCGAGTTTAGAAAAAATCCCAATAGGTCTAATATGGACCAAAATACCCTGAAGTTCACAAACACCGGAGGCACTCTATATCTATTAATATATACACAATACTCTACAAATACACAATACACAACATACGTACCATAGAATTGAGCCATTTAATTTAATGGTTAAAGTTTTGTCACCTATCGATGATCCCGTCCTGTCATTGGCATTTGTATTTACACAAAGCCCATCCTGATCAATGAAAGGCCGCTATACCACATTATGTTTACTTTTTGTTCAGAAGCTACTAGAAGTTTTTCGGTTGCTAAAATGATCATACTAAGGTCTAATTAACCGAAAAACACCTTCTGCCGCGAAGCGTCCACACACAAAAGCTACTTGTAAGTAATAATGGAAGTAATAAATGCCCCCGTAAGTTGTAACCCTTGTGCTACAATACCATCGCTTTTCCTGCAAGGTTTAATTTTACTTTCTTCTCAATTTTTATTTGTACTTTTTCCTCATACTCATTGCGTATTTGAGTCATTTTGAGGATTAGGATTTCCAGGGATCAACCTAAGCAATCATTTTGAAATTGATTAAAGCTGGAATCTATAATAAGGAAACAACCTTTGCCATTTGCAGACATTTCAATTTTTGCATCCACTGTTTATAGGACAGGTAAAATTTTAGCATGAGAAATATTATTGATTGTGGGACATTGTTTTCCTCGTTACTGTATACGTTTACAATCTCACCACATATATGTTCTACGTACATCAAACTATGGTAATATATATTAGAACAATATACGCCGGTCAGCCCTACATGAATTAAATATTTCCTTTGTATGAGGATATACCATTCGTCAAGCCAAAAATAAGGCCATTTTCAAAAGAAGAATTAGTAATTCACTGTACATAAATATTAATATAATATTCATGAAATATATGGATCGGTTAAAACAACTGGCAGCACACAGCTTGGTGAGGATGTCACTGTTGTCAGCATGTTTGAAAGTTTGACAATTAACTGAGAAATGGGAATTTTCGCTCCTTCGGGCTTGCTATCACCTGGAGAAACATCTATGCGATCATAATGCATACCCATTTTGCGTATCATATTTGCATAACCTCTGACTGGTGTAAACTCTCCAGAAGGGAACATTTCGATCACACCACAGCAATTTTTTTTACCAATTGACATATACATTGTTTGAACCAATCCTGCGCCGTGCATAGCAATGACGATACTTGTATCCGCGATTAATTTGACTTGCTGACTAAACTTCACTATATTTGCCATATCCTGAACTAACAATCGAAATTTGTGCTTCCTACTTGCATCAGTTAAGGATTCAATAACGTCGTTTTCATTCAACAACAGCCGTGAAGTTCGATATGATCCCCAATCATTCTTATTTTCACGACGAACAATTAAGAGCACTTGCACAATGTCTGCTGTAGCAGTTGCTGATTCTATTAATCCAAAACTTTGCCTCATTTGGACGTTCCACCGTTGAAATAATGAACTTGGGCCAACGTAGCTACATGGCAAATCTTGATGCCAATTTTCCCACACGAAACCTCGCGAAGGCAATGGTTGCATGACGACTTTTTCAAAACAAATTCGTTTCTTGCCAAACTCCAATCCACGATAAATATTTTTAAAATGCAGCCGATATGGTGCGAAAAATTCGTTGACAGCATCATCAAAATTGTTGTACAGTTTCATCGCATCGATTGTCAATAAATTGATAGTTCCCGAGCGATCTGCTAGTCGTTCTAACCAAAGCATCAACCAAACATTCATTACATCATTCCAGGTATGACACAAGTTGCGAATGTTATCATGACTGTAAATAAATGTTGTCCCACTGATATATTGATCACATACTTCACTTGAGACCTTGGATGATATCAAATAGTTAAATTTGAAATTCTCTAATTTGTAATCACCATTGCAATCAAAGGAAATGAAGTCTGAGTCAAACTTTCGAGTTCCTACACCTGAATTTCGCTGGACAGAGTGCATTTTGCTAAAATCAACCATCGTATTGGTAATGGAACAATATTCATCGTTAATATCGTTTTTAAAACAAGCAATTTGTGTGTGATTGCGACCACATGTAAACTTTTGCGAAATTGTTTTCCGCCAGTTGCGTATGTGAGCATCACCCCATGCATCATTGCAGCTTGGATTTTTGCCAGAGTGGACACTATTGCAGTTCAATTTTTCAAATTTATTTCTCTCCTCTGTAGTTTTAAGATTTCCCCAAGACCTTCCAACTGAAACCTTTCCAACACTTGGGTCGAGGGCATTATTACACCAACCAATATCTTCTAAGGAAAGAAAGGGCTTGTCAAGTAATTTTTGGATCGAATCATTACACATCAATAATTCTAATTGTTCTAATTGCTTAACTGCAGAAATATTTCCGTATTGGACACTTTTTGTTTCACTATTTGTATTTTTAACAATTTGAACCTTCTGCTGGGTTTTAGGAGACTCGTGGTGCACGTGGAGCTTCGGAAAACCTTGAAGTTCAGATAAGTTCTTTATCTGAAACTGGTTGTCGATAGGTGGTTTAATGGTATTGTGGACTAATTCGGCTCTACGGCCAAGAATAATGTTTAAAATAATCACACACAGAACGAGACCAAGAACAACATATATGAGTCTAATCGAAACCATATTTGATTTGATCTTTATTGACGACGGATAAATTGTGTCTTTTAAATTAACAAGCTTTCTTTTCTTTTCTTTTTTCAAATTAATTTTAAAACTAAGGCCTAACTAAGCCCCCGCCGGTGAGGCTAGCCTGACTTCTGCACTCCGCATTCGTGTACAATACAAGCAAATTGCTGCACTTGTTGTCTTGTTGTCCTTTCCTATTGTTAGACGTATGAACTCTGATGAACGCATAAATGTTATTGTTGGAATATTTTCAAAATGGGCGGAGAACAGAGTCAGCAAATCGATGATGCAGTTAATGATGAAAGCTTCGAATCGAATCGGACCAGAGCAATAAATCGAATGGATCAGGTCATTCGGAGTCGTTTGCGCTCCGGAGTTCAATACAATATGAAAATCATTTTGAGAGGTGAGAGGGGCTCTGGCAAGACATCATTGTTTAAAAGATTTCAAGGATTATCATTCACTGAATCGGTAATTATAATTTTTGATTATTACAAGATGCCTTAACGGAAGCATTCAGTACCAGCCTACCATTGAAATCCAAAGTGCAACGATAAACTGGACATTTCGCAATAATGAGGACAATGTAAAAGTGGAAGTATGGGATGTTGTTGATAAAGCTATAAAGAATAATATAAGATCAAAACAAGAACTTGGTTAGTTTGCAATTCCTCTATCATCCTTCATCATACATACTATTAATCCTGTCCTATGTTCTTGTGGAAAGCGTTAAATTTCGGGAGAAATATTGTGGATATGTTGGATGCAACTGTGGTGGATGTCTACAAAGACACGCAAGCTGTTATTTTTCTTGTGAACCCCACTTCTCAGCAGTCGTTGGAGTATGTTAGGTATTCTTAATGTCGCACCTTTTAAATTAATTCACATTGTAATTCTTTCCTATCAGAGAAAAGATTGGTGAAGTGCCGAGAAATATATCCGTTTTGTTGGTACTATGCTTCAGGTCTTTTCTTCCCCGAACATTTTATACACCCTTAACATTTGCAATAGGGATCTTGTAGGTACGCAAAATGCTTGTGTTACGATGAGCGATCTTTCGCTGCTGTGTCACAAGTTGCGAGAGTCTCGTCGACATAGTGATTATGATAAAAGATGTTTGCCATTTGAAGAATCAGAGCAGTTCGGTGTCTTCTGTCTTGAAATTTCACTTCTCAATTGCTATGGACTACAACTTCTACACAAGGTTCATGAATTCATGGTTATTTTTATTGTTCTTATCATAGCATTTTTATAGTATCTTGATATTCCATTTTTGAAGTTAAAGAGAGCAGCTCTAGAGTCTCAATTGCAATCAGCAATGAATGAAATAAAGGAGGCAGCTTTAGAATTAGAGTCTGCTTTGGGGAAAACGACCAGGTATGATGAATTTGAAACAAAATATCTGGCTAGAAAAAAGTAAGTTTCAAAAAATGCACTAACCGCTTGCTGTCCACGGTAACTGTCATGCTACTGTAGTTGTGGTATCCATGGTGATCACGTACCTTCGAAAGAAGAACTTTCAGATACACCTTGTTTTGATGGCGATGAATTGAAAGACTCTTTGAATACCTTGCGAAAAGAAAACATTTCGGTAGCAAATAGCTCGAAGACAATCGCTTTGAAGCTGGATCATCGTCAGCGAGAGACAAATGAAACTGATGCCATCCGCCATTCTAACACTGAAATTCCTTCTCATCATTTTAATAAGCCAACTCCATCACGTGGGAGTCATTGTGACTCTGAAATGGAAAGATTCATGCCCACAGAGAGCGACAACGTAGCAACCCTAGAAGGATTTTTGGAACCGTCCGATGAGGATGAAAAAAAACTGCAATTTAGTAAACAGCAAATACGAAAATATTTGCGAAATGGAAAAGATTGTGTTCCTAAAGGAGGGGCTTCGTCGTCTGGGGTAATGAGTGAAGTATCGGATGATGAATCACAAGGCTGGAAAAAGCAGAGTCCTATAAGGATGACAGGAATCTCATCAAGGAGAGGTAAAGAATCACTGAGTGGCGAGTCTCTTGCGGCTGAATCGGTTGCAACTTCTATTTCTACTCGGCAGATTTCAAAATCTTCGCTAAAGAAGGTAACCAAGCGGAAAACGGATGCGGTATTGTCGTCGTCCACTTCAATGTTTCCTCCAGAAATGGACTTTTGAATTATTATTGCTCAATAGTCAACAGGTTATCGAGTGTAGCAAATGATGAAGATAAATGATAAAGATCATTACTTATGGAATACATCCTATGTTTATGCCATCGACATAACTCAGTTTCGCAGTTTATGAAACGTGTTATCCACTTCACTATTTTCAAATTTAAAGAACTCAAAACCCTTTCTAACCTTGATACGCAATGAAGGCTCCTGATAAGTCATCGGTTTTCTAACATTTCTTGCCACTCGCTTGCAGCAGTTCATCGTTTCGTCGATTGAAATAGAGTTATAGACTTCAGATCTTGAAAGGAGTACATCCTCAGCAGGGATGATTTCTGATCCTATACCTCCTCTCTTTACATCAACCTTTTCTTTATTTTGAGGAAACGATAAGGACATAATTGATGTTTGAGTAGACTTCTCTAGAGTACTTTGAGAATGTTTATGAAAAAGAGACCAAGTCATAAACGTGTTTAATTTTTTCTTCAACAACATATTTTCAGTCCGGGTGTTATGTAATTCCAAAGCTAACTGTTCATTCCGCCACAGAAGATTATTCCACATGTCAAAATCATTGCATGTGGTCGTTGTTCGCGCCATTGTTTGTGCTTGATCTTGATATATTAATATTTGAACGTGAGCAAAACAGGCGACGAAGCAAAAAAGGGAAAAAAAGAACGGCGGGGCGCGCCCAGCAGCCAGCAGTCAGCTGGCTGCCTGCTGCTGTGCTTCCTTGTTGTTGGGAGGGAGCAAGGCAGACGATTTGTCGAGTACATGACAATGATCCAGTTATTTGGCACCACCAAAATGGCTCGCCGCGGCCGCCGATTGAATCGGCGGTGATCTATATGGTATGTTTGTAACTTTTTATTTCGAAGAACTATGCACTATGGGATCTAAAGGTAAAGGGGGGAAAGACTTCGTGAAGAAGAAGGTTAAGTTGGGAAGAAAAGTCAAGTCATCCACAGAATCAAAAATTAAATTAAGAACAAAAGCAATTCATGTTCCTCATCAGTCGTCTATTCTATCTGAACAATCGGACCACAATGAACTAGAGTCCGCGAACAAGTTGGTTAAACAACTTCACCACTATAGCGAACATCATAGAGTACAAGCTTTGATTGGAATCAAGTCTTTTCTCACTACCATTACAGTCCAGCCAGAACGATACATATCCTTTATTTTCCCTGATATGATAGAGCTCATCTTCAAGGATGACCATGAAACTCGTGATACATTAGTGTCAGTCATATCTTCCACAGTTCAAAAGTTGAAAGCGGAATCCTTCATTTCCATTATGCACGTTCTTGTGAGCTATTTGTGCTCCGGTCTTACCAACCTAAATAAGGTTTGACTCTGTGTTCATGAATGATTATATGAATTAAAACGTTTCTTAATTATAGAGTATTCGCAGAGACTCAATGTTAATATTGCTGGTTTTTGCCGATAAAAGTCCTGCGCTTATTAGACCTTATGCCAGCAAGTTGCTCTCTCATTTGATGCTTATTTTGCACGATAAGACATTGCCGCTGTTGCTGAACCCGGAAAAAGTGAACGGAAAGAAAGTGAAAATGTCAATGTTTCAGGTAGTTCTGCGAAATATTGGGAGTGTTCTTCTCTCATTGAATCAAAGAAGTGCGGGTAACAATGCAAAATACACTTTTGATGAACAGTTTGCATGGGATGGAAACTGGTCAGGATCGAGGTCACCTTCTGTTTTGATCATTAGAAGCAGGATGAAGTTTCATGACTTCAGTACAATGCCATCTGACATGGAAATATCCGTAGATTTGGAAGAAGCTTTGTTTTTACGTCTAACAAATGTGTGGAGAGATATCGCGACTGATGGATCGATAGCCGGCCAAACTATTCTAAATGCTCTGCGTCAAATTGTGAATGTGTTATCTATTATTCTTCAATTGCAACATTCTGGAATCGCATCACATCACCGAACAGCGGTAATTGCTCTGCTTGAGTTCTTCCCCTTCATATCCCAGGAATCATTGGTGGCTCCTTGTGGCTCAAAGTTGCAAGTCCAATGCAAAATGCAGGCGGACCTTCTGAACATTGAAATATGTGAACTAGTTTTTTCAGCATATGTAAGATCATCGCGGGAATTAATGGATTCTCATTATCGCATCGATGAAGATGTGATAACTTTAATCCAGGAACATCTTATTGAAGTTTTAGATTCCGTGTTAGTAACGTCTAGTATCCCCGTTCCGGATCAATCTGATACGACAAAAACTGAAATTTTAAGCAAGATTTTAAATTTTGCTAAGTTTTTCATTCGGGAGAATGTCACAAATATCTCTAATTCGTTTATTTCTCATGTAGTTAGAATTCTCGAGAATGCTGATTGTTCTCAAGTAATAATGTTACACGCTCTGCAATCAATAATCGACATGTCGGTAGAGCTGTTCAATGTTTCGATTTCAATATCTGGTGAAGTTTTTGAATCGTTCTTATTAGGTTTGCGATTGGGGCTAATCATGCTCGCCAAAATTAAATACAGAGATCCATCCATGTTGATGGGATTGATAAGTGCAATGCGGTGCTCCTTGTTGTTTGGGAGATCTGCTATAGCGAATGGGATGGCGTCGGAAATTACGCCTTCCACTCTCTTTCTAAGTGAGATTATTGTTAGATTATTTGTAGAAAGAGAACAGAATGATTGGATTTGGTCACTAGAAGCGTCAGTTCGACAGAGTTTCGTAGATCTGATGATGGTACTTGATCCCGGAGTGTTAAAAAAGCATCAATTGCTATTGCTGGATATCTTTTTTGAGAAATGTATATTAGATTCGAGTAAGCGCATCATGTTTTGCAATTTGATGCACATATGTTTCTATTTACGGTGAGTGTGACTCAAATTCCTAAGGATTTGCGTTGTTTTACTAATTTTGCTTATTTACAGGAACGAAATTGATTATGATGTGCTTGTCCCGTTTTCGAAGATTATGCGTTCGATTGACTCGATTATATTAGGACAATTCAACAACGACACTGAACATTTAGAAATGCTATTTTATCCTGTCGTGCGAGATGTAGCTGACCATTCGAGAATGGCATTTTTTCATGGTAGTGAAAAATATGATAGTCGCGGGGGGAAATTAACCAATATTGTCGATACTATACGGGAAAAACTCGCGATTGCACAATCTTCAGCTCGCTCGAATGATTTGCATATTGGTTGCTCAGTACTATTCGTATTATCTACGAATCTCTGTAAGGCTATGGAATGTAATCGCATTCTGCGGGAACTAATCGTCGATATTCTATTCTTGTACCTGACTGAGAGATTCGATCCATTGTGTGACGAGCGAATTCTCTCCCCAGTTTTAGAATATATCTCTCAAGGAAACGCGGAATTTATGTTTGAAGAACTCATTCGAAAAGTAAAAGTAGAATGTTTACAGGAATTCTCTTTCAGTATAGCACAACGCGCACTCGTGCGACTCCGATTGTTGTTACGCGCAATAATTTGTTGCCTAAAATCTCAACAATCGGTCGCTTTATTTCACAAAGTGATGAAAGATTGGGTTTTGGAGGTTAGCACATTGGTGATTTCTTCTGTTTGTAATGAAAACGAGAGATTAGTAATATGTACTGTCGTATCGGATCTAATGAATTGCTTTTAGAAGTTCGATTCTTTTATTTTGAGGGGTTCAATTAGAGTGTTACTCAATTTTGTGAGAGCCTCAACGTACATCTAATGCAACGTGTGGCAATAACTCACCATAGTAATCATTAATCATCTGAAAACTCAGATTCATCGCCTTCCAGAGTAAAAGAATCCTCATCATCATCTTCCTCCTCTGAATAAAACTTGGCGTAGTTAGTAACTGCTCGCTTTCGCGCTGGCTTTGGCGATCTCGTTGCTATGGGTTCGATGAATTCTTCATCAGAATCTAGCTTTCTCGATACCGACTTTTTATTTGACTTCTGTCCTGGGGCTTTCCTGGAGGGAACGTTCTTGTTACCCGCATCTTGAGCATCATCATTTTTTTTTGTCCTTTGTTTCTTCACAGGCTTTGGTGTTGGAATAGCCGGAGAGAATGTGGCATTATTCTGCGCAGCGGTGCCAACAGCGCCTCCCTTTTGAAGTCGCTTTGTTCCTTTTGTTGGTGGAGACAGTGGCACTGTCATCGATACCACATTTTTCACCTTCGGGATGGTTTTCTTTGCGACAGAAGGTTTCTTCTTTTTTACACCTTCTTCTTCACTGGAAATCATCTCCTCTGGCGAGTCGGAGTCCAAATTATAGACCTTTTTGGGCACATTTCGTTGGGCACGTTGCAGAACACTTGCATCCGAGGGAACAGTATCAGTCTTCAAAATGGAAGGCTTGCCAATTTCAGATTTTTTTTGCTTTAATCTATCGAATAGGGTTGTGCCTGATTCCACAAATGATTCAGTTGCAGGTTTAGAGATCAAGTTTTCAAGTGCTGAAATAGATTTCTTTTCATCAATCGAAGAAACTACAACTTGCTTTGTTTTCTTGGGACCACCTTTGATCGGAACAGATGCGGTGGACGTCATTTTCGCATCAGCAACTTTACCATTATCGTCACATGCGATCTTTGCTTCTGGCTTAGCGCGAACTTTCGCTTTTGATTTAGCTTTAGGTTTTTCTTCAAAATCACTGTCAACACAACTTTTCCCATCTGAATCATCACCACTGTCAGACGTGTAAACCTTACTGGGTTTTGCACTCTTGGAGGTTTTACTGGACTTCGTTGATAGCTTTCCATTTGCTTTTTTGCGACTCGCTAATTCATGCTTTGTAGCATCATCGAATGCACTATCGAAAGAGTCAAGTGCTTTCTCCAAAACATCGAGATCCTCCAACCAAAGTGTCTCCGGAGATTTGGACAACAAAACATCCAAATCAATACGTTTAGAGTCACGCTGGATTGCTAGTTCTTTTACTTTCTCCATTGTGAGATTCCACAGCTTCATAGATAGCAAATAGTCATATCCCCGCTCCAAAGCACTCTCTGTAGCTTCTTCTTCTTCTTGTTCACGTTCCTCTTCATCAACAGCTTTTGCTTTGCGATCAACGAAAGCTTTATAGCCTTTGTTTTTCAATTCCTCCAATAAATCTACCTTCTTTCGGTTGGAAACGGTAATATCACCGTTAATAACAGCTAGTAAGAATCGCATTTTATTATCAAGCTTTTCCCAATCCTCTGTAAGCTTACGAGTGAGTAACTCCTTGCGACGATCATAAAACAGCATTCGGACGCTAAAGAAATCTTTTAAGATTGATAAGGGACTTTCAAACTTTTTGATTTGAGAGTTTAAGTCAAACAAGTGCATATTTGTTGTTGACACTGACGTATCTAATTTAAACTTTTTCACCAATCCACCCTTTTCATTTACAAACTCCACCAACTTCTCAGGGGGGCATGTTACTGTGAAGGAAACAGTTGTGTCGGTATGATTTTCCTTGAAATCTTTTACGAATGGTACAACACTAGGGCCGCTGTCATCTTTTTCTTTCGAATTGTTAGCAGTGTTTCCAATCAAGACACTCTCCAAGAACTGCTTGTAATCGGTTGTCCACTTCCCAACTGGAAGCTCAGATATGAGCACTGTTTGATCATCAATTTGTTCAATAGCCCCAGCAACAGCAAAGTTTGCTGTGCCTAATTTACCTTGAATAACTCCTGTAAATCCCCGAAACCAAGGCATCATCTCATCAGGAGTTTCCCCACTTATCATTTTTCGGAGATTGTCAATAATTTCTCGCGGGTTATAAGTTGGAATCGATGAACTCCAACCAGTACCAATTCCTTCACTCCCATTTACCAAAACCATGGGAATGATGGGAACGTAATATTCCGGCTCAATTGTTTGACCATCATCCTCCAAATATTCTAGTAAAGCA
>JACCEA010484163.1_pt1 | contig 10751 bp, 12 predicted proteins | sample 7449851 | NCBI WGS metagenome assembly JACCEA01 (sample SAMN15323453, study PRJNA562643) | freshwater metagenome | isolation source: river surface water | place: USA:Blue River Watershed | collected 2017-08-18 | reverse complement strand
GAGATACGCGAATGCCGTCGCGTTGTACCAACTCACGGGTAATGTGCAATTCCACGGTCCGGTGTACCACCAGTCTACGATGAATCGTCACGTAGCCGTTGGCCACCGTGGCGCGATCGTCTTGCGCGTCGACGTACTCAAACGGCCGGTTCACGGGCCCCCAAGTCCACCATGCGGACAGCGTGGCCACGGACGCCACAACAAACACCAGCGTAACCAGCAGCGCAATCGAAGCCCGCATCTGCCAATCGCGGGTCATCACCACCATGCCAGTGCCCGCCCAGCGGCGAATAGTCCGGTGCAAACTGGCACGGCAGCTAGGGCCGCCCGCCACGCCCAGCAAGCTGCATCGAGGTACGCGGACAACCGCGTCATCGTTGGAAGGATGGCGATGGACTTGGGATCCGTTGGATCGCCGAACACGGCCTCCTCCAGTCGAGTCATACGCTCGATCAACTCCGGTTCTTTCAGGGGCGAGGGCATTCATTGCTCCCCCGCATTGGGGTCATCGCCATTTGCCACACGTCTCTGCGCGGACTGCTGCGCATCCACAACGGTGCGTTGCAATTGCTCTCGCCTGCGACGCGACAGAAACTGCTGCTGCTTCGCGGCAGCTTCCCCACGACGAACAGCCGCGGCGCGCTGTTGCGCAGTGCCTTTCTCCAGAATCTCAGTCTGCTCAAACCCGGTGAGATTTCGCAACACATCCCAGTCAGCCGTGGACTCGTCACCCGCGAGAATCGCCGTGACAACGCCTCGAATGCAGCTACGGGACACCCGGCCTGCCATCTCGATCAAGCTCCGGTCCAGCTGCTCAACCGCATACTGATCCGCGGGAAGCTGGTCTAGGTAGGCGGCCATGTGCCGCTGATGGATGCTACCGGTATACAGCATGCGCGCTCCTGTGATCACAAGGTGCTCCCGGCAGTATGCCGAGCGCCCGATAGGAGAAGACCCGCCGAAGCGGGTCTTCTTGCCTGCGGAGATCAGCTGGAACCCGGCGAACCCCAGATAGCCAGCGGATCCGACCACCCGAACGAGTAACGTTCGCGGGCCTTGTACTTCACGTTACCGGTCTCGAAGTCGCCTTCCATACCCGTAGTCATCTTCGCGCGTTGGAAGTGCTTCAATCCGTTGGGCACATCCGTGGTCAGGAACCACGCGTTCGGATCAGTCAGGAAGTGGTTGACTGCGTAGCCACCCGGCACCACGCCCAGCTTGCGCAGGGCGTTGATGTCGTTATCCGCCGTCCCAACGCGCAGCTCCGTGTCCAGCAGGCGCTTGGCCGTGAACATGTAGGCCGGCGGGATGATCAGCTTGCGCGGTTGCGCAGCGATCAGCAGGCCCCGCTCATCGGTCCACGCAGCAATCTGAATCACAGCGTTTTCGATGGCCGTCTCGTTCAAGTCCGTGCCCGTGGCCGGCGAGTTGTAGTTCACCCCACCACCCACCAGCGGATGGCCCACCCGCGAGCTTCCGGAGTTGTTGCCAAACAGCGTAGTGCCGTCACCACCCAGGTATCCACCGTTGAACCCGTAGTTCAGGGTCGCAGCGGCCTTCACTTGTTTGGTGTACGCCATCGCGCGGGCCAGCGCCTTGGTGTAGCGCGCCGAGAGCTTGTCGTACAGATTGTCCTCGACCGCCTCCTCGGTGATCGAGTAGCCCAGTGCGACCGTCTCGTGCGTGTAGCGCGAGGTGTACGCCTCTTGCGCATTCTCGTACGAGATGGCTTGGCCTTCCTGCTTCACCGGTGCGGCGCCGAAGCCCGAGAGTTTGACTTCTTCCTCGAAGCTGCGATCCGACTTCTCGATTTCGTAGATTTCCGTGTGCTCCTCGGCGTACCGTTTGTACTCGAGGCCGTAGAGTGCGTTGAGCCCAGGGAGCAGTTCCTTGAGCATCTGTGCGCGAGAGATTGCCATGACGTGTGCTCCTTACAGGCCCACGGTCACAGACATGCTGTGCCACGCGGGGTTGATCTTGACCAGCACGTCCGGATACGAATCCCCCGGGGGCGACACGTGCGCGACGATGCGGAACGGCATCGTAGTGGTATTCACCGACGACGACAGCGCCGAATTCGACACGCCGTACATGGTCGAGCCCGTACTGGTCGACTGCGCAGCGGCGAAACAGGTGTTGGCCCCGAGGATCGTCTGCGCGCCCGTGCCATTCAGCTGGGCTTGGAACAGGACGTTTGGATCGTCGCAGACATACGCCTTGATCGCCGTACCGGCGGGAGCCGCGTAGCCCGACGGGTACATCTGCGCATGCACCAGTTGGCCTTGCGCATTGACATACTCGCAGCCCATGAAGACGCCAATGGCGCCCGTCATGCCGCTCGAGCCCGCCGGCCACGCGTTGGTCGTGCCGTCCGCACCGGTGGTGGTGACGATGGCGATGTACCCATCGGCGCCGATGTAGACGACTTGGCCGTAGAAGATGTTGGTTGCTTCACCAGCCGGGTCGATCAGGTACATGTTGGTCGACCCTGCGTAGGGCAGACCATCCAGCCGGCGCACAGGGCGCAGGCCGTAGGGGGTTGCAGTGGAAGCCATGTTGAACTCCGTTACTTACCGTTTCCGAAGGATCCCCGTGTGGCGCTGGACTTGCGATCAGCAAACAGCGGCATGCGGGGATCCTGTTCTTTGAGGTAGTGGTTGTCGACTGAAGCCAACTGCGCAGCCGCTTGGCCTGCGTAGTAGGCTTCCCGGGCCTTGGACCGCTCCTCGGGCATCTTGCACAGCATGAGACCCCCGATCTCGATGTTCCCATTGGCGTCGCCAGTGAGCAGCAATTCCGGGTGGTCCGCAGCCCGTACCGGCTCCCAGCCATCACGCAGGCGCCGCGACACATTCGACGGGTCATGCTGGCCCAGCGTGTGTGTCGCAACCCAGCGGAAGACATACCCCGGTTGCGGGGTGGGGTCCGGCAGAGTGCCCGGCGGCTTGTAGGGCGCACGGGCGGTTGCATCGCGCGACAACAGGTCGCGGGGGGGTCGAGCGGTACGATCGTCAGCCATTGCTGCGCTCCAGTTTCACAAGTTCGGTGGCGTATTGCTGGGGCGTGAGGCCCAAGCGTTTGGCGAGTGCTACCTGCGTCGTGGTCAACTGAACTCGGCGTGCGCCGGAAACCCGGGCAGCAGGTGCAACAACAGCGGAGGGGCGTGGAGCCGGGTCAGTCCGGGCCGGCTGTACCGGGTCATCGAACTCATCCGGGAACACCTCCCGCATGCGGCGGTCGATGCGCTCGAAGTAAGCGTCAGAGCGGGGGTCCACCCCCGAATTCACCAGTTTCTGATGCAGCCCCAGTGCGAAGCTGGTCATCTCCTCCTGCCCGGATGCGCCGAACCATTGATTGCGTGACTGCCACGCCCTCGTTCGTTCGTCCGCTACTGGTGCTGTCGGAGACGGTTGTACGGGTTGTACCACCTCACGAACATCTTGTACAGGGGCCGGGCGAAAATTCTCGACCGTCTGCATGCGAATCGTTGCGCGCGATACCTCCGCAGCGGCCTCGGCTACCTTGTCCGCATCGCCAGCCTCGTACGCATCCTTGTACTTGCGCTTGGCCTCCCGCAGTTCCGCCTCGGCGGCCTGCGTGGACGTCGTCTTGACGATCTGCTCACCCGTGGAAACTGTGCTTCGCAGTCGCTGATTCTCCTCATGTAGCGCCCGCGTGACACGTTCAAATTCCTGCAGCTGGCGCAGCGCCGCATCCTTATCCCGGCGCTCGTCATGCCGCGCACGAGTCAGTTTGCTGATGCGCTCCTTGACCTTGTCCGAGTAGGTCGACATCTCGTCGTCTGTGGGATCGGCCACAGGCTCCGGAGATGGTGTACGCCCACGGTCCTTCTCCGGCGTATCGTCAACAATATCAACTTCAACATCCTCGGCCGCGCTCAGATCAACAACGGCGCCTTCACCGCCAACATCATCCAGATCCTGATTCTCGCTATCTGCCATGGTCATCCCCCTCAAACGCGCGTGATACCACGCGGATCCTGCACAACGGCTTCGATCTGGTCGTCATTGAGCAACCGGAACTCCTTGCCGAAAATCTTGAACCGCGTGCCGGAATACATGCGAACCAGCACGAAGTCCCCCTCCTTGCACCACGGTCCGGACTCGCCGAACCGCGCCTGATCCTTGTACGCCGTGGGCCCCATCTTCAAGACGAACAGCACCGCGGTCGCGTGCTCCTCGGCCTTGATGTAGGTATCGGCTTTCACAAGGCTCGAGCCCTCAAACCGTGTATCCACTTCAGGCACGACACACAGGATGCGCCAACCAGTGGGCACGGGCAGGCTTGCCGCCTTTTGCTCGCCTGACGCGTCCGGGTCCGGCTCATCCTTGGGTTGCAGGGGCTGCGGTAGGCGGATGCCCGGGGGCAGCAACAGTTCACTCATCGTCGATCTCCAGCGCGTTGGCAAGGTCAAGTAGGTGCCGCTCTGCGAAGGCCAGACCCTGGATGACCCCGCAACATTTCTGGTACTCCTCGAACGACTTGCATGCGCCGCCGGCCATGTCATCCGCGTATGTGTTCATGTCCTCGCGCAGCTTGGCGCGCAGCGCCGCCACGAAGTTGTTGTTCATGCGCCCTCCACAGGCGAGGTGGGCGGTACTTCGCCGCCCGTGGGTTGATCAAGCCGATCCTGCATGGCCCGATTGGATTCCTCGCGCAATTTGGCCAGTTCCACTCCGATGCGCGTGCCCGCCTGCTCGGTCGTAGCCCCCAGATTTGCGCGGTCGGCCGCGATCTTGGCCCCGATCTGCGTGCCTCGAATCTGCTGGTCTCCGATGACCTTGGCAGCCTCGAGCGCCAGTGCATCGGCCTTGCCTGCGTGCTCCAGCACCATCTCGCGCTCCTTGCGCACGAGGTCGCGCTCCTTGAGCGACAGCTCCTTTTGCTGCAGTTGCAGCACGGGATCCTGCGCCTGCTGCTGGTTCTTCTGTTGCTGGGCCATCTGCTGGCTCTGCTGCAGTACCTGCTGCGCGGCCTGCGCCATCAACCCCGACAGCGCGATCTCGACCTGCGGGTCCATCGGCTCGTCGTCCGGAGGCAGCGGCATGCCCAGTTGCTGCTCGATCTTGGCCCGATACGCATGCCCAACATGATCCGCAATGTGCGCGGTCAGTGCGGCCTGGATCTGAGGTGCCCGCGGGTTCTGCCCAACCATCTGCATGATGATGGGGTCTTGCATCGCAGCCATGTGTACGCGGATATGCGCCTCGTGGTCCTGATGCCGGAATGCCTTCAACGGCTTGCCCTTGAGCACCTGCATGTTCTCGGTCACCGGGTCGGATGGCTTCAAGTCCTCCTCGATGGGCACGAGCTTGTCCGCATTCTTCAGCCCCAGCGTCTCGAGCATGCTGCGATGCAGTTGCGGCAGGTCGTAGATGTCCGGCGCCATCTGGGCCATCTGCACCGCAGCCTGGAACTGCACCACACGCTGGCTCATGGTCGCCGCGTTGGGGTCGGACACCGGAAAGATGTCCGTGTACTCGTAGTCCTCGCGCCGGGCCTGCGGACGCCCCGTGGCAGGCACGTGGTCGTAGCTGTCCTCGGCGTAATCCCGGATGATCCCAGCCAGCAGCCGCAGCTCCTGCTTGAGCGAGTAGTGCACGCGCGCCTGCACCGCGGTGAGCACCTTCAGTTGCCGCTCGATCAGCGCCAGCGTGGTCCCCACGGGCGCCTGCGCCGACATGTCCGACACCTTCATGTCGGCCGTGGCTGCAAACCGCCGCCCTTCCTCCACGATCGTCCCCAGCAGGGCCGCCAGCGTGGCGCTAGGCTCCTTGTAGGGCAGGGGCAGGATGTTGTCGCGGATCGCCCCAGAGGCCACATCCACGTCCCGGAACTCGCCCGGGGCGATCGGCGTGTCGTCCCCCTTGATCCGCAGCCCCCGTGACTTCAACCCACCCGGCAGGTTGGCCAGCGTGCCGGCGTCCACCAGCTGGCGCAGCAAGCTCGTGGCGGACTTGGCGAAGCCCCCCAACAGGTGGAACAACCCGAATCCGTACGCCCCGAACCCGGGGATGTACTGGTAGTGCACGAAGTGCTGCCGCTTGAGCTTGAGGGGGTCGTTCTCGGCCCAGTTGCGCCGCACCGACAGCACTGTGGACGTGCCATCCAGTACCGTGACCACGTAGGGCAGGGCAATCTCGTCGACCAACGAACCCGACTCGGCGGCTTCCTCCTCACCGGTGGTCGTGTCCGTCGTCCCCCGCGCCCGCCCCGTGGCATACGCGGACAGCGACACATCCACATGTACTTCGTACAAGGTGAAGTAGTCCGGGTCCATCTCGGAGAACCCCGTCTCCTCATCCTTGGCATCGCGGATGTCGTCGTTGTGGGGCACGGGATCACCCAAGTCCACCACACGGTAGAACCCTGACGCCTGCAGCTTACGAATCTCGTTGCGCGTCTTGCGCATACGGTGCGTGACCCTGAAACACGTCTGGATGTCCGTCGTCCCGTACGGCAGAATGATGTCCTCCGCCGGGATGAACAGCGACATCTGCCGCCCCATGGACGGGTCGTAGTAGACCTTCTTGAACGCACTGCCTGCGGCTGGCAGGCTCCACAACATCTTCTCGTGCTCGGGCCGAAACTCCAGCATGCGCTCGGTCAGCTGGTAGTTCATGTCCTCCTCCACACGGGCCGCCGCTTCGCGTTTGTCCGGAGTCTCCTTACCCACGATCTTGGTCCGCACGGGGCCCCGCGCCGGGAACGTCTCCGTGACTGTCTCGGACTGGAACCGTACGATCGCCTCAGTCAGCAGCGGGTGTGTTGCACCGCATGCACCGGTCCAAGGCTCGCTGCGCTCCTCGTACTTCAACCCCAGCAGCTTGAGCCCTTCCACGTAGGCCCGCTCCCAGTCACTGCGACTGGCGAGGTCGCGCCGAGTCTCATCCAGTAGATCCGTGGCCAGCCGGGCCAGCACGCTCTCGGGCAGCGTTTCCGCGAGGTTGGCATCGAACTGGGCTGCCTCACTACCCACACCCGACAACGCCTCGGCAATCAACGCCGCCTCAGCCATTGCGCCGTCGTCCAGCAGCAAGGTGGTCTCGTCAGGCTCCTCGCCGTCGGGCAGCAGCACCTCGATCGAGGGTTCGGAAGGCAGCTCGGCTGCAGGTTGGGCGTTCGCCGGGTCGTACCCGAGGGGCGCTTGGTTCAACGTGGTGTCGATATTGGTTGCCATGATTCACTCATCCCTTGGCACGCCGCTTCAGCGTGGCCGAATTCGTCGTGGGGTTGTACTTGTACGCGCTGGCGGGGTGCTCACTGCGCGCAGAAGCCCGGTCAAGGGCGCGCTCTTTGGCAGTCATGCCGTCACGGGCCTGCCCCGCGGGGGTCAGTCGTTCGGAGTCCATCTCCATGTGCCCACGCTGGCGCAGGATCTTGACCGCCATCTCCCGAGAGCCCACCTGCGCAGTCAGTCGTGCTACCAACGAATTCGCACCCATGTGTTTCTGTGTCGCCATCGCAGGGCCTTGATCAGTAGTACGCCGCACGGCGCGGCAAGGATACCCGGGTGTCATCATGCACGTCGGAGGCAAGCCGTACCAGCCCACCTTGCCGCACGCGCATCAACGCCAGCGTGCAGGCATCCACGCAATCATCATGCTCCCCCACGGGGAACGTCACCAACTCCTCGATCACTTCATCGGCCCACTGTGTCTCGGGGAACCACACCTGCCCACTGGCAAACATGTCCACGATGGCGTTGAGTCGGGCGATCTTGTCCTGCCCCTTACCCGGGCTGAACTCCTGCACGAAGATCCCTGAGCGGCGCATCTCGTCCACCAGCGGCTGCCCCGAGGCTTTCGTCTCGACAATCACGCTGTCGGGCTCCCAGTCCGCCGCCTGCTCATGCGCCATGCGCTTGAGTTCAGGGAATTCCCACCGCCCGCGCACGCAGTTCAGCAGAATCACGTTGTCCACGTCGTTGTCGTCGCGCCATACCCCCCAAGTCTGGCACACCGAGTAGTCCGAGCGGGCTTTCGTCGTGAGCGCAGTGTCGTACGCCTGCACCACGAAGTCCACCTCCGGAGGTTTGGCATGCGGCCAGCGCCGGCACTGAGCCCGGGTGACCAATGCGGACTCGGCCGCGGTCGGGTTCTGCTGATATTGCGCATTCCACTGCCAGAGCACCATGGATGCACGGGTGCGCTGAAGGCTTTCCAGGGACCACTGCTCTGGCCAGAGCGACTTTTCGATCGTGGCGGGCGTTTCCGGGTCGAAGTCAGGCGCCTCTGGGGTGTACGCGGGGTTCTTGACCGTCAAAAGGGCCGGAAACTCGAACATTTCGTACTGGTCAGCGTCCGGGTTCATCGCACCGTCCTTCAACAACCGCCCGATGAGGTCTCGGGTATGCCACCGGGTATGTAGAACACACACGCGCCCGCCGGGCATGAGCCGCGTACGCAAACCGCTGCGGAAATACTCGTAGACGGAGTCCAGCAGGTCCGTGTTTCCCGACTTCACATCCTGTTCGGATATGGGGTCATCGACGACACAGTTATGGGTTAACACCTGATCGGCAATAAAGGTGTTGTCCCCGCCGACGGTGAAGTTCACGAAGTCTCGCGGAGCGTGCTCGTACACGTCGACGCAGCCGGCGCGGCGTATGCCCAGCAAAAACCTGCAGCGGTCCGCGATTTGCCGGCCAAGGCGTTCCAAATGGCTTTCTTTGCAGCCTCGAAGTTGCCAGTACCCAGTGCTCGTGCGGCGGTAGCCAAGGAGTCGTAGCACTGTGCGTCGGTACCATCCGGCCGGGTGCGTACGAGCGGGCGCTTGCGGTAGCAGGATCCTCAGTTTATCCCATAGACAAGTCGTCCACAATACATCGTCGGGCTGTAGCTGGGCTGCGGCGACCCACCCCCGCGTAGCAGTCCAGATCGGGTGTGTTGTGGACACCTGCAACGAGCCGTGGAGCGTCACCGTAGCGATGTGCGTAGTGCGCAGCGTGGCCCGCACGGGCGCCCACCCATGCCAACTGCGCAGGTGCTCGCCTAACTGCACGGTGCAGGCAGCGACAAGCCCTCGCTCCAGAGTGTGCACGCGCGTGGCTGGTGTGACACACAGATGCGCGCCGCGGCCGGCAATGGCACCGCCCACACCAACTGCATACACCTCACCGCCCTGAACCGTAGACCACTTTCCAGCGGCCTTGGCGTCCGCGGAGATGGACACCCCCGGGAATATCGCCTTGTAGGCACTGCTTTGCATCAGATTGCGAACCTTGCGGGCCATATCCACGGCCAGATCGCCCGTGTGCGAAGCGATGATCAGCTTGTGGTCGGGGTGCTTGCCCAGATACCACGCCGGGTAGTAGATGGAGATCATGGTCGACTTGCCGAACCGGGGCGCCATGGACACGGCAACCCGGTCCTTCTCGCCCGTTTCCACCTGCATCAGCAGTCCGCCGAGGCGCTTGAGGTGCACGCCGAACTTGTAGGCGGGCTCCACCATCGCAATGAAGGCCAGGAAGTCGTCCTGCGCCAACTGCACCCGCTTGCGCTGCTCCAACTCCTCGATCAAGGCAAGCGTCTGGGCCATCTCGTCCGCAGTCATCCGCGGCAAGCGGGCCAGCAACTGCTGACGCACCGCTGGGTCGATCACTGCGCGGGGCCCAGAAGGCGCGCTTCGAGGTCTTCCGCGGTCATCGGCAGTGCCTGAGTCGGCACAACCGGTGCGGGGGCCACGATCTCAGCCTGCTCGGCGTCGATCGTCTTCATCAGGCGCTCACGCAGCAACTGCTCGAGTTCCGCAGTGGGGCGCTGGCGCATTGTGATCTCGGTCTTCTCCGTGAACAACCCCACGTCGGAGATTTTCCCCAGCAGCTCGTAGCACCGGATCCGGATGCGTGCATCGGGGTGGCTGGAATCCTGAATCAGCCGGTTGGTCACGTAGGTCCGAATCTGCGCAGCAGACTGCACCACGAGGTGGTCGTACTCACTCAGCAGCGCCTTGATCTGCACCACCGCCCCGGGAGAAGACAGCACCTTCTCAGTGGCCTTGGTGGGGTCCGCCAGTACCGCGTGCGCGGCACTGATGTCCTCCTCGGAAACCTGCACCCCTTCGGTGGCCACCTCGGCAATGGCACGAAACGCAGCGTCCACCCGCTCCCGCAGGTCCGCGTAGGACGGGGGAAATGGGGCGAAGGGGATATCGGTGTCGATGTCAGCCACGTACATGGCGTGCGAGCGTACCAGAGGGAGCGGCGCAGGGGAAGCGAGCCTGCTGTAAACATTGTAAAGAGATCCCCACGGAATTTCTAAAATTTTTTGGGGTGGGATAATTTGATTATGTAAATAGCTATCCCACTAGGAGCAACTTGATTGTGTAAATAATTACCCCACTGGGAGCAACTTGATTGTGTAAATAGCTATTTTATGAGGCGCGCAATAATTGGATTGTGTAAAGAGCGGGTACCCGCGGGGTGCGTGGTGAGCGCGCCCAGAGAAACCGCGCGGGACTCCAAACCACCAATAGGGGCCCCCCGGGGCCGGTGGGGGTCCGCCGGGACAGGGATTACCTGGTAAATAACAATTGACACTGTAAACGATTGGTGTATAATTCATTTCGTGGCAGGCAATTCCGCTTGCCGCACACCCAAAGGAAACACCATGAAACCGTTCACCTCGCTGGAGAAAATCTCGTTCGACGCCCACGGGGCGACGATCGAGCGGGCAATGTCTGCGCACGCCAAGGCGTGCGACGCGGCGGATCTGCGCCGTGATGGCGTG
>JACCEA011210492.1_pt1 | contig 10753 bp, 9 predicted proteins | sample 7449851 | NCBI WGS metagenome assembly JACCEA01 (sample SAMN15323453, study PRJNA562643) | freshwater metagenome | isolation source: river surface water | place: USA:Blue River Watershed | collected 2017-08-18 | reverse complement strand
TTGGTATCCATATGACCGTGCACACTTAAATAACCAATACTGCCGCAATAGATATTGCGCCGATGCGGCTCCAACTCTTCGATGATTTGCATGGCTCGTACTTTCGGTGCACCAGTAATTGATCCACCCGGAAAAGCTGCAGCGAGCGCGTCGATGGCTTGATGTTGTGGCGCGAGTTCACCGGTGATGGTGCTAACCAGATGATGCACGGCCGGAAAGGATTCAATAGCGAATAAACTCGGCACTTTCACGGTGCCGGGACTACACACTTTGCCCAAGTCATTACGCAGCAAATCAACAATCATCACGTTTTCCGCCCGATCTTTGGGCGAGTTCTGCAGTGCTTCTGCACTTTGCTTATCGTCTTGTGCATTAGCAAAACGTGGTTTGGTGCCTTTGATTGGTTTGGTTTCTACTCGTCGCTGATTCACTTCGATAAAACGTTCTGGCGATATTGATAAAATTGCGCAGTCGGCTAGCCGAATAAATGCAGAGAACGGCGCCGCGTTGCGAACACGGAGTCGCAAATAAGCTTGCCATTCATCGCCTTGATAATTGGCGCTAAAACGCTGGGCCAAATTGATTTGATAACAATCGCCGCTTTGCAGATATTGCTGAATTCGCTCGAATTTCTGCAGATATTCCGGCTTAGTCATATTCGCTTGCCAAGCGCTGGTTAGTGCGAATGGGCGCTGAGAGGTCGGGTTGCGCTCACCATACAGCGAGCTGTACTGGGCATTAAACCATTGTTCACGACGAGGCCAAGCTTGTTCGGCGGGCTCCTCAGTATCGACATACCAAAGTTGCTGCGTTGCTTTATCCAGCACCAAAGCCCAGCGGTAGAAGCCGACGGCAAGATCCGGCATTGCCACGTCATCGGCGGCAATAGTCGGTAGCTTCTCCAAAGTTCTGCCCAAGTCATAGCCAAAAAAGCCAGCAATACCGCCCATAAAAGGTAAGGTTGGCTTTGACGCTTCCACCTGGGGGAAATACTGCTGTTGAAGCTGCTTTAACAAGGTAAACGGCGCACATTGCTTGACTGTACTGGTGTTTGCGCTGAAATCGGTAACTTCACAATGCTCGCCGCGAGCCACTAAGGTTAAAAACGGTGCAGCGACTAAGATGTCATATCGACTGTTGGGATGCTCACTTGCAGCTGAATCGAGCAGCATGGCAAATGGCAGATGCTGGACTTTGGCAAACCAGTCGGTCAAATCTGTAGGGGCATTAGGGAGTTGCAACAACATCGACATGAAACTTATCACTTTAAGTTAGGCTAGTGGTCGCGGCCAAGAATGCGGTCAGACTGCAGGAATTCTCTGTAGATTGACTAGCCGCTGATTTCGTTGCGCGTTATGATACCAGCCCTGCTTAAAAAGAACAGTGCAGCGCCAAAGCAAGAAACGGCTGCTGCGCGCCAATAGAACCGAGCTTTTGCTACGCTTTCATTAGCTATGCTAGAGCCAAACCACTGCAGAAGGGCACCCTATGACGGTTATTCGCCAACAAGATTTTATCGACAGCATCGAAGATGCGTTGCAATACATCTCTTATTATCATCCTTTAGACTTTGTGCAGGCGTTAGAGAAAGCCTACAACAAAGAGCAAAATCAGGCGGCGAAAGACGCTATTGCCCAAATTCTGATTAACTCGCGGATGTCAGCACAAGGCCATCGGCCAATTTGCCAAGACACCGGCATTGTTACCTGTTTCGTTAATATCGGTATGGATGTCAAATGGGACAAAACCGATATGACAGTCCAGCAAATGGTGGACGAAGGCACTCGCCGTGCTTATATGAATCCAATCAACCCGCTGCGTGCGTCTATCGTGATGGACCCAGCTGGCTCTCGTAAAAATACCAAAGACAACACCCCAGCTGTGGTTCACATCAATTTAGTGGCTGGCCACCATGTGGAAGTTGCTATCGCTGCCAAAGGCGGCGGTTCTGAAAACAAAACCAAGATGGTGATGTTAAACCCATCAGACTCAGTAGTTGAGTGGGTTCTTGAGACCTTGCCAAAAATGGGTGCAGGTTGGTGTCCACCAGGTATGCTCGGTATTGGTATCGGCGGCACCGCAGAAAAAGCGGCCGTGCTTGCCAAAGAAGCACTGATGGAACCTGTTGATATTCAAGACTTGATTGAAAAAGGTGCGGAAACCGGCGAAGAAAAGCTGCGTTTAGAGCTGTATGAAAAAGTAAATAAACTTGGCATTGGCGCGCAAGGCCTCGGTGGCTTAACCACAGTCGTTGATGTCAAAATCAAGTCAGCACCGACGCATGCGGCGTCAAAGCCGGTGGTGATGATCCCGAACTGTGCCGCAACCCGCCATGTACATTTTCATTTAGATGGTTCGGGTCCTGCGCATTTACCAGTGCCAAAACTAGAAGATTGGCCAGAAGTGACTTGGGAGCTAGGTGCCAACGTGCGCCGTGTGAACCTAAACACTGTTACTCCTGAAGATGTTTTGAGCTGGCAAGCCGGTGAGACCGTGTTGTTATCTGGCAAAATGTTAACTGGACGCGACGCTGCGCATAAACGCATTGCCGATATGCTGGCTCGTGGTGAAGCACTGCCAGATGGCGTTGATTTCAAAAATCGCTTTATCTATTACGTCGGCCCAGTTGATGCAGTCGGTGATGAAGTTGTTGGCCCAGCCGGTCCGACAACTGCAACACGGATGGATAAATTTACTGAAATGATGCTAGGTCAAACTGGTTTACTGGGCATGATTGGTAAATCAGAGCGCGGCCCTGAGACTGTAGAAAGCATTCGTCAGCACAAAGCCGTCTATTTGATGGCGGTGGGCGGCGCTGCTTATCTGGTGTCGAAAGCAATTAAGCACGCTCGTGTGGTTGCCTTTGCCGACTTAGGCATGGAAGCAATTTACGAATTTGATGTTGAAGATATGCCTGTGACTGTTGCTGTCGATAGCCAAGGCAATAACGTGCATGAACAAGGCCCGCAGATCTGGAAAGTGAAGATCGGCGAGTTAGAGCAAAAAGCGTAATAATTACAATAACATTTATCGCCCCGCTCTAGCGGGGCGTTTTGCAACGAGGGTACCTATGAAAGCGTGGGGAATTTTAGTGATGGCATTGCTAAGCGGTAGCGCTTATGCGAAGTCAGCCTTAACCATCGAACATTTAAACAAGCTCAATAAGCTTTATGATGTGGTGGTTTCACCAGATGGCAATTACGTGGTTTATGGTCAGAAAAATGGTGGTTTTGCGCCTGCCGATACTTCTGCCGACTTGTATTTGCTGGATTTAGCCAACGGCAACAAAGTGCGTCGTCTAACCGACAGCGCGGCGAAAGAACATTCAGTCAAATTTTCTGCCGATGGCAGCGCCTTATATTTCCTAGCCGACCGTACCGGCAGCACTCAGCTGTGGAAACTGCCATTAACTGGCGGCGAAGCGCGGCAAATGACCGCCTTACCAGTCGATGTGCAAGGCTATTTAGTCGGTACAGACGATAAAAGCTTAGTGCTGGCGCTTGATGTCAAACCAGGCTGTGCTGATTTAGCTTGTACCGTCAGTGCTATCAAAGCCGCTGGCGATAAAAAAGACTCAGCGATGGCGTTTGACCAGTTAATGGTGCGGCATTGGGATACTTGGGAAGACGAATTTAAGCAGCATTTCTTTGCCGCAACCCTAAGTGATAAGCCAATTACTGACGCTATGGATTTAATGTCTGAGTGGAACACTGATGTTGCTGGTACCAGCGAAGCGGCGTTCACACCAGATGGCAAAAACTTGGTATTTAGCGCGAAAATCCCTGCATCTGATCAGGCTTGGCATACCAATTTCGACATTTTCCAAGTGGCGCTGAAAGGCGGCAACAAAATTAACTTAACCAAAGACAATCCGGCTTGGGATGCTAAACCATCGTTCTCAGCAGATGGACGCTATATGGCTTATCTGGCGATGAAAAAGCCAGTCTATGAAGCAGATCGTTTTGGTTTGATGTTGTTAGATTTAGCCACTGGTGAGCGCAAAGAAGTGTCGCCAGATTGGGATCGTTCAATAGATGACTACCAATTTGGTCCTGATAACCGCACCTTGTACGTCACTGCGCAAGATGTTGGTCAAAAAGGTATTTTCTCGATTGACTCAAACTTTGGTGAAGTGACGAAAGTTTATAGTGAAGGCACTTCTTCTGATTTGTCAGTGCGTAATGGCTCAATGGTATTTACTCACCACAGCCTAAATGCCCCAACCGAGATTTACCAAATCAAGGGCAATACTGGCCAAGCTTTACCAATTACCCAAGTCAACAAAGAAGTGCTGGCGGATATTCAATTTGCCGAGTTCGACCAATTTAGCTTCCCTGGCGCCAACGAAGAAACCGTTTACGGTTATTGGATGAAGCCATGGAATTATGTTGAAGGCAAAAAGTACCCAATCGCCTTTATCGTCCACGGCGGCCCACAAGGCAGCTTTGGCAACATGTTCAACAACCGCTGGAATGCGCAATTATGGGCAGCCCAGGGTTTTGGCGTGGTGATGATCGATTTCCACGGTTCAACTGGTTACGGCCAAGCGTTCACCGACTCAATCGCCCGCGATTGGGGTGGTAAGCCATTGGAAGATTTGAAAAAAGGCTTCGCATACATCACCGAAAAACAACCATGGTTAGATGGCAATAATGCCTGCGCCTTAGGTGCATCATACGGTGGTTTTATGATGAACTGGATTGCCGGTAACTGGAACGACGGTTTTAAATGTTTAGTTACCCACGCCGGTTTATTTGATATGCCAAGCTTCTATGGCAGCACCGAAGAGTTGTGGTTCCCAGAGCACGATATGGGTGGCCCAGTTTGGGATAAAACTACGGATTATCAGAAGTTTAACCCGGCAGCTTTTGTCGATAATTGGAAAACGCCGATGTTAGTTATTCACGGCTTAAAAGATTATCGTGTGCCATATGCGCAAGGTTTAGCTGCATACACCACATTACAGCGTAAAGGCATTCCATCACGCTTAGTGATTTTCCCTGATGAAAACCACTGGATCTTAAAACCAGCGAACGCCGAGCGTTGGTACAACGAAGTATTTGCTTGGATGAAACAACATACTAGCAAGTAATTGTTCTGCTATTTTTTAGATAGGCAGTTAAAGATGAAGCCGGCGCAAGCCGGCTTTTTTGCGTTGTACTTTTGATGCAGGCAAATGCTTATTATACTGCGAAAAGAATTTAGTTTAATTGTGCTAATGTTTCGTAATTATGTGGTTTCGAAAGCTAATATCATTTTTCTCTTTCGGGCTGGATAAAAAATAACGTTATTTTGTAAGGGTGTTGCGTGAAATTTTTCCTTGTATGCTTTTTTATAATGTTGAGTAATGATTTGCTTGCGTCCGACATTGAAGATGTTATGGGGCATTGCACTACAACCAAAGTGGCAGGTAAAGTGCTTGATGTAACTAATGATGAGTTTATTATAGATTTTATTGAAAAAATCTCTTGGAATGTTGTTAAAGAGAATTTATCAGGGGTTCAGGTAGTTAAGTCGAAAGTGGATAGTCCGCACTCTGGAAGTGCAAGTAATTATGTTATTAGTGCTGAAAAGGGCGAAAGCTTCGTTTCTTATTACTTGGGTGATGGGAATGATTTTCCGCTATGTACTTTAATAAAATCAGAAGAAATTGATGTTTTATTAGGGCGTAATTTTGAAAGAAGTTATGAGTACTTCAAGAACAAACTAAATATTCAAGATGGTTTTAGTGTTGTTAATGTCGATTCTTTGGAAGGGGGCAGTTCGATAGAACTTTATTTTTCAGACGGGGAGTTGATGTCTGTGATGTATAAGTCTAGCTATGTTGATTAGAATAAATTTGCCAATCGTGGATAGCCATTTTTCGACTAACGCCGCGAACTAAACGTAGATAGCGACAATTTAAAAGGTGGCAGTCCGAAGTTAGGGTGTGAAACCATGATTAGAATAAATGAAGACGCGTTAGTGTGTGAAGGTGATTTAAGTTTATACAACGATAATCCATTTACTGGAATTGCCAGTGAGTATTTCAAAGATGGCTCATTGGCAAGTGAAGTTGAATATAGAAATGGATTTGCTAACGGACGTACGCGTTGGTGGTATTCCAACGGTCAACTAAAGTCTGATTTTGAATGTGTGCGCGGCCTTAAAAATGGTCAGGCTAAAGTTTGGTTTGACGATGGTTTAATCAAATCAATTGGTGAATACAGATATGGTATTGAAATCACTTATGAAGAAAACAACGGAAAAGGGGAAGTTTTGATTACAAGAAAAATTGAGCCTGACTCGTATCAGTTTTCACTTATCGAACAACATAAGAAATTATGTGAAGAGTGGCTAGCTAGTAAAAACTAAACGAGGCCAGCCCGAACCAACTAAACCGGGCCAGCCAGAATATAAAACCAACCGTGGACAGCCACAATTTATAAAACGAAAAGTGGCTGTCCAATATCACACTAACAGCTTGTGCCCATGAGTTATCATAGTCCAGTTAGTCATACTGGAGGCGTTTCGTTGTATATTCAGCAACCAACCGTGGACAGCCACAATTTATAAAACGAAACAATCAACCGTGGACAGCCACAATTTATAAAACGAAAAACCAATCGCGGACAGCCACTTTTCGAGTAACGCAGGAAAGCGCTCTTTCGATTTGTAAATTGTGGCTGTCCAAGAAATCAATTAGTCCAAGAAATCAATTAAACGAGAAATTATTTATGAACGAGCCTATTTAACTAAACGTGGACAGCCACTGTCATAAGTTAGTAAACCAAACGTGGTTAGCCACTTTTACGTTAGCCTAAATCTGAGTTAAATCAGTAGTTAAAATCTAGGTGGCCAAATTTTAAGTGGAAAAATGATACATTATACGTATTCCCCAGCGCTCGGAAATAGCGCTTTAAAATTGGATAAGAAAATATGAGTGCCATTTCAAAAATCATTGTCCAACATAGAGACTGGCTTGTTAGGTCGGAAAGTCGAATTGGTCGAGAATTCAATTATTTGAAAGAAGACTTGGCTGATGGCAGTTTGAATGCATTAGATAATGTCTCCGATTCATTGGGTAGGCTTGCCACCTATTATGGGATCAAAGGGATTTTAGCTGTTAATGACGGCGTGCATAGCGACTGGAATGATATATCTAAATCAATAAATTACCGTTATTGGGCATTAATAATTCGAGCAAGATCTTTTACTAAAACTGCTTTTCTTCGCGGAGTAAAGCATGTTCCGAATTTGACCAATCATCTTGGGAATACTGGTTGTTTGTTGGCTACATTTATTGTAGTGGATAGAGATGAAATAGCGTCGCAGTTAGCTGATCTCCTTTTGGGAATGCTCACTATCAAAGGGGTTGTAGATTCAGATTGTTTGAAACATCGTAAATTGGAGCCCTTCATGTTGTGGCTTTATTCGGTTTATTCAGGTAAAGCATTTGCCTCGGAAATTGAGTTTGTTAATTTGGGTGTATATCAGATGGTTATTGAGTATTGGGACAAACCCGACGATTTATCGCTTGCTTTAATAGAGTTATGTGAATACCACCTTGCAAATACAGATGATACTGGTGGAAGTTGGGATCCAGAATTTAAATATGCTCCTTTTGATTTAGTCCCTGTGGAAATTCAAGCAATATATGTTGTTCGCGAGAAATGTGGCTTGCCTGTGCCAAGTCCAAATCACCCGCTGTTATCGTTAAAAACTTCTTCGGTAAAGCATTTATCCATCAGTTCAGATGACCTATCTTTTGAAGTTGAGTCTGCCTATAAGAATTTTTTTGGGTAGTCGAATCGTGAAACCGAACTGTGGACAAACCGAATTGTGGACAAACCGAATTGTGGACAGCCACTTTTTGAAAACCAAATGTGGACAGCCACTTTTCAACTAAACGTGGACATTCACTTTTCGACTAACGCCGGACAGCGATTTTTCAATTTGTAAATTGTGGTTGTCCACATTAGAACTAAGGTGTAATCCTGAGCCCGCACTAGCTTGTTGCTGCTCGCCAGATTGAAAACGCATTGAAGCTCCACCAGCAAACTGTTCGATTAGTTAATACAAAAAGGTAGCAATTATGGGCATTAGTATTGGGTTTTACTGTGGTGTCTCGGATAACGAGGCTCTGCAGGAGTTTTCTAAATCAATTGGACTTTATCTGATGCCGATGACAATGGATAATGATCTCAGTGCTGATCCTGCCAAGGGGCCCTTTTGCTTTCTATCTGTCGTGCCAATGGCTGATTTGCATCCTTATGGGATACCGCCGGTCAGGCTTACGGATGCAAAAGATCCCATGCTGGGTTTTATGCGGAGTTACTTCGCTAACCCCTATTTGGTTGCAGGGCATATCCATTGGTCTAATGATGTTCCGGCTCTTGCGGTGAAAACCAAGCCTTATTATCAAAAAATTACTAAATGGATTAAGCAGAATTGGCAGCCGCAGCCGGGCGGTAATTTCTATTTGGGACCTGAAGCGCAAAGCTTGATCTCCAAGGGCGCTCAAATGGTTAATGTTTTGCCAGGTCAGGCGAGTTAGTCGAATCGTGGACAGCCACTTTTCGAGTAACACTGGAAAGCGATCTTTCGATTTGTAAATTGCGGCTGTCCAAGAAATCAAGTTTTATAGTGGAATTTTCCGTTGTTGTGGTAGGCTTTTATGCTTTAAAAGATATATATCCTGAAACAGGATTACGTTGATGATGACGGAAGTTGGAAGAGGCATATTCGTGACCACGAGTATGTCTGCAATTGTTATATTTATGAATTCATGCATTATGTTCTTGCCGCCAGTTCGGGAACATGTTGGCTATTTAATTTATACTGGTATCGGCCTGTGGGTTGTTTCACTGGTTCTTGGTTTAGTATATCTTGTGCGTTTGAGTGCATTAAATATAATTTACTTGATTTGGTCTAATTTGATGTTTGCAATTGGGTTGATTATTAGTGTTCAAATGATAAATGTCGTGTTTAGTACATTTGAGATTTCTCATTGGGTTTCTATTATAGTTTTTGTATTCATGTTTAGTCTATCAATCTTGCAAATGACAGCGCGATTTGCTGCCGGTGGTTACAAGGAATGTGTGAAAGTAGGTCGAGTTATACCATCTACATTCTATTTCCATATCGATCGACCTATCGATTTCGATCTAGGCAAGGCAAAGCTATCGCCTTTTCAATTGAGAATACAACAATTTTCAGTTCCCATAGTAGCGGCTTCTGGCGCTATTGGCTGCGTACTTCAAGGGCCGGTTTTTTTTGGCTTTGTGCTTTGTTCTTGTGCGTGCTTGTCTCTTTTTCTATGTTGTTGGTTTTTATTTAAAATTCAGCTCCCTGATCTAATATTTTGTGCGCAAGCAGGTTTTGATAATAGAAAATATAACTAGAACTAGTCGAATCGTGGACAGCCACTTTTCGAATAACGCTGGAAAGCGATCTTTCTATTTGTAAATTGTGGCTGTCCAAGAAATCAAGTTCTACAAACTGGGGCTGCAGTTCAATGCAAACAAGAATAACAAATTGGTAAGTAAAAATGTCCAAGAATCTATCAGACGCTAAGTTTTGGCTACAAGATTCCGAAAGTTACATGAAAAATTTTAGGCAACGTTCACTTGTTAGCTTTAATAATAAATTGGAAAAATTTATTGATGATTGCCTTGAAGCGCATAGTGATAGTGCAAAATTAAAGTTGTGGCATTGTTTTCAAGGTTCTGCATCTCTTTGTCATGAAATAAGTTTGCAGTTAACACACTCATATCTAAATGGTAATTGGCACGAGTATTTGGTATTCCGAAAATTGATGATTGTTATGCACGATAAGATTTTCGAATGGATTTCGCAAATTGACCGTCATGAAAAAAATGAATATTCCTTTGAAACTATGTCGATTGGAATGATTAATCATTCTGTACTTCCATTAGTTCTAGGAGGTAACAGACTGGATTCATTACCAGCGTTTATAAAGTTATTGGCAAATCCAATTGGACGAAGTACACCGTTTCGTCCTGATTTGACTGAAACTTTTGAGCTGATGGTCAATCACAAACTTAATAAATCAGTACTTCCCGTTATTGAACGTTTTGAAGTTGAAGGGGTTTATGAACATTTAGCTTGGCGCTATAAATATTGTGTTAAAGCAAGCAATGGAGTTGATTTTGGATTGGCATTAGTACCGGAGGAATTGATTGCATACCACTTGATGCGAGAATCAGAGGTTGAACAGCGGTTACTAATCGATGAACATTTTGTCAAAATTCAGCAAGCTTTAGATGCTATACGTAACGAAAAGACTCGAGGTTTAGCTATACCCAAATTGGTCGAAGCTTTGACCCAGTTATCTATTGTCGAAAAGCTTGCATATGAAACGCTAGAGGTAGATGTTAATCCATGGATGATTGAATTGACTAATCCGGAATCAAACTGAACTGATCCGGGACGAACTAATCATCCGGGACAACTAATAACTAAACCGAATAACTAAACCGGGCCGAATAACTGAACCGGGCCAGCCAGAATTTAAAAAATGGCTGGCCGTGTTTGGAAAATAGTAACTACAGTAATGCTTAAACTAAACCGAGCCATCCACAAATTAAAAGGTGGTTGTCAAAACTAATCCGGGACAGCCACCAGCTAAACCGTGCCAGCCATAAATTAAAAAGTGGTTGTCCGGCTTTAGCAATCAAATGTGAACAGCAACTTTTCAACTAAACGTGGACATTCACTTTTCAACTAAACGTGGACATTCACTTTTCGACTA
>JACCEA011442414.1_pt1 | contig 10754 bp, 9 predicted proteins | sample 7449851 | NCBI WGS metagenome assembly JACCEA01 (sample SAMN15323453, study PRJNA562643) | freshwater metagenome | isolation source: river surface water | place: USA:Blue River Watershed | collected 2017-08-18 | reverse complement strand
CAAAGGCATTGAAGTTATTGGGGCCATTAATCCCTTGCATCGCAGTATCAGCTGCTAATATTTCTCATATTGGGTTCACTCGCATGGATGAGATCAAAACTGGCACCAATGTCTTCGATGAACATGGAAATTCTCATGGATTGTCTCCTGCCGCAGGTTTTACTTGCGTTGCTCAAACTGCTTTGACCAGATGTGTTCTTGTACCAATGGCATGTTTATTGTTCCCACCAGCAATCATGGCTGGTTTGGGAAAGATGAAGTTGCTCCCAAATAGCAACAAGTTGAAGCTAGCGATTGAATTGGGTGCCATTTTTGTCTCTTTGCAAGCCGCACTTCCCGCCGCACTGGCAGTCTACCCCCAGGTAATCATTAACTCATTCTTTTTCCGATGAACTAGGTTATTCTGAATACATTGCTTATTTAGACTGCGAAGTTTCCGGTGGCTGAACTCGAACCAAAATTTCATGAGCTGACAGACAAGTTCGGAAATAAAATCCACTTTCTGTATGCAAATAAAGGATTGTAATGAAATGTTATTTCGATGTGCTGGCCATCTCGATGAGTTTTCAAGATTGTATATACTAAATGTAGAATAATTGTATGAGTAATTTGCAACTAGTGTAGTTAAACTAAAAGCAACTCATGTGTTTCATTTGACCCACATCATCATGAGTGTAATCTCTTCTATATAATAGCCAAAATAACTACAACATACACAATTGCACTGTGATGAACAATAGAAACAAACAAGGTTACAAACCATAATTTGAAAATACGCCTATCGATCTACCATTTTGCTTGAGCACCACCGCTTCCACCAAAAACGCCGCCAGATTGTTGACAGCTCTTTATATTTATCGCATTGAGTGCATCAGAAAGCTTTAAACACAAGCCTTTCATATGCTCATAATCTGTCTCGCGGCTTTTAGTGTCCACAAATTCCTTCAAATCAAAAATGGCTTTTTCATAATGCTTAATCCTCTTTTCCGTCTCATCCAATTCTCTCGCAATTTCATTGGAATTCATTTGTTTCTTGAGAGATTCGTGTTCCACTGAGATTGATTGTATTTGCTGGCGTAATGTATCACGTCTTTTCATGTAGTTGGATTTCAAATCTTGTAAATGATTTTTGGTTTGATTAAATTCACGGCGAATCTTGTCGAGATCTTGAAAATCATCCATTTCGGCACGCATTCGCACCATCGATTCGCGCAGATTAGATAATTCATTTAATAGCTTAGGTTCTGAAGAACGCAGCATTTCCAATTCTTTCTCGCGCTTCTTGCGTTCAGCCATAAGACTCTCCATCGTTCGTTGAGCAGTGGCAAGATTCTTCTCCTTGAAAGCTTTCGCATTTTCCATTTCACCCATTGCTTCCTGTGAAGGCAATGCTGTAGAATCTTCCAAACCTTTCCCAATGTGTTCCAATAAGGCCACAATCATAAATTGAACTTCCTTTTGATCTTTCAAAATGGCATTTCGACTATCATCGAATTTGTCGATGAATGCCGTCATGTCTTGATCACGTTTTACCAATAGTTCATACTTCGCCATATCCTCACCATCACCTCCATCTTGAGATGATTGCAAATCTTCAAAGTTTTTTCGTTGATTTGTTATCTCTTCTCGTAAATGCTGTATCTTGTCCTCCAAATTCTTAGTCAAAGTCTTAAAACTATTGACTCGAGCAACGAACTTGCTGTGTGCTTCCTTGGGGTCTAGATTCGCGATATCCAATTCCTCTTGTAATGACTCGGAATCCTTTTTTAAAGCTTGGTACTGTCTTTCCAAGGACAGATACTCTTTACGTAATGAGTTGCTGCGGTCATCTGATTCATAGTTGCGAATATGGTTGTTGATCTCATTTAATCGACTCTCTCCATGGTTAAAACGCTCCTGTAACTCCTTTTGCTTATTCATCAACTCGCTGTAAGCGCGCAATTTTCCAGGTTCTAATTCATTAATGCGTTTTGAAATGGATTGATGAATCTTCTCTATTTGTTCCTCCACTTGTTGAGTTTCAGACTCACGTTGTTTTCTTTGCATGAATGTTCGATCGAGATCTTGACCCGCTTGACGATTCTTTTCAGCCATATGCATGGCCATTTGATAAACATCTTCAGGGTCAGTGGCAGAACGAACCTGGGAGCAGGATGTGAGACAGTATAAGGTGAAAATATTCAGTGGATTTCATTCTTACCTTGTCCAATGCCAAGTTATAATCAGCAAGTTGACCTTCAAGATTCTCCTTGTTTTTCAGAAGATTTTCGTATCTTCTCTCTAACTGAGTATACTGAGAGTTGTCTTTACTCTGTTGCTCCACCTCTGTTCTCAATTTAATTGTTTCGCTGTTGACATCGCTAATTTTTTTTCTCAAAAGGCCAATGTAATAGGCGGCATCCTCAACAAGTCTACCTTGGTTCTGACCTTGAACCTTCATACCCATAACCCCATGACCAGTCATAGGACGATCAGAAACATTGACACTCGCAGAAAGAGCAATACCTTGGGCTGCTTGAGTGCCGGGACCTGTAGGAGCAACTCCGGTGCGAAGCCGTGCAGTACCTGGAGCTTTGCGAGCTCCACTGCCTGGTCTCATTCCTGTCCCAGGAGGTTGTCCACCAGAACTTCCAAGGTTACTTCGACTTGCGGGACGCATGGTTGATCAACAATACGAATGCGGAATGCAAGAAACAATTCCTGATATATTGCTGCGGGTATGAAAATCAACAGTTTCAAACTGCGGGCCGCAACGGTTCGCCCGCCGAATTTCCAAAAATCAAGTAGGTTACTTATTATAACCGATAAATAAATCCGAATATTATTTTCGTTTGCAAGGCGCAAACGTAAAAATAAACAATATGGAAATGCTAATAATTAAAATTAAGGCTTATGTTACACAACCTTCCTACCTGGTAGCACTGAAGTAGATAGACCCTTCAAGTAAACAGATTGAGGACTAATTTGATATTACTCTGGTATTTAACTTTCTCTGTTGATTATCCCCCCCCAGCAAAAATGGGTAAGTGCTATGTTATTACGAGATTTCTTTCGTTGACGAGACAATTATTATCTACCATAGAGACGGATGACCTGTATCAGGTTGCCTTATTGGTTGATCAAATGAAGCATGATGATATTAACCTTCGTGTCAATGCATTCAAGAGTGTGGAGAGAATTGGTTAGATTTCTTATTGTTGTTGTTACTGACTTTGAACATTTTGTTTTCAGCCCAAGCGCTTGGAGTGGAGCGAACAAGAGATGAGTTGATACCTTTCATAGCAGAGTCCATGGAAGATGAAGATGCAGTTATCGCTGTCCTGGCAGAGAAGTTAGGTAGGAATTAAGGTATGATTTTCTACTTTTCAACTAAACCTTCTTGTAGGTGCTCTATGCAATTTCCTCGGAGGTGAAGAAAATGTGTACGTATTGCTCAAACCGCTGGAACTTTTGGTATGTGGTGAGGAGAGTTCGATCCGCGACAAAGCGCTCGCTTCAGCTGAGGAAATTGTAAAACGAATGAGTACGCAACACATTTTCCAACATTTTATTCCACTAGTCCACAGTCTTTCATCAAGGGACTGGTAAGTTGACTACTTGTTGCTTCTCACTAATTTTGTTCATTTTGTATATGCCTGATTCTTTTTAGGTTTACAGCACGTGGTGCTGCTGCATCGTTGGCTCCATTGGTTTTCAGTAAATTGGACGAAAACAAAAAGTCAGATATTGTTGCGATGCTGTCAAAATTGAGTGAAGATGATGCTCCTGCTGTACGCCGCAGTGTGGCAAAGAGTTTGTCTCCAATTCTTCGTCGTTCATCCTCGGGTTCTTACAAAGAACTGGTCGAACTTTATAATCGACTCTCGAAGGATGACCAAGACAGCATCCGAATTCAAATTATTCCTGCTAGTACCGTTTTTGTTGAGCTGTTACCATGGGATATGAAGGTAGGAATCCGTCATGCTAAGACCAAACTTACTTTTTTTATTCTTATTTGTATCAGGTGAATCACGTTGTCCCCACCCTTGTTGCGTTGGCCAGTGATAAATCGTGGCGTGTGAGATGGTCTCTTTCTCATCATTTAAAAGATATTTTCCCTCAATTTCAGGATGCAGACGTTTCACGTGCTGGAAACACATTCAACACTCTGTCTACTATGTTTGATGGTCTGCTGAATGACCCTGAACCTGAAGTGCGCGCTGCTGCTGCCGCTCATCTTTCTGCTATAAGTCAACATTTACCTAAATCCACTATAACTTCTCGTATCATCCCATCAGTCCAGAGATTGGCAACCGACAACAGTGAGTTCGTTAAAGCTGTTGTTTCAGGTGAAATCAGCATGCTTTCCCCTGTTCTTGGTAAAGAGGACACTATCAAACTCCTATTACCAATGTTACTTACCTTATTACGTGATGATGCAAGCGACGTTCGATTAAACGTTATATCACAATTACATGGTATTAACTCCACTATTGGTGTGGAATTGCTTTCTCAGTCTTTATTGCCTGCTATTGTCAACTTGGCACAAGATTCAAAATGGCGGGTGCGATTGGCTGTGATTGAGCTGATGCCAATGATTGGGAAACAATTAGGTGTAGGAATTTTCACTGACAACTTGATAAGTATTTGTATCAGTTGGTTACACGACAATATCCATGCTATTCGAAAAGCTGCTGCGATTAACATCAAGAAGTTAACATTTTTATTTGGTGATGAATGGGCAGAGAAAAATGTTGTCCCTCAAGTTCAGAGTATGGCTACCCATGCACACTACTTACAACGTATGACGTCGATCTACGCTTGTCAAGTATTGATTGAGAATTTCGCCACCAAGAATATAGATATGTGCCGGAAATTAGTTTCTTTATGTTGCAGTTTGAAAAAAGACAATGTTGCTAACGTTCGATTGACTCTAGCCAAGGTATTAGCTGTTCCATTGAGATTACTTCCTGCACAGGAGACATTATTAACCAGAAATGACATTATTGCTACCCTGAAGGAGATGTTAACAGATAGCGATCGTGACGTTAGATATTATGCGAATGAAGTAAGTATTACTAATTTGTCAATTTTCTATTTTGAATGTAACTAATGGATCTTTTTTACAGACATTGAAGAAGATCTGATCCTTGTATAAGTTCCTTTTTGTTCACTCCACGGCTACAGGTCCAGTGATGCGATTTTGTTATATATGATTTAGTATAAGAAGGAGAGGAGAATCAATATTTTGTGTTTTGTAAAAAGTGATTATATATTTTCTGGTATCCTGCAAGAAAATTTGAATATGTGGTGCAGAAAGAAAGAACCGGAACACAATGGCATGAATCAAATATGTTGGGTAGTCGGATTTCTGTAGTAGACTGGTTGGGTGCGTTTTCTTTTAATTGGAAAAATTCATACACACTCTCTTTATTCACAAGATCTATTTACATTATTTATCTTCTGTATAATTTCTACATTATTTACAAACATTTGCAACCCACCGGACATATCGGATAACTTATGAGAAAGGGGAAATCCATGAGGCTTCCCCAGTTTTTTTGTTGAACCAATACTTGGCTTTTGCGGCATTGTCATAATGCTCTTCCCAATCCTTTGGATTCCCTTTCTTTTTATTCCCATCATTTCCACCGCCCCCACCTCCTCCACGTGCTTCTTCATAAACTAAAGCCATTATTCTCGCATCAAGTTTTATATTCTCCCAACTGTGAGTCTTCCGATTGCCTATGTTTTCAAAAGATGTCACAAACTAACTTGACAAGAGATGCCAAATAACAGAACCGTACCTTTCTGATGAAGAAGATCATAACAATCTGCACAATACCGATCTTTACATTGTCTACAACGCCGGGTAGCTACTTTTGCCTCACATTCAATACAGTAACTTTTCAACTTTAGCGCTTTCTTCAAAGCTGGAAGATTCCTCTTGAATCTCGCCCGTGAACTTACACCACGTGCCAAAGCTTGAATCTTAGCAGCAGCATCATGGCGCTTTTGTTTTTGTATTTGAATTTGCTGATCTTTATATTCTTGCACTTTCTTCGCAAATTCACTATGAATAAATTATAAAAAAACACAAGGCTAGATCATTTGCAGAACTCCCTTACTTTCTGGCCAGTAAGCCACGAACACCAGTTTGAGCTCTAATAACTAGCAGCTGTTGCATCCTATCCTCGTGCATTCCAGCTATACTCTTTTCTAATGCAGCCATTTCCTCTCGTTCTTTTACTTTCTCTCCTACTAAAATACGCTGCTGGGCAACTCGTTTCTTTGCTCTATAGCATCGATAAACACATTGGATCACCAAAGCAGCCTTCTCCTTCTTTGCACGAATACGCAGTGCTCGCTGTCTGAGAAGGCTTCGGTGAGATTTCTTGTACCTGCGACGTTGTAACACTCCACGCATTAAACCTTGAATCTTTATAGCAGCAGCTTTACGACGTTCTGCTTCAATTTTGCGAATCCTATAAGCCCCAGTATAACAATACATCATTGTAAAATATCAATAACTACCCACCTAAACGTTGCAATAGCTCTTCTGGTTTTGGCCGCAACCCTAAATTCCATAATTGCCCATTTGATAGTTTCAGCAGCTCTAAGTTTCCCAACCCGTCGACGCGTGATGAAACCTCTTACTAACCGCTGAATATTTGAAATTGAAGCCATCTGCATTGATTGTTTTCGCGATGCCTGTTGCGACAAAATTCTCCGCAACTCCTTAGCTTCTTCAATTAGTTTTGCGGACTTGTAAAAATACTGAATCTTCTTTACACTCTGCTCCACACGAATACGATGAACTCTCCGTCTTGCAAGAAATCTTCGAACGAAGCACTGAATTTTTATCGCATGTTTTCGATGATACATGTTCTGATGCTGCCAATATGACTTCTGCAAGCGATAATAATATGGTAATGGTCTATTTAACTTATTGCTAAGAGCTTCTTGCTCTCGCAAGAGTAAATCTTCCCTTATCTTGGCCACGCGCTTTCTCGCCAACTTTCCACGCATAACTCGTTGTATTGTGATAATGGCATGCAATCGTTCTTTAGATTCTTTGCGATTTCGATGAATTAATGCAACACGACTTCTGGCCTGTCTACCAAGATGGAATGCTTTCAACAAAATCTGAATTTTGCATGCTGCTTTCGACCGCTTTTCGAGATGCTTGGCCATTGGACCTTTTATTCTCCTCCTCGTAATATATCCTTTCCCTAGGGGCTCAATCTTTCGTATTGCCGCTTGACGCTTAGCACGCAAAGCCTTTACTCGTCTCCGTGCAATCATACCCCTTGCTACTCGCTGTATGTTGATCGCAGCCCTCTTTCGTCTCCGGCGCATAGTCTCTTTCCTAGCTTTATAGCAGAGCCATGCATATTGTAGAATTTTTGCTTTGCACTGCCGATCCCATTTCACTGCAAATTTAAGTCTCTTTAGCTTCCCACGAACCATGGCTTGAATAACGATCGCAGCACGTCGTCGTTTGCGCTGTCTACTAAGTTTATCAACCCGAATGACAGCCCGGTATCGCCTCCAAAGACATTGAAACTTAGTTGCCGCGATTTTCTTTTTTCGCCGTATTAAATATTTCATAAATCGTTGACGGCCACGATGACCGCGATATATACGTTGAATCAATTGAATAGCTCTTTGCTTACGTTGTTGATCAAACGCTTTTTTGAGCGCCCGTTTCCATGTGTTCTTCTTCCATAAATTCTCAATCTTTCGAACCGATTTTTTTAGCAAAACGCGATGCCTAATTTTCTTCACCAATCGTTTAGCTATAAAAATGCGCATAATTCCTTGAATTACATTTGCTGCATTCCCATCAATGACTCGTTTCGCCAATCGTCGAGCAATAAATCCTCTGTAGTGCCGCTGAATATCAACTGCAGCTGCAAACTTTTCTCGTTCTTCAAATATCCTGACAAAGCGTTTCATTTGTTCCCACGCCTCGCTCAAGCGTCTCAAATAGTTCCATGTTAGTGCTCGAAAAATCCGAGCACATGCAATATTTTGAGTGAATAGACAGCATTTCCATTCAAGGTCTATTGCGAAGCTAATGCGTTTCCAGTGCTGCAGCCGCAATAGAATAATATTCCGCACATACTTCTCCATAGCTACAACTAATTTTTGAATTGCATTTTGTTTGAAGTATAGTGCAACAGCAGGACTTTGCAATTTCGTTGCACTAGTAGAGGTACTCCCAAGAGACATCGTGGCCGACGAGGACGGTGCAGTACTTGGTGCCGTTGTATTTGCTGTGACTGATGCAGTGCTGGATGGGGCAGAAGTCATCCCTTCTTGAAATAATTTTGCAAGGTCAGCAGTAATCTTTCCTTGCAATTCAGCTTGTTTAGCCATCGACACATTTAACTCTTGTTGTAATTTTTCCCGCAAACTCAGTTTCTCTTTCTTTGGTGCCACACCATAGGTAGCAATAGATCCTCCTTTACTATTTGATTTTGCTTTGCTCTTGGACGAAATTGTGTGGTTGGGCGATGTCAAGGATCCTGAAGGTTGCAAGCTGGGAAGTGATGTTAAGGACTTCGTAAACAAAGACTTATTATTCGGAGACAGCGTAGAGTCAGCTACTGTGGCAGGCTCAGAAAGCCCTGACGCTAAACTTGCGACACTTGTTGTTCCAATCGAAGTAGATTCAGCTGTTGGAAAGAAAAATGCCGTTTTTTGTTTAAGTTTATCTTCCATGTCGCCGATATATTCATGAGCTTTTCTCGCCAAGTACAATCGAAATATCTTCTTTCGTAGAATATTTTTCAGCATAAACCATCGATCATTATAAATTTCATCACTTATTTCTGAAGTATTTTCAAGATTTTGAGCATCATGGATTTTTTCAAGAGGTATCTTTTTCTCCACCGCATCAAATAACAAGGACGCTTCAAAATCTGATATTAAACCTCTAGTAGTGCGATTCGCGATCGTCAAATAGAGTTCGCGATTTATTTGCATTGGAGCGATAGGAATAGCTTCCAATGCTTTAGAAAATTCTTCGTCTTTATATTTCAATGATGCTTCAACAAGCACTACAATCAATCCTGGGTAGATCCATCCAATCCGATGATTCAATCGATTCACCAGAGTATCATCCAACGGAACAGAGAAATCTTGCTTCAATGCTAATTTCCTCAACTGGATCGTTTTCCAAAGTGCTGGATCGCTTTTTTCGATAAGATGGCTGTGTAAAGCATCTTGCACGATATCGATTTGGGTCTGAGCTCGCTCTAGAGCTCGAGAATACAAAACATGCCGAATTATCTGCTGTTTTGTGTTTTTCAAGTCTTGTTCAACGTTTTGGCGATATTTTGAGATGAGCTGTTGATGATGATTCTTGCCTTTAATAACATGTCTCTTTTGTTCTGATGCAAATGAAAAGCTGTCTTCTGCAATTTTGCGGAGTTTTTTTGCAGATCGCGCAGTTTGATCTACACCAACAACACTACTGTTGCCACTGCTTGGACTCTTCCCACCTCCAGGACTTCCAATACTGCTCAATCCAGTCACAGAGCGGTCCATCCCATCTTTTGAATCGTTTGGAAATTCTTTTGAAGAATGGAAAAAATGTTATTTCTGGTCACGAAATAAGGATCATTTTTCACGAAACGGTCAAAATTAGTGAATTGGTTAATTAAACACAAGGTACCAAATTAGCTAAGGCACAAAAATTCCAAATTATCAATGAAACAAAAGTATTGCTTTTTTTGAATGAAGTAGCGTTCTTTATTCCGATCTTATGAATGGCATAAAAAACACAAATGGCATCATTTCCATTACCGTCTGAGAGGGCGAAATCGTCGATGGTTGTATCCACATTGCCCAGACGAAGCGATGAGACTACATTGAATGAATTCTTATCGTTGACGAACAACAATGTTTGCTGTAACAATGCTCAAGTATATGATTGTTTTATAATGGATTATGAGATTCAATTGACTCGGTTGAAAGACATTTTGGAAGAGCACAGTCAACGTTCTAACAAGCACAATTTGGTATATTGCCTTGCGACTTTCGGACATTACGAAGATACCAAAGGTACGGTGGAAACGTTGTTCGGAAGGATCAATGGAGTAGAAAGGAGCAAAGAAGACAATCCAGACTTTGCAATCACTGCTTTAATTCGACTTTTATTCACCCCCGAACCCCAACACCAGGAAGTTCGACAAGATTCAAGGTCTTACATATTATTATCTACAATTAAGGAACGTTTAGTGCAGGCGTTGGGTCGTTATTCCTTTTGGCCTGAGGATAGAAGCAAGAATAAAGCATTAGATCAAATTACATTTTGGTCAGAGAATCATTTGTTGATGACCCTAAGCGCAGGATATCTCTTCCAATGCTATCTCCAGACCAATCACCATCCACACTCTGCCGAATGGGTTGAAAAGTTGGTTCGTTTACAAATTCGCGAATTATTGTTGACTTACTTAGCTGCTCATTGTCACCCTAAATTTAAGGGCTTCTATGAAGTGAACTCTATAGTTTATATGCAGTTTACCATTGTTGCCTTATTGAATTTAATCGACTATGGGGATGCAGAGGTAACTCGATTTGCGGAGACTCTATTAGATACGATCGTTCAACAGTTGATGTGTTGTGCGGACCCATTATACGGTGTTGTCAACTTGGCAGGTAAGGATTTCTTTACAATTCTATTTATCATACCTGAATAAGTCACTTTTCTCAGCCAGCGCAAGACATTACGATCGAGTGACGGAGCGCCTTGTTCAGTTTGACGT
>JACCEA011194917.1_pt1 | contig 10755 bp, 6 predicted proteins | sample 7449851 | NCBI WGS metagenome assembly JACCEA01 (sample SAMN15323453, study PRJNA562643) | freshwater metagenome | isolation source: river surface water | place: USA:Blue River Watershed | collected 2017-08-18 | reverse complement strand
GCTAAGTTATCAGCACGATATATCCCAAATCGGCAATTGCCAGATAAAGCAATCGATTGCATAGATGAAGCTTGTGCAAGTGTGCGTGTACAATTGGACTCACAACCAGACGTGATCGATAAGCTGGAACGAACAAAGTTAAAGCTGGAGATTGAAGAAGCAGCTTTGGGAAAAGAGAAGGATAAAGCCAGTGAGGTTCGTTTAAAGGCGGTACAAGAGGAGCTCGCCAAAGTAAATGAAGATCTCCGACCATTAAAAGCACGTATGGAGATGGAGAGAGGCAAAGTTAAGCAACTAAATGAACTGAAATCAAAGCTTGACGGTCTTAAGGTAAAGCTGCAAGATGCCGAGCGCAATAGACGTATGGATGTTGCTGCGGATCTGAAGTACTACGCAATCCCGGGTGTCGAAGACCAGATCCGAGCGTTGCAGAAATCGATGGATGAAGAACGTGCAAGAGAAGCAGAACTTGGAGAGGAGTCTCTCTCCAAAAAGTTGGCAACGGATGTAGTCGGTGGTACCCAAATCTCTCAAGTAATATCTCGTTGGACGGGCATCCCAATGGAAAAACTCAGTAAAGGCGAGAGCGAGCGGCTATTAAATTTGGGTGAAGTTTTGAAGCAACGTGTTGTTGGACAAGATGATGCAATTCAGGCTATTGCAGATGCAGTCTTACGCTCGCGATCAGGCTTGGCACGACCAACGCAACCATTGGGTTCATTTTTGTTTCTTGGTCCCACTGGGGTTGGTAAAACTGAGTTGGCAAAAGCTTTAGCTGGGGAACTGTTCGATGACGACCAGCATGTGGTTCGCATTGATATGTCTGAATACATGGAGGAACATAGTGTTGCTAGACTTATTGGTGCTCCGCCTGGTTATGTTGGTCATGATGAAGGAGGACAATTGACTGAGGCCATCCGACGCCGCCCTTATAATGTAGTTTTGTTCGATGAAGTGGAAAAAGCTCACAAGAATGTCCTCAATATTTTGTTGCAAGTGTTAGATGATGGTCGATTGACCGATTCAACAGGAAAAACTGTGGATTTTACCAATACTATTATCATTCTCACTAGCAATGTGGGTGCTGAGTTCTTGTTGAAGGCAAGCGAAGATGGCCGTGTCACTCCCGCGGTGAAAGAGCAAGTTATGAACATGGTGCGTCGTCATTTCCGCCCTGAGTTCTTGAATCGATTGGATGATATTGTGATGTTTAATCCTTTGGGTATGACTCAGCTAAGACATATTGTCGACATGAATGTTAAGCTTATTGCTGCTCGCTTAGCGGATCGGAATGTTCAAATTCAACTGGACCAAGCAGCTATTAATTATATACTTGAACAATCTTATGATCCAGTTTATGGCGCAAGACCACTGCGCAGATATATGGAGAAGAATTTGGTGACCATGATTAGTCGAGGAATCTTCAGCGGGGATGTTCCTAATCATAGTATTATTCAAGTTACAGCTCATCCTCAACAAGGTTTGTTATTGCATGCCACCGCCACAGATGGACACGAATCCATTGACATGCAATCTGATTAAATAGGTTTATATAACAATATTGGCATCATCCTTTTTTAAAAGTAGTTCGTTGTACCTCATATGTCGCTGTTTGTCGTGTTACGCTAAATATTCCTATCGTTAAAATAGTCTTATCTTTTACATACCTGTCTCATGACGAAAACAACAGTGGAGATAATAAATAAAAATTAACCATTCTTACTGTACACTGATGATTTAATAAGATACAAACATAATAACAGAATAATCTAACAAATAACTTACCATCTATAATTCAAGGTAAATCACAATAAAATTTAAACTATATTCATGTCTAACAAAAGACCTTCATATACTTCTATACTTAGTTTTGAGATTAGATTTACTTATTTCGCCAGGACTACAGAGAGTATCTCGAAGGTGAACATCGCAACAGCACCACCAAGGCCCATTCGGATTGCTTTGGGCTTGAACCCTTTGTAGCATGCCGAAAGACCTTCCTCTTTGTAAATAAGAAAAAGTGTTTGAAAAGTCCCCCGGTATTTAAGGACGGTGGTGCTTGCAGAACCTGTCGGACGCATTTGTGATTGGACACGACTTTTTACAACATCAAACGGCGCGTTGAAGCAAGTGGCAAAAATAGCCCCGAAAAACCCAGTTACCAATGTCAGGCCCTTATCAGCAATATACAAGTTACGATGTGTTGGATTGGCTAGAATATCTTTCGGTTCTGGTACCATGGACTTCAATAGCGGCATGGTCGCAAAATATATGGAGTTCCATACACAGTTTCGATAGAAAGTGGGGAATAGCCCACCCGTCAGCGCCAGTACACCTTCATCCCTAACAATCTGTCGGAAACAATCTATTGTATTTTTGTATCTCCCCAAATAGTCTTTAGACTGAAGACGCACTTTGACAACTTGTGTCGGAGTCACAATCAAAGACTCGGGGATTCCACTGAATAAACCAGCGAAAAATGAGGACACCACTGTTCTCGCCCGCTCTTTCTCACATAGCGAATGTACCATACGTCTTCCAATGGAATCGTCCTCAGTCAGATAACGTCTCCCAAGCTCATAAGAAGCATACATTCCACTGGACTTGGGCATTATACCAACTATCTCAGCGGTCATGCCACGGTAGAAGCGCAAGAAGCCTCCTTCTTGGTAAATTAAGCGCATCGTTTGAGAAACAGATACATTTTGTCCAGGGTTGAGTTGGTGTCTAGTTTTGATCATGTCTAACGACAATGTCATCAAATATGGAATAATCAATGCTGATAACTTTTTAACTAAATCGCTCACCAAAAGGTTGAACCACAACAGCCTCCATAAATCCCCCTATGGCGCCAGCCAAGAATAATCCTCCTGAATCGCTTGACATGATTGGCCGGCCAGCTTTATTTTCGATTCCAGATATGTTGAAGGATCATATATGGTACAATATATTGTACAATATAACATATGTACCATAAATATTACTTTATTTGTGTTACACTTTACATAGAGTTCATGACTTGTCAAAAATCGATTTTTATTAAAAAAAAACTAAAAATAGTTGAAAATTACCCCAACTTCTAATTGTGTGGTGTGAAAAACCTGAAATCAATTGCGTGGAGGGAAGGCGAGTCATAATTTTTTTAATGGACTGAAATATTATTTGTGACGACTGTTAGTTGGCTCTACAATGGCCTGACACCATGACTAAGGAGTCTTTTATGTTAATTGGTAAGTATTATTGTGATTATAGTTTTGCAAGTTGTGGTTAGTGGGTGTTGCAAAAGAGGTCAAGCAGTGATAGCCAAACAATTATCCCTGTCTTACAAACCTTGAAAACACTGGTGAGATCTTGCGTAACAAACCTGAGCTTGATCACTTTTGCGTCACTTTTGCTTCCATCATTGCATTAAAGAACCGAATGACGATTGAAATACTCATAGCCAATCCTCTGAATACGGATGACAAACCTATTATCCTTATCCTTTACTGACGGTTCATTATTTGCTAATGTTTGATGTATTCTCTTCTTTTTAGTGTTTGTGTTTTTATTTTTGTGTTTTTATTTTTGACTCTCTTCTCTCAACAGGATAAAGGGAGCATTTTGTGTGGCTCTTTGCATTCGCTGCAAGTGTCAAGATGCAGAAAGATATGCCTTTAAAACCGGATATGCTTGAATAGTGCTAAATGGTGAGTGTAAATTATTTTTCACATTCTTTCTCCGCGAAGTATCGCGATTGACCCGATGAGCATTTCCAATATGATTAGTCTTTGCTGAATGTCTTCACATGTGTTTACAACATCCCCTTTGTGATGAGTGAGGATCGTATTGCGTGCTTCGCTGATTACCATTTTCTATTTCTCTTTTTGTTATGTGAGTTGGTGCGATGAGGATCCCCTTGATTTCTGATACCTCTTGTTTGAATTTCAAGCTCACTCTCGTGGGTTCTGATTTTATGAACGTAATTCGATCTGATGCAACTTCCACTCTTTCTCTTTTCTGACTGACGTTGTCAATGGTGGTGAATGGATAAGAGGATTCGGTTGGTGATGATAGCCAAACAATTATCCCTGTCTTACAAACCTTGAAAATATACTGGTGAGAATCTTGCGTAACAAACCTGAGCCAATTTTCCTCTATCCAAAAGCATCACCACAACGCCGTTTGTATCTATTTTTTCAACTACCCTTATTCCATTATATGTTATACCATTATATTTATGAATTTTGTCTGGTTTAGATGCCTTATTGGTCCATGCGGGTTAAGGAAATACTGTTTAATTGTGCCAAAACACAATAAAGGATGATTGAACATATATTCAAGATGAAATGTCCCTGACCAGATCTACTTGGAATAAATAATACGCGAGGTTGAAATGTTCACAGTGAATGTACAGTTCATCATTTCAGTAATCATTAATAATTATTAATAATTATTTATAAATACTATCTGATCCACTTCACAAACTTCGAGCTAGAAAGAAAAAAAATAGTACTCTGCCAAATTAGGAACTTTCTTCTTTTCATTATTGCCCTGATGACAATTGCTAACTAATAAAATACAGTCATTTTCTTATTATCCAAGGATATGATTACAATCAAGTTGCTGCGATTACGGGGAGCATTACAAAGTTGCAATAATGAAACGATACTGGTTTAGAAAAATCTCAATAGCACTACAAGCAGGAATAAGCATAGTGAACGATTGGTAAAACAAGAGATGAATAGCAAATTCAAGATGATACAGATAAGTGTCAAATCATGGATGCTCTCCTCCTCTTTTTAATTCAAGTTACGTATTACATGTTATAGCGTATTTTTGCTTTGCGTGCATACCCCATAATAAAAATCTAATTTAGCTAGCTAATTGGTAATGCTTTCCCTCATTATTATCCCACATCCAAGTCTTCTTGTGTCAAAGATCGTACGTATTGGCGTGATAAGTCGTACACTGCAATGTCACAGGTTTATTTGGACATTAGTATAGGCGGAAGACCAGTCGGTCGACTGCTCTTCCGTCTTTTCGACGACATTGTTCCTAAAACTGCACTAAACTTTAAATCTTTGTGTACAGGTAGGTTAACGAGCCCCATGTTAACAATATATTATTCATATGCACATATTAATTCACAGGTGAAAGAGGTATCGGCAAGACAACAGGGAAGCCGCTGCATTACAAGGGTACCATTTTTCATCGGGTCATCAAGAAGTTCATGTGTCAAGGTGGCGATTTCTCGAATCGGAATGGAACAGGTGGAGAAAGTATCTATGGAGGAAAGTTTGGAGATGAATCATTTCGAGTAAGGCACACTAAAGCGGGTTTACTATCGATGGCTAATGCTGGTTCAAACACGAACGGCAGCCAATTCTTTATCACTTTTGCTCCCGCACCACATCTCGATGGAAAGCATGTTGTGTTTGGCGAAATTGTAGAAGGTATGAAAACATTGGTTTTAATGGAAGATGTTGAAACTGATGGTAAAGACAAGCCGGTTTATGGTCATGAGATACGCGTAGATGATTGTGGAGTTGTCGATGGCTCAGGCAGTCGCTACGAGGAGCATGGCCAAAACAAAAAAAATAGATTGAAGAAATCTCATGCATTAGACAAATATGAAGAGTCACTAGCTGCTGAAAAGAGTCAGAGTAAAGATGTGAAGAAAAATGACGCCAGTGATTCAGAACCTGACAGCGATCGTCACAAAAAGCATACGAAAAAGAGCAAAAAATCCAAATCCAAGAAAGATCGAAAGAAGAAGGCATCCTCGAAACGTAGAAAGAGAAGTTATAGCAGTAGCTCCTCGTCTTCTGATAGTGATAATAGTACTAATTCAGAAGATAGTGGAACCGGAAGCGACAGTGAAAGTTCTCGATCTGAATCTCGATCATACCGGAAAAGGAAATCCAAACGAAAATCGGATAACTGCGAGGATAACAAAGAATTATTAAATAAGAAACAACGCAATTTAGAGGTTGAGATTACCAAGACTCAAAACGAAAACGTTCCAATCACAAAGGGGGAAGGAGAGGAGTACGATCATACTGATGAGAAGCCACCTAAAGTGGAAGAGAAGAAACCGACAGGTGTGATTGGTACGGATGGAATTTTATATAAGGGTCGTGGTATTAGAAAATTTACGGAAAGTCGAGATCGTGGGAGAGGTGGTGGTCGTCAAAGCCGGGAATTTGGGGGATATCGCGGCCGTGGAGGGGGATTCGGATGGCGACAGTACCGCGAGAGAAGTCGTGAAGGATATAATAGAGATGGGAACAGGAGATTTCGTGAAGATTCACGAGACGGTGGCAGAAAACACGAAGGTATTACTTCGCGCAGAAGTAGTGACAGGGGGAGATATGGAAGACGAGAACTACCAAGTTATCGTCATTCGCGTGTTGATCGATCAGCATCCAGAAGTCGCTCTGGAAGCAGGAAAGGAAGAGATAAAAGTCAAGAATCATCCCGATCACCTCCTTATAATTCACGTGCCTCAATTGTGGAGAAGAAGACTGGAAGAGAAACGGACCGGGATGAGGTATTTGATAATTCACGAAGACGAAGATCATCAAGGAGTCCAAGCGATGGCTCTCGACGATCTGACCATTCTAACTGAGACATGTATAGTCATTATTCAAAGTCAGATTCCGGATTAGCAAATGAAATTTAAGATCGTTAATTTAAAGGATAATGTGCACAACTTTGAAACAGTGGTTGGACTTAAACCGATATGGATTATCAGGAACTTTTATGACTTGTTGTCCTTCTTTATTTGAATTTACTTGAATCCATTTTTTCTTGTTCTTAACTCATGCATTGTTGCAATCGGATCCCCTTTAAAGCCTACCAAAGACTGTGTTCGCTCATCTCTACACTTTGCAAAGAGATTATGCTGTAATTCATCACCAATTGTGGATGGTATTGTTGGCAAACCATTTGCCCGAATCAACCTTATTTTGTCATATTTTTCCTGCAAAGAAGGATCAACATGGGCGAGGAACTTGTAATTGCTTTCCGTGTACTCATGGGCGCAGAAAACAAGTGTGTCTAGAGGTAGAGAAGCTATTTTGTCCATGTTCTCAAGCATTTGTGCAGCTGTTCCTTCAAAGAATCTCCCACACCCACCCACAAAGAGTGTATCACCTGAAAACAGCATAGGGATCTTGGCTGCTTCATCACATTGGTCCGCATTGGAAATATAATAGAGAACATGTCCGGCGGTGTGACAAGGCGTGAAAATCGTACGGACTCTCAAACGATCACGAAAGAGAGAAAATTCTTCACCATCACCGACAGGTTTTGTAACAGCAGGGATATCTTCATATTTTGTGCCAATAATCTCTAAATTAGGAATATTCTGTTTGAGGAAGTCATTACCTCCAACATGATCCCCATGTTTATGAGTGCAAAGTACTGTTGTTAACGTGAGGCCCAGCTCACGGGAGGCTGTCAGTATTGCTTCGCCATCACCTGGATCAACCGTAACTGCAGTTTTGGTGGCCGGATCTACAATTAGATATCCATAATTATCACTAAACATAGGGACCAAGTGGACATCAGCGATGCAATTCGTTTCTGTGGCGATGCATGGAAATCTATTCATGTTGGTTGTAAATGACTTGACTTTGTGTGAAAACGAACGAAATGATCGTGTCAATGAAAGGGAGAGATAGAGCGGGGTGTAACCAAGAATGAATCGAGACAATGCCACCATTCAGATCAGATTTTACCCGTTGATGCTCTTTTTATTAGTATTGTTATTTATATTGTGCGAAGTGTTACAATATATATGATATAGATGGTATGGAATACCCGCCGCAGCAGCAACAGCAGATAATACGCCCGCAGCAGCTGAGGGAGCAGCAGCAGCAGCGTCACAGCGCACAGCAGCAGCTGCTTCTTGCTGCGCGTTCTCTCTATAAATTAATGCCGTGATGAAGCTGTGCGCCCACACCCACAGTTACTTCACATGATCATATTCCCAAACATTATTCTACATCAACTACACAAAATCAATCCGTTTGTTCTCTTATCCCAAATAATTATGCTCACTTCCTCTATTAAGCTAGCAGTGTCTCCTTTATATATGGTATATCGTATTCTCATAAGGCAGGATAATGTTAGATAATAGAAGAAGTTTAATTACCTTGTCAACGATACAACCCATTTGCACGTGCTAGATCAATAGCACGTCTCCCTCTGGAATCTTGCTGAGAGAGATTCGTTCGCTTATCTTCGAGGAGCAACTGAAAAGATCGTACAGCATAAGCATCAGCGGCACTATGCAGAGGAGTGTAACCATTAAATTCACCAGTAGATATGACCACGTTGCAATCAATATCCTTGTGAGCAAGAAGCAGTGCAACAAGTTCAATGTCATCCCAAGCAGCAGCTTTATGCAAAGCTGTTAGTCCAAACATATCTATTCCATTCACATCAACTTCTCCATGTCTTACAGTCAATAACTCATCAACTTTCGAAGTATCAACTGGATATTCAATTAATTTTGAAAGAGCTAAGCGTTCATTTTCACGATTATTTAGGCGTAGCACAACCTTGTCAGTTAAACCTTTCAAGGGGTTTATATTATCAGAACTTTGCGAGGTACCAGTCACATCAATTTGCTCTTCAAATTCTCCAAATATAGTCTTGACTTTCACCTTCAAGTTTGTGCGAATACTATCAGAAGAATTCTCTAATTCTTCTAATTGCGGCGCTTCCCATCGTTTAAGTTTGAGGGAAGACAGTGCTGTCATAAATTCTTTCGCCACTAATTGTTGATTCTCTTTGTTGGTGAGATTAATTTCAGTATCACATTTTTTCTCAGAAACGATCAAGTTAAAACTGGTGACTAACGAGGTATATCCTTGTTGAATTGCGACATCACCTGGGGTTCTCCCCCAATTATCTAAAAGTTCCTTTTTCGCCCCATGACACAAAAGAATCTCTACCAACAAGCGATTTCCACAATTTGTAGCCAGATGCAAAGCAGTTTCACCCCAAGAATTTCGAATATCTATTAATTCAAGTGAACAAGATTGGATGAGCAGCATTCGTACGACTTTTGTACTAGATTGCAGCACAGCTCGATGCAACCATGTTTGATGCTTCTTATCAACATTTGTCAATGCAATATCATGAAATTTACCTAAAAACATCAAAAGAATTTCATCACGATCATGATCAATTAAATATTGCACCAAATCATCATCTCTGCACACGCAGATTGAATTTTTGTCGAAATGCTGAATGAAGTCTTGAATTTGGTTTTTGTGTACCAGTTCGATAAGACGTTGGCTATGGAGATTAGCGGTTTTCATGGTTGCTAATAATTGATGATGTGTCCTAATTGATTCAGGGATATTTTATCCCTCACCTTCCCAATCATAGGCCGGATCCAACCATCTGTGGCATAGGGCTGTATGGAATAGCGATTGGGATAGACGAACTTGCGAGATAGTTACAAATATGTATGGAACTTCTGATCAAATGTTTAGCCTCCTGTGAGACTGCTGAGGCGCCGCTGTAGGCCGCAGGCTCAGCAGAGGCCAGCAGAGAGTAGGCTAGCGCACACACCCCACAGCAGCGCCTGTGGTTCAGCAGGCGGCTAGGCAGAGGAGAGCAGCAGCAATCACGGCATTCAATGTAATAATAACTCCAGGAGTTATCGTGGAATTCTACCCGTTCACAGGACTTCAACCGCCGCCGCCCATTCAAAGCCGCCCGATCAGTTCAAAAAAGAAAAAAAAGATCGTATATACTATGTTCCACACTTATTTTTTCTTGTCTCGGTAGAGATTTTCTCCACTAAAACAATATAATATCGTAACACGATATACTGCAAATACGAATTATTAAATAGGAAGATGTTCCATAACCACAGTCACGCTCATAGTCATGGTCATGGGGAATGTACTCATGACCACGGTCATTCGTCTCATTCTCACAAAGGGAGTGGATTTGAAGTTGAAATGAGTCATCATCATGGTCATACTATTGCCTCTTCTCTTCCAGATACAACAAGTACTGATGGTAGTACTAAGGTACAATCATTTCTTCAATTGTTTACTGATGGGAGAATAATTGAATATGTCTCAAAATTGTAGACTTATAGTCCTGAGGAGTTTATGAATGTTGTTAGGTTTGGTGGAAAAGTTCATATTGACCATCTTTTAACCAACACGCCAATTCTGATAAACTCGCAAGGTAAAATGTCTTTCAAGTGCTATATTACAAACGTTTTGATGACGAACTGTTTTCTTCATCTTGTCGGTCATCTAGATTCTCAAGGTAATAGTGCTATGCATTGGGCAGCAAAGCGGGGCGATACTGAAATATTAAAATACTTACACGAGAAGGGTGCCAGATCCAATATTCCTGCAACCACTGATGCAAATCTATTGCCGATTCATTGGGCAGCTGCGGAAGGGAAAATTGATGCTCTCTGCTTTTTTTTGGATGTTGGTCAAGAGATTAATCAGCAAGATAGCAATGGTTGTACGCCCGCAGTAATTGCAGTTCAATTCAACCAAATTGAAGCTTTCGTTTACTTAGCAAAGCACGGTGCAGACTTGACGCTTGTGGACCATAATGGTGATCATTGTTTGCATTGGGCGGCATACAAAGGATATGAAGAAATGTTGGAACTTGTTCTTTATTTCGTTCCTCAAGAGCTTAACAAAAGTGATACATTTGGACAGGTGGCTGTACTGTTAGTTTGAAAGTGAGTATTGAATTAATGTCATTTCTTTAGAGTGCTAT
>JACCEA012413868.1_pt1 | contig 10757 bp, 9 predicted proteins | sample 7449851 | NCBI WGS metagenome assembly JACCEA01 (sample SAMN15323453, study PRJNA562643) | freshwater metagenome | isolation source: river surface water | place: USA:Blue River Watershed | collected 2017-08-18 | reverse complement strand
GATGTCGGTCAAGCGATTTCGGTCCAGCTCACCGGAAACGTGCTGGCTGCGGCTCCCACCGAAGCCAAGATCGACACAGTCTTGATTGTCTCTTTGGCTTCTGAGGTTGTTACCACCACGCGACCAGGACTGCTTACCGCCGCAACTCAATCACCAATCGCGATCCCGACGGTCACGCCACCGGTTCCAACGCAGAGTGCCACAGCGTCTTATGTGCAGAGCTACGTCCCAGCCTTTATCGGCAAAGCCTTCAACCTAACCGCAGCTCAGAACGCTGAGATTAGAGAAATCCTGAAGGGAAGCACCGCCACCAAGTTCCTCTGCACCGCAATTACCTTGGCCGGCGGTCCCGCATCGCAAAACATCTTGTACCTCAAGCGAGCCAAGGCAGTTTGCGCCTATGCGAAGACCCAGAGGCCAACACTCTCTACCTGGTATCAGTCAAAGACAACCAAGGTGAAGAGCTTTGCCGGCAAGGTGCTTATGGGGCTGAAGGGCTAACGACACCAACAGATCTTGAATCCAGGGGATGGACATTAGAACTTGAGCCTGCGCTCTTCTTATGCCGGTAGGCTGCTCCCATGGGGAAATTTAGATCGGGTTTGGTTTATCGATATGGCGCGGATCGCTCCCTAAATGAGCCAGTCAAAGATGGGTTACCAAACTACTTCTACGAAACTGCGCTTGAAGGGTCAGCACTTCCACTACTAGAAAAAGGCATTAATCAGATGGCACTGCCCAAGGGCGGGAAATCGGAGACTAAGTACGCGTCCATTCTGATTGCAAGTTCACCTCAGAGTCGCGGTACCGAATGGAACCCTTGGCACGACACTTTCGAACCCGATCTTGGATATGTTCGGTATTTTGGCGACGCAAAGAAGCCGGGAGATCCCGCAGCTGCTCCCGGAAACAAAGTTTTGTTAGAGGAACTTGCCAAGCACACCTCGGGTGACTCCCAAGTGCGCGCGACCGCCACCCCGTTTCTATTCTTCGAACGTGTGACAGTAGATGGAAGATCCCATGGAAATGTTAAGTTCCATGGGTTTGGAGTGCTCGAAAGAGCGGAACTTGTCACTCAATACAACCCGGGAATCGGCTATTTCACCAACTATGTTTTCACCTTCGCAGTTCTAAGTCTTTCTGCAGAAGACGAGACCCTGTCGTGGGATTGGATTAATGCTCGTCGAACAAGGAACTCCCCAATAGAAGACTCTTCCAAGTTAGCTCCAATTTCTTGGAACCAATGGATTCGAGGAGGAAGGGAGAAGTTAGATTCCCTGAGACGCAGGGCAGCTCTGAGCCAGGTATCCACTCCGGATGCGCAAAAGCCATTGTCGGGCTCAAGAGAAGAAAAGTGTCTTCGCGAAATCTACGATTTCTACTCTTCTGCCGGAAAGCACAGATTCGAGCTTCTTGCGAGTCGTGCGGTAATGAGTCACATCAACACAAACGGTGGAAACTACATCGAGGGATGGGTCACCAGGGGAAGTGGTGATGGCGGCGTTGACTTCGTTGGCAAGATTCGTCTTGGCTCGGGATTTGCTTCCATGGACGTTGTTGTCCTCGGACAAGCCAAGTGCGAAGCGCTGGACAAACCAACGAATGGTGTCGCACTGGCAAGGACTGTTGCGCGCTTGAAACGTGGCTGGATCGGCGCTTATGTCACAACCAGTTACTTCTCAAGGCAATCCCAACTTGAAGTCATAGAAGACGCCTACCCTTTGATAAAAATCAGTGGAAAAACGCTCGCTGAGGAGACCTTGAAGCTGGCCGAGGCAGGTGGTTTCAAGTCCGTGCTCGATTACCTAGAGGTTCTCGAATTGGAGTACCCAGAGCGAATTCAGAGTCGCCGTCCAGATGAGGTGCTCGACTATTAGGCCTTCGTTTCTGGAAGCGCTGAGCCAAAGAATGGTCTTAGATACCTTCTGAGATTGTCATCAGCGACAAACACATAGGTACCTCTAATGCCTCGTGTGAGCAGGACTTTATAAATGTTTACAACGAAGGTAAGCAAGTCCTCGTCTGTGTATCGGAGACCCAAGGTTGGATTGTTCTCTTTGCCTTTAGCGTCAAAGTACTTTTCCCGCACAAACCGAACCTGATTTTTGATCGGGTCAAAAGTCAAATCTTCACCAATAATCACGCCGGCATAATTCAGGTCATAACCCTGCACCGTGTGGATGCTTCCAACTTCTTGGATTGAAGTCGCAGAGTTTATCCAATCGACAGCAGTCCCATTCCACTGCATCCCCAAACCTTGAATTTCAATGTCGACAGCGGTTGGATCATTCTTTGAATTCCATGGCCAAGCGAAGCCAGCCACAAGCCTTGAAAGCCCGTGCTCTCTTTCTCTAGCGGAAATCTCTGTTTTCATTTCAGCAAAATCCTCGAAAAATCGAAGATCATACTTCTCGAAATCTCTAGCCGTAACCGGCTCACTTGAAAACAGAGCCTTCACAAAATCTAAGTAGTCGTTGCCGCCTTGAACGCGCATTTGTGACGTCAACGGAAACAAGTTCCCCAACTTCTGGGCCTCTTGAACGATTTTCTCCGTGATTGCTAGAGGCAGGTCCGCTGGCCTCACACTTTGGTTAGTATCCATGAGCAACACTTGCGACTTGCTTCTATTTCGAATCCAATCGAGCTGGGTGTAGCTGATCGAATCCTCTCCAAAGAGTGCCACGTTTATTTGTGAGTATTTCTTGTTGAGGGCCGCTGAGGACTGATTAGCTCTTTGCCCAAGCCTGTGGGCTTCATCCACTATTAGCAAATCGAAAACGTCGTTAGACTCTCCAACTTCAAAAGGAGTCATCACCATTGTTTTGGCGAGCCCAGGTGTCTGATGAAACACCAGTTGCAGCGTTTTCCGGAGCGATTGCTGGGGGACGACCAATCCGACTTTCAGTGAAGACAACAGTGACTGGTTTTTAAGACTGAAGAACTCAGAAAAGATTGAGTCCTCCGAGAGTATTTCCTCTCCAGAGAGACGTCCAATGTCGACCAGTAACTTAATAAGGTAAATTGCAACGATTGTCTTGCCAGTGCCTGGGTCACCTTGGATAACCAGCTGAGAGTTTTTGTGATCCCTGTAGTTGTCCAATAGACGATCCAAAAGAGCGCTCACAGCTAGAGCCTGGTCAGAATTGAGCGATTTGAAAGGTGAAAACTTAAACAAATTGCTATTGACTATTTCTGGAATGCTCCGCATCAGGAGCCCTTGGTCCACAAGTGCTTTGAATACCTCTTCAAAACCTTTTCGGTATTCGTCCCGATCGAAGTAATCAGAATCTTGAATTCCAAAGTTTCCGTTTAGGACACGAAGTTTCCCATCTGCCGCGAAGTAACGAATCAAGTGCGACTCTAAATCGAGGCAAGCAGACTTGTTGAACTTTGAGTTGACTATTACCTGCACCATCTCGAGCTGACTTTTGCTTGAACTGCTCAAGTGCTGAAACATTCTCGTTGCAGCATTGACCGTCTCGCCGACATAAATTTCATCATGCGATGAAAGTGTGTAGACCACGGGCCAATTTTCCGCTTGCTGCTGTGACTTAATCCAGGTGTTTACGGCTACCGCGTCAAATGGAAATCGCTCTAATCTAAAGTCGGTCATATTTTGTACTGTTCCCAAAAGCTTTATCAATCGGGTATTTGTTGGCATTTTTGTCGATTTTGGATGAAACGATCTCGCTAGGGTCTAGTCCAAGTTTGTCCGCCAGTAGCAAGCAGTACGTGAGAACGTCGGCCAATTCCTCTTCGACCTCACCACGGTCCGCGCTGCTCCACTGATAGCATTCCAAAAGCTCGGCCGCCTCTATGGATATGCTTTTTGCCAGATTTTCCTCTGTGTGGAATTGTGACCAATTTCGCTCTGCCACAAAACGGCGCAGCTTTTCAAAAACTTCCCCATCAACCATTCAATAAAGCTACAGCGTCCGAAGGACAACTTTGCGATTAGCCTGGGGGTGTGACCAATCCAATCGCCACCTCTGCCCGCAACTCGCTATGGCTGATGTTCTTTGTGATGGGTGTTGTCTCGATGGCCTGGGTGCCGCGCATTCCTGAGATTAAAGAAGCCAATGGGCTGAGTGATACTCAGTTTGGCTTGGTGCTGATATCCAGTTCTGTGGGTGCTGTGGTTGGGGCTCAGCTTGCCGGCAGATTGATTCACCGCTTTGGCTCTAGGCCGACAATGTCTTTCTCTGCTTTTGTTGTCCCTTTGGGTGTTGTGATTATGGGGTTGAGTACTAACGCCATTGTGTTAGTGATTGGTTTGTTTGTTTTGGGATTCTCCTACGCAGCACTGGATGTTGGTGGGAATGCCCAAGGAGTTGCGATTGAGAAACTTTTGGCCAAGGGGTACATGGCTTCGTTTCATGGCATGTGGAGCTTGGGGACTTTGGTTGCCACTGTGTTTGGTGCAACGGTTGCTTACCTTTTGACTCCGCAGCAAAACCTGTTAATTGTCGCCGGGGTTGGTTTTGTGGTGTTCTTGATTGCTGCTCGAAAGCTGTTGCCACCATCGCTTGATGGTCACGCAGGTGTGAACGATGAGGTGACCAGCAATTCAGTGCCATGGTTTGCGCTTGCGACTTTGCCGCTTTGGTTTATGGGTATTGGTAGTGCTGCTTCGTTTATTGCCGAGGGTGCTGCAGCTGACTGGGGAGCACTATTGCTTCGTGATTGGATGGGCATCGAAAAAGGTTTTAATGCATCAGCCTTTGCAACCTTTGGTGCTGCGATGTTGATCTCTAGGTTCTTGGGTGATCGCTGGTTGGAGCGCTTTGGTGCTTACCGAGTGGTTAGGTATTTGGGTGTTGGCGGTGGCTTGGTTTGGGGAGCATCAATACTGCTTGGAGTTTGGCTAAGTAGTGAAAACCCACTTTTGGCTTTGGTGATTGTGAACTTTGGTTTCTTCTGGGCTGGTATTGCTATCGGTCCGATGTTCCCGGCATTCATTGTTGGAGCTGCCTCGATTAAAGGCATTGCACCTTCTATTGGCATAGCTCGGGTTGGTGTTATTTCTATTGGCGCTTACTTTATTGGGCCATCACTGGTTGGCATCTTGTCAGATGCCATTACATTGCCGTTGGCAATGCTCTATCCAGCTACGGCATTGGTAATCGCCGGATACTTGGCTAGGTCTTTGAGAAGCTAGTTACCTATCCACCCATTTGGCTAACGCTGGATCCCACGTTGATTTCGATGCAACGCCACCATCAAGCCCAAGCAAGCTATTCACAAGTGCCACAGCCTGGTCAGGCTTTTCGGGCAGTGAGAGTTGTCTGGCTGTTTTTTTAACGGCCGTGTAGCGCTGGAGCAAGGTTGGGTTAGGCGCGAATACTTGAGGCATGATCAAATTTCTGTGGCCAAACTCGAATGCCAGAGCCTGAATAAGCTCCTCCCTGTCAACCTTGAAACTCTTGGAGATGATGACTAAATCGACTAAGTCCTTCGCCCTAGAGGAAGGCTGGCCACTGTGAACTTCGAGGCAGCCACAAACTTTTTGGGCAATTTGGTGGGGCAGCGCGAATAGTTTGATTTGAGAGGCAGGTAGGCCTAGGGGTGGCTCCAAGAGACCAGAAGTGGGCGAGTTAGGAGCAAACGGGATCTTGTCGCGCACCGTGTCCACTCTCAGTTTAGTTGGACTTACAGCCCCACCCCAGGAGTAGTTAAGGGTTAACTTTGCGCCTTCTCGAAAGGGCTGGGTTGATATTTCGCCAAGCCTTTCGATGTTGACAACTTCAAACTTCAAAGAGTCCTCAAGATCTATTTGTGCCTGAATCGAAATCAGTTCGCTCATCTCAGAAAGGGTGAGCTCTTGGCTAGTGAGGTCTAGGTCCGTGGTGAATCTGGCATCTTGGGTTCGCATTCTCAAGGCCATGCCACCCTTTAGCTGCAGATCCGATTGCTGTGAGTGAAAGACTCTGTCAAGGAGCCTGCGAAATACAAATGTTAGGTGTCTTGATTGTCTATCCTGGCCAAACTGGGTACCGCCATCACGCAGGAAGCTCTCTAGTGATTCCTTGCTTCGACCTTGTCCATCTCTTTGGGCCATTCCTGCTCCTGAACCTTAGGGATGGAAAGGCTATTGATCTGACTCGAAACTCGCTTTAGGTTCTCCACAACCTCAATAAAGGCTGGGTTTTGCTCAAGCTTTGGAAGCTGAGAGGAGATTTGTGCCAGCTGCCTTGAAATTTCAAGTGATTGCGCACGTAGCGCCGAAACTCCATTGGCGAGAGTGTCAATCTGCAGTGCCTCGCACATGATTTCTCTGAAGTATTCTGCGGAGAATCCATAAATCTTGTTGATGTCGGCTAGCTCTTCAACTAGTCGCTTCGGCCATCTGATTTTTTGATGCATGTCTGACGCAACTTGCCAAACGTCTCCAAAGTCACGTTGCTCTTTGAACAGGTCCTTAATGGTCCGCTCTGGCGTAGTGGCGGGAAGCCCGCGAACCAAAGTCACGTCTGAATCAGCGATGGATTGTTTACTTATCCTGACGTAGTTAGCCGCGCGTTGGATTCGATTTTGAGAGTAGAAGGTAAAAGGAGTGGGCAGAAAGTCGCCAGCTCCATGAAGCCAGGCAGCCGTGGCCGAGGCCACGACTGGCTCCCCAGAGAGATTGCGAAGCCGGTCTTGGGCAAACTCCTCTGGCTTGAGCATGAGCCATTCGGCTTGCAGGTAAGTGATGTCGGTCGAGCTAACACCAGCGTCCAGGTAGACCCCTTGGCGCACTCTAATTAGATGCTCCGCTTGGCAAAGTCGAGATAGATCCAGGCGGCTAATTCCTAGTTTTTCGCTCTGAGCAGTGGTGATTAGCCCCCATTGCGAGACCGAGGCCCCCGAGAGGGTGCGAAGTTTGGAAGCGCTGCTCATGCTATAAATGTATCATTGCAGTGATACAAATATAGAAAATAAATTTATTTAGCTATTCTTTGCAGTAGTCGGTTGACTCACCAAAACCAATAAACAGTGCGTCTAGGGTCTGGAGCATGGCATCGCCATCGCTGTCTGCGATGTTTTGATTTAGGTAGCTAGCGAGTGCGCTCATGCTGGCAGCCCACTGAGCCTTCTCGCCCTCAGAGCCTTCGGATGCTGCGGTTAGGTCTGCTGCTGCTTTAGTAAATACTTCGGTTGCAGACTCTGGAGTTGCCTCCGGGTCGTCGAAGGTGAACATCATCGAGTTGATTGAATCGGTGATCAGTTTGCAGCTCTCGGCATCGGTCATTGATGGGCCAGTAGCACAGCCGGAAAGTAGCGCAAGGGAGTATAGGGCTGCGATGTATTTGATGTTCATAGAAACCTTCGAGTGAATTAGGCAATGGTATCGCTTGGTGGGGCTTGGGCGATAGGCCCTGGGTTTGCTCAATTCTCGGTTATCCACAGCTTCCTGTCGGCAGTTGTGTCGCGGATTGCGCTTGGCTTAAATAAAAGGACCCCGGGGGTTTGATCGACACTTTCGTGTTACAGGGACCTGTTCCGGGGCTCTGTAAAAAATTTTAGGTGGTACTTGGGATTGTTTCAACAAGCAGACGAAGAGCTGTGGAAAAACTGGCTTGGTTTGGCTAGGGCAGCCTAATCCACCCAGCACTTCGAGATTACTTAGAGAGAACCTCCGAGACCCCAAACTTGATTTTGGAATTCAACCAAATAGTTCAGGCAAGGTCTTTGCCCAGCCCTCACGAACCTCGTTGAGCTTGAAGGTCGCTAGGTCCTTGATGTCGATAGCTTGAGAGGACTTGTCGGTGACACCGATTCTTAGAACCGGTACACCTCTTGCTTCGCAGAGTGACTGGAACTTGACGTCATCCTCACGACCAACGCTAACAATCACTCTTGCCTGAGACTCAGAGAACAGTGCTGCCGTTAGGTCCAGGTTGTCGCGCTCAAGTAGCTCGTCCAACCAGATTCTGGCACCAACATTGAATCTCAGCGCTGCCTCAACAATCGCAATTGCCAGACCACCCTCGGAGATATCGTGAGCTGCCTCGATCATGCCCTGGATAGCAGCACCGTGCATAAGGTCGGCGAGCTTGCGCTCTGCCGCTAGGTCAACAACCGGGGGCTTACCACCAAGGTGCCCGTGGATGGTCTCGGCCCAGGCCGAGCCATCTAGCTCATCTTTGGTGGTTCCAAGCAGGTAGATGTTGTTGCCATCGTCTTGCCAACCAGAAGGAATGCGTCTTGCAACGTTGTCGATTACACCGAGAACACCAACCACCGGGGTTGGGTAGATTGCGACGTCACCGGTTTGGTTATAGAAGGAAACGTTTCCTCCGGTGACTGGGATGCCTAGTTCCATGCAGGCATCGGCAAGACCTGCGGTCGCCTGCTTGAACTGCCACATCACCTCTGGATTTTCTGGGCTTCCAAAGTTGAGGCAGTTGGTCACCGCCTTTGGCTTGGCTCCAGTTACCGCAACGTTTCGATATGCCTCGGCAAGTGCTAGCTGGGCTCCCTGGTATGGATCTAGCTGGCAGTACTTACCGTTGGCATCGGTTGCCAGGGTGATGCCGAGACCGGTTTCTTCGCTGACGCGAATCATGCCGGCATCATCTGGCATGGAGAGTGCGGTGTTACCCATCACGTAGCGGTCATACTGTGCGGTGATCCAAGACTTATCTGCTTGATTTGGGCTGGTGACAATCGCCAAGATCTGCTTTGCCAGTTCTGCTGGGGCATTGGCTCTTGGTAGCGAGCCAGAAGAGTTGGCATTCAGCGCATCTTGATACTTTGGGTATTCGACCGGGCGGTGGTAGACCGGTCCATCGTGAGCCACGGTTCGTGGTGGCACATTCACGATTTCTTTGTCGCCCCAGTTGATGTAGAGGCGGTCCTCGTCGATTACCTCACCGAGGACCGAGTACTCAACTTCCCACTTGTTCACGATCGCTTCGAATGCCTTTAGGTCTTCCTTTGGCACGATCGCCATCATGCGCTCTTGCGACTCACTCATCAGAATCTCTTCTGGGGTTAGTGAGTCATCGCGCAGTAGCACGTTCTGCAGCTGAACCCGCATGCCCTTGCCTCCGTTGGAGGCAAGTTCTGACGTGGCGCAGGAGATACCTGCTCCACCTAGGTCCTGAATACCGGCAACCACTCCTGCATAGAAAAGCTCAAGGCAGCACTCAATAAGTACCTTCTCGGCAAATGGGTCACCAACCTGCACCGCTGGGCGCTTGGTTGGGCCGGTTGAGTCAAAGGTTTCGGAGGCTAGAACGCTAACGCCACCAATGCCATCGCCACCGGTTCTAGCACCAAACAGAATTACTAGATCGCCTGGGTTTGATGCCTTGGCAAGCTTTAGGTCTTCGTGCTTCATGGCACCAACGCCTAGCGCGTTGACTAGCGGGTTGCCCTGGTAGACCTTGTCAAAGACAGTCTCGCCACCGATGTTTGGAAGTCCCAGGCAGTTGCCATAGAACGAGATGCCGGAGGTGACGCCGTGAACCACGCGTGCGGTGTCTAGGTCGTTTGGAGCACCGAATCTCAATTGGTCCATGACCGCAATCGGTCTGGCACCCATGGTCAAGATGTCGCGGACAATGCCACCGACACCGGTGGCAGCACCCTGGAATGGCTCGATGTAGCTGGGGTGGTTGTGGCTTTCAACCTTGAAGGTAACAGCTAGGCCCTCACCGATATCCACAACACCGGCGTTCTCGCCCATACCGACCATAAGGTCTTTTTTCATCTCGTCGGTTACCTTCTCGCCAAACTGGCGAAGGTAGATCTTGGAGGACTTGTAGCTACAGTGCTCGGACCACATCACCGAATACATCGCTAGTTCGGAGGAGGTTGGACGTCTGCCGAGGATGCTTCTAATGCTTTGGTATTCGTCTTCTTTGAGACCTAGTTCTTTCCAAGGCTGCTGCTTGTCTTGGGCGATGGCATCTGCGACGGTGTCGACGTTGGTTGGTCTTTTACTCATCAGCTATTCACCAGGGCCTTCAATACCGATTGGAAGAATTTCAAACCATCGACGCCGGAGCGGGTTGCGATATCGGTGTCTGGACCAAAGCCAGGTTCAACCGCGTGCTCAGGGTGTGGCATAAGGCCAACTACGTTGCCACGCTCATTGGTGAGACCCGCGATGTCGTTCATTGAGCCGTTTGGGTTTACGTCTAGGTAGCGAAATACCACGCGGTTTTCGGCTTCCAGCATCTTGATGGTTTCGGCGCTCGCGATGTAACCGCCCTCACCGTTCTTTAGTGGAATGGTGATTTCTTGGTCCTGCTCAAACAGGTTGGTCCAAGCGGTGTTGGTGTTCTCTACCTTTAGGCGCTGGTCACGGCAAACAAAGTGCTGGTGTTCGTTGCGAATTAGACCCCCGGGCAACAGGTGAGCCTCAACTAGCACCTGGAAGCCATTGCAAATACCTAGAACTGGAAGTCCCTGGGCAGCAAGTCTTACGACCTCTTGGGTGGCGGGAGCCTGAGCGGCAATTGCTCCGCAGCGTAGGTAGTCACCGTAGGAGAAGCCTCCAGGAAGGACTACTGCGTCAACCTTTTTGATGTCGCCATCTGCGTGCCAAAGTGGAACCGGAGTGCCACCGGCTAGTCGAATTGCGCGCTGGGCATCCCGGTCATCCAAGGTGCCGGGGTAGGTGATTACGCCGATCTTCATTAGTCCTCTTTGGTGATCGCAACTACGTCTTCAATGACGTCGTTGGAGAGGAATGAGTCTGCAATCTTCTTGGCGTTATCTAGATCGCCCTGGGTTACTGCTCTGTCAAAGTGCAGCTCGATGCGCTT
>JACCEA010223965.1_pt1 | contig 10763 bp, 14 predicted proteins | sample 7449851 | NCBI WGS metagenome assembly JACCEA01 (sample SAMN15323453, study PRJNA562643) | freshwater metagenome | isolation source: river surface water | place: USA:Blue River Watershed | collected 2017-08-18 | reverse complement strand
GCTAAATATATTCCTGCTGAACCTATTTCAGTAGATTCAACAGCTACAGAAGCTGTAAGTGTAAACTAATTAATCGAACAGAAGAAAGAAAAAATAATTCCTATGTCAACTGCAATTTCACACGCTGAAGAAGTTCACACACACGCACATGATCACGAGCACGAGCATCATGAGCCAAATTTCATCCAGAAGTACATCTTCTCGGAAGACCATAAAACAATTGCTAAGCAGTACCTCATTATGGGTATTCTGTGGGCGTTCATTGGGGGCTCTCTTTCAATCATGTTCCGTTTGCAATTGGGTTTCCCTGAAATGCAATTGGAGTGGTTGCGTCCTATTTTAGGTTCTTGGATCGACGAATCGGGTAAAATTGACAAAGAATTTTATTTAGCTCTTGTGACCATGCATGGTACCATCATGGTATTCTTTGTATTGACAGCAGGTCTTTCTGGAACATTCTCTAACTTTTTGATTCCATTGCAAATTGGTGCACGTGATATGGCCTCAGGATTCATTAATATGTTATCCTTCTGGTTCTTCTTCTTGTCATCTGCCATCATGTTTTCATCATTATTTATTGAAACAGGTCCTGCATCAGGTGGATGGGTAATTTATCCTCCATTAAGTGCATTGCCACAAGCCATGCCAGGATCAGGTTTAGGTATGACTTTATGGTTGACATCGATGGCATTTTTCATCGTATCATCGTTGATGGGTGGAATTAACTATATCTGTACCATCATCAACTTGCGTACACGTGGTATGACATTTACGAAAATGCCTTTAACGATTTGGTCATTCTTCTTTACGGCAATTTTAGGATTATTATCATTCCCAGTATTGTTGTCAGCTGCATTGTTATTGATTTTCGACCGTAGCTTTGGTACTTCATTCTACTTATCTGAAATCTATATTCAGGGACAAGCATTACCAAATGTGGGTGGTTCAGCAATTTTATATCAGCACTTATTTTGGTTCTTAGGACACCCAGAGGTATATATCGTATTACTTCCTGCTTTGGGTATGACTTCAGAAATTATTGCTACAAACGCACGCAAGCCTATCTTTGGATACCGTGCGATGATTGGATCATTAATGGGTATTACCGTGCTTGCGTTTATCGTATGGGCTCACCACATGTTCGTAACAGGTATGAATCCATTCTTAGGATCTGTATTTATGTTCTTAACATTGATTATTGCCGTTCCTTCCGCAGTAAAAGCGTTTAACTACATTACGACACTTTGGAAAGGTAACTTGATCTTTACGCCAGCGATGTTGTTCTCCATCGGTCTAGTATCATTGTTTATTTCAGGTGGTGTAACGGGTATTATCTTAGGAAACTCTGCGTTAGACATCAACTTACATGATACATATTTCGTTGTGGCTCACTTCCACTTGGTTATGGGTTCAGCTTCATTCTTTGGATTGATGGCAGGTGTCTATCACTGGTTCCCTAAAATGTTTGGTCGTATGATGAATAATACACTAGGATATATACACTTCTGGGCTACGTTCGTAGGTGTATATGCGGTATTCTTCCCAATGCACTATACAGGTATTGCAGGTTTCCCTCGTCGGTATTATTCATTTACGGCGCTAGGAAATGATGGACAAAATGCATTTACAGATTTGAATCAGTTCATTACTGTTGCTGCGATTTTAACCTTCTCATCACAAGCTATTTTCTTCTTCAACTTTGTTTATTCAATATTTAAAGGGAAAAAAGCGACTGAAAATCCATGGAATTCAAATACACTTGAGTGGACAACTCCAGTAAATCCAGGACACGGTAACTGGCCAGGCGAAATTCCAGCGGTTTACCGTTGGCCTTACGATTACTCAAAGCCAGGTGCAGCATCTGATTTCATTCCGCAGCATATTCCTTTCTCGGCTACACCGGAATCAAATCTACCGGAAGAGAATGAGGAAATTGCCAAAGAAAAAGCAATCGAAAGTTTATTAGCTGCTCAGAACGAGAGTTATAACCGATAGAAAAACCAAATAAAGGGGATGCATCGAAATGAGTTTCATTTGGATGCATCCTTTTTTTAGCTCCACACATGACATTTCAGCGATTCGGCTACATCACACTTTTCTGCCTCTACCTATTGGTATTAGCTGGTGGAATCGTACGAAGTACAGGGTCTGGAATGGGATGTCCGGATTGGCCACGTTGTTTTGGTCAATGGGTTCCACCTACACATGCTTCTGAACTACCCTTGAATTACCAGGAAATTTACCAGGAAAAGTTGCATGGTGAAATCGAATTCAATGCGACAAAAACATGGATTGAATATCTAAACAGGCTTCTTGGTGCATTAACTGGCTTATTCATGGCGATCACTACATTGTTGGCATGGAAAGTAGGTAAACGCACATTTCTCTACACCTTGGCAGCTTTCGCATTAGTCATGGCAAATGCCATCCTAGGCAAATATGTGGTTGATTCATTCCTGTTACCGGGTGTTGTTACGGCGCACATGTTACTAACCACAGGAGTTCTATTTTTCCTACTTAAAGCCTTAAACAATTCGGCTAAAATCCATGTTTTACCTGCAAAGGTTCGTGCATGGATTCTAATTAATGCATGCATCATTTTTGTTCAAATTCTATTAGGTACACAGGTAAGAGAGAACATGGATCATGTGATTGTTAACCTAGGTTATGGTGCTAAAAATTTATGGATAGATCAGTTAGATACGATCTATATTATTCACCGCACCTTTTCATGGCTTATTTTGTTTAGTCATCTATATCTATGGAAACTAATACCTGTGGTAGAATCTGATTTTATGCAATACAAAAAAGGATTTGTTGGCTTAATCAGTCTTTCCCTCTTGTCAGGCGTCATCATGGCCTATATCGCGCTTCCGTTGGGAAGTCAGCCGATACACTTGGCTAGCTCACTCTTGTTGTTGGGATTGCATATTCACGCGTGGCAACGAACTGAAAGAGCATGATGCAGGTAAGACCTTATATTGACCTATTGAAATCGAGACTTTCAATTACCGTTGCTTTTTCGGGAACGTTCGGCTATGTTTTATCCCCTGGAAAACATGCATGGTGGGGTATTTTGCTGATTACTTTGGGTGGGTTTTTATTAACGGGTGCTGCCAATATTGTCAATCAACTAAAGGAAATAGAATTTGACAAATTAATGAAGCGGACGGCCAAACGTCCCTTACCTACACAGACGCTCACGCCCAAACAAGCCAATATCTATGGTCTAGTGGTGGCCGTTGCCTCCTTGTTGATTCTTTTAAGTTTTAATTGGAAGGCTGCAGCTTTAGGTTTACTTTCCTATTTTTTATACGGCTATGTGTATACTCCCTTAAAGCGCGTTGGCCCCATTTCCGTATTCGTAGGTGCCTTCCCGGGTGCATTTCCGCCGATGATTGGTTGGGTCGCAGCAACAGGGCATTTCGGTTGGGAACCTGGAATCTTATTTGCTATCCAATTTTTTTGGCAATTTCCACATTTCTGGGCGATTGCATGGGTGGCGGATGCTGATTACAAGAAAGCTGGATTTAAGATGTTGCCAAATGATGGCAAAAAGGATTTAAAAACAGCATTTACGATCATGATCTATACGTTGTTCTTGATTCCATTAGGATTCTTACCCTACCTAATGCAGATGACGGGAATTACGTCGACAATTATTGCCGTGACAGCAGGAATTTTATTTTTAAGTCAAACGTTTTATTTGATGATGAATCCCACCGACAAGGCTGCACGGTGGATGATGTTCGGATCATTTATATATTTGTTAGTAGTCCAAATTGCCTTTTTATTTGATAAAGCATAAATCATGAAAACAGAACAAGAATTACTTGAAGCGCAAACGCCTCGATCCGTGAATCCTAAAATTTTCACGATGTGGTTATTTATTGTTTCCATCGTAATGCTATTTGCAGCCTTTACGAGTGCCTATTTAGTGCGTAAAGCAGAGGGAAACTGGGTTGAATTTAACCTACCGGACTTATTTTATTACAGTACAGGCGTATTGATTGCCAGCAGTGTCTCCATGCACGCTGCATTAATTGCTGCAAAAAAAGACCAATTTAATGCCCTTAGATTAAGTATTTCTATTACTTTTGTGCTCGGATTGCTCTTTTTAGTAATGCAATATTACGGGTGGTCTCAATTAGTTGAGATGAACGTTTATTTCGTGGGTAATCCGTCTGGTTCTTTTGTCTATGTATTTTCAGGTCTGCACGGACTACACCTAATCTCCGGATTAGTTGTTTTATTAGTTGCCTTAGTTGCTGCATTCCGATTGAAAATTAATGCGAAGGCATTGACACAGATTAAAATTTGTTCCACTTATTGGCATTTTTTAGATGCTTTGTGGGTTTATTTATTTTTATTTTTATTGATTAACAATTAAGCTTATACCTATGTCAGTAGCACACGCTGCCCCAGCGGTTCCAGAAAATTTAACATGGCAAGGAGGTTCTGAACCTCTAAAAGCAAGTTACGGTAAATTGATGATGTGGTTTTTCCTTCTTTCGGATACATTCACATTCTCCGCACTTTTGATTACCTATGGAATGATCCGTTTTAGCCAACCAGCTTGGCAAGGAACACCGGATGATTTTTATTTTTCGACGACACATTGGCCTATTCCAGAGAAAGTTTTCGAAGCTGTTCCATTTTTACATGGTATCTCTTTACCATTAGTATTCGTTGGAATCATGACATTTATTTTGATTGCATCATCTGTAACCATGGTATTAGCTGTGGAAGCTGGTCACCGTGGTGATCGCAAGGATGTGGAGAAATGGATGCTTTGGACAATTGTAGGTGGATTTACCTTTTTAGGATCTCAAGCTTGGGAATGGACACACTTTATTCATGGTCCCGAAGATTTATCTTTAGCTGCTAAGCAAGTAATCGATGGGGTCGTAACGCCTATCGAAGGAGCTAATTTGGTTCGTAACCCGTATGGCCCTCCAGCTTTTGCAGACTTATTTTTCTTCATTACTGGATTCCACGGAACACACGTATTCTCAGGTGTAATTTTAAATATCCTTATTTTCTTTAATGCCGCTACAGGAGTTTATGAGCGTAGAGGCCATTATGAAATGGTGGAGAAAGTAGGCCTTTACTGGCACTTTGTTGACCTTGTTTGGGTATTCGTATTTACCTTCTTCTATTTAGTTTAATCTTAACATTGAATTGTATATGGCTTCGCACGTAGCTCACGAAACCTCTGAAAAGGAAATTCCGGCACCCAATACTGGTGCTATTTGGAAAACATTTTGGATCTTATTGATCTTAACGGCAATCGAATTCGTTATTGCCTTCACCATGCCAGCAAACACATTACGTGTAGCAATCTTTTGTGGTATGACTATCGTAAAAGCATTCTATATCGTAGGTGAATTCATGCACTTAAAGCATGAGGTTAAATCTCTTATTTGGGCGGTACTTATCCCGACCATCTTCGTCGTTTGGCTTTTGATCGCATTGATTTACGAAGGCGGCAACATGTATTAATGGGATAACTCCTAGCACACAATGAATAAAAAGACAGGCATTTTATTAATGACATTAATAGTGCCTGTCTTTATCTATTTGGGCCTAAAGCTTTTTGGCCAAAATCATTACAGCCTTCCGCGCTACATTCCAGCCATTGACTCCACGACCGGCGAAATCAAAATGGCCAAGCGACTTCATCAACGCTGGAATGAATCTGAATTAGACACCGTTTTCCAAACAATCCCACCATTCAACTTAACGGATGAACAGGGCAAGGCATTTAGCTCGGAAAATCTGAAAGGGAAAATATATGTGGCTAATTTCTTCTTTACCCGTTGTGGGACGATTTGTCCAAAAATAACCTCGCAGGTTAGTCGGGCTACTGATACTTTCATCAAAGATCAAGACATTCGCTTTATTTCCATTTCAGTTGACCCTAAATTCGATGCGCCTGAGAAATTAGCCGCCTACGCCCAACGATTTGATGCAGACAGCTCACGCTGGTCATTTTTAACGGGAGATAAAAAAATCATTTATCCTTTAATTTTGAAAGGCTTTCATGTTCCTTTGGCGGATGCCTCTGAATATGACGCTGCCATTAAGAATCCAGATGAAACATTTATCCATTCAGAACGTTTAGTATTGGTAGATAAAGCTGGAGTCATTCGTGGTTTTTACGATGGGACGGATAAAAAAGAGGTAGACCGACTGATCGTCGAGATAAAGGTCTTAAAAAGTATATATTCAACAGAAAATTAACATGCGTACGATTTCTCAAAACCCACAAAACGATAAGCTAATCAATATTGTTTCGATAGCTATCCCATTGGCAGTTGCGGCACTGATCGGCATACAAATCAAACTTCCGTTGGGGGAATGGACTAAAGTATTACCCCATGTGATTGGGTTTTTAAATACCACTACAGCCATTTGTTTAATCTTTGGATTCATTGCAATTAAATCAAAAAATATCAGCGGTCATGAGACCGCGATGAAGTTGGCCTTTGCCCAAGGTGGATTATTTTTGGTGCTCTATATTTTATATCACATCTCAAATCCATCTACTCCCTATGGAGGTACTGGTTGGACCAGACCCGTGTATTACTTCTTTCTGATAACGCATATTGTATTATCGATTGGCGTAGTACGTTTAGTCTTGTATGCGATTTATCAAGCCTTAACAAATCAAATTGAAGCGCATAAAAAAACAGTTAAATGGGCTTTCCCCATCTGGCTGTATGTTTCGCTTACAGGTGTGATTGTTTACCTTATGATTTCTCCTTTTTATGTTTAAGCGCATTGCATTTTTCTTAATCGTTTTTTTGCTTTTCCAAATGGATGGCTTGGCGCAATGTGCGATGTGCCGGACGACCGTGGAAAGTACAATTTCAAATGGTCGATCAAATGTTGCGACAGGATTAAATACGGGTATTTTGTATTTATTAGCTGCACCCTACTTGCTCGTGGGCGCTATCGCATGGATGTGGTTTCGTCAGAGTAAAAAAGAACAGTTGGCCCGTATCTCCAAATGGCAATTACGCCAAAAGGTGTCCCAGCTATTAAGTAAGCAAGCTTAATCCCAGATTGGATATTGCGTTAATTTGATTGCCTCCCCAAAAAACTGTTTGGTTGACTGCTCGAAAGATTCTGTGTAATCAGATACGTAGAATTGCCGACTACCTGTGGGTCCTGCCGCCAATAAATCTTTTTCAGTCAGCATCTGTTTGATGGCTTCCGCTACGATGATAGATGTGTCGATGACTGAGATGCTCCCTTGGTAATAATCTTCTATTTGCTTTTTGATCAACGGATAGTGTGTGCATCCTAAAATCAATCCATCGATACCGCTGAGCGTTGGATTAGCTAAATACGCTTGAATAATTTGCTCTGAAATCCGATTGTTGAAAAACCCTTCTTCAATCATGGGCGCTAATAGCGGAGTCGCCAGCGACTGCACATGAATATTTTTATCAAGCTCTGCTGCCTTACGCGGATAAATTCCCGAGTTCACGGTTTGTTTGGTCCCAATAAGTCCTAGCTTTTTGTTTGACCAGTCCTGATCCAGGTATTGAATGACTGGGTCGATGACATTGACAACGATGGCTTTCGTTCCTACGTAAGCCTTCACTAAATCATAGGCCGCTGCGGAAGCTGAATTGCAGGCAATTAAAATCAGTTTACAGTTTTTTTCTAGAAGTAAATTGCAAATCTTAACGGAATATGCTTGGATTGCTGTGGCTGATTTATCGCCATAAGGTAAGTGCGCCGTGTCCCCAAAATAGATGATGGGTTCATTGGGCATGAGTTCGGTTATGGCATGAGCTAAGGTAAGTCCCCCAATTCCACTATCAAAAATTCCGATGGGTGCAGCGTTTGGCATAAGTCTAAAGTAGAATGTAAATAACGGGAATTTGGTATTCTTTTCAAACCCACGCAACCATTTAGACATTTTTACCATCTTTGCGGTCAGATTCATTAATTCACCAACATTGACAGACGTTTTACCTTCCCAAGCAAAAGAGATCGAATGGGTTCGATTATGCCAAAAGCAGGATCGAAAGGGTCAGTATGCTGTTTATCAGCATTATGCAGGTAGAATGATGGCGGTCTGCAGGCGCTATTTAGGCCAAAGCCCTGATGCCGAAGACGCATTGCAAGAAGGATTTATGAAAGTGTTTACGAAGATTGATCAGTTTACGGAGGGAAAAAGTTTTGAAGGGTGGATTCGCCGAATTATGGTCAATGAATCGCTGATGAAAATAAGAAAGAATGGATCAATTTATTTAAAAGATATTGATGAGTCATGGGATGTAGGTCAGCCAGCAGATGCATTCATGCATTTGACGACACAAGAAATTGAAATGTTAATTGCCGATATGCCAGATGGGTATCGCACCATATTTAATTTATATGCGATAGAAGGATATAGTCATGCAGAAATTAGTCAAATGTTACATATATCTGAGGGGACCTCGAAATCGCAATTATCACGCGCAAGAGCTTTACTTCAAACCAAAATGAAAAACGTAGCGGTATGAAAGACAAAAACAAAATTACCTGGGAACACGTGGAAGCCCAATGGCGTGGCCAAATGGCGCAGCTAGAAGAGCCTGCGCCAGCCTTTAATTGGGATCAATTAGATGCAACTAACTCACGGCCAATTATACCGTTATGGCGTAGGGTTACTCAGAGTCCATGGGCTTGGGCGGCGGTACTTGGTTTGTCGATTGGCTTGAATTGGCAAAATGTAGAAACTGCTCAAACTGTGTTACCAACGGTTACTGTCACTCAAAAGCAGATGGAAGAACCTTCTGAGCAGTTGGTTTCGAAACAAGATGCCCCTAAAGTACGCGTGCAAATGATCAAGCCTATTGGTATAACCACTCAACCTGCTGACATCTCACCCGTAGCCGAAGAAGAAATTACCGTGGCGAAAGTGGTGGATTTATCACAAGCAGTTGAAACAAAAAATGAAGAAGAAGTCATACTGGTACGCATAGACATTGATCCTATTGAAGAAAGGAAGACCATGCAAGTAGCAGAGACCGTTGAAAAGCCCGTGAAAAGAAAGCGAAATTTACTAGGGCAAATTTTCCGTCAAGTAATTTCGGGCGAACCTGGTGGCTGGCGTGAGATAGCCAATTCAAACGATAAATTAAGTGATGGTATTCACCTAGTGGCGAATACCGTAATTAGAACAGAACAATCCGTAAAACAAACATTACAATTTCAATAAATAAAATATGAAAAACCTACTACTAATGACATGCCTACTAGTTAGCCAAGGGCTTTGGGCAAAAAACACAAATGATAGCTTATTACTTAAGATTGATAAGCGAGATCAAAAAATTATCGGTGCGAAAGCAGATTCGAAAAAGACCTTACGGGAAGAACTTGAAGGTGTCTTTGAGAAAAAGGGCTTAGTGCTGACGGATAGTTTATGGCAGCAAATTAGAACAGTTATTCGAACTGATTCGGAGGGCGATAGCAGCTTGACGATGCAAATCGGAAATAGTAAAGTTAAAATTGGTGTTATAAAATCTGGCGCGACCTATAATGGTCCACAAAAAACTTTTAAGATGACGTATCCGGAAGATCAAAAAACCTTCGCGGTGAAAAAAGACAGCTTAGGTAAGTCGATTGTTATCAAAAGTGATGGCAAAGAAGAAGTGCGTGTGGGTTGGAATGGGATTCATGTGAAAGATGGAAAGGAAGAGGTCCACGTGGATTGGAATGGTGTACATGTGAAGGAACCCAATGGGGAAGAAACAAAAGTGATTTGGGGGAGAGATTCGACCAAAACACAATCAAAAGATAAAAAATCCAATTTGTATGAACGAAAGGGATTTAATATCTACATAGGACTCAATGGCCTAACGGGTAAAATGCCTGAGAATGTAATTGCCATTTATCCTAGTCCCTACTTAAATTCTGATCCAGAATTAAAGCCACTAGGTTCAAGGTTTGTGAGTTTAGATTTTACGCATGCGGCAACGATAGCTCGCGGCAAAAAAAGTGCGTTTAAATTGGGCTATGGTTTTTCATTTGATTGGTACAACTTCATGTTTGATCACAATCGGGTAGTTACCAAGGCAACATCCGCTACAAATTTCCAGCCGATATTGGACACGAGAGGAGACGAGGTCGCGTTGAAAAAAAATAAATTGACGGTATCCTACATTACGCTTCCGATTGTGCCACATGTTGTATTTAGCAAACAATCGGCCATTAAAATGATTGGATTGGGAGGATATGTGAGTTACCGATTGGATAGTTGGACTAAAACAATTGAAGAAAAGAGTGATGACTTAACGAGAATTGGATCTAATTTCAATTTAAATCAAGTAAGATATGGCGTAAAAGCGGAAATGGCGTTACGAAATGTAGGTGAGTTATTCTTCAATTATGATTTAGCGCCACTATTCCAGAAAGGAAAGGGACCAGAATTAACGGCATTTAGCTTCGGAATTAAACTATAATTAAAATTTATCACATTTTTTTTGACGAGAGTTTTGCGGAAATCAAAAAAGGAGCTACTTTTGCGAACTATTTCAGTAAAACGTTCTACTGAAATGCAGAATTTTGGGGATATACCAGAGCGGCCAAATGGGGCAGACTGTAAATCTGCTGGTGAATGCCTACGGTGGTTCGAATCCATCTGTCCCCACATTCTTTTAATGATTTAAGTTCTTTTTACAGGAGAATTTATCAGCGGGAGTAGCTCATTTGGTAGAGCGATAGCCTTCCAAGCTATAGGTGGCGGGTTCGAGCCCCGTCTC
>JACCEA010687873.1_pt1 | contig 10764 bp, 8 predicted proteins | sample 7449851 | NCBI WGS metagenome assembly JACCEA01 (sample SAMN15323453, study PRJNA562643) | freshwater metagenome | isolation source: river surface water | place: USA:Blue River Watershed | collected 2017-08-18 | reverse complement strand
TAAAATACTTCTATAAAAAAGTAAACAAAACAATACCATCTACAATCTGCTCATCATCAGCTTTACTTCAGACTTCTTTTTGTCGCATTTTCTCCTCTCAACCCGACAAAGATAGCTTTTTAGTTTTGTTTGAGATTTGGGGTGAACTACAATATTGTTTACAGCCTGTTAACAATCATCCGAATTCAACTTCAAAACATCGAGCCTTAATTTTTTTAATTTAAATAACCTGGCAATATCTTTCATTCAAATATGGGACTCTGTACTTCATCCTCAACTGCTGTTGTCCAATCCGCGGATAATTTTGAATCTGTTTTTGGAGCGTTTCCAGCTTTTACTTTAAATGATATCTTATTAAACGACAAGCTTTTCTTCCCAGAATTGAATGGCGTGATTTCACCTGTTGAAGAACATAAGAGAGTTGTCATGGTAACGGGTCGAGCAATGGTTGATCAAGAGAGTTACAACAAATATGCCATCCTTTGTTCATCGGTTTTTAGTGAAGCAACTGTTCATTATGAATCAACAATTTGGGAAGCTGATACGAAATCAACAGGTATCGATGGATGGCACGTTGTGGGGAAAGAAGATAAGTACTGTTCATATTATTTAGTTGATCCAAAAAATCCTGAAATGAAAGTGGAAATATCTGGGCATCGGAATATTACATCAGATGCTACAGATTTTATTGAACCCGTTGATCCAGTGACAGGTGTGAGCATCGAGCCTATCGTTTTAACTGACTTAACTACCCAGCGTCTCAGCGCAATTCAATACGCTTTTATAAAGAAATATATTGAAACTACTGAAGTTGAAGTTGCTCACATCAGCGATGCTGATGGTTCTTCAACGGGTGGCAGTGCTAATCAAGTAGTACAACAGATTCCTAAATTTCAGAGTACTAACAGTTCTATTAGCATCGGCAGCAACATTAGTTCAACTAGTGGTAGTAGCAAGCGCTGTTATCAATCGCATATGGCATTCAAGCTATCTGAGAAAAGTATTGGTTTGGGTGATCAGTTATGCGTTTTGGGTGTGTTGAACAAACGTACCATTACTGATCAGCAAGGAGTTCCACGAAACCAATATTATATGACACCAATAAATAAATCAACATTTTCTATTGATTTGATGAAGCGCAGAAAATGGACATTTGATCAAAAAAAGATTTGGTTTGATTACTTTGACAAAAATCCAGCTAGTACCTTGTTCGTCACAACCACCAAATCGATCATTAAATTGCGCCCTGTCCAGAAAATATCATTTGACCGCCATATCAAGATATCTAAACGTATTTCTTCTGCTGTAAATAAAGAGATTTTACAACGAAGACGAGAACAACAGCATCAACAGCAAATGTTGGTGCAGAAACAGGAAATGCAACAAAAACAGCAGCAGCATCGTGCTATGGCGCTAATGCACAAACAATACAGTGGGTCGACAACCTCTGTTTCAACAAATGTCAGTGCAAGTGTAACCAATGATAGCATAGATGTTCCAGAGTTACTTTTGCAGCATCAACAACGTGAATCTGTATGTAGTGATGCTTCTAACCGAATTTAACGGTCAAGGCATTTTTCAGTGTATATCACTTCCCTCAATCTATGGAGATTTCACTTCTCCCTTGGTGTTTCCCACTATTTTAAAACCCTGTGTTTACCATAAGTTTCTTCTAATTCAGTGCAGTATTTCTTCTCTCTCACCCTCTAGCATACTAGTCACTTGCTTTGTCACTCTCTCAGGTTCTTGTCTTTCTTACGATGCATTGTCTGTAATATTTATATTGGTATTTGCTTACTTCCAAATCAAAATAACTTTTTCCCTAAATATCACCCTTCGGTAGCAACTAGTTTTGATAGTGACGATGTAAATTGGGCATATTCATCGAATTTGCTTTTTTCTTGGATTAGTTTTACTGGTCGTTTATGTATACATGTCCATATTGCTCGTTGTTTCGATGTAATTCTTCTTTTATAATGTGTGTCTCTTCCTTGCGTGTTTGTTTTTCTTTCATGATAGTACGCTCTCTTGTATCATAGTTTTCGAAGCAACATTGTCATGAAAAAAGTGCACCAGTTTGTGTTGAATTCGTGACAGTAAATATGGTCCTTCAGCTCCGCCAAAAAGGGGAATTAAACTTGATTTGCTCACTTATCCCCCGTCAAAAATAAAATTGTTTCTCTTCTCTTCCTGAGTTGAGTATCACCGTCTGCTGTCATATATTTATTCTCACATATACCTTTCTATGATATTATATTGTTTTGAATGTGTACCATGAATTATTGATACTTTCAGTCAGTACATTTCTCTGCTTTCTCTCCCCACCACCCAATTCGTATCACTACCGTTATCGCCACATCAAACACATGGATAAATTGTTTGATATGATGCTTCCTTGTATAATATTCTCCCTCCTTCATACAATTCACTTCATATGAATTGGGATAACTGTTTAGTGTTCAGATGTCGCTGCATCAAAATGTTCAAAAATATTATCCCTCTCGCATCTTTGTTTGTCTGCATATGGCCTTGTTACGCTCATCGATGTAAGGCTTTAGCAAAGAACAAATAGTATTATATTCTTTCAGTTATTGTTTAAGTTCAGCTTTCACCAAATAAATACATGACTTGTTGTGACCATTATCGATGCTCCGCAATTTCTAATGCCCAGCAACAAATTAATAGATGATCATGTAGCTTTCTTTATTTCAAATTTACTATGCCCTTGTGGCTAATTCGACATTCGCGTTTTTGTTTGGGTTTCGTCGAATAGATATATTTTGTCAACTTGATAGACAGGATGTGTTCCTCGTATTTGTATGTGTTAGGGATTTTTCGCCATCGCGATTTGTTTTGTAAGCGTCCCTTTATTACTTCGAAAATATTCTCTATTGCGATTTAGTTTGTTGCGCCTATAACACAATCGTCACCCTTTTTGGTTCGGCTATTTGCTTGTATCAAGGTGGATGATTATCAAAACTATGGCCACATCGAAAAGTTGTATGAAGATGGATTAGTACGATGTTTAGTTTTTTCATCGTGAAAGCTTGTGTGAACTCCGTTGAATTGTTTTGTTGAATGGTTTGTAGATCATCAGTGTTGTAGAATCATGTTTCAATGTTGTGCATCATTATGATGATCAGTATTACGTCTAGTTCGTGAGTGAATTTGTGTGTATTTATTTTATTATCTTTGAAGCTTTTTCAACAAAATCAAGTATAGTACATTGTCGCCCTTGCACCGTAACTTAATGAATGCATAAATGTGAATTATTGGTCCGGGAAATATGTTGTAGAGGGTATGACATTCAATGTTCCGTGTTAGTGTTTTGCCATATAATACTTCTTCTTTTAAACATATTAGATAATCCAAATAATTCTACATGACTACATGACAATTATTTGATAATTGATTTTGCGTAAATAATTCCATACGCGGATGTTGAAGTTTGATTCAAACTCGCGCCCACCGCCGCCCCAGCCGCGGGCGGCAAGAAATGCTGGCGGGTGAAAAGATGACGTAGACTAATTGCATGCTGCACAATAATGCTTTCCATTTTAATCGACTCTCTGACTTTGCTTCACCAAAACACAGTTGGCACTGACGAATCATTGGGCGGTGGAGAATTAGCATTGAAAAAACCAAAAGCAGATGGGCTGTGTCCACACAAATCCCACCATTACTGCACATTTAAGTTCGCACGAGATGGATGTTGGTGTGGCATTGCAAAAATTAGAAAATCGCGTCAACATTAAAAGCAATGAACTGGTTGACAGCAATGAAGAATGGGTTAAACATCAGGAATTCAACGATACCCTTCCATTTGGAATCATCATGAAGGAATCAGTGGATTCAAGTAGTGAACCAACACTTATTGCAGACCTGGTTGGTGGCATTATTGTTCCTGAGGAAAATGTCAGAGTATGTGCTTCCGAGCAACGTATGATGGTTTTGAGACATTTACCTCATGGGGCTGTAGCTGGATCAACTCTTCGTTTAACAACGGAGGAAGGTGTGATCCTTCATATCACAGTTCCGCTGGAATATGTTTATGGCACTGAAATTGTAGTTCCATATGATTTATAGCTTATTCTCATGGTTTGGTGGTGGTTCTATATTTTCTTTGTTCTTGTAGCGCTGCTTTTCACAGTTTCCACGTTTAGAGTAGCATTCGCCATCGTTATGGTATGGATTTTTACTTGTTTTTGTCAGATGATGTGTAATTGATTATTACTGTGCTTTCTGGTACGGTCGAAAAGAAATCGAATCAGCAGGGAAACTATAATTCATCTACCTTCGTTGCATGTCATGTTACACGTTGCTAAATATTGATGTTAATTATTTAACCCGAAAATTCTTTTCATCTTGTTGATTCTCGATTGCTAGACCAAACTAAAACTTAACTTTGGAAAAAAATCATATTTACCACTGGTATTATGAACTGAAAACGAAAATGAATGATTCTATGTAAGTGCACGCATAAAAGAGTTAATAAGTGACAAAAAGAGGAATATTTGGATTGTAATTTGGTGGAACAGTAAACTGTAGAACGCTTCCATCTGGTGTGGTAAGTTGCAACGTAGTACCGGGAAGACTTCCCGTTGGAACCATGACTTGAAGCTGGCGTTGGGGTTGTAAGCCCATAGGCATGGTCAAAGGCAAAAACGGCTGGGGTGTCATGATCGGCTGCAGAATCGCACCACCTGGAGGTTGAGTTTGCACCATTGGGGTAGGTATCAGCGTGTCCGGAATAGGAGGAACAATTACGGAAGAAAGCATATCAGGTGGAAGGGCTTGAACAACTTTATTTCCAAACAGTTTTGGTGTGTCGCTCACAACGAGCAAACCATTCGGGCGGTCCCTTAACATCAGGTTCCAAGCTTGTTGAAGGGCTTTGCTCCATCGACAGTCTTTCATCTTTGCTGATGACATTGAATCAAAGTTGAAGGGTTCCAGAACGATTCGGCCATCTAACTTCTTTGTCAATAAACCTAATACTGTTATCTGTTGTCCAATACGCACCTTTTTCTCTGTGATATGATTGTTGACCGTTGCGGTGCGGACACTTCCTGGATGAGGTGTTGGTAGGGAGTGCCTCTTCAGAATATAGTCTTGGACAGCTGTGCATTGCGATGAGACCATTTCCTCTTGGAATGACAATCGATAGTAATATCGTGCTTTATATGGAAGTACGACGCTGAACTCGTGTTGTGTAACACCATCAACAAGTTGGCACGGAATTTGTCTAGTTTCTCTAGCAACTTGTACATAATGCGGATGGTAAGTTCCATCATCGCAATCAACAGAAGTTTCATCTTTCCTTCTGCCTTCAAAAATTTGACAATCAAAATAGCAACAAAGATCTTGAGGGTGAAGCAGTCCCCGAACACATGCTGTGGTTGAAGTGGCCGGCATGGCAAGACCCGTGACGGCAGTCAATCTTCCATCATTGAAGTCCAACTGCGACGACATGGCTCTTACCTCTTCAATTGTGCACAAAGGGAATTGATCGAATATTTGATCGATGTAATCATAAATTTTTTGGTTCCCGTTTCCCATTTTTTTAAACGATTCCAGATTGCTTCCTACTTTTAAATTCTCGATTCTAAGGACTGTTGTCCACTTATTATCCAAGATAATTGAAAATGTGAATAATAATTATTATGAATATGATGATGGTCTAGGAAGAGCATTTCTAGGTCTTGAACACTAACTGGTAAAGCTGTCCGGTGAAAATTGGCCAAATGGATTCCAGATTTTTGTTCTTGGAGCTTGTATAATGAAAGCGATTGGTGCCACTGGAGAAAAAGGTTTTCATTGGTGGGAAAGTGAGTTGAAAATTTGCCGGAATGATGGAGTGAAAGATTGAAGACTGGATTTGTATTCAAAAGGATAAGTGTTTTGAAGCAAAGAAAAATTGGTTGAAGGTACCTGAAATAGTAGAGTGAGAAGAAGAGTTTGATGGATTCTTACCTTGATCGATTGAGAGAGAAGCGGTTGATGTTGGATTGTTATTGGAATTATGATTTTGCCTTTGTCGTGTGTTCTGCAGGTTGGATTTATTGAGGTAAGGCACTCCGTAAAGAGTTCAACCTACTGTAGGGTTATATGGTGGAAATTCGCCCAAATCTAAAATGGTTTATCCGGCAGTCCTGGTCCGTTACCTAATTTTCAAATCAAGGAAAATCTTGCATACTGCGCTTATATTCAAGCCTCAACAGAAAGAAAAAGAGATCGTTTGAATTTGATTATTGCAAAGGTTGGATTGGCCCACCGCTCTTGCCAAGATACTCGATTTGACTATCATCAACCCTGCTTCCACAAAATAGGTTGAAAACTTCGTTTCGATGCTGCTGCCACTGCCAAAGAATTTGGGAAGCTAAACAGGTACGATCACACTCGAGAAGTAAATGAAGGCAAGCTCTTGCTATTTGCCATGGAAGCCACTGGACGCCTCTGTCCTATGGCTCGAAGAATTGCTACCCGATGAAATTGCCGATTGCCGCGCTCTTAGACGTAGAGATCCCATTCAACAACTACAAGCACGCCTCTGAACTGTCATCACTAAGTTTGCACAAGACTAAACCTTAATTGTGTATGTATTCTATTGTTTCTTTCTAGTACGTTCTGTATGTTTGTAATTTAAAGTTTTATTTCACACGGGTTTCTCAGGTGGTAGTACTAATGTTAAAGAAGTTGTTGAAGACACAGTAGAATGGGAAATGATCCTCAATCACCAAACAAGATATTGCTCTCCAATGAAGTGCACACCGAAATGAAATAGCAATGCACAAAAATGCGCCAACACCGAATGAACATATGGAAGTACTTATTTCACTACTTGGAAAATCGAAAATTCAATTGATGAGTATGCCAGATGATTTTGGATTTATAGTTCCCATTCAAGAACCTCGAAAAATATCTGCTGTGGCGCGCTCAATTTTGTTACTTTTTTTAAGTTACGCTATTTTAATAAGGGATAGTATTGAGGCAATAACACTACAATTGGCCAAAAGAATCAAGAAATGTTTTTATTCCAAACGGTATCTACCATTTTCAATATGGATATTCCATATTCTACGCCAAAAGTACTGGAATAGATAGATAGCATAGTGCACTGACAAAATCATGAGCACTGAGGACAATGCAGACAATCCTCGCACACACTCGGAGGCGGTTGATGATGAAGAACACCATGGTCATCCACTGCAAAGTAGCAAATTTCCTCGTTTGACTAAAATCCGCCAGCGTCGACCGTTTTTATTGCGACGACTCTTCTTTTTATTATTAACAATTGCTTCTTATCTGTCGTATTTGCTTTACAAGTCAAAAAAATTGGCATTTATTTATCGGATTCTTTATATATTTGTTGTGCATGCAATGGAAAATATTCACCCAAATCGCCCTGTTCAATTCTTGCAACAGATTCCTGTCACGTCAAATCATATCCTCGAAAGAAGATCATCAGAGAGTGGCCTTAATACTCTGCCCAATGTAATCTTCATATTGGCAGATGATTTAGGTTACAACGATATATCTGGAGGTGCCGGAGTGTCAACCCCACACATCGATTCCATCGCAAAGAATGGAATACGCTTTCTGAATGCTTATACCGGTTCTGCCACTTGTGCACCATCACGTTCGGCACAAATGACTGGACGATATCCAATGAAAATGGGTTGGGAGTTTACTTGTGCTCCAAAAGCATTGTCAAAATTTGCAGCTGATCGTCACGGTGATCCAAATAAAGTACCTGTCCCAATATTTCATCCGGAGAATTATGATGCTCAACCTGAGGTGATGGAAGTTGGCCTCCCATTGAAATTTCCACATGCTGCAGCGTTGATGAAAGAGGAATTGAGTTATTGGAATTTTTTCTTTGGCAAGTGGGATTCCGGATATAAACACGTGTATTCTCCTATTGCACATGGTTTTCATGAATCCTTGGCATTCCATTTGGGTGGTTCTTTGTACTTAAAGCCACACGACCCTCGTGTAACGAATATTAAAGGGATGCCAATGGATACTTTAATGAGACATATACTTTCATTCAAAATATCTCACAATAATAGTGAATATTTTGAACCTGATGAATATATGACTGATTACTTGTCCAATCACGTCGTAAAATTAATTCACACCCTCGCAGAAAAAAAGCAATCTCAAAGTGAAGACCAAAGATTATCATCGCCATTCTACATAAGTTTAAATTATAATGCTGTACATGATCCTTATCAGGCTTTAAAGACCGACCTTGAGCATCCAGAGATCAAACTAATTAACAGTTCTATTCAGCAAATCTATGCTGCAATGGTTCATTCTATTGATCGCGGTGTCGGAAAAGTCCTAAATGCTTTGAAAGAGACGAATCAGTATGAAAACACGATTGTAATATTCACATCGGATAATGGACCAGCAGATTATGCAGAAATGGAGGACTTAGCAAAACCTTTTCGCGGGTGGAAATCAACTTTATTCGAAGGAGGGATTCATGTTCCTTTCTTTTTACAGTGGCCTCGCATGTTTCCTGATGGAAATATTGAAATTACCTCACCAATCATGCAAATGGATCTTCCTCCATCTTATTTGCACTTTCCGTCCATTGTTTCTCCTTTATTCGAGCGAGATAGTCTTCAGAGCATCAAAAACATTGAACGATCAAGTTATTTGTTGAGTACTTCTCATGAGTTTGATGGACGAAGCCTTTGGCCGGTGGTGTTTAGGGAACTTTATGAAAACAACCATCATGATGCTACAGTGTCTGAAGAATCAATTGATGAAAAGACTTCAAAAAATGATATGAATGAGCTAGACGATGAATGGTCTGAACCCCGGGCGCTGTTTTGGCGATCGGGGCATTACAAGGCACTCCGCATTAATAACATGAAGATGCAAGTAGCTAAAGTGCCCAACAAAGTTTGGTTCTACAACTTAACTGCTGATCCATCTGAATTTCACAATCTAGCTCATCATTTTCAAGTATATAGTCAAGAGGATTTACAAGCTCTTGTTCAGGATATGGAAATTAGTGAAGAAAATGTTGGAAAGAGATTAAAGTTATCTTCTTCAAGTTTAACATTGCTGAAAAATATGATTTATCATTATCAACGTTTATTAACAGTCGATGGCGAGCAGCATGATGCTCTTTGGCAGCCGGTCTTGGAGTTGCAGCATTGTTTGGACAAATCCACTGCCAAGATCTGCACTTTCGATGATGAATGGGTAATGTGGCCAAATTAATATAGTCTTTTGACAACCTGTGTCATGCTCAAGAAGACGATATTGTTGGAGGAAACTAAAGTCTGTCGTTATATTTGCTAGTGAACATTATAGAATATACTAGATTTACCATAATTCTGTAGTTGGTGATTCGTTGTTAACATTAATATATGCGTCTCATACGTTTTGTGATAATATAATTTTCTCCCTACATAATGATAATCGTATGCTGCATTTCACCATAAGACAGCACTATAAAATAAAAAACTTAATATTTCCGTGTCCCAAATATATTGTACTTCCTAAATCATGGTAATCATTGAAGCCTATCAGCGAATGCAACAAGTAAACTAGTCCCTTTGGGATGTGTGAAAACATTTTTTTTTAAACATGACAACTCCAACAAATATACAAGATAATAGAACACAATCGTCTTGTAGGACAGAGCATCGTACAATTAATCTGCTCTAATGAATAACGGTATTATAGCTTTGGAACAACCATACTTGATTTTGATTGAGGCAAAGACTCAGAGAAAGAACGCAAGAACTCAAAAACCATGCATTGAGTAGAAATGGGACCAACTCCACCTTCGTTATATTGAGGGAGAGTATTATCATCACTCCAGCGACGGAGAATTGGGAAAGGGGAAGTCAATTGCGTCAAGTAAGGATAATTAGCACGATTTCCTTGAGCAGCAGCAAAATATGGACTCATGAAGCTAACATGAGCATACGGACCCATTACCACATATCCTGGTAACGGTTCAACAACATTGTCCGTTCTCGATTGACCTTGGGTAGGATCCATTGGATAAACATAGCCAAGACCGGTGACAAAGGACATTCCTAATGGATTTGCACCAAGTACGGTATCCATGGACAAGGTCATCCAATCTAAGTGTGCTGGGTCCTTGAAAACATGCCATCCAAGTACACCCCATATACTCGCATAAGATAAGGTGAAAGACCCCCAACCAATCCATTCTGGCACATCAGTGCGTCCAATATTGCGATAAGTATTGCTCAATGTACGAGATTGACCTCCATATGCATTGCGATAAAAGGCTTCGCGAATATACTGACGAGTCTTGGTATAAGTTGTGGGTTCATTCGGACAAGATGAATAATAGAACGCCCAAGCAGCTTGCAACCGGAAATCTACGAAGTCGTTACCTCCCATGGCAACAACATTATTGGCGGCAGCTATGAAGCTAACGTAGCGATCGCCATATTTGGAATCACATGTCAAGCGATAAAGCTCCGCAGCAGTCCATGCACGATTATCGGAATCTTCAACATCCGGATAAGGGCCAGATACATGTCCAGGTGGATTAACAAAGCCACCAACTGGAGTAGTAGTAGGATGATCTTCCAAGAATTGCCATGCCAACTCAGCCCGGCGTCGTAAAACTGCTGAGAATGTGGTATTATAAGTTTTCCAAAATCTTGAAGCTTGTGCAAAGATAGCCCCTGCTGTAGCAGTATCGTGAGTTGTTCTCGGTAAGAAGACTCTCACATACTGACCACCGAGGTCCGACTTTAC
>JACCEA012394685.1_pt1 | contig 10766 bp, 10 predicted proteins | sample 7449851 | NCBI WGS metagenome assembly JACCEA01 (sample SAMN15323453, study PRJNA562643) | freshwater metagenome | isolation source: river surface water | place: USA:Blue River Watershed | collected 2017-08-18 | reverse complement strand
ATTTTACCTGAACTACTCATACGATATTGTGGTTTTTTTGAAACTAAGCCTGTTGCGTTTGATTCAGCAGCTACTGAATTATTTGTTGAAGTTGTTTCTGTATTTGTATTGTTTGAATTTGTTACGGAATCTGAAACATCTGATACAACTTCAACAGTATTTTCAGCAACAAAATCAAAAACTTGATTTATCGTTTCTTTAATTGAATTTATATCATCAAACCCATAAAATCTTCTCGCTTTTCTTGAGATATTGTTATTATTTTTCTCAATCTTAACAGATTTGGGATTATGATAAATCCTTTGTTTACCCATATTGAACATTGTTTCAATACCTGCCTTATCTTTTGGTTGACCTGGTTTCAATTTAACATTAACTTGTAATTTAGTTGGAAAATCACCATATGATAATGAATCTGTTGGAAATTTAAACTCAACATTTGTACAAATTAAATTACCAATACACATTATTGGATTATCTGGATTACCAATAGTTAAATGCCAATAACCAGTTGGTTCACCTGATAATAATGAATTCATTGTTAAAATTGATGGTCTACCAACATTGTCAAGAATTTTACCTAATGCAATTGCTAAACCATTACTCATTGCATTTTTTAATTGAGCAATTGCTGAACCTTTAGTAGCAAAAGCACCAATTGCAGATTTTAAATTGGTATATGCACCACTTAAAAATTCATCAATTGAATCCGGATTCATAAATTGCATTTTATCAACAAATTGAGATGGTCTTTCACCAACCCAATAACGTGAACCAGGCCAGAATTTACCATTATTATATGTTGTTGCTAAAATATTAGCAATTACATCCTTCATAGCAAATTCAGGTGTTCTACCCCCATATGAACGCAATTCATATTCGAAAACTAAATCAAATTCTTGATTGTAATCAAATCCAACATCACGAATATTTGTTGATGTTATTGAATCTACAGGTCCATATACTTTATTTTGGTCATGTTTTGGGTCATAATTCAATTTGTTTTCACCTCTTAATGTATTTTGTGCAAGTACTGGGTCAACAAAAGACATTACTTTTTTAGAAAAACCTGTAAATCCTGATTGGTCACCAATAGATGATGCTTGTTCCATTTCAGATGTTAATTCTTTCCATTTCATACCATAATTAAATGATAATAAATCATCTAATTTATTTGTATCTTGGTCGAAAAAAGTAACCATTCTTGCAATATCTGGTTCGGCTTGATTAAATTTATCGTAAATATTATCCGTAACTGGTTTAGGAAATCTACGTAAAGTAATTAATCTATTTACAGGAAAATCTAATTTTTTAACATACAAGAAATCTTCGGCATCATATTCATGAGCACCATGTCCAGACATTTTACATAAATCGATAAATGTTTTTGGTTGAAATCTTGAATCTTTTGAAATATTTAAGTCAGAAGCAGGGAAATTACCAGCTAATTTAATTAAATGTAGCTTGTTTACAAGTGAACCATAAGTTTTATCAGAACTTAATCTACTAAAACTTGCATCGGACATACCCTTAGGTTGTCCAATGTTTGTTGATTGTTCGTAAGGTAAAAATTTTACTTCTTCCATGATTTTAAAATTTATTTAGAAGTTAAAATATCATTAATATCTTCTAATTGTTTTTGAATATCTTGTTTGATAATTTTCGAATATTCTTGTTGTAATTCCTGAATATCTTTTAATGTTTTTCTAACAAAAAAAGATTCAACCTTAAATAAATTTGATGATAAGAAATACATCGATGTTTTTTCTGAAATAATAAGTGACTTATTTCTTAAAACATTTTCGTCATCAAGTTTAAATAATGGGAATCTTAAGTTATAAACAAATTTTTTCATTACATCTTCGTTTTCACAAAACTCTTCTAATGCAATAAAATAAATTACGTTTAAACCATCATTCAATAATTGGTTTACAATTTTACCCTTACCTATTAATGTTCTATGGTAATTTGCTGGGTGATAAAATAAAAAATAACATTCTTCATCATTTGGAATTATTGGATTTTCATCTGAATAAATATTGATGAATTGATTATTTACAAAACCAAAACCTTTTTTAACTAATTTATCGGTATTTTGATTTGGTTCAAGTGTATTTTGCATAATTATATTATTTAAAAATTATTAAATTATTTATTCTTTTGTTATTTGTAATGAAACTTTATTAAGAATTTGTTGTATTCTTGGGTCATTTTCATCAGTAATTAATTTTGTTTCTATTTTTTCTTGAATTTCTTCAACAATAACAGGTTTAACAATATTTATTATTGGTTCAGTAACAATATCTTCAATTTCCTTTTTATTAAACAATTCCAAAATTTTTAATTTTAAAATATCATCGATTGAATTTTTTATTTCATTATCGATTACTAAAAATTTTGTTACTATATTTTTATCTAAACCAAATAAATCAATTGATTCCTTTAATTTTTGAAAGTCATAATCAATTGGAATTTCTAATTCAACTTTAATTTTTTGTTTAGGGAAATTTGTATTGAATTTTTGATTATTTTTCGAAATAGAAAATTTCTGTAAAATGTTTAAAACAAATTGTTCATCATCAGATAATTGAATAACTTGATGAAAATTTACTGATGGTTGTGTAGAAACAACAGGCATTATTTGATGATTTTGTTCATTTTGTATTTGAACAGGCATTTCTTCATCAATAGGTTCATCATTTAATGGTTCATCATCAAAATCTAAATCTAATTTAACTTTTGGTAAAGTACTTGATTCAGATACGGCAGTATAAATATATTCATAATCATCAACTAATCGATGTTCCGAAATTAATTTATTTAAACCTCTTTTATCTAATTCTTGTAAATTAAACATTCCAGGTCTATCAGATTCACCTAAAACCCTAATTATTTCATGACTACCAGATTCACCAGCATATTTGCTTCTGTAATGACCAGGTCTAATTATATTACTCATATTATTTTCAGTATTTATATTTGGTTTTATTTTGTTTCTTCCAAATATTTTGTTAAATAGTTTATACAATTTTTAATTGAATTTTTTGTTACGGTTTCACATAATTCATAATTATCATCGTTAGTTGAAATAACATCAAAATTATTTATATAATGATATAAAACAAATTTTAATGTTTTCAAATTTATTGCGTCAATTTTATAAAAAATATCAGAAATTTTATCAAAATATTCTTTCGATAAAATATTTGTTTTTAATTGATTATAACTGATACAAATTGGATAAACATTCTTTTTATTGAAGTCTTCGATAAAAAAATTATTCTTTTTATGAAAACACCAATTTAATAAAATAATTAAATTATTGATGTCTTCTGAAACAATATCTTTATCTTCGAAAAAAGATTTGTTTTTAATTTTTAAAATATAATCCTTGAATATTGGATTATTTTTTTGTTGTCTGATTGTTTTTTCCATTAAAATAATAGTATTTATGAATTATTTAGAAATTTTTCAATTAACTGTAATTGTTTTTCCTTAACAACTCGCATATATTGTGTTTGTACGAATTTGATTTCTTTTGTTGGATTATTTGCCTTATAATCACAATCTTCACAAAAAATAGCAATTCTTCCAAATTGTTTGTAAGAAATAAAAATATCTGTTTGACAATTCAAACATTTCCATGGATATTTTGCTGTAAATGAAAATTTTTCGTTGAATCCATTAATTTTATTGTTTTCAGCAATAAGTTTAAATGTTTCTTCTTTTGATAAATTTATTGGCATAATTATTATATATTAAATTATTTTATTTTATTATAATTGAAAAAAACCACCACCATATGGTGGTGGTTTTTAAATAACCTAAAAATTATTAGTGTTATGACCAGTTGAAATCATTAACCGCTAATAAAGTGTAGTAATTTGTTTCTGGATAGAAACCTACATCAGCGATTTTGAATCTTGACCATACACGAATTTTTTCAGCCATAGTTCCTTCAGCAATAGTTTGTCTTGAAGCAGCTAAGTCATAAGCTAAGAATTTAGCTCCTGGGTCTGTATCGTTACCTCTACGACCTAATAAAATTCTTGGGTCATTGAAGTCAATTCTTGGGTTTTTGTATACATTGATTGTTTCATAAACAGTTCCTGTGTAATGTAACTCAGGTGTTTGTGACAATGTATTTGTTGTTGGGTTAACGGCAAATTTAGAGTTTTTCTTTAAACAAGCAGCTAAAGCACCACCAAGTACCATGAAATCTGGAGCACCAATACGGTTTTGTTGAGCGATGAATTCAGAAACCAATAAGATTCTTGAATATAAACGGTCAGCATGAGTCATTTGGTTTTCATAACCTGAAGAAGGTAATGAATTGATAATGTTACCCATATCAGTTCTAACATCTGTACCTTGCATATCTAAGAACTCAACATCGATAGCTGAAGTCGCTAAATGTGCATTTGCAGGAACACCAATGTATAAAGAGTGGTTAATACCTTGAGAACGAACTGTATTCACAGCATGTTCAACTCCTAAAGCATAAAGGTGGTCTAAGATGATTTCATCTAAAGATTGAACTAATTGATTTTGTACACCATTGTACAATTTAGCAATTACGTTAATACCTTGAGCAGCTAAATCTTTGATTTGGATATTTGAAGTATCAGCTTCAATTTCTAAACCTTCAGCCTCTAATTGTTTATCAAACGAAATGATATTCAATTTGTGTTTTGGTCCTTTTTCGTGTTGAGCACGTGACATACCTTTTCTGCTATTGTTATTTGTAGCAGCTTCAGTAATATTTGTTCTTGTAGCAGAAGCATAACCAGCTTTTAATAAAGCTAAAGTTAATACTGTAGCACCGATGATAACTTTAGCATCAGCAATATGTGCTTCAACAGAAGATACAACATCTTTTACTGAATAAGCATTTGTTGCTGTATAAGTATGGTCAGTTGCAACTGTACCTGTAGATAATACTTCAACAGTTAATGCAGCTTTAACAGTACTTGCTAACATGAAACGAACTTTCATTGCAGGTTTTGCATCACCAGCTTCACCACGAATAACTAATTCAGTAACACCTCTTTTTAATGCGTTTGCTTTAACAAATGCAGCAGTAAATGTAGCTGAAGATAATTCGATGTAAGATGGTTGATTTTCAGAATCGTCTAATGGTCCACCACCATAAACTGTATCAACATAATTGATAACGAATTTAGGTGTATCTACAGCGATTGTTGGCATTAAATCGAATCCAATACAATGCATTGCAATGTGTGATTGTAATCCAAATACATAAGATGGGATGTCACCTGTACCTGTTTGATAAGCAGGATTCCAAATACCACCATTATAAGAACTAGCTGAAGCTGGATTTGCAACATTACCCATACCAATAACATTACCAGGTAATGCTGCTGATTCAAATAATTGTTTAATTTGAGGAATATTTCCAAAAATTGCAGCATCTTCGTTTAATGGATTAACACCCATATGTCCTGCGATTCTAACTCTGTTTGCATATTGTTCTGCAACGAATTTTGCTCTTTCTTCTTTGATGTCTTTTCTTGCATTTCCAAAAGCACCAAATTCCTGACCGAAAGAACTTTCCATTAATGGACGTAATCTATTTACACTTGCGTCATCTAAATGAGTGTGTTTATAAATCGGTTGGTTTTTTTCTTGTCCAAACATAATTTGTATAAAATTTAAAGGTTATAAAAATTCAAAATTGTTAAATGAGATTGATAGTTGAATCAATTGGTTATTTATATTTTTAGTTTTTAATGAATTATTTCATTAAAGTTTTCAAATATTTACTTCTAATTGATTCGTTTAATTGTTCTGTTTTTTCAGCTTGAACTTGTTGCTGTTGAACCATTTTTTGTTGTTGCTCCAACTTTTGTTGTTGAGCTTGTTGTTGTTTCAACTGCTCTTTTTGAGCTTGTTGTTGTTGAACTAACTCTTTTCTTTGTTGAGTTTGTTCTTGTTGAAGTTTTTGTTGTTGTTTCTCTTGAGCTTGCTTCAATTGAGATTTTTGTTGAGCAGCTTTTTGTTGAGGAACTTGTTGAACTTTTTGTTGTTGTTCTAATTGTTTCTCTTGCTGAGCTTGTTGTTGTTTCAACTGCTCTTTTTGAGCTTTTTGTTGTTGAACCATTTTTTGTTGTTCAGCTTTTTGTTGCTGTTCTAATTTCTCTTGTTGAGCTTGTTGTTGTTGCTCCAATTTCTCTTGTTGAGCTTGTTGTTGTTGCTCCAACTTTTGTTGTTCAGCTTTTTGTTGAGCTTTTTGTTGTTGAGATAATTCTTCTTCCTCTTCTTCCTCTTCTTCTTGTTCAGATTCGAATAAAAATTCATCATCAATATCATCAAACTCATCAGTGTCGAAACTAAATTCTTCTTGATTCAATTCATCTTCTTCTTCAAACAAAAATTCTTGTTCAAAAGCATCATCTAAACTATCCTCCATTAAATCAGTTGCCTGCATATCTGGAACATAATCTAACAATTCTTGCTCTTCAGATGTTAAATCAGAATAATCTTCTTCGAAACCAAGAAATTCTTGTTGAGACTCGTTTAATTGAGTTGTATCTGCAAGAATTATTTCATTTTCAAAAGCTGAAATTTCATTTAAAATAAATTCTGGAAAACCTTTCATAAGTGTTTCTTTTGTTAAAATTATTAATTATTTTTATTTATAAGTATTTAATTAATTAAAAATTTTGAATATAATTATCGTAATGGGATTGTAAATAATTTATCAAAAAATATTATTAATTAAAATTCTTCTTCATTAATTAAAAAACCAGCTGAACCATCATAAAAAGCGGCATCTAATTTTTTATTCGCTTTTTTCATTTGATTGAAAAAAGCATTTTGTTGTGATTGTTTCAATTGTTGTTCAACAGCATCTTCTAATTCATCTTCAACATCATCTTGTTGAGCTGTTTGATTTTTTTGTAACTTATCAATATCTTGTTCTTCTTGTTGTGTTGTTGATTCAAATAATTTTTCTGTAACACACCATTGTAAGAAATTTAATTGTTTTGTATCATTTCTATGTATCTATGATTCATACAATTCAGAAATTTTACCTAATTCAGGTTCATAAATACAAAGACTAACTTTACCATTTTTATTTAATTTTGCTTCTTCAAAATTATGGTTTTCATTTAATTTTGTATATTCAACAATTGATGAACCAAAACCTGGGTGATAAACAATATCAAAAGTTATTAATAATTTTAATACAGCTGTAATAGTACCATCACCATTTTTAATTTCACTACCACCACCTCTTGCACTAACAGCTAATTGACCACCAGATTTAATAACTTCTTGTGCTATTTTACCTTTTGGTGTATTCAATAACATTATAATACCAAATACTTTTTTCTTTTCTCTATCATACCAAATATCTAAAATTTTGTGTGATAAATTATTTGAATCAGTAGCGTAACCTTTTGGGTGTTCTAATTCTCCATAAACACCTTTTGGTGAATGAATTTGTTTTTTCAAAATTTCAATAAACCCAATATAGTTATCTTCTGTATAAATACGATTATTATTATTTAATGTATCAATACTTGCAAATTCACCTTCAAGAATAATACCATCATATGGATTTCCTGTAGTTGGGTCAATAATAGATGATAAAATTTTTGTGTTTGAAACTCTAACAAGTGGATTTTCACTTGATTCCAAATACATAAAATCTTTTAATGTTTCTTGCGCCATTTTATATTGTTTTGTTGAATTTTTTAATTTGTTAAGTATTTATATTATCATTTTTTGTTGAAAATTTCCAATATAAAAATTATTTATTATTGAAATTCACTATCATCAAAATTCATTATATCTTCTGATGATTCTTTTCCAATAATTTCTTTTGTTGGTTCTTCTTCAACTGGTTCTTCTTCAACTGGTTCTTCTTCAGTTTTTTCAGTTCCATCTTCAGTTTTTTCAGTTCCATCTTCGTTAAATCCTAATGAAACATTTTCTTTTTTGCGATATTCTTCCATTGAGCCTAATTGTTCTTGTGTATAATCAAGATAATTATCTCTAATCCATGTAACTGGAATCATTTTTCTTTCTGTTCCATTTACATCTGTCACAACACCAAATGCAGCTAAATTAGTTGCTAATTCAATTTTCTTATTAAGAACTTCTAATTCCGCAAGTTTTTCATGTTGATTAAACGCAACCCATTCAATTAATATCGAATCTAATAATGATAAATCTATACCAATTTCAATTTCTTTTAAAGTTAATTGAATAATTATTGGTTTTAAAATTAATTCAGATAAAATATCTCTATTATCTTCAATAAATTTGCTGAAATTTAATTCGGTTTTCTTTAAACTTGAAGTATCAACAAATCCCCATGTTTCACTTGAATTTGGGTCAATTCTATCATAAGGTATTTCTGTTTCTTTCCAGAATAATTTTTCCCAAAATTGTAATGAATCAACTTCTGTTAAATCTGGTCCTTGTGTATTTACTTCTTCAATTTCAGGTGAACCTGAATTTGCTGTTTCAGCTGTATAAAATTCATGATAACCCGCTGTATCAGGAGCTCCATTAAATAATACTGTTCCTGAATCATTATCAAATTCAAAATAATTTGAAAAATCATTTTTAGCTATACTTAATTTTTGAATTGCTTCACTTCTTGGAACATCACCTAAATTAAGTTTAATGTGCATTCTAACTTGTGATTTAACAGCAAACCATAAAATTTTTGCTGATTGCATAGAACGCATTATATTAAATGGTCTTCTTAATTGGTCGACATAACTAACATAACCAAAATCAAATTCATTCCATTCAATTAAAATTACTTGATTTTCATGTAAAATACGTTCTTTTCCACCTTCCATAATTGGTCTTTGAACAAAATACACATAATCATTTTCTTTGAATTTTTGTAATGTTGATGGGTCTAATGGTATTATATTAACAATATCTTTTGGTCTTTTTAAATTATCATAAACTATTTCATATGCTAATTTACCTGTTTTAAGATATTCATCAATTTTTTTCTTAATACCATCTTTTTTAAATCCAAACATTTGATATAGTTTTGGATAAAAAATTTCATCAAGATATTTTTGAATTGCTTTTGCAGTTTCTTGTTTATCTTCAGCTATTGTTGTTAAATTAATTTTTGGATATAACGGATATTTGTTACTTTTTAAATTAGTTACAATAATTTCATTACGAATAATTTTTACAGCTTTTTTAATTTCTGTTTGTTCACCAAATAAAAGTAATTGATTTCGTGAATCAATATTTGTTAATGGTGAATACCCATAATTATTTCTAAATCTAATATCTGGATTAAATAATTGAGAATTATTTGAATTAGAAAAGAATATTGGGTCTGAAGGTGAACCAACACCTAATTTAGCATTTTTCTTATCGGCAGTATTTGCCAATAAAATCTTTTTAGAAACATTTTTTTCAACGTTTCTTGAAGATAGTATATTTATTCCGGTTGATAATTTCATATCTAAATAATAGTATTATGTTTTGAAAAATAAATTATTCATTCTAAATTTATATTTTTCTAAATTGTCGTTAGTTTTTTTCTTATCAGAATATAAATTATCATTAAAAACAAATTTTTGTGATAAATTATTTTGATTCGTATATAATTCAATAATATTTGCGTTTATGTTTGTATAAATAAATTCGAAATAATTATTTTTATCGATTTTATTTATGTTTGGAATATCTCCTAACCATGTATCAAGCCAAATCTGATTATAATGTCCAAAGGCATTACTATCCAATACATATGTTATAATATCACCTGTAAAAACAAATAATAATTGTTTATTTGATTTATCGAAAATAATTGATATTAAATCTGATGTTAAATTTTTTTGATAATGTTCATATAATTCCTTCTGTAATCCGAAATGATTAATAATATCATAACCATAAACCAAAATAGGTTGTTTTGAAAAAATTTTTGTTTTTAAAACTGATGGATTTAATGAATCTAAATAATTAAAATCATTGCTTGACATTAATATTTTTATATACTTTGATAAGTCTTCCTTAAAATTACTAATATTGAAATTTTCATTTATGGAATTTAAGTTTTCATTTAATGATTTGATAACATTAATATCATTAATATCATTGTTTTCCAATAATTCATTAACTTTTTTTAAATAAGGTAATGTATTGTTTCGAAAATCAACAAATTTAACTTGATTTTTATTTTCAAAAAATTCTAAATTAATATTATTTTGTCCTGAAACAGATTCATATAATTTCATCATATTCTGATGATAATTTAATTTCTTTTCATTTTTTATAGACAAAATATTATTACAACAAATTATTGTTGATAAAATATTTTCTTCTCTTTCTTGTAAACTTAAACTTATCATTATATATCAGTATTTAATGTATTATCAATTTCTTTTTTAACTTCGGTAAATTTTAATCCAAGATTATAAACAATAGTTGCAATAATTTTATTTTGCAAAATTATTTTTGGAAATAATCCTGAAAAAAATATTTCAACTTTTGATGGATTCATATTACATTAAGTGTGAATTAATAAACCAATAATTTTTTTCTTTTTGTTCTAACAATGTTATTAGGAAATTTTCTGTACCTAAATCAAACTTGGTTGATTTTAAATGTAATGATAAAATATCATTGAATTCTTTAAAATCTTTTTTCAATTTTTCGAAAATTGATTTTGAATCCATTCCAACAAAATCATCATTAGTTAATGTATTATTATCTAAATAAAATTGATAATTTGCTGGAGTTTCAAAACCTAT
>JACCEA012206942.1_pt1 | contig 10766 bp, 12 predicted proteins | sample 7449851 | NCBI WGS metagenome assembly JACCEA01 (sample SAMN15323453, study PRJNA562643) | freshwater metagenome | isolation source: river surface water | place: USA:Blue River Watershed | collected 2017-08-18 | reverse complement strand
ATGTCATACCAGCGATTCATGTTCTTCTTTCCAGCGTCTGATGAGCGCTGGCCACGGTTGGACAAGGTTCGATTCGACCTTCAACAGCGCGTCGCAGAAACCACCCCACATGAGCTGCGCCGATTGCACACCCTGGCGCAGCCACTCGAATTCGCGATCTAGAGGATTGGCCGAGGCCAGTAGACGTCGCCGGATCAGCGAGATTTCTCTATATACATGGAGTGCGTTGATGGCTTGGAAGTAGGTGAACGTCCGATCTTTTCGCAGCCCAAAGGGAACCAGCTCATGGAATGCGTCAACGCCGCTCACGCAGTAAGTCGTCCGCGTGAAGGCACAGTGCGCATGAACCTGGTGATGTAGCGCTTCATGGAACAGGTTCTCGAGGAAGCCCAGACCGCCGTGCTGACGCGGAAGCTGGTGATTTGGAGGCAAAAAAAACAGCGACGCGTCCGATATGAATGTAACATGTGGGACACGATAAAAAGAACCGTTGCCGAAGCTCGCCTCGGGACGGTCGGCCTTGAGCCAGACGATTGAATGTAGGAACTGCTCGACGAACTTCAGCTCAGCCGAATAGAGCTCGACGAAGCTTTCCGTGGTTTCGCGAAGGAACGTTGCTCTATTTTCGCAGTAAGGCATCGCCGAGACTCCCAAGTCCTCGAAGCCAATAGCCCGGATCAGCGCATTACCGGGCTCTTCGTCGAGCCAATTCAGTGAGATCGAGGCAACATCGATCCTCTGAGCCTGACGCACATCGACCTCGAAAGGGATAGCCGCATAATACTGCGGGTCGCGTAGGCGTGCGCAGGTCACCGGACACAAGCGCGCTACGGCCTCAGCCTCAAGGTCTGTCGAACAAAGCGATTTGTACCAGGCCAGCAGAGAGACGCCGGAGTCGATTGCAAGAGTCACGTTCTATTTCTCCTCGCACCCTCGACGGGAGTGAGTAATGTTAAAGCCGAAACACACGACGACCACGATGACGGTCAGCCCCACGTAGCTCCCGAGGATCCCAGTCGATTCGGCCATCAGGCCGGCAAGAAGTCCGGGCAAGCTGGCAGAGATGATTTGCACTTGATAGGTCCGTGACGAGACCGCCACCAGGTCCCTCTCGGGAAACTTCTTAAAAAGTGCAGTCTGCACGGTCGCACTGAGCGCATAAGCCAGGATGTGTGCGGTCAGAACGCACAGGCAAGCGACAAGCAGCGAAGATGACGCCAGCGCCACCAAGTAAAGCGTCGAAAATCCGGCGAAGTAGGCTGCCATCGCCCACTTATTCTTGTACAACTCATCTACGGTGCGATGCTTGATCAGGGCTGGACCCAGTAACTGGCTCGCACCGCGTGCGAGAAGCAGTGCAAGGCTGGCGTTCAACGACATGTCGATCCACGTGACTGGTGAAAATTGGTACCCTGCTGCGGGCAGGAGGGCCATCGCCGGACTGGTCAGGGCGGCGACCACTGGGATTGGCCAGTACACGACGGGTCTGACGGAATTCTGGGTCCCCTTGGCGTCCGAAGCCGGCACATGCTTGTCGATCTCATTCACGATCACGGGCGCGGATCCTTTTGACGCAATTAGCAGACCGATCGACACAACGTAGGTCAGCAAGTCCACTCCCAGGTAGACGTCCCTTGCTAAGAATGGGAAAAGCAGAGTTCCGACTCCGACTCCCAAGATGATGTGGGAGGACAGCGAGATACTTTCAATCGCAGACACGGTCGCAAAATCCTTGTCGACGAACCCGCGCTTGAGCAGCAGGCTATACGCAGGCACGCCGATGCCGACGCTGATCGAGGGTAACAAAGACGAAGCGACTAAAAGGTCGACGCTGTCTAATCTCAGCGCAGCGAACGGGATTACCACACCCAGCGCACCCACAGCCTCGCTGATTACGAGGATCGATATTGGTCTCATCCGCTCCAACATCCGCTTTCCAATATGTAGTGCAAACACGGCCGGTAGGATCGAAAATACGTAAGCCAAGGAGAACCCAAGGGGGCTAGCGTGGCGCTGCGCCAACTCGCCGTACACGACGACTTGGGTCAGACCGCTGCCTATGGTCGATAACAGGTATGCGACGGACAAAAGCGCAAACCACCGGTTGTTACTTAGCAGGTGCAGGATTTCAGATAGCACTAATCATTCTCCCTGCAGCTCGAGTAGGAAATCCCAGTTGACAGAGTCGCGCGTCGGCAGCCTTTGTGGGATGAACAATGTGTGCTCAAAGGTGACCGAACCGAGCAGCATTACGATGTCGCCGACCTTGCCATCGACCCGGTGTGCTGGCTGCCCGCTCACGCTAGATGAACTAATGAGCACAGCTGGATGGTCCGCTGTGTAGTGCTGGAGAAGCTTCGCTTGCAGGAACTGCGTCTTGTTGTTCGCCAGCGGTTCCAGGTAGTCGGTCTTCGCATTTCCGATCGAACATACGTGGTAAATGAAGTAGTTCAGCACTGGCTCCATCTGGTAGTTGTACAGAAGCAGACGATTAGCATCCAAAACACACGTGCCCTCTTCTAAAGGATCTAGGCCCAGATCATTGATCATGGTATCGAAGCTAGAGATACCCGGATACGTGACGATTTCGATGCCGGCGACATCAGCCAGCATTTGGAATTGTTGAACTACGGTGACACCCAGACGCGGGTGGCCAGCAATGACAAAGGCGACCACTTTGTCGACTCGCAGCAATTCAAGCGCGCGCTCTCGAATCCTCGCATAGTTCTCTTGGTCGACGGCACCATTAACGTACAAGGCCGACAGGTCCTCGCCCGGAATTTCGTACCGAGCCAGCAATTCAGGGAGGCCGGCGATTGCACCAACCCAGACAACCCTCTTGCATTGCCTAATTGCTGCTGCGGCTTCCTGGGTCAACTGAGCTACACCTTGAATTCCAGATCCAACGATATGAAGGGTCGGCATAGAGAAACTTTCGATAGTGATTTAGAGCGCCTCTTCCGTGTCTGGAAGAGGCGCAGACTGCTTTAGAACTTTCCAATGACTTTCGCAAGATTCATCGGGGCTGAAGCGATCAGGCGTGGGGCTCCCACGGTGGGGTTGGCAAAGTTGCCGATGACTTTAGATAAATTCATCGGCGCCACGGCTATCAGCCGAGGCGCCATGACAGCCTTGTCAAAGTTCCCAACGACTGCAGCTAAATTGAGTGGTGCCACGGCAATTAGGCGTGGTGCCATAACGGTGCTTTGGTTCATAACTTGATCTCCTATTACAAAATAAAATCAGTAGTTACCTACTGGACGAACCGCCCGTGAGGACGGATTCCGTGTGTGGCCCGCTAGATAAAGCTTAATCCGCCACGATGATCATCTGCCGTTGCCAACCGCAATGGTTTGATTCATGCTGCGCCAATCGGTCGAGATGAAATCACACTGCATCTGGTTTCGAAGAAATGGCGCCGATGATTAAAAGCAACCTGGAAGGCTCCAGAAATGGGTGCCACCTCGGCGAGGTGCCATTTCAAGTCAGACAGGCTTTTCGCTTTAATCTCATGCTGACTGTGCGCTATCAGGTTCAGTAAGCCATAGCCCACCATCAAAATAGATGCATTTCTGGTGAGCAGAAGTTCTAAAAAGCGTTGGATCAAAGTCATCGCCGGTTCAACCTTATTCGCAAAGCAAGCGTTTCACACCCAGCGATGAAACTGTGATTAATTTTTTGGCACCATGGCGCAATGCCACTTTGATGGATTCTTGTAACAGACCAATCGCAACCTGAAAAGAGAATTGCATGGATTCAGTGGTGGTCTCAGCTTTGTAATCCAGTGCAAAAAAATAGCTGTCGTTCTTGTCATCCCATGATTTTGGATTTAAAAGCGCAAGTTCTTTTGTGTGCAAGTAGTCGAAAAGAAACGGAAGAACTGTGCAACGACGAAGAATTTCATTCATGAGGCATCCATTTCTAGCTTTTATTGCAAATAAATAATTACAAAAGAATGAATCGTTATTTGACAAAAATATTGAGTCACTTTTCTGTTTGAACTTATGAAGTTTGAGTACAAAAATTCATTGAAGTATTCAATTAACCCAAAATTTTGATCCATAGCAATTCTGATTGAATCTGAGGCTATCAGTTGCGATCAATGAAAAGTATTTACCTATCTATTTAGATAGTTTCTGAAATTACTGCAGGTGCCTTTAATCGAATTACCAAATTCGAGATAAAGCCATGATGCACACCGTTTCTACTTTTGATTTGAAAACACTTGGGCTTGCAGATATGTACGGCATGTACAAACTTCGATATGAGGTATTTGCAAAAAAACTTGGATGGGATGTCGAAACTATTAACGAAATGGAGAAAGATCATTACGATGATCTTCCAAGAGTTTCATATGTTTTAGCTAAAACTGCGAGCGATCAAGTTGCTGCTTGCTGGCGAATATTGCCTACAACCGGCCCCTACATGCTTAAAGATACATTTCCAGAATTGCTGCATGGTCAACCTGCTCCGAATGCTGATGATTGTTGGGAGCTAAGTAGATTTGCGGTCGCTACAAGCCCCTCTTCTACGGCAAATGGTACTTTTGGTCCGCTGTCGAAATCGTTAATGGTTGAGTCTGCTCGATTTTTAATGCATAAGAAAAAAATCTCAAGCAGGCTTGTCAATCTAATTTAAGAAATTTTTAAATGTGTAAAAAGCTGCGCAATTTAAAAATTTTCTGCTCTCAGTATTGACGTGATAAAGATTTAGAAGATATGTTGAAGCCCTTGTTTCGTTCTGAAGCCATTCAGCATAGCAATTCATCTTGGCTAGGCAAAATTAGGATTCAGAGTAGCCCAAAATTGACCCTCATTTCCATTATGGGTATAGCTGTGGCTTTAGCTTTAGTCATTTTTTTCTGTGGCTGCCAGATAGCAAGAAAAGTCAGAATATCAGGAGTGCTAGTTCCTGTCCAAGGTACTCTTCAGCTAAATGCTCAAGGAACAGGACTAATTGAGGAGGTACTAGTTAAAGAGGATGACCATGTTACAGCTGGTCAGCCACTTTTTGTTCTTAGTTCTGATCGAGTTACAACTGAAGGCGCTGCAACTTTTATATTGTCTTCGAATCTATGGCAACGACACAACACACTTGTTGAAGAGCGCTCCTCTCGTATTCAGCAAAACCATCAAAGAGAAGAGTCACTTCGAGAGAGGATACGTTCTTTGAATTATGAAATCGAAAAGTCTGATCGAGAAGTTTCATTAGTTAAGCAAAGAGTCGTTTTGGCTCAAAAAAATTTCAAGCGTTTTCAACAAATGGTTCAAGATGGGTTTGTCTCTGAGTTTCAGGTTCAAAGCAAACAGGAAGAATTGATTGACATGGAAGCTCGCGTAGAAAGTTTGCTTCGTATTCCTGCCGCACTAAGACGTGAGCAAAAAGTATTAGAGCTAGAGATTGCTGCAAACAGGCGCCAAATCAATATCGAACTACTGCAATTAGACAGATCTTTGTTAGTCATAAAGCAAGAATTGGCTGATAGTTCAGCTCGCAAAAATTTTGTTATTACCGCAACTCACTCTGGAGTCGTAACTTTGATACATCAAATCAAAGGTTCAACTATACAAACAGGGCAGCCTGTTGCTACGATGGTTCCTGATAGCGATCCAAATCACCATGATTCGTTTGTATTGCGTGCACAGTTTTTAGTCCCTAGTCGATCAATCGGTTTTATTAAACCTGGACAAATTGTTTGGATGCGTTACGGAGCATACCCGTATCAAAAATTTGGATTAGCACAGGGGCGCGTACAAAGTATCAGTGCAACTCCATTGCTTCCTAGCGAACCATTTAATGGACAAGCTAACCCTTCGCAATCAGTAATTGCAGTTAAGGAGCAAATGTTCCGTATCCATGTCCAACTCAAAGACCAGGTTATTAATGCAAAAGGGGGGTCAACCTTCGGTTTAAAACCTGGCATGACTCTTGACGCAGATGTAATTCAAGATACCAGGGCTGTCTGGGAGTGGGTATTCGAGCCGCTAATTGCAGTGCGGCATCAAGTGAAGATTCTGTAAAAAGTATGGTCATACATTGGGTATGACTGACCGAAACAGAAGATTGTGAAAACTAAGGAGAGTGCAATGAGAGTATTAAATTACGAAGAACTTGAAAAAGTATCTGGAGCAGGTTTGAAAGAGGAACTAATTTCGTATGCAATTGGGCAAGCGATCGAATTAGTTGTTAATGCCACAATAAGTGGAGTAGCAAGTTTGAACCAAGGTGGCGTACCAAATGGTACTGATGCATTAGGTAACACTTATTGAGTTATATGCCGTCAATTTTTAATTGACGGCATTCCACATATGAAAAATCCAATTTACGTAGGTTTCTTGGTATTTGTTAGTAATATTTTTGCATCTGCAATTATTATTAATTTTACAAATGATACTCCGAAAATTATTAGTCCAGAGAATTACTCTTTTATGGAATATGTAAAAGAATTAATTTTGAATATTTTAATTGCTCCATATGTGGAAACTTGGATATTGTATTTTGGAGTTATATTTTCAAGAAAAATAATCGCCAATGAAAATGTATTTTTTTTGATTGGTGCTTTGCCATTAATAATGATTCATGGATTATCTGGACTATCTAAAATATTCGCTATTGCCCCGGGATTTTTTATACAAGCTTATTACATGCGATTGGCAATTTCAAATAACATAAAAACTGTTAATTGCATTTTTTATATTTTTCTGATCCATGCATTTAATAATGGATTAGCATTTGGATTGATTTTATTTTTCTACGTATTTGATTATTTCAAAGCAATATTGCTGTGACAGATAACTGGGTTTATTGCGTGGATTTAATTTATATTAATTGGATTTAATTTTGAATATATATCGTCAATCTCAAATTGGAGAGTGCGGCTTAGTTTGTTTGGCGATCATAGCATCTGCATATAATATAAAATTGAGTTTATCTAATTTGAGATTGAGATTCCCGCAAGCGATAAGAGGAGTTAATTTAAAACAATTAATTAATTTAAGCAGTGATTTAGGGTTTACGTCACGACCATTGCGGCTTGATTTAAGTGAATTAAAAGAATTATCTATGCCCTGTGTATTGCATTGGGATTTTAATCATTTTGTAGTGCTTAGTGAAATAAAAAATAATAAAGTTCTTGTGATAGATCCCGCGTGTGGTAAACGATTCTTATCATTTGATGAAGTTTCTTTACATTTTACAGGTATTGCATTGGAGTTAACTCCAGTTATTGATTTTAAAATAAAATTAAATAGCCCTAAAATAAAATTAGCACAGATCACTGGAGCAGTTAATGGATTTTATAATTCGGCTTTTAAAATAATTGTCGTTGCATTATTTCTAGAATTGATTGGAATTGCTTTACCTTTATTTAACCAGGTAGTGATTGATGAAGTATTAGCATCTGGTGATCGTGATTTACTATTGGTTATTTTGATTGGATTCACTGTTGTAGTATTAATACAAGCAATGTTGAATTCGATTAGAAGCTGGTTGATTTTAGAATTAAGTCAATCAATTAGTCAACAATGGTTAATGAATGTTTTCTCACATTTGTTAAGGTTGCCTGTGAGTTGGTTTGAACAAAGAAATTTAGGATTTATAACTTCAAATTTTAATTCAGTGCGTGAAATTCAAAGAAATATTACTAACTCAATGATTGAATCATTTTTAGATGGAGTAATGGCTGTTGCTTCCTTCATTGCTATGTGGATTTACTCTCCAACACTCACGGGGATTGTGCTGTTTTCTACTGCAATGTACGGTGCTATTCGTTATATGAGCTTCAGTCTTTTTCGAAATGTTAAAGATGAAAGATTAAGTTTATTTTCGCAAGAGAGAACTTTCTTTACTGAAACAATTAGAGCTTTTTCCGGAGTTAAACTTTTTGGCCGGGAAAGTGAGAGAAATTCCAAGTGGAACAATTTGATTGTTGAAATAAGTAATTGTGAAAAAAATATTGCTAAGATGGATATTGTATTTGTAGTTTCAAAAAATCTTGTGTTTGGGTTGGAAAACTTATTTGTGTTTTGGTTTGGTGCTCAAATGATATTGGTAGCTCAAAATTTTGAAAGTAATTCAAATTTTTTTACAATTGGAATGTTATTGGCATTTATTAGTTTCAAGATGCAATTCACTAGTCGTATTAGTTCACTCATCAATCATGGAATTGACTTCAAAATGCTTGATTTGCACATTGAGTACGTCGCTGATATTGTGCTGACACCACCAGAAGAGGATAAGTCGCACCATAATTCACGACTTATCAACTATTCAAATTTATCACCAAGCCTAGAATTGAGAAATGTTAGTTTTAGATATAACGACGGTGAACCATGGATTCTAAAAAACATTAATATAAAAATATTAACTGGAGAAAGTGTGGCAATTGTTGGAGCTAGTGGATGCGGAAAAACAACGTTACTTAAAATAGCACTAGGGTTGCTTACTCCTCTTGAAGGCGAGGTGTTGTACGGTGGTGTTCCCGTGAAGCAAATTGGTATGGCTAATTTCCGAAGTAAAGTGGGAACAGTAATGCAAGATGACGTCCTTTTATCAGGAAGCATTGCTGAAAACACTACTTTTTTTGACATGTGGCCCGATCAAAAACGTATAGAACATTGCAACAAATTGGCCCAGCTTCATAATGACATTGTTAACATGCCTATGGGATATGAGACTCTTCTGGGTGAACTTGGAACGGGGTTAAGTGGTGGACAAAAGCAGAGGCTATTACTTGCAAGAGCGTTGTATAAACAGCCTTCGATTTTGGCATTAGACGAGGCAACCAGTCATCTCGATGTAATTAATGAACTTGCCGTTGGCGAGACGTTGAGTCACATGAAAATCACCCGTATTTTGATTGCGCACAGAAAAGAAACGATAGAAAATTGTCAGCGCCAATTCATGTTTGATGCAAATGGTTTGGTTGAAATTACACTTAAAAATTAATTATTAAATTTTATTTAGTTCAAACGTAGCTTGAATGTTACTTTGTTGTATCTGCTTGTGATGGATTGTATTTATTGAATTAAAAGTCATAAAATAATAGACTATAGAGGGTCTTAAATTACATCGCCTACTATGAAATTAAAAAACTAAAATTTTAAATGATATTTATTAAAATATGGCCAGCCCCCTTGAGACGTACCATTAATTAAGAAGTAGTCAGGTTTTGAAAGATTAATCTAAAAATTGATTGTTATTGGAATCAGTGGCAAAGAATTGAATCCTCTGATGCTGGGCGAACTGTGGGGGAGGAATACTACTCAGACTGCTGGGGGCCTGACTTCGTTGTAGTCCTTGCGCCATTCAGCAATCCAATCTCTGGCTTGTTGCAAGCTTTAGAACCATTGCTCATTCAAGCATTCGTCTCTGTACTTTCCGTTGATACTCTCGATGTAGCCGTTTTGCATTGGCCTGCCAGGTTGAATCAAAATGTGGCGAATGCCATGCAAAGTAGTCCAAGCCAAGAAGGCTCGACTTGTGAATTCCGGCCCGTTATCTGTGCGAACAGCAATTGGGTGGCCTCTAAAAATTGCAGCCTGATATAAAAGCGGAGTGACATATTGGCCAGAGATGCCAAAGTCCACCGCAATATCAACACACTCATGGCTGAAGTCATCGGCAACTGTGAGGCATTTGATTCGTCTGCCGTTGGACAAACTGTCAGACACAAAGTCCATGCTCCATACATCGTTGACCTTGCGAGCAATTTAAAGCGGCACACGTTCGTTTGATGGGCGCTTAACTTTCTTGCGGCGGCGTACCGCGAAGTTGGCATTCTTGTAGAGCCGGTAGACAAGTTTGTGATTCACCCCAGGAATCTCTGAGTTCAGTAGATGATGAATATGTCTGTAGCCAAACCTGCGGCGCACGTGGGCAATGTCAACAATGCGCTCACCCAAATCACGCGTGAGCTGATCGGGCTGAGGCGGATTACGGTAACTGTCTCGGCTTAGCCCCACAAGGCTGCATGCTCGGCGTTCAGAAAGTTGATGTTTTTTACCATCTTTTTTATCGCCTCGCGCTTGGCTTGTGGGGCTAACGCTTTACAGAGAACACGCTCTTGAGGGCGTGAATAACTAGATGGACTTCAGCCAAGAGTTTCTTGAACTTGTTGTTCTAGGCTTCAAGCTCTCGAAGCTTGGCAGCGTCTGAAGGCTCCATACCGCCAAAGCGGGAACGCCACTTGTAGAAGGTTGGTTGGCTAAAGCCACCGGACCGGCAAAGCTCCATGACGGACATGCCCGCATCAGCGTGTTTGAGGAAGCCAATGATCTGCTCATCGATAAATCTGGATTGTTTCACAGCCGCTATTCTCAGAAATTAGCGGACTTTGTTCCATCACTTTGGTACGTCAGGCAGGGGCCAGGTCACCGTACATGCTCGCATCAGTCTGTTAGAGTAAACCGATGATTTGCTCATCAGTAAATTTTGATTTTTCCCTAGCCACTATTCTCCGAAATTAGTTGACGTATTTCGATCACCTTGATAAAGCTAGAAGAGTGCTGATCAATATTGATACTTAATTAAATTAATCAAAAGATCAATCTAAAAATTCACTTTTCAAACACACTCCTTTTTTTTACTCTACTAATTTAGCATTTAACATAAGTGAATTTACTGCCTATCTATTTAGATAGTTTCTGAAATTACTGCAGATGCCTTTAATCGAATTACCAAATTCGAGATAAAGCCATGATGCACACCGTTTCTACTTTTGATTTGAAAACACTTGGGCTTGCAGATATGTACGGCATGTACAAACT
>JACCEA012364121.1_pt1 | contig 10768 bp, 13 predicted proteins | sample 7449851 | NCBI WGS metagenome assembly JACCEA01 (sample SAMN15323453, study PRJNA562643) | freshwater metagenome | isolation source: river surface water | place: USA:Blue River Watershed | collected 2017-08-18 | reverse complement strand
GGAGGAAGTGCAGCGTGGTCTGCTTGAAGGTCTTGCGGGCCACCTCCTCCGGATGGAACATCTCGATCAAGGGGTCGACCATTTCGGCGCCAACGCGCCCCTCGATAATCACCGTGGAGATGGTCCGCGGCGCCAGAGGCGGCAGGATCATCGTCCACTTCTTGAGGAGCATCGCCTTGAACGAGCCGCCGACGCCACCGAACGCTCTGTGCAGAGTGCGCCACGACTTCTGCAGGGGTATAACCCCCACGACCTGCTTGGTCAAGGCACCATCGGCCTTGGAAAACACGGGCGTGTACTTGACAGCGATCGGAAGGTCATCGAGCGAGTCGAACTCGTCCTCAGTCGGCCACCGCGCGAATGTCTTCCTGAGGGAAGCCTCGATGCCGGTAGGGGTCAGGGAATATTTCGGGACTTCGGGGGCCACATCATAGGTGGCCAGTCCGTAGTCGTACTTGACAACTTTAAAACCTTCTCCAAGCATTGAAACGAAGAACAAAAAAACGGGGTTGGATTACTACGGATAAAGATTAGGGAAAGACACCGCTTGGGATGTCGATGCGTAGCACGAACCGTATGTTTTTAAATACACCTACCCTGCCTAGATTTTCCACCAAAACGAACCACCCAAATGTGATAGGTGTCCTCATATTTAAGCGTCTCTCCCTCCCCCGTTACAGATCCAGTAACATAATTGGATCTCCCCAAACAATCAATGTCGACGCAACCCAGCGATCAAACCGTTAACCATCCTGGCACACTCAACACTGCCGCCGTAACTATCTGTAGTAGTAGTATTCATCAGCAGCAGGGCCCCCCTGCATTCTGCTTGGCCCCGCGCACAGCGTTTGTGCTTCCACCCATCACCAACCCCGTTGAGACAGCAGGACCCGTGCTTCCTCCCATCATCGCCCCGCGCAGCGCTACCGCGCTCGCCGTGCTTCCTCCTCAGCCTCCACCCCGCATTGTCGCCGACCCAAAACAGAAAACGCTAGGCAAGGGCAATCACTGGACTGACAAGGTCCAAGCTGGCATCAAGCCGACGTGCTCTAAATTTATGACTGTTTGGTCCGAACGCCGCCATATGAAGCAGGCAGAGTACGAAAAATTCTACCAGGAGCGCGGCCAAACCCCATTCTATCCATGGAAAAGCCTGATCCACAACCGCGGAGAAAATATTGGCAACACGGGACTGGTGCTCTATATGGACCTGCGCATGCACGAGACCAACGGCATTGTTTCGCTCGTCCGTGGCGAGCCGACAGTGGGCTTCTACGGCATTACCAGCATCACTGTCCCCCAAGCCACCCGCGCAACCTTCGACGCAGGATTCATCCCCTCAGCCACTTCCTTACTTGCTCTCCGCGATCGATACCCCACCGCGCACAACGACATGCTTGCCGTTCAGAAGACCTGGAGAACCGCTGGTTTTACTGAGAAGGAGACCGAGTCTGGCGGGGTCGAATTCCAGTTCTCGAGAGACCTCTTGGAGAAGATGAGGCATTCTGCGGCCAACAAGAAGCGGTCCGCGGCGGTGGCCTTGAACAGTTTGAGCAACGCCGCCAAGCGCCCTAAGCTCGACGCCGCCGCCACGCGCGCGGCGCACGATGCCGCCGTCGCTGACGCACTCTCCGATGCCTCAGCCGCTCGCGCGGCGCGCGCTGCCGCCATCGCCACCTCGCGCGCCGCCACCGCCGTCCAGCGCGACGACCCCAAGACCGAACGCAGCTGCCAGCGCAAGGAAGCCCGAGCCAGCATCGCTCAACAGGGACTGAAGCTACAAGTTGACAACTTCGTGAAGGAGATGCACCGTCGCTTCGGCAATGGCCCTTACATGTGGACCAACTACCTCACGCTGTCTGCGGAATGGGCCGACCAAGGGATCGACTGCCGCTTGCCACAGATCGAAGGCCTGACCCTCCTCCTGGCTGAAAGATCGGGTCTTATCCGCAAGTCCTGTGCGGCCAAGAAGAACACCTCCTCCTCTGACTCAGACACCCAGAAACACCAACGTAACCACAAACGCCCCATCGCGGCCCAAGCAGCAGCCCCGGCTGTCAACAGCAGCCTCGGCAGCAGCCGCCCTGCGCTTTAACTCACAATAGTTCCACTGCAGTGTTGAACTAGCATCCTCATTCCTTTTTTGTGGAGCCGAATAAAATTTGTCTCATAAAACTCACACACGGAGGATCTCCGCCCCACACTCGTTCTCACGCAATCCTCGTGTCGGTCGATTTAGGGCTCCAAACAACCTATTTAAGCAGTGGTTACGCGCGGAACGCGTCATCCTGGCATGCAAGCACTCAGTGACTTTCAAGAACACCTTGTGGAAGCCATCTTGACCGATTCTCTGTCCTTCGAGCCTGGAACATCCCCTGCTGAAATCGATAGGAGGATCGAATATATTGTACGGGATATACGTCGCGTCATGAGGCTGGAAGAGGTTAGGCAAGGTCGGCCCTTGTTCTATAACAGTAATATCGTAGGCGACTCGCTAGACGAAAAGATAATCCACAGAGAAGTGATGTTTCAAGTAATTATGCGAGCGCTTACTTATCCTGTTAACCAGCAGGCCACAATTAAAAAAGAGCCATTGCCACACATTCATGCCAGACACAGACCTTTAGACCCTAAAAACTGCTTTATGTATACTTGGGATTATGGGGGATACCATTTTTTATTTTACCCTGCGCACGACCGATTTTTGCACTCTACAGTTTGGGTGTTCACCAAGCATAGAATCGTGTCAGCTGACTATGAAACAGATGATACATCATCAGAGAATGAAAATCATTAATCCAGTGCATTGCGATGAGAAGGCGTCACCCCGAAAGAGAGTGAGTCATTCTTGGAATTGGAGGAGAATTGCGAGGAGTTGGTCGGGGAGGTGTTTTTCAAGCCATGCCAGGAGGCCAAGAAAAACACATCCTCCTCACTAGCATCCTCATTCCTTTTTTGTGGAGCCGAATAAAGTTTGTCTCATACTAAACCTCACACACGGATCTCCGCCCCGCACTCGTTCTCACGCAATCCCGAGTACTGCCGCACGAACTCCGCCTCATTCCGGTAGCCGATCGTCGACACGCTGCCCACGTGCTTGAACAAGTGCCTGGCAAAGACATAGTCTGAATCCCCCGCCGACCACGCCTCCAGCAGCACCCGGTCGCACGGCATCGTCAGGATATGGTCCACCACGCTCTGCGCGTACGCCAGCACCTTCCCTGCGGGGAATGCCACCACCCCCCCGCCCTGCGTGAACCGCGCGAACTTAATCCTGTGCACGTCCAGCGAATCCAGTGTCTCCATGAGCACCGCCAGCGTTTGGTTGTCGCACGGCATGAAGTCGTCCTCCAGCATCACGATCCAATCCGCCCCCGGCTGCAAGCGATGGCACGCCGTCAGCGCGTTCGCCACGTCCAGCCCTTGCTGCCTCACCCCGCACGGCGGGAGCGGATCCGTGTCCTCGTTCGTGAGACAGTCCGGTCCGATCGCCAGGGATCGGTTCTCGAGTGGAAACACCACACCCACATCAGAATCGGACGCATCAGGCGTATGGATGCTGAACGTGACTCCTGCCAGGATCTGCGCTCGAATCGCGCCCGAAGTCTCCCGCACGTAGTTCGCGTGCTCTCTGGGCGCAGAGATCATGCACAGGTGTGCGGTAGCGCTTCCCGCGACCCCGTGCGAGAGCGACAAAACTACAGCAGAAACTAGTAGCAGCACTAGTAATAGTGAACACATCCTACTCGAACAGTCTGCTCTATCACGAATCCTCTGAGATGAAATTTATATACCCGTCGGATATCACCATCCGATCCATGCGGCTAGTGCGTGTGTATGTGTGACGGCTCAACGAAGGCCTCGTAATCCGAGTTGATGAAGTTGGTCACGTTTTCGTGTATCGCAGGTAATCATCACATGGACGTCTCCCACCGCATTCATGCCCATCACCCCTAATATTTAAGCACCGTCCCCGAAACCGCTTTCACTCTGAAACCCGTTTAACCTGGTAAGCAGACCCCCCTCCCAATGCCCAAAGTCACCCAGAAGAAAAGGAAGTCGACGCGCCGGGCCGCGCCCCTGCCCTCGCCGAACCTCATGCCAGGCTTCACCCAGTCCGATGCGCCGTACCGTCAGATGCTCGCCTACCTCGGGAACTTGGCCTTCAGCGATCACGACCAGTTCGACTACAAGATGTCCGACTTCAACCCGAACCACACCGTGACCCTGGTGGACGACGACGGCAACCTCATGGCCTACTTTGTGCTGCTCCCGTCCATCCGCGAGGCGTGCAAGTTCAACGAGAAGAAGCACAAGTTCTTGCAGATCGGCCTCTTGGAGGTTCTCCCCAACCACCGCAACAAGCGCCTCGGCAGCCGCCTCCTCGATCAGATCACCGTCATCGCGCGCCAGGGCGGCTACAAGGAGATCCGGACCTTCGCTATCGAAAGCGCCGTCGAGTTCTACCACAAGTACGGCTTCGTGACGGACATCAGCATCCCCAGCCTCAACGTGTGCCTCACCCTCTGAGGGCTCTCGCCTGGACGCGCATCTCGTGCTCTCTCTCTCCATGAGAGAGCAGGACATGCATTCCCGTGCTGATGAGCGCATTAAATCCAGTCGTCTCTAATACCTAAACCCTAAAATTTGTTGCGTGAGGCCAAGTATTAAAACCCCATCGTCACACCACATCCCACCAAACCCCACGTAACGTGTTATGGCCAGAACGAAGCAACCCTCCCGCCCGTCCTTCAAGTCCCCGCCCCGCTCCCACACCTCGGATTCATCGCTGTCCTCCACGTACCGCCTCGGCAAGCGCCCGCCCGCCCCGCAGCCCAACGAGCCCAAGAAGAAGCAGACGAAGAACACGGTCCCCAAGACGGCGTCCGTCGTTCGCGACCTCCCGGACCGCTTCCTGCCGATCCACAACGCCTTCGCGGCCCCCTTCGGCGGGTCCGAGTGGCACATGCTCGTGGCGGAGCAGGTGGCGGCCGGGCGTGATGGCAGGTTCGCTACCAAGCAGGAGCACAAGCTCTTCAGGACCTACGTCACGTGGAGCCAGCTGTACTTGGAGGGCACCGCGAAGCGCCAGCAGGAGGAGGAGAAGGAGGAGGATTCGTCCTCCTCTTCGTCGTTCTCCTCCTACAGCGACAGCTTCAGTGACTGAGAGCTACTACTCGCAGTGACTAAGCGGGTGACATATGTTGACGCTAGTTCTTTTTGGTCAACGCCCCATTTAAGCAACAAACCGTGATTAAACCAACGAAAAAAACCATGCCTGCCTCATTGTATAAAAACAGTATCCAACGATTCTGCATGTGCCTTCACATGCAGAACCCACCACACAACGGGTACATTCTGTCTGACAGACAAAAGCAAGCCTTGCGTGAAATCTGCAGACAACACTTGAAAACAGGGCGACCACAGGAGTCAGACCAAGCACTGCACGACTTTGTGTGGGAGATCGGGGCGAGCTTGAGTTTTGTGCACGACGGCTGGGTCCTGCGCTGGATGACCCCATTCGTGCAGGAACGTAAGTTTAAAGGCCGCACACCACGAGAAAAAAGTGACCAACGGGATTCAATGTTCAGAGAAATGATGTGGGTGCTCAAGGATCACCACCCAGTTCAAGGAGAAGACATTAAAAAAAAGAGATTGCCCCAAGGCAATGACGACGAAAGACCGTCGAACCCGAATCAGTGCTATTACTACACGTGGGATCATCTGGGGAAGCACTATTACATATTTCCTAAGAAAATCCGAAGTACTGATGTCGGATGGGTTATCATATCTATGCAAGGGATTGATCCCGATTACGACACGGATGACACAGTAGAACACATGGACGAGGATTGACAAACAAGGAAAAATCATAATCACCAGAGTCTTGACTACGAAACTGACGACACGCGTGCATACGCCCGCATATAAAAATAACACACAACAAATATGCGCGAGTTCACATGCAGAACCCTCAACATCTGTCCGAGTGGCAAACAGATGAATTGCATGGCATCTTCAGATTTTACGCAAGACCACGGTCATCACGAGTTTCAATGCAACAATCATTGGATGACTTTTGCTCGGCGATTGAGGCTGGTTTGAGTCTTCCGCTCACAGGCCGGCACGCGCATTCAATGCCCATGTTTGTCTGGGAAGGTCAGTTAAGAGACCATCCACCAAGGCAAAGAAGTGACCTACGGGATTCAATGTTCAGAGAAATTATGTGGGTGCTCAGGAATCGCTTTTTCCCCATACCTGGACAAGATATTGAAAAAAGGAGATTGCCCGAAGGCAACATCCGGGACAGACCATCGGACCCGTCTGAGTGTTGGTACTACACATGGGTTCACCTGAACAAGCACTATTACATATATCCAACCGGTTGGGCAACCGCTTCGGGACCAGACTGCATGTGGACACTCGTAACTATGCGAATGCTAGCTCCTGACTACGACACAGACGACACGGCAGAACATGTCCCTTCTTCGGACGAGGATTGAGCGGGAACAACAATCACACCTCCAAAAAAACTCATTCACACACCCTTATTTAAATCCACACCCACCTCCTCGCCACCCCACATGGAAGCTCACGAACTCGACACGCTGTGCCACCGCATCGCGGGATGGGCACACCAAATCAACGTCGTCGTCACCCATCGCTCTACACACGTCCGCGAGCTGCGCTTGACCGATTTACGCGACGGTTTTGCCATGGAAATGGAAATCAATACATCCGACCGCCGCCACGATGACGACGACTGTTTCAACCTGATCTTGCGGGGAGACCCAGATGTACTGCAGGCCATGCTGCCCGAAACCCCGGGTGAATGGCCTATGCCTTACACGGTCCGCACCATGAACTACGACATCCTGGGCACATCCGAAGGTGTAGATGACGACCCCACCGATTGGACTCTCACACTCAACAGCATTCCCACCGACTACCCGACCCTGCACATCCACCTCTTCAAGCAGATCATCGAAGATTACTTCAATATGCGCCAACCACACACCGATCCCTGCCGCGTGCCCTGTCGGCACACCCCACGACGCCACGAGGGCCAACACCCTGTCGCAGTGACGCAAATGCCCTACGTGACTCGCCAAGCCCCTCGGCTCGACCGACGAGAAGGATTTTCGCGCCGCGATTTCTACCCCTAACTTGCCCTGAGCTGCACGAAAAAAAAACCGAACATTTCAACCCTCGCCTCACGCTATTTAAGCACGCGCGAACACGCGCTCCTCATACCAACGACATAACGAGTATGCCATTCATCATGTGGACAGACCCGCGTGACCCCCCATTCTTCGGAGAGTACAGGATCATCCCTGCGAAGATGCACGTTCTCACCAAAAACCGCGACGGCGAGGTCGCTGGGGCTTGGGCCAATCCCGTCATCGTGAAAAAGCCCGACGGCGCCCCGGACATCCCGTTCTCGGACATTCACGCCGATCACCCCATCCGCATCGTTTTCACGGGTGAGCTTGGCCGTGTGGAGGTCTGGGTCCGATTCCCGGCACACGGCGAGTATCGCTACAAGCTCAAGCACGTCTTCAGAGACCCGGCGCTGTTCCGAGTGTGAACGCGGCTCTCATTGCATTAAAAGTTCGTGTTTTTAATCAACGCGCGTGTCAATCCCAATGAAACGGGCGTGCACTATTAAAACAAGAGAATAACCCAATACGGGTGCATACACTATGCTCCCCCTCAAGCTCTACACCGGCTTAACAATCGCATACGGCGCGATCCATCACTGGCATCGGGATCGTTCCTATTACCTACCAGGACTAGCATTGTTTGGCACAGTATGCGCCCCAGTATTATGGCCAGTCTTTTTCGTGGATGACTACGTGGACTGGCGCCGCAAGCTCCTTCACGACCCAACCACACAGCAAACCCCCCGAAACCCCTCAGTGCCTTGATCCGCGCAGCCTGGCTTCACTCACTATATAACAAGGCATGACCCACGCATATCAAAACGCTCGATTACTAGCATGCCGGTCACGACATATACGCCGTCAGAACCGCTCGACACCATCTTCCTGATTGTTTTATTAATCTTCAGTGCTATTATACTGCTGCCACCCGTCATCGCACGCTACGCCCCAGCAGCATCTCACTCTAAGTTGAAGGACCAGTAAATATCATTATTGCCTTGATCCGCGTTGCCGCGCGCGTCAATCCCAATGAAACGCGCGTTTACTATTTAAACAAGAGAATAAACCCAGAACGGGTGCATACACACATATACTATGCTTCCCCTCAAGCTCTACACCGGCTTAACAATCGCATACGGCGCGATCCATCACTGGCTCCGGGATCGTTCCTATTACCTACCAGGACTAGCATTGTTTGGCACAGTATGCGCCCCAGTATTATGGCCAGTCTTTGTCTTTGTCGTGGATGACTACGTGGACTGGCGCCGCAAGCTCCTTCACAGTCAATCCCAGTGAAACGTGCCATTCTTATCAGGAAACCGTCCCGTCACGCCCTGCATATCCTCCCCGTTGAGCGCGCGAATCCCGTTTTTCCACTCGGCGTCCATGAGCCTCGCCCTGTGCATGGAGGGTTTGGCGTTTAGCTGCGCGTCGTGCCAGAGAATCCCAGGGGATCCCGACAGAACGGCGCATTCCACGATCGCTTTCTTGTTGTGATTGCATTTATCTTGGATTTCCCGTGGCAACGTATTGTACAATTCCAGCAGCTCGCTCTCCGTCCAGCGACTGAAGCCAGGCGCCCCCAATAACTGGCATCCACGATTGTGCAAGTCCAGCGCGTTCTCCCAGGACCTTACAAGGCACAACACAGGGATCCCGAGCTCTTGGAAAGATAAGACAAGTTCTTTCCCCCCGTAATGTTTCAGCACATCATCTGCATGGTCAATTATCAACATGGGCTTGTGACTAAATGGAAGGTACATGGGTATCATGTCCTTCCTGCAATCCTTGGGAATCCCCAAGTTTGCTTGTAGCCATTCACGAGCGGTATTCTTGAACGAAAAGTCGTACCCATGCAAGAATATAGCAAACCTCCCACAATTCTGCTGCAGCCTTACCGCAGCATTTCTCGCAGCCCAGGTCTGACCCGACTCATACACGCCCCAGTGCACGAACAGCCCGGGTTTGTTCTGGAAGCCAAACACATTCACGATCTCATGTTCCAGCCGTGAGTCCTGGCCTCGACGGTCATATGTGATCAAGTGGCGCGACATTATCGAGGTGGACACTTGCACGACACGTAGGAACGAAAAAATACTGCCCATTCTTACACTAGCCAAAACCAGGAGTCCTTTTTGTACTCGCTCTAATACAAACCCTTTTTTATCACGCGTACCCCACGCGTGCTTCTCGTTGCACACGACAAACACGCGAAACAACACGAAAAAACACGCGCGGGCGGCAACTTTCCAGTCCATCCCACAAATCCGACAATACACCCCGAGATGCCCACTGAGCGCGGCACACTCAGCACACGATGACCCCCGCGTGCATTCACACCCCTATCGCCTGCTCCCCGGTGTCGCACACGGAACGTCATGTCCTTCGAGCGGGATCTGCGTGCACACACGAGAGGAAGCTTACGCTTGCTTTACTCCCACGTCACGGGGTGCAACGTTACAATTGTGCGCGACACGTGCATAGGAAAATGAGAAGACAGTAGTAGTAGAGTTGCCTTGAAAACAGTTGGCGTTCCCACACTTCTACTTAGGGGCGGCCTCACCGTTGCTGGCTCTGGTGGTCTTCGCCTTCTTGGAGGCATGGATGAGATACTTGAAGTATTCATGAGAATCAACGTCATCAATCACCTTGCAGAGCAATTCGATAATCGTGGCAGTAACGACTTTGTTGGGGCCACCGTCAGGCAACGGAGTGTTTTTTTCCTTTGCTTCAAGCACGTTCTTGTACAGCTGAAAATACATGGACGAATTGATAATATTCCGAAGGGAAGTCTCATCGTCTTCGGTAATGTTGCGCGGCCTCTTCCTCTCAGACTTGACACCACTGGCATCATCAGCCCTTCCAGTCACAGCGGCGGGGACCACAGCATCATTGGCACCTTTACCAGCACCTCCAGCAGCAGCAGCAGGGGCTTCCGCACGAGGAACATCCGCTTTCACGGACGACGATGCACAAGGCGCAACCTTGTTGGACATCCATGCAGAGGCATTCCTAGCCCACGTGGCGGTCTTGCCAGCCCATTCAGCAATCTCACGACCAGCAATCTTTGCATCCGTATCAAGCTCAGTCGAAATCGTGTCCAAACTGGGCCTGACCCTCTGCTCATCCTGCTCAGCCGTCTCGTCCGGGTGCGCCGTGCTGGCGCCACCGAACCAGGCGATACCCTGGAGGATGATGCGCACCAAAAAGATCCCAGCATAGAAACCAAAACAGAGCGCGTGGTAACCAGTCAGAACCCCCGAAATGAGGGTGTCCCACACGTGCTTGCAAGCCAGACGGAACAGCCGGTCCTTCCTGAACAACTCTTTGGAGTAGTAGGCGATGCTTCCCAAGCCGATGAACATGAACATCGACATGATCGCGCTCGTCCAAGTCGAGAAGAACCAACGGTGAAGGGTCGACCCCCCGCAGCACCAGAGCAAAGCGCCCACATCCCCGAAGAGACGCCAGACGATGGTAAAGACCGTCTCAGAGGGTGGGGTGGGAACGCCCTCTCCGGTCTGATTCGTAGAACCAGAAGCGTTGAACATACTAGTAATGATTACGGTAGCACTCGATCAAGATCCAATACAAGCGTCACTGAG
>JACCEA010668509.1_pt1 | contig 10768 bp, 6 predicted proteins | sample 7449851 | NCBI WGS metagenome assembly JACCEA01 (sample SAMN15323453, study PRJNA562643) | freshwater metagenome | isolation source: river surface water | place: USA:Blue River Watershed | collected 2017-08-18 | reverse complement strand
TCAGTACCATATGCAACACCTACGATAGAACCTGTTAAGATGATGATTTTATTCATCGACTCAATGTGAGCCATCGTGATATAATTTTCAAAGTTTAATACTTTTCTTGCAATCAACAATAATGTTTGCACCATTGCGAAACCTGAGAAGATCGCACCTGCCACGAAATATGGAGGGAAGATAGTTGTATGCCAACCTGGTATTACTGAAGTAGCAAAGTCAAAAGATACGATTGTGTGTACTGATAATACTAGTGGAGTAGAAACACCTGCTAATATTAAAGACACAGCTTCAAATCTCTGCCATGATTTTACAGAACCATTCCATCCGAATGATAAGATAGAATAAATTCTTCTTCTAACACCTTTTGCTCTATCACGTACAGTTGCAAAGTCAGGTAATAAACCAGTGTACCAGAATACTAATGACACTGAGAAATATGTTGAGATTGCAAATACGTCCCAAACTAATGGAGAGTTAAAGTTAACCCACAAAGAACCGAATTGATTAGGCAATGGTAATGGCCAATAAGCTAACCAAGGTCTACCCATGTGAGCAACGATAAACGAAGCTGCACAAATAACGGCGAAGATCGTCATCGCTTCTGCTGAACGGTTAATTGAGTTTCTCCAGTTCTGACGGAAAAGTAATAAGATCGCAGAAATCAAAGTTCCGGCGTGACCAATACCTACCCACCATACGAAGTTGGTGATATCCCAAGCCCAACCTACGGTCTTGTTCAATCCCCATGCCCCAATACCATTCCAGAATGTGTAACTAACAGCAATTAACCAAAGTATTAACCCTAGAACTGCTACTGTAAAGCCCATCCACCAAGCTTTGCTCGGCATTCTTTCTACTGGCGCGCAAACATCCTCAGTAATTTTATTATAGCTGATGTTTGTGCCTGTAATTAAAGGCTCTCTTATTATTGATTCGTGATGTGATGACATACGATTTTGTTTTTTATTCTTTTAATTATGCTTCAATTGTATTTCTAACCTTAGTCAAGTAACCAATACCTGGTTTAACGTTGATCTCTTCTAATACGAAGTAAGTTCTATCGCTTTCGATTAACTTAGCTACTTCTGAATTCGGATCGTTAACGTCACCAAATACGATTGCATTTGCTGGGCAACCTTGTTGACATGCAACTTGTACGTCACCATCTTTCAATGGGCGCTTCTCAATTTTCGCTTCTAACTTACCAGCTTGAATTCTTTGCGCACAGAATGAACATTTTTCCATTACACCACGTGAACGTGTAGTAACATCTGGGTTCAATGCTAAGTATGCAGCATCATCATGTAAGTAATTTGTGAAACGATCATCGTTCCAGTAGTTAAACCAGTTGAAGCGACGAACTTTATACGGACAGTTGTTAGCGCAGTAACGAGTACCAACGCAACGGTTGTAAGCCATTTGGTTTAGACCTTCTGAAGAGTGCATTGTTGCTAACACCGGACATACAGTTTCGCATGGTGCGTGATCGCAATGCTGACATAACATCGGTTGGTGAACAACTTTTACATTTTCAAAATTCTCTACCTTGTTGTATTCTTTTTCTTTAGTAATATCTTGACCGTCGTTAGTCTCATAAGTATAATATCTGTCGATACGTAACCAATGCATTTCTCTTCTGCGACGAACTTCGTCACGACCAACAACCGGAATATTATTTTCTGCATTACATGCAACCACACAAGCACCACAACCTGTACATGAGTTCAAGTCGATTGCCATTGCCCAATGATGTCCGGCTGATTTGTAATCAGGCCATAACTCAGAAGCAATGATATGTTTGTGTTCACCATGGTGACCTTCAGCATAATGAGCTAAAGTATTTTCTTTGATGATATCTCTACCTTCAATAGTATGGTGAGTTTGTGTTTGTGCTAATTCATAAGTTTCATCAACTGCAGTAACTTCAACAGATGCGTTGTAGTATTGGAAAGTGCCATTGATAGAACTTACTAATGGGTAAACATTTTGACCAACATTATTACCAGCTTTACCAACGTTTGTTCTACCGAAGCCCATTGCAATTGCAATAGTTCCCATAGCTTGACCTGGTTGCATTAATACTGGTAATGTGATGCTGTAGTTACCTGATTTTACAGATGCCATGCCGTTAGTTTTTAATCCTAACTCCTCAGCATACTTAGGGTTTACAGCAATGTAGTTATCCCATGTTACTTTAGAAACCGGATCTGGTAATTCTAATAACCAAGGATTGTTCGCTTGTGAACCATCTCTTAATCCTACTGACTCATAAATCACCAATTCAGTTTTACCAGCAGATTTCGAAGTAGCGATAATTGTTGATGCAACAGTATTGATATCTTTATTGAAAGCATAAGCTTGTGGTGTTACCATGCCAGTGCTTACAAAACCTTTTTGTAAAGCATTTTCCCAGAATGCGCTGAAACCAGCGAAGCCAGAAGCTGCAGGGTAAATATTTTTCTCCCAGTAATTTTTGATGTATGTGAAATAATCAACAGTCGCATCAGCCCAAGTTAATAAAGATGCTTGTGCTTGACGTGAATTATAAACTGGTGAGATAGTAGGTTGAACGATTGAATAAGCACCTCTCTTAACAGATGCATCATCCCACGATTCTAAGTAATGATTTGTTGGAGCAACAACATCACAAAGTATAGCTGTTTCGTCTGCACGATCAGCGAATGAGATTTTAGTTTTAACTTTCTTTAATGCCTCTTTAAATTCTGCTGATTTAACGAAGTTGTAAGCTGGATTTGCGCCGTAGAAAATTACAGCATCAACTTTACCTGCATTCATTTCGTTTAATAAATCTAACATCTCAGCATCGTTACCTTGCTTTTGGTTAGAAGCATTATCTAAATCGATAGTAGTACCATAGTTAGCCAATAAAGCATTGATAGCATTTACAGCAACTTGTACTGAAACATCATTAGAACCACAAACTACTAAAGACTTACCTTTAGCATTCCATAATTCATTTGCTGTTTCGTTAATAATTTTTTCAAATGGAACAGTAACGCCTGAAACGCTTGCTGCACCAGCCTTCTTAGCGATTGCATTATATAATGCTAATACTGCTAATCCTTGTTGTGATGGCTTATGAGTATAACGAGCATCTGCATTAGTACCAGTAGTACTTAATGTAGTTTCAAATTGAATGTGACGTGACATTTTCTTTGACTCTAAGCTCTTATGATTTCTGTTTACTACATATTGTTTTGTGAATTCAACTGGTGAAATCCATGTGCCTAAGAAGTCAGCACCAAAACTTACAATCACATCAGCTTTGTCGAAGTTGTATGAAGGCACAACTGCTTTACCAAAGCTATTGTTATTTGCATTGATGATACCTGAATAAGATGAAGCATCAAATGTAATATGTTTTGTATTCGGATATTTAACAGCGAAATCTGCGATAACAGATTTTGTTGATGGGCTCATAATCGTATTAGAAACTATACGGATGTTACCAGCCTTTGCAACTACTGCTGCTAATTCTTCTTTTACTTTTTTATCAACTGCTTCCCAAGTAGTCTCAGATCCAGAAATTGTAGGATTCTTTAAACGAGAAGAATCATATAAATCTAAAACTGATGCTTGTGCAACAGCATCTGTTCCACCTTTAGAAAACGGATCGTTAGGGTTACCTTCAATTTTAATTGGGCGACCTTCACGTGTTTTAACTAAAACACCTAAACCATTGTAATTCGAAGTATAATAGTTTGCTATACCTGGCGTGATTTCTTCTGGCTTAATTAAGTAAGGAATTGACTTACGTACTGGAGCTTCATTACAAGCCGCCAATGCAACCGCACTCATTCCAAAACCTAAAGCTTTTAAGAAATCTCTACGAGGTGTAGGATTATTTACTTTCGAATCGGATAATAATTCTTCAATTGGAAGTTCTTCAGCAAATTCGTTGTGCTTATGCTTTACGAATTCTGGAGTTTCATTTAACTCTTCTAATCCTTTCCAATATTTCTTTATGTTATTTTCCATTTGTATATATGGTATCGAATTAAATCAACAATAATATTAATAGTGACACTTAACGCACTCTAAACCTCCAAGCATAGCTGCAGTAACTTTCTTGCCATTCTTAATCTCTTCGTGAGCAGCTAACACTTTATCATAGTATGCATTTCCTTTAGAATTTACTTCTGTCTTTCTATGACAGTCAATACACCATCCCATTGTTAATGGAGAGTATTGATAAACTTCAGGCATTTTTTCAATCGGACCGTGACAAGTTTGACATTCAACACCTGCAACAGTTGTATGTTGACTGTGGTTGAAGTAAGCAAAGTCAGGTAAGTTGTGAATACGTACCCACTCAACTGGCTTAGGGTTTTCACCGTAAGTACGAGTATCAGGGTTGTAATCTAAAGCTGTATAAATCTTTTTGATCTCAGGTGAAATCTCTCCATTGTATTTTTCAGTTGCTTGAACGTAGTTGTGACAGTTCATACAAACGTTTAATGAAGGAATACTTGCATTCTTAGATTTGAATGCACCTGAGTGACAATATTGACAATTGATTTGATTTACACCTGCGTGTAATTCGTGTGAGAATTTAATTGGTTGTGCTGGTTGGTAACCTTGTTGTATACCAATGCTAGCCATTTGATTCCATCCCCATACAGAGAAAACAATAAAGAATAATGCTGCACCAAAGAAAACTTTTTTCTTGTTCAAAAGAATCCATCTGAATGTAGAAACTTTTTCTTTAACTGCTTTAACTACTGCTTCAATTACTTCACCATTTTTAATACGTACTAAACGCTCAAGTGAACCAATCACTCTGTTCAATACAAATATTACAATGATTAAAACTACAATTAATAAAATGATACCACCGATTGTGTAATTGTTAATCGATGAACCATCTGTAGTTGTAGCCGCTGCACCTGCTCCAGCATCAGCTGTTGCTGCTGCTTTCTTGTTTGGCGCTTCTTTAATGTAAGCCAATAAGTTTTCTAATTCAGCATCTGTAAGATTCTGATTAGGCATCACTGTTTGGTTGAACTTTTGGTAAAGATCACTCGCATACTTGTTGCCACCTTTAATGACTGACTGCGAATTTAAGATGAACTTTTTCAAAGTTGCCTTGTCTGACCAACGTGATTCTACATCTTTCAATGCAGGACCTATCACTTGACGATCAATCGCGTGACATGCTGTACAATTAGCCTTGAAAATACTTTCACCTGCTGCTACATCTTGTGCGTTCACATTTGCAAAGCCTAGTATTAACACTGCTAATACAATAATTGAACGTAAGTTGAGCTTTTTAGTAATGGAGAAATGAAAACCCATATCTGATGATAATTAATCTCTTAAAATTAATAATACTTTGATTTACTTTTTATTAGCCCTAAAAATGCTTTTAACGATGGTGAAAAAACACTCTTAGAGTGGCAAAAATAGAATATTATTTCATTACACTGACAAAATTCTGACAATATAATTTATTTTGAATGATTCTAAATAAGGCTTTAGAATCATTCAAAATCATCATACAATTATTGACCTAATATCCAAGCAAATATCAATGGCGCTACAATCGTAGCATCTGACTCTACTATGAACTTCGGTGTATTGATATCTAACTTACCCCAAGTGATTTTTTCATTAGGCACTGCACCTGAATATGAACCATATGAAGTTGTTGAATCTGAAATTTGACAGAAATAACTCCAGAACGGTACATCGTGCCATTCTAAATCTTGATACATCATTGGCACAACGCAAATCGGGAAATCACCTGCAATACCACCACCAATTTGGAAGAAACCTACACCTTTACCAGATGAATTAGCTCTGTACCACTCACTTAACCAAATCATATACTCTATACCGCTCTTCATAGTGCTTGGCTTCAACTCGCCTTTGATACAATAAGATGCAAAAATATTACCCATGGTACTATCTTCCCAACCTGGCACTATGATCGGAATGTTTCTTTCTGCTGCTGCAATCATCCATGAGTTCTTAGGGTCAATCTCATAGTATTGTTCCATCTCACCTGACAACAACATTTTATACATGTACTCATGCGGAAAAAATCTTTCATTATTTTCTTCTGCATTTTTCCATTGCTTGTAAATATGTTTTTGAATTCTTCTAAACGCCTCTTCTTCAGGTATACAAGTGTCTGTTACACGATTAAATCCGTTCTCTAGTAAATCCCATTCTTCTTGCGGACTTAAATCTCTGTAGTTAGGTACTCTCTTGTAGTGAGAATGAGCAACTAAGTTCATGATATCTTCTTCAAGGTTGGCACCTGTACAAGAAATAATATCAACCTTACCTTGACGAATCATTTCAGCAAACGAAATACCTAATTCTGCTGTACTCATAGCACCCGCTAGAGTCACCATCATTTTTCCGCCTTCTAATAAATGTGTTTCGTAACCTTTTGCAGCATCAACTAATGCAGCTGCATTGAAGTGTAAGTAGTTTTTCTCAATGAATTGAGAAATAGGTCCTTTCTGTGTCATAAGTATCAAATAATCTCGCAAATGTAGCAATTTTATGCATACAATATTTTAAGATTACATTAATATTAGACAAAATTGTAAATCGAAAAGAGAATTGATTTTTGAGTGTAATTAACTTTCTCTAACTCTCGCTAACTCAATATAATCGGGCCTGTCAGCCAATGAAGTATGTTTGAATGTTTGAACTACCATCCCTTTGTGAATTACAAAAATGCCCGGCATCTGAAATGCGTCGCCAATAAATGGTCTTGGTAAATTCAATTGAAAAATATGTTGAATGCCTCTTACTATTACATTCACTCCGAACAACTGTTTTAAACTCGCTCGGTTAAGTCCGAACGCTTTGTAAATCTTTTTCTCTGGATCAGAAATTCTAGGTAAATCTCCCAAGCCATATTGCTCTGTAATCTCTTGAGCTTTTGCATCATCCACCAAATGAACAAAAACAATTCTTGTGCCTTCTGATTCAATTTGCTTTCTAGAGTTTGATATTTCCATTAAGGTCTCTCTACAGAAATTACATCCGAAATGTCTTAAGAAAACTAACATTGTTGGCCAATTGTCAGTATGCTCTTGTAACGACATACCTGAATTAGTATAAATACTTCCCAAAGACTTCAATTTTCTTGGGTTCATATCGTAAGCTTCTAATTCACGTGTGCTTTGATAGTGATTAAACGCTTGAAAAAGTATAGCACCAAAAGGTAATAACCAAATAATATCATTGGCCATAATCAATACCAGCATCTGCTCTGGTGCAACTTGTTGATATAAATAAAATAAGAAAGAAAAGCTTATGATGAACTTCACTACAAAGCCAACAAAAATGATCAACCAATGCTTGAATGGCTTTTGACTGGCAAGTATATATGCAAGTCCGAATACTATCTCTAACACCCCTGTAGCCTTCGAAATCATTTCTGAATTCGCAAAGCTCATGTGTAATTGAGTAAGGAAATAATTGGGCTTAATTAAAGCAATAGTACCCCAAAGTATATTGTATATACCTGCACCTAATAATAAATACTGCATCCATGGGCGTGGAACTATCAATCTCATCTTTCTACCTAATTTGTTTTATCATAACCCCTTATAGCCAAAAGTGTTTTAATAAAAATATAAAATTTATGAAATACGGTCCCACGACTCTCTCAACCTACTTGATGCCGACATAAATTTTTTCAATAATTCATACTGCGGATGGTTCAACAAAGGATCTTCATCAAGTATTTCTTGGGCTGTGTTTCTCGCTTCTTGTAGTATTTTTTGATCTTTTGCCAAATCAGCAATATGTAAATCTAAGACCCCACTTTGTTGTGTGCCTTGTAAATCACCCGGGCCTCTCAATTGCAAATCAATCTCTGCTATTTCAAATCCGTTGTTCGTTTTCACCATTGTTTGCAACCTAGTTCTTGCATCATTACTCAGCTTATCTCCACTCATTAAAATACAATAAGATTGCTCTGCACCTCTACCTACTCTGCCTCTCAGCTGATGTAATTGTGATAATCCGAATCGCTCTGCATTTTCAATCACCATCACAGATGCATTAGGCACATTCACTCCCACTTCGATTACTGTAGTAGCCACCATTATTTGAGTTTTACCTTCAACAAATTGTTGCATCTCCATGTCTTTGTCAGATGCTTTCATCTTACCATGAACAATGCTCACTCGATACTTTGGTGGCTCAAAAACTTTAATAATATTTTGATAGCCTTCTTCTAAATTTAATAAATCTAATTTTTCAGATTCTTTAATCAATGGATAAACAATATAAACCTGTCGACCTTTCTCAATTTCTTTTTGCATGAATCCGAATAATTTCAATCGTTGCGATTCATACTGATGTACTGTTTCAATTGGCTTTCTTCCCTTAGGTAATTCATCGATAACAGATGTATCTAAATCACCATAAAGTGTCATTGCCAATGTTCTTGGTATAGGCGTAGCAGTCATCACTAAAACGTGTGGTGGCTCTATATTTTTTTTCCAAAGTTTTGCTCTTTGTTGCACGCCAAATCGATGTTGTTCATCGATAATTACCATGCCTAAATTTTTAAATACTACGGGGTCTTCAATTAACGCGTGAGTACCTAAGAGTATATTTATTTTTCCGGATGAGAGCTCTTCGAGAATTTCTTTTCGCTCTTTAGTTTTTGTAGAGCCTGTTAAAATTCTAATGTCTACATCCATGTTTTTCAATAACTCTTTCAAGCCCTGAAAGTGTTGTTGCGCAAGTATTTCAGTAGGTGCCATTAAGCATGCTTGAAATCCATTATCAATCGCTAACAACATAGTCAATAACGCAACTATTGTTTTGCCAGAACCTACATCACCTTGCAACAGTCGATTCATTTGTCGGCCTGTATTAGTATCGATGCGTATTTCTTTTATCACTCTCTTTTGCGCATTCGTTAATTCAAATGGCAATTCGTTATGATAAAAATGATTGAAGTAATCACCAACTTTTGAAAAAATAAATCCTTTGGTGTTTAACTTACGACCTTTGTTTGCTCTAAGAAGTTTTACTTGAATTAAAAACAACTCTTCGAATTTTAAACGTGCTTGAGCTCTTTGTAAATTTTTCAAAGAAGTAGGGAAATGAATTTCTCTCATCGCCTCTGCCCTCGGCATCATCTTATATTTCGCAAGTACATTTTCTGGTAAAAATTCTTTTATCTCTTTTTCAGCAAGTAATAATAATTGTTTCTGAAGTTTCAGAATTCCTTTTGAGTCGAGAAAAAATGTTTTTAATTTTTCTGTCGATGAGTACACCGGCTGCAATGCTGTTGCGCTCTCTGGTTTGAAATCTTTTAACAATTCTAATTCAGGATGTACAATATTTACCTTCGATCCGAAATAATTTGGCTTACCAAAAATTACATATTCTTGTCCGATCACCAAACCCTTATCAACCCACTTCAATCCCTGAAACCAAACCAATTCTAATAAGCCAGTTTCATCTTCAGCAACTGCCACTAATCTCTTACCTCTACGTTCACCGATAACTTGTTTGCTAACAATTTTTGCTCTGAATTGAATGTATGGTAAATCTTGATTTACATCTTCAATTTTATAGAACTGAGTTTTATCAATGTATCTATAGGGGTAATGTTTTATAAAATCACCAAATGTAAATATGCCAAGTTCCTTATTGATTACTTCGGCTTTCGCCGGACCAATGCCTTTTAAATATTCAATAGGTGTATCGAAAAAACTCATCGCTTAAAAATATAAAAATATATGCTATCAATCGAATTAGATTTGTTTAAGTTTGCAGCATTAAAGAAGATGCTCAAACAAAAACAATATTTACCTATCATTCTACTCATTGCATTAGCATTAATTTGGGGTAGTTCATTCATATTAATGAAAAACGGATTAAAAGTGTACTCATCTGCACAAGTTGCTACGATGCGTATGTTTTTCTCTTTCTTATTTTTATTGCCACTTACCATTCGCTACGCATTTAAAATACCCATAAAATATTATGGTATGATTACTCTAGTTGGCTTATTAGGTAATGGTATTCCAGCAATTTTGTTTGCAACAGCACAAACAAAATTGAATAGTTCTACAGCAGGTGTGTTGAATACTTTAACTCCCATTTTTACTTTAGTTGTAGCTGCTGTCTTTTTCAAACAAACATTTAGTTTACAAAGAATAGCAGGTGTAGTATTGGGATTATTGGGAGCAATTGCATTAATCATGCTGAGATCTAACGGAAGTATAGATCCGAATTATACTTATGGTTTATATATTCTACTTGCAACTATCTGTTATGCTTGGAGTGTGAATTTAATAAAAGAGTATTTACATAAGTTGCCGGCTTTAGGTATATCATCATTGGCACTCTTAGTGATCGGACCGGTATATGGCTATTATTTATTTTACCATACCGATTTTATTTTACGAGTTCAATTAGAGACAGGTAGTTTAGACGCTTTATTTTACGTGGTTTTGCTAGCTATGTTCGGCACAGCGCTATCACTAATATTATTTAACAAACTAGTACAAATATCAAACATAGTTTATGCATCATCAGTCACTTATCTAATACCCATTGTTGCATTATTTTGGGGCATAGTAGATGGCGAGCAATTAAACATCATACATTTTATTGGTATGAGTATGATTTTAACTGGCGTTTATTTAGCGAACAGAAAGAAGTAATTATTTACAATTTCTTTTTCAATTCAGCCCAAAGTTCGTGATATGCTAATGCTGCTTTTGAATAGGTAGAATAAGAAACTAAAGGTGCT
>JACCEA010081177.1_pt1 | contig 10770 bp, 15 predicted proteins | sample 7449851 | NCBI WGS metagenome assembly JACCEA01 (sample SAMN15323453, study PRJNA562643) | freshwater metagenome | isolation source: river surface water | place: USA:Blue River Watershed | collected 2017-08-18 | reverse complement strand
ATCCGATCTTGTAATGACATCTCTGCCATAGTTTCCAAATACTCCGACACGTTACAGTCACTCATAACAGTGAGAATGAAAGTCAAATACTTTGGACGACTCTTCCACAACTCCAAATTCTCGTTGAGGATAACACAAGAGAAGGTGTACTCTTCGTTGGCAGGGAGAACAACCTCTTGGCAAAGATTGCTGGCCTTAATTTCCAACCCAGCACGCTTAAATGCCTCAGCACGATGGCGGTTCATCTTGTCAATGAAGGTGTAATACCCCTTACCACGAGGCATCTTCACTGCCAAGGTAGTTTGCAAGCGTCGAATAGCTTCTGTATTACTATCCTTCAACTTCTGAACAAACTTATCTGTGATCTTCCAGCCTACGTTATTGCTTTCCGTATTCTTGTACAGGTTGTCACAAACAACGTCAAAATCTCCGTGTTCAATATCCAAACTATATGCCAAGCTCCCACGACGAGAAGCTTGAGTAACTTCCTCCATAGCAGTAACAAAGTCACGGATGATTGGCATAACCCCGTGACTAAAACCACCACGCTTCAGTGGAGTACCCTCTGCAGGCCAGTCACTAATGTCATAACTCGTTCCATGACTGTGCTTAGTTAAGATAGCAGCTTCGGTGACTGCATTATAGCGATCATACAGGTTATTACCGACATAGCCACCAGCACAAGACACTGTAGTACCACGCTTGCGAATACCACCATTAGCCATCAAAGGTGTAGAGGGGGAACCAAAGCCATCCCACAACACAGCGAAAAAAGCCTCCTCCCAAGTCTTACCCTTCCAGTATTCGATGTCATTCCACCATGTTGGGTAGTTCTTTGGGGCGTGTTGTGCCAATGCCTTCGCAATCGAGTGCATACGACTGCGCACAGTCTCACCCTCATACGCATACTTCTGGCAGAACAGTTGTGTGCCGCCCGTAGTATACCACAAAGGGGCCTCCCCCTCTGCCTGCCATTGCTTACGAATTGCAGAATAATCAATCATCAATTACTTCCTTTCTTCCATGCGGATACGAGAGCTTGAGCATCCCAAGCAGACGAATACTCACTACCTAGACCCGGAGTGAAGAAATCAATTTGCTTGTAAGCCACTGTGTTCTTTTCAAACCAGTCTACAATAGAGCACTCACCAATTTCAAAATAGTTAGGGCAACCCAGACGATTCAAATAGATATTAGCTCTGTGGCGAATATACTGTTTGTAGTGAGACTTCAGAACACCATTCAAGCTGTCCCCTGGAATAGCGTTATCAATAACACGATCTTCGTGATCTGTAGCTACGCAGATAGCATCAATCAACTTGTTGTAGCGGGGCTTGTCCTCATACAAAGAAACACCAAGTTCCTTGTAATACGTGTTGATAATCTCTGCAGCAATCAGCCCGTGATGGTCTTCGTCAATTGCACTCTGGTTAGTGCCACGGACGACAACCGGAATCTTGTTATACCCGTTAGATTGGAAACTCTTCAAGATAGAGAAGCTTGAAAACAGGAGTTGGGTTTCAGTCAAGCCAAACACAAGCACGGCTGAGATATCATCCTCATCAGACAATGCCTCAGCAAGCCACCTACGACGCTCTACAAGCTCTTCGTCTTCTTTATAGGCTACGTAGTCCTCATCCTTATCCAAACCCAACACTACATTGATCTTGTCGTAGAACGGTGCATGTACTGCAAGCTCCACCATAGCCACAATAGAAGCTGCACGGGCAACCTCTGGACGTGGGAAAGCCTTCATGACGCGACCAATCCAAAACTCCTCACCAACAATCAACTCATACTGCAGGAACATACGCAATACGTAAAGCACTGCGTGTTTCTGTTCTGAGGTTAGCTCAAACTTGAGCTGAAGTCGGTCAAGCTCCACCTTCATTTCAGAGTGAAACCAAAGCTTATCCTCTAGTTGTTGGTCAGCAAGTCTAACAATCTCTGGATAGCATAGGCGATAGCTTTCAGTTGGTGTTTGGATCTGTGTCTTCTGATTCATTGTTCACTTCCGTATTGTTATGGTTTACATCTTTCTTGTTGCGCATGTGATCCAAAAGGTCCCCAGTGAAATTGCTCTGTCTGCCCATTACGCCCACAATATCGCCAAGATCACTAAAGCCTGCTGTAGCAACTCGTACATCCAAACTTGAATACTTACTGTTAACCCATTCAGCATCTTTTCTCTCCATCCCAATCCAACGCTTACCATACCACGGCTCAGAAGTCTTTGCAAGCACTGGTCGGTGATATGCATACTGCTCTGTGACTTCGTAGTTCTGAGTATCAAATCCCAGGCTCCACAAAACCTCTAGCAAGCTGTTCCCAGTGAGTGTACCATGACTTTCTAGCACCTTCTCAAGATCATAAGATGACAGATGTTTGACAGCAGCATTAAAGCCTGTCTCTGGCATCTTATTTTTAGCTCGGTTAATAACCTCTTCTTTAATTTCAAACATGGTCACCCCCCAATGCTTACTGGAAAGATACTACTGATTACTTTAGCAACTTCCAATGCAAGGTGTCGGTGCTCCATCTGAGTGCTAACATCAGATCGTACAGCGATATAGTGAATCCACGACCTAATAGTTCCATTAACGTATAGCCGACTGCCCGTGTTGCCTTCCGGGAGGATGCAACGTGCCTGTTCCTTTGCAATACCAACACTCACAGCCCAGGTATAGTGCTCTTTTACCAGATCAATAACTTCTTGCTGCCGTCGCACCCAATCTGCAACAATGAATCGACTATCCTCATCCTCTTCCGAGATGCTGATACTGTTTTGGCGATTCTTTGTATCCTGCAGTCGCGCTTCACGAATTTCAAATTGCAAGTCTTCCAGTGGATTAGCATAACGCTGGGAAAACTCTTGGAATGAAAAACTACGATGGCGTAGGAGCTGACGAGCAATGTCCCGAGTAGTTTCAATCTCTAGTGTTGCAGAACACATTTCCAACGGACTCCAGTGCTGATGCTTCACCAAGTAGTTAATCAACTTATCTGCTGTCTCGTTGTTGAACTGATTTGATGGATTGGATACTCTAGCACAAAATGCAATCAAATCTTTTGCATCTTCAAAATCATCTTTGAACTCGGCGGAGGGTTGCGTATAACCTACCAATTTAACCTTCATATTTATTCTCCTTGTTTTGAAATAACATCAGACCTCTTACTGCTATCCCTAACTTTATAAACTAAATCATCAACCCTTGGGATCTCCAAGTGCATTCTTCACCTCCTGCAACTTACTACCAACAATAACCTCAACAACTTGCTTATCTTCCAACACCAAGGTAGTTGGGAGGGAGCGCACATGATATGTGGCCGCAAGTGACATAACTGGGATGCCTGGGTTAACTCCAAACACCTTCGCCACATCGTCATCTACTACATCGTCCAAGGATGCTGATAGATAGGTAATACCATTGTCTGTCAGTTGCTTCTTGAAAGGCCCGCATGTATTACACCACGGGGCATTAAAAACTACTACACTCTTCATTGTTATTTTTCTCCTTTGTCTTCAGCACGACGATTATAAATGGGTGGCAGTGGTGGGATATTAGGATCTGCAGCCCAGAGTTTAATTCCTCCGTGATGAGCAAACACCGGGCCAGTAATGACCCCAGCGGAGGACTTGACCACGGTAATCTTACTATCCTCTGCGATCATATCCAGCCTGCGTTGTGCAGAGTCCCGCATGTCTTCCCAGTCGCGTTGTTCGTCTTTATGTCCCCGCTTACCAGTTGCAATACACTTCTTCAGGATGTGTTGTGCCGCTGGGTCTGTAATCTCAAAGATATCAATGATTCGATACACATCAATCTTATCATAAGGGCAATCTCGGAAATAGTGATTATGCTTTTCTGACATTACTTACCTCCTTGAAATTCAATTGGCACGCAAGACTTCAAATCTACCGGCTCGAAAGTAGTAGGCTTCATAACCTTATCGTCTGACAGACGGCGGCAAGTGTAGAACACCTCACCTTCGTATTCCACCTCCGCAATATAACACTCGACACCCTTGGCTTTATAGTGTTCAACAGCAAGGGCAATAAGAGCACGGCTGGTAGAATACTTGGTGTCGTTATTGTCACAAACCTTGGTTTTCGCGGGGTTGATCTTCACGCCTTGCTCAGTCAACAAGTCATCCAGATACTCACGGATATACCAGATATCTACTACTGCATCCAAAACTTCAACCATGTCTCGGTTGTTAATTGCCTCAATCAATTCGTTGACTTCCTCAAGAAGGTAGCTTGCTTGCTTACCTGCTTGTTCAAAGAAGTTATCGACTTGTGGCTCATTGCCTACAGCAAAATTAAAACGAGTTACGCGAGAATTAGGCATCTGTGGCATCTCCTTCTGCAGCAGAAGACAGAGGAGTGAGGTACAGCTTCATACCGCCCTCTTCCTTTTTACTCTCGATATGATACCCCAGGGAGTTAACACCAGGGTAGATCATATCTGCGAGGGTATTCAAAGTATCCTCAGAGAGAACACTTTGGAGCTTACCCTCAACTTCAACCATGTTACGCATCAGGGTTGCAAGAATGCCCAGGAAGGCAGCAGGAGCCACCATACTCACCTGAGTGGCGACTTGTTCTTGGATAGTGCCTTCGATTTGTTCGCTGAGTTCGTTAATTGTTTCTTGGCTAATTGTCATATTATCTCCTTTACAGATATTAGTGAATTATAGGTTTTACAGATACTTGGATTTCAAGTACTCCAGGGACACTGGCATTGGCAGAGCACTCCCATCGCTAACTTCGTGCAACATAACCACACCACGGAAGTGATTGTTATGTTCGCCCTTATACTCCTCATGGAAATCATAGCAAGCCCCAGCGATGATACCAAACTGAGTCTTGCCGTCAAGTGTTGGCCGCATTGCAATGTCAAGTGTTTGTTTATGTCCAACAACAAAAGATCGTCCGGCAGTCTTCAACTGACTTAGTGCAGTACCTCCATATGGCTTTCCAGTGAATGGGTTGCTTAGGTAGTGAACAAAGAAAATTCCATCAATCTCAACAGCCTTGAGAAATGGGAATACTTCAAAACCATACTGCTCGTAGTTGAGCATCTCAGTTCCAATGAATTCCGCAAGCTCTGGTGTATCGTTGGCTAGGTGATCAAGCCTACAATTACCTGTAAAGTTGACTTTACCGTTCCTCCGTGTTACCAGGGTTCCACGCACGGTCTGGATGGCGATAACATCACCAAAACAACCAGTAGCCTCGATAGCTGCATACCTGTGTTCGTACAAGCCAGCATAGGCTATTTTGCAATGATACTGCAACTTGCCATCAGCGAAGCCCGATGCTTTCTGCCTCTCCTTGTATGCAAATGGAATGCCGTTTGTAAAGCACGCATATTGTACCACATCTACATCATGTTTTGAAGTGGTGCTCCAGCTAATTTTTGCAAAGTGGTGATGCCCATCTGCCTCTGCCAGTGTACCCAGCAATGTCAGAGTCTGCTCCCGTGACAGATTCTTGAAACTCTTGGGGAACTGTTTTACACCATCGAGGAGCGTACAAATCTTCAGAGCATCTTCTGCATACAAACAAATGTAGTATGGCTGAAGTTTGTTCAATGCTGACTTTGTTGCCTCACGGATAGTATACTTATACCCTGCAGCATCTAGCAGGCTTGTCAAAGACTTAATCTTACGCTCTTTTGACAGCTTAAACTGGATACGCTTATTGGTAGCACTCTTGTGAACAATTGTAGCATCACACACCACCCACGTCAAGATTTTAATCTCTTCGTCGGTCAGGGGGATGCCATTATTGCCAAGGTCAAGGCTGTTTCTCAAACGGTTTTGCTTAACTTTGGTGCCAACATAATTATCAATGAAGTGTAACTCTCCATCAATATCAATCCTGTGTTGAGCAGATACCAACTCATCCCTGAAATCCCCACTGAGCTTGACAAGCGGCTGCTGATTAAACACTGCCATATTGACTGGTGGCTCAAACCCAAGGGTTTTTCCATCCAATGAGTAACTTCCAACCAGGGTTTCAGTCGTAACTTCAATCGCTGGAATAAACCCGTCTACTGTCAAAACCTCTGTATCGGGGGCAACACACTCATGATTTCCGAGTGTCAAAACCATCCGAGGATTGTAAACCTTTTTCTTATTGGCTCGTTGTCGCTCTTGCAACTCCCTCATCGGAAGAACCAACCGCTCCATCCCTTCATGACCAGCTTCAAGGTCTGCCTTAAGTCGTCTACCTTCAAAACTGCGCTTACCTTTATCATACGATGAAAGGCTGGGGAAGTCAACTGCATCGCCTAAATGGACAATAACGTCTGGTTGTTTATCTGCAATGTAGCGGCCAATTGCAGTCATGTAAGACAAATCGACATCAGGTTTACACTGTGTATCTGGGATACATAAAATGCGTTTACTTTTTGCCATTTACTTCCTTTCTTAGTTGTTCAACGACTTGTGCTCTGCGCTTCACAGCAGAGGTCGCGGGTACGACACTCCTCTCCACAAGCCACTCTTTCTCCTGCCCTGTCTTGCACAAGGAGAGGGCTTGTTTCTGGATTGCTGCCTCCTCGAAAGAGATCCCCTGCTTTTCAGCATAACTCTTAATCTTGTGTGCCTCTTTAGATACATATTGCATGTTATCCACTGATGCACATAGATGCTGGAGGAATGGTACTACATCCTCCCACCCCTGTAAAGAGGCATTTCCTAGAATATGATCAATCTCCGCAGCGGATTTCCCAGTCCACTCCCCAGTCAAAGCACAGCAAGCTCCAGTCTTGGCCCGGCCTGTATATCCCTCTGGTGGTGGCTCACATACAGAGTTCTTAAACTCAAACTTCAACGGCCACTTCTCCCAAACCGCACGCCTAAACGCACCACGTAAGTAGGAAAAGAATGAAGCCTTTGTGGGCCAGATGTGTGGGGCTTCAACCCAAGGCTCTATCACAAGTAAACTCCTTCCACTTTAATTTATTTACTGCGTTATAAATCGTACCTACAGACACCATAAATAGCTTTGACATTTCAATGCAACTTACTCCATCCAGGCACATCCGTTTGATGCTCTTGTAGTCGTCAGCAGATAATTTACTATTAGCGTACACTACAAATTTAGAGCCACAAAAATCTTCCACAGTGGGCCTAGTGAATTGAAACCTTCTTGACAGTCTACTTAGTTGTGAGGCGTCCAAATTATATTTGGAACTTAATTCTGTCATCTTTCCACCCATCTCGTAATCTGCCTTAAATTGCAGAAGACTCTCCTGAGAAAGTCCACCACAATACTCAAATTGCTTCTCCTTAAAGCATACAATCTTTCTAGGCGGCGGTGACAGCTCACAAGCTTGGAAAATATCATAACCCCTTCTCAACCTACACACTATGGTGTTCGGAATTATGCCCAGAGCTTTCCCAAGGCTGGTTACAGACCTCTGTACATTATCGCCAAGTATATTGTATTTTATAGAAAGGAAGTTGGCACTCTCTTCTTTTGTTGCCAGGATAATAGTATCAGGTGACGCCACATCCCCAATCCCTAGATGGGCTATATAAACTTCAAGGTCTGTGTCTTTGATTTTGTCGATATAGAAACTATCAAAATTAACCGCCCCACCCTCTCCAGACCACTCTTCACAAACTTCAATTCCGGACAGTCTAGCTCTGTGTCTCAGATTTCTGAGCGTCTTGTATGACTTAGAGTTTGTAAGGCCGTGAGAGTATCTCCCACCTCCACCACCTACTGCAATATTCCAGCCAATATGTGTTGCTGGTCTGAGTCTGAACTCCAGATCCATGCAGTAATCCCTACTCCCACAAACCAAGATATCTATGATGTAGTCTCCAGAAGTCAGGGCATGTTTGAAATCATGGTGGTAGGGCCTGCTATTAGCTCTCGCCCACCGGGAATGCTGGGTTAAGCGTTTTACTGGGTCGTAGGATACTCCAACGTAGCCTTCACTTTGTATCTCAGAATGCTTTGGCATTCTTATCCAATATACAAAACATTTGTTAATCATAGTAGTTTGTACTTCTCCAAGACATTAGGCAGATGTACCACATCATCTTCCCAGCGGAGCATACGAGCAAGATCAAATACCTCAGTCATAGCATACAACCAATCTACCTCGATGATATCGCCCCTCCAGCCTTCGATAGTGACAGTTTCCGGGTAGAGGTGTTGGTAGATGCGCATAAGGGCTTCTAGGGCTTCCTGATCGTTCTTACACTCCCTCATGTTTACATATGCGCTCTTACTTCCCCAAGGAGTTGCAGAGGCTGCATTAGCTCTGTAGTTGTCTACGTCGTCACCATATGCTACTTGATAATAGAAGAACAACCTACCTACACCACGAACCTTCTCTTTATCCGTACCTTCATTCTCCAGCCAAAGTCTGCCAAACCCAGAACAATCTAGGATTTCAAATTCCTTCATCGGGTTTGCCCAGAGAACTTCACAACCTGCGGTGTCCTTGTCTGGAGATACAACTACATGGTCTTTCTTTCTATACGCAGAGATAATACAATGGTCATCAGCTTCCAATCCCTCTACACAAATAGCACCCCACTGTTTTTCAAGGTAGTGTGTAATGTCGTCAATAAGTAGGGGTTTCTTGAGGTGTTCCCGATTACCCTTATACTTCAACATGGTGGAGCGTTCAACTCTAAAGCTATCCCCCTTACCATAGTATCCAATAAAATCATCTGCATTGACTGATCTTAGGGCACCCTCCAACATCTTTTTAGCTGTGTGGAGTACATTAGCAATTGGCTCTGGCTTCTGAATCTCCATGATTTCAAAATCATCTGACGTGATTTGATTATCTGGGTGCTCCTCATTCCACTTGCCAACCCAACCCTTATTCTTTGCTTTCCCTCTGCCGTAAAATTCCGTAACATTTTTGAATGTTCTTACATCGCCGGAGGATTTATGGATGGCTTGAATCTCTCGCTTCTCGCCAACAAACCCTGCAGCGTACCGAATCCAGTCCAGATCAATAACTGCAGTGGTCATATTACTCCTCGTCGTTATCTAGGTTCTGGAGTTTGATCTTTGTCTCGTTTAGAGCTTCAATCTCAAGTTCAATATCCTTCAAGATGGTGTACTTGATAAACGCATTGTAATCACGCTTAGAGGTGTTATACAACTCCTTAGCCTGTTCTGCAATCTCTGCGATATCCTCTGCAATACTGATTGCCTGTCGCTTCAGATTGACACCACGTTCAACCAATTCCTTCAGGGTTGGCTTATCTTCCCCAGAGGTTGCATCGTTGTCGATAATTTCACCAGTTTCATAATCAATCATTTCACTCATATTTTCTCCGTAAGTAGAAGGTAAAAATCCCCACAACTTATTAGGAAGTGGGGATTGCATACATGCATATGTTAGTTAGGGTTTACCATCAAAAAGGCACGTCCATGTCGTCAAAATCATCGTCAGGTGGTTCTGGTCGCTCGTCCTCTACTTGAGGCTTTGGAGTGGCCTTCGGCAAGATCTTAGCCTTACTTGTTGCAGCCTTCTTAGCAGCCACAGGGCTTGCCTTTGCTTCTGGAGCCTTCTGGCCTTGCTTGATGTACTCTGTGATAGGTGTGACCACATTGTCCAGCAAGTCAAACGCAACAGTCACCAGATTACCCTTCAACTCGGCAACTTCAGACTCTGCAACCAGACGGCAGGCGTTCAGCACTGCATGACCAGTAGCTGCTCCGAGGTCATAATCATTCATGCCTGGGTTACGCTGCTTGTACACAGTACGGACATCCTCTGTAGCTTCATTCACCACCTTGGCAATTGCAACAATAAAGTCGTTATCAATTTCCAAACCATTGGAGGTGACGTAGCTCAGAGCACCGTTAATTGCATGACCAACCTGAATACCAGTCATGTCCTTAGCCTTGAAAGGCTGTGCAGCTTGACCTTGAGGGGCACCACCTGCCTTTGCAGGGGCTTGGGCGTTGCTAACATCCGTCACAGTGATGCCGCCCAGTTTGGCTTGATACTGTGGCTTACCGTTGTATTCGCCATTCTCGGTGACTTCCACAGATACTTCAACCCCCTTAACGATATCGTGGTAATTTCCGTCTGCATCTTTAGCACGGATACTATCTTTATCGGACATTCCAAGGCTAATATCAACGCCATCGACAACAATCTTTAGACGTTTATTTGGCGTCCAAATTCCGTTAGGCCCGCTATAAGATTTAATCTTATCTGGTGGGATGTCGTTTACATAGGCACCAGTGACAATACCAGATACAATCAGATACTCTTTACCCTTGAACTTCTCTTTAGTAATAGGCATTATTTTTCCTTTCTATTAACGTACAAACTTGGCAGTTGGTTGACCGTTCACAACCTCAACCTTAACAATCTTTTCGTTCTTGAACATTTTGAAGTCTCGTGCATCCTGGCGGGTGCGCAATGCAGAGGCAACACCACTCTTCAAATCAATAACAACCCAAGAAACAACCTTATCCTTTTTCTTCGACATTTTCTCTTCCTTTCAAAGTAAATAACAGATGGTAGTGCCATTGTAGCACAACTCACCACTACAGTCAATAAATATCTTTTAGGTGTAAACCCTATCAGTGACAATCACTGCTCTGCAATAGACAGATTCTCTCTGTCTTTCCTAAGAGTACGGGCAGTTTTACTGTGCCCCGTTAGCCAGTGCCAAGACCTTCCAGTCTTGATGTTGGACACTGTGATCTGCTTAACACCAAAGCGTTCAGCAATAGACTCTTGAGATTCTAACTCCAGATGTGCTAGT
>JACCEA012541425.1_pt1 | contig 10775 bp, 14 predicted proteins | sample 7449851 | NCBI WGS metagenome assembly JACCEA01 (sample SAMN15323453, study PRJNA562643) | freshwater metagenome | isolation source: river surface water | place: USA:Blue River Watershed | collected 2017-08-18 | reverse complement strand
GGGAAGAGGGGTTCGATTCCCCTACCGAGTACCATTTAGTGTATTGTTTATGGAAAAAGTCTGTGTACACCAGGCTAATGCACTCTCACTGTAGGCTCCGGTTCGAAACGCCCTATACGAGTTGATGCTAGGAGGTTATGGGTCATGCCTGTAACTTCCGTAACGAAAGTAGAACCAGCTGTGGCCACAGCCTCTATATAAGTTGGCACGTTAAAAGCAAACGGCAATAGGGTTATTGTTGTCCATAACGTAGACAATACACTAAATGGTTAATGGAGTAGTAGGAAAATTGGTAACCCCAGCGGACTGTAAATCCGCCGCCTCTGGCATTGCTGGTTCAAGTCCAGCCTGCTCCACCAAAGTTTTTATGTTAGGACAGTTGGCTTCAAAGCAGCCATCTGCTAAGGAGTAGGGCGAAAGATATAATCTGGAAGCGCAAAGGTACCCCGGAAATGGTAAGGCCGATGCCCCTTTTGGCGTAGTAGCACACCTAACAATTTATACGGAGATGTGGCAGAGCCCGGTTTATTGCAACGGTCTTGAAAACCGTCGATCTAGAAATAGGTCCGTGAGTTCGAATCTCACCGTCTCCACCATATTTGGTCTCAAAGTGTTCATGGACGCACATCAGCCTGTCACGCTGAAAGAAGGGGATCGTTACCCCTTGGGACCGCCAAGTTATGCCGCCATAGCTTAATGGTAAAGAAGCGAGCTTATACCTCGCCAAAGCACAGGCCAGATAAGCCTGAGTGTGCAGGTTCGAGTCCTGCTGGCGGCACCAACAACAATGCACCGGTGGCAGAGAGGCCCAATGCAGTGGATTGCAAATCCGCAAAACCGTAGGTTCGAATCCTACTCGGTGCTCCATATTTTAAGATTCTCTTTACAGGTTAAGATATATATGTTATACTTTAACTTTAGAGAGGACCTATGAAAAAAGTATTGTTATCGGCGATTATTGCACTTGCACCTATGGTGTCATTTGCACAAACTAAAATTTATGGTGTGTGGGGATTCACACCAGGTAGCACACAAGGAAACTATGTTCGTGCTATTCTAGAAGAGTCAAACAAAGTTCAAAAGAAATATGAATTTATTTTTGATCATAAACCAGGAGCAGGCAGTTATATTGCCGCTCGCAGTGTGTTAGAAAGAGACAATGCATTGTTAGCCAACAGTGCCGCACAGTTTGTTAGGCCCTATCTTTACCCGGAAACTGCTTGGAAATTCACAGACTTCAAACCTGTAATGATGATGGGTATGAATCCGGCTGCACTAGTTACTGCCGGAAAAAGTTTAGATGATCTTGTTAAACAACCAAAAATCAGTTTGGCAACATCGGGTACAGGCAGTAGCACACATCTAATGGCTGAAGTATTTGCCAAGGAAATTAAATCAAAGAATCCTAATGCAGATATTGCCATGGTACATTTTAAAGATACCAACGAAGCATTTGTATCTACAATGGGTGGACACACTGATGCAACTTTTGAATTCTTAGGGGATGCTAAGGCCAAGGCAACTACGGCGACAAGATTTATTGGTCTAACTGGACCAAAATCAATTGACGGTATTGCAACACTAAGAAGTCTTGGTTATCCGGAATTAGCTGGTGTACAAGGTATCTTTATGTGGTATGCTCCGGCAAATATGCCTAAAGAACAAGTTGCAGAATTTCAGAAAATTTTCCTCGAAGCAGAAAAATCTGAAGTTGTTCAGCGTTTGTATAGATCAGATTATGCTAGTAGAGATAGTAATATTCACAGTGGCGAAAATCTAAACAAATTTTACACAGATACTGCTACTAAGTTTAAAAGCTATACACAAGGAATTTCAGTTAAGTAATATAATGCCCTGGTGGTGAAATTGGTAGACACGCTGGTCTTAGAAGCCAGTGCGCGAGCGTGACGGTTCGAGTCCGTCCTAGGGCACCAAACAATAAGCGGGCGTAGCTCAGTTGGTAGAGCACTACCTTGCCAAGGTAGATGTCGTGGGTTCGAGACCCATCACCCGCTCCATAATTTAGGATACTAACAGCAATTTTTACATAATCCAAACTTTGGGTTGTGGGTTCGAGTCCCACCCTTCGGGTAGCTCAATGGTAGAGCAAAAGTCGTAAAAAATGTATCCTGTTAAATTCGGTCGTTAGTTCAATGGATAGAATGCGATGCTTCGAACTTCGAGATGTGGGTTCGATTCCTGCACGACCGGCCAGACTCCCTGTAGTACAATGGATAGTACGGGGTCCTCCTAAGACTCAAATGCAGGTTCGATTCCTACCGGGGAGGCCAAAAAGGGTTGACAAGGCCTTGCGATAAGTATATAATTACTATGCGATCGTAAGCAAATTGGCAAAGCTCCCACTTTTGGGTCGGGGACGGGGCACGATTATTAATCGCCTTTGTAGGTTCGAGGCCTACCGATCGCACCATATACTAAATGTTAAACTACTACGATAACCTTTTGCCATTAGACGAAACTGTAAGTATGTACAATAGCATACTGACTAGACCTTTCTTTTATGGCGAAGCTGACAGAGTAGGCTCTGCTCCAACTGGATTGCTAAGTCATTTAGATGTTAATGATCCAATTTATATAAGACTAACTGATATTCTAAAACAAAAAATGAATTTAGAATCTCTTCAGCGGTTTTATATAAATTTGTTCAGGCCTGGCGAATATCCCTTGTTCCACAAAGATGGAAAAGGCACAACTTGTTTATTTTACATTAATCCAGAGACTGCTCTTGATGAAGGTGGAGAAACACAATTTGTGATAAATGATAATATAACAGGAATTATTCCTAAGCCAGGTAGACTATGTGTGTTTGATGGACTTATTGAGCACAGAGCTACTAGCTTTAGAACAATGCCTAGAATTACTATAGCTTTTAAATTTACGGAGTGTTGGCCGAGTTGGTCGAAGGCACCTTCCTGCTAAGAAGGCAAGCGGGCAAAAACCTGCTTCATTGGTTCGAATCCAATACACTCCGCCATATATATGCAGACGATACCTTTATTCAACGTGCCTTTATATAAATCTAAGATACAGTTAGATATTGATGATTTAGATTTAGTAACAAAATTAACTGAATACGAAAGGCTTCGTTCTAATAATGGTTCAATATCTACTAACAAGCAAATACTAGAAGACCATAGGTATTCTAAAGTTAGAAATAAAATTCAAACAGCAGTAGATGATTTTGTCTACAATATTTTGCTAGTAGATAAAAAGATTAAATTTGAATTTACATCTTCCTGGTGTGTGTTACATCAGCGTAACGATCAGGCCAATGAACATTATCATTCTAATGCACTCTTAAGTGGCATTTTGTATTTTCAAGTTGACAAAGATTCGGGCAATATAGTTTTTAAAAAAAGCGATTACACTAATCTTTTTCACAGCAGTACCAATATACCATTTACTGGATTTAACATTTTTAATAGTTCAGTTTGGTCCATACAACCAGAGATAGGTGATGTGTTGATATTTCCCAGTCACCTTAGACATCAAGTCACTGAATCAACATCTACAATTGATCGATACTGTCTTGCATTTAATCTTTTTGCTCGAGGTGAACTATCTAACGGGCTAGGAGATCAAGATATCAGTAGACTTGTACTTTAACAAGATAAGTAAAAATTATATTCCCTAGTAGCTCAGCGGTAGAGTAGCGGACTGTTAATCCGTTTGTCGGTGGTTCGACCCCACCCTGGGGAGCCAAAACAATTATGATAGAGCATTGGTTTTCAGTACCTATATATTACATAGACTTAGAAGAACAAGAACAGAATTTAATTCGTTCTGAGCTATCTAAGCATATGTCTAACATAGAATCTCGACTGGGTAATCCCTGGGGTGATACTGTACTGACTACTTTCAAATATAATGGCTCTAATTTAATTAAGGATCTACACTTAACCAAGTTAGAAGAATTAGTTACTTTAAATTTAACAAGATATCTAGGTAGCGATTACAAATATACTATTAAAGAATCTTGGTTAAACCTAAGTCAAAAACACGGCTTTCAATTTGATCATCAGCATTTTGGTTTTGAATTCTCAGCAGTTTACTACTATCAAACCAATGGTGCAGACGGGGACATAATTTTTATTAATCCTAACCCGTATAAAAATTTTATGCCTGTAGGTAATCAGATAACTAGATATGCACCCAAGCAAGGCAGATTAATTATTTTCCCTGCTTGGTTAACACACAGAGTAGAAGCAAATCAAACTGATCACGAACGTATCAGTTTAACGTTTAACATTAAATTGGGGGATTAGCTCAGCTGGGAGAGCAGTAGCTTTGCAAGCTAAAGGTCAACGGTTCGATCCCGTTATCCTCCACCAATATTATGAACTTACTTAGCAACGAAATAATTTCTAAAATTCAAGTTAATCGTCCTTTTTATATCAAGCAAGGTATCAAGGAAAAGATATTTTCTTGGTCTGAATTAGAAAATATTTTAAACCTAAGACCTTTTGTTAGTGATAAGAGATTTGTTTTTATCAATCACAACAAATATCAATGGACTAACCCTAGCTGGAGCACAGATAATTCTTTTCCTGCTAGCTTGTTAGACGAAGAAATTAAAAAGTATGTTTGCTACCTAGTAGACTGTAGTAAAATAAATGAAAAAGTTAACGCTGTATGCGGACAGCTAGAATCCTCTACAGAAGGTAGTGCAGTTGATGCACATATATTTTTTAGCTTGAATTATAGCAATACTGACATATGGCCCTTTGTGCATAGAGATGTCAGTAACAATTTGATAATTCAAATTGAAGGACGTACTGTTTTTAAAATTTGGGACGCTAGAGAAGATAGGAACACACTAGATCAACCAGAAATGGAAGTAGTAATGGAACCCGGTGATGTGTTGTACATACCTAGAGACATTTGGCATGGTGCATTATCAATGACCAAGCGTTTGTCAGTTAGTTTTCCTATTAGTACTCAACGTCCGTGTATCTTAGAAGATCGACATTGGATAAAACTTGATATATGAAATTAGCCTATTTTAACCCTACAATATTTGCCATTGCTGACGTACCACAAGATGTACTTCAGTGGTGTCAAGATACTGTTAACCTAGCACACACGCAGACAAATTTAGATGATTCAAAGGATCCTACAATCAGTATCCGAGGCGGTCAGCAAATACAGCTATTGCCAAATGAATTTAATTTAGATACTGCTACACTAGCAACCTTTATTGAGAAATCCTGCCAAGACTATCTTGATAATATTGCTCAAAGTGCAGGGGTAGGAGAGTTGCCCTTAAAGCCTGTGTTAGTCAGTGCTTGGACTATAAAACAACAGCAAGGTCATTATCAGGCTCTTCATTCGCACGAAGCACACATTAGCGGAAACATTTACGTTGAAGCCCCTGACTTAGATCCTAACAGCACTAATACAGATAGCTGTTTAGAGTTTAGACTGCCAACAGTTAGAAACCCTGCTAGATTTGTGTTTCACGATAACTGGAAATTCAAACCAGAAGTTGGTAAAATGATTATGTTCCCTAGTTATATACCTCACACTGTTTATCCCTGGAAAGGCACAGGTAATAGGACTGTGATTGCCTGGGACGTACATTTAGTTGCTAAATGATAGAAATTTTTGAAAACTTTATTTCAGAGGAACATACAACTAGAATAGAACAGCTATTCTTTAGTAATAAGTTTCCTTGGTACTTTTTTCAAAAGAGTGTAGATATTGCCAGCTACGATCGAGACAAGTTCTATAGTCCCGGAGTGCTAAGACATTGTTTTGTTTTAGACGGTAAAGCCAATTCAGAATGGACGTTTTTATTAGATCCAATCTTAGATCAAATGGTAAAGACCTTTGGTAAACAGATTAAGCTAATACAGTGTCATTCAAATCTAATGATGCCCAGTGTGTCGTTAACTGACAGACTAGATCTCCCGCACATTGATATTAATGACAGCGGCCCGGATTGCTTTACTGCAATATACTATCTACACGATAGCGATTCTAGAACTATAGTATTTGAAAACAGAGTAGAACACAATAAAGAAATTGATTTGAACAAACTGTCAATTCAACAAGAAATTTCAACACAAAGAAATAGTCTTGTTGTGTGGCCAAACAATAATGTACATTCAGCACCGAGTGCGGTTTTGTCACCTCGGGCAGTGATCAATTTTAACTTTTATAAATAAAATCAGATTTTGTTGACAACAGTTAGCAAAGAATATAAAATAATAAAAAGAGGAATTAAATGCAAGTAAGAGCAGAACAAATTAAAGAAGGTGGCGTTCCTTGTGGGTGCGGTCGTAGTCCAACTGGATTTTGTATTGGCTGGCACGGACTAAGTGAGCAAGCGTTTCAAGAGCGTAAAGAACTTTACGAAACTGGTAAGGTTGACCTTCAAGGTAGAGAAGTTAAGTAAAAGTTAAGCCGGATTAGCTCAGTGGTAGAGCAACCGCCTTGTAAGCGGTAGGTCGTCAGTTCGATCCCGACATCCGGCACCAAATAACCCGGCATCCCGTAGCCGTTAGTAAACGGGGGTCAATTGTCTGTACCATAAAAGACACAGTGCATTGGATCTACTGCAAGGCCCGCTTACATGGGCGACTTGAGAAATCACAAAGGCGGGGACATTGCCCGTCTAAATGGAAAAGAATGTGGACGGGGTAACCACCCAGTCTGGGGCTCTTGTGGTGAGAGTGGCTAGACATTTTATTGAAACATATTATTACAATGGCAGGCGAAAGTCCTACGCCTTAAGTTAAAACTAGATAGTGTGTTTCAATAAAATAACAGGAACTGTTTAATGAAAAAAAGAAAGTTTGTAATACTAGGTGGCGGTACCGCAGGATGGATTACTGCACACAGTATTAGAGTTTTATTTCCTAACGACGAAGTAACTGTAGTCTACAGTGAAGAAAAAGGCATCATTGGTGTGGGTGAAGCTACCACTCCTCAAATGGTTGAGTTCCTAAATCAAATTGGTGTTGATGTGCTAGACTTCCTAAAGAAAACAGGCGGCTCAGTCAAACACGCTATTAACTTTGAAAACTGGAATGGCGACGGAAAGAACTACTATCATCCATTCTACGAGTCAGTAGTTGATTTTAACATCCCCGGAGTTTACGGCCATTCCGCTTTTGATTTCTATAACAAAGTATTGATCAATAGAAAGCTACCTTTTAACGAGTATTTGTATCAAGCAAGGCTAGCAGAAGAAAAGAAGATTGATCTAGGTAGAACTACCTACGCTGTACATTTTGATACTTACAAGTTTGGTAAGTACCTTGCAGATTTTTCTGCCACTAAGAACATTAATGTAGTACAGGGCACCTATCAGTCTGCTACATTAAAAGAAAACGGAAACATTGAAAAATTAAATCTAGATACTGGCACAGTAGAATGTGACTTTGTGTTTGACTGTTCTGGATTCCATAGATTGTTAATCGGCAAACTCTATCAACAAGAGTGGGTTTCATATCGCAAGTACCTGCCGATGAAAAAGGCTATTGCCTTCTGGATAGATCCAGATGAAAAGATCCCCCCGTATACTTCTTGCATTGCTATGAAGTACGGTTGGATGTGGAAGATTCCCTTACAAGAAAGATATGGTTCTGGATATGTTTACGACTCTGACTATATTGATGAACATCAAGCACAGAAAGAAGCAGAAGAATATTATCAACGAAAGTTAAATGTTCGCAGAGTCATTGATATCGATGCAGGACGTTTTAAAAACGTCTGGGTTAAAAATTGTATAGCTGTTGGTCTTAGTGGAAACTTTATTGAGCCGCTTGAATCAACTTCTATTTGGCTTGAGCTTGCTCTAATGAGCAATTTCAAACAATTCTTAAACGAAGTTGACGATCCTACAGAGTCAAGTATTGAATTGTTTAATCAGATTATTGGCAATGAAGTAGATGAAAAAATGAACTTTGTTCATTTGCATTATCATACTAAAAGAAATGATAGTGAGTTTTGGAGAGAGTTTAAAGAAAAAACTCCCGTGCCGGAACTGTTGCAAAAACTAATGCCATTAATCAAAGATAACAATCTAAGATTCTACAATATAAACAATACACTATGTCCAGCAAAATTTCCATTGATGAGTTATCTTTGGATTGGTACTGGTTTAGGACTAATTGAAAATTCTGGAAAGACTTCCGGATATGATCATATACAACCTCAGCCAGAGGTATATAAGAGTATAATTGAAAATCTTGTTAAAGAGGCACCAGATCAAAGAAAGTTTCTAGAGTCTCTATAAAACATATGCGGGGTTCGTATAGTGGTAATACCTCAGCCTTCCAAGCTGATGCGGAGAGTTCGATTCTCTTACCCCGCTCCAAATAAAATGAATCTAATTCCATACACAGTTAATAATGTTTCTTTTCTAGTCATAAAAGATCTTTATGACAGTCAGGAACTAGAATTGATCATGAATGAATTAGATTACCTGTTTAAATCAAACAGCTTTACTCGTGACAAACGATATCTAAGTACTGCTGGAGATCTAGCAGAAAGAAAAGGAGTATGGTTAGATTTCTTTTATGAAGATCGATCAATGTCTCCAATATTAAATATTAATAGAAAACCGTTTGCTAATGAACTAATTAGAAACACTGTTGTCAGCTTAAATCCTTATCACAAACATTATGAAAATTTAACTTATGATAATACTTTAATTCAGTATTATGAAAATAATGACAGGTATGGACCACATTTTGACAAAGCAGTTTTTAGTTTAGTAACTTGGTTTTTTAAAGAACCGAAAAGATTTTCTGGTGGTAATTTTAAGTTTAATGAATTAGATATTCAACTTGAAATTGAAAATAATATGTGTGTTATTTTTCCAAGTTTCTTGATTCACGAAGTTGATGAAGTTATACTTGATAAAGAAGATACATTACAAGCACTGGGAAGATTTTCAATGACACAGTTTGTAATTTATGATAAGAATTAATGCCTGGTTAACTCAGTTGGTAGAGTTCCGCCTTTACACGGCGGCTGTCGGCGGTTCGAGCCCGTCACCAGGTACCAAAATTTGGAGCTACGTTGAATGAATGTAAATTATGTTTTTCCCACACCAATTGGTCATTATGATATTGATCTAGAGACCTGTAAAAAATACGCATTGGTTGTACAGAAATATCTTTTAGATTCTGATGATATTGTAAGACACACAGATGATAATCTGCACACCAAAGAAGAGTTTAACGAGTTAGTTAACCTAATTGATTTTTGTGTTGATAAATTTTGCACAAACGAATTAGGCATTGACAAGGCGGATTTAAAACTTACTGGTATGTGGGCCAATGCACACCAAACTGGTTCAATGCATCACCTACATCAACATCCGAACAGTTTTTTATCTGGAGTGGTGTATTTACAAATTCCTCTTTGCTTGAAAGAAGGTAATTTAATTTTCACTGATCCACGTACTGCTAAGAATATGCAGTATGCGGACTTTAAACGAGAATCTTGTATTTCAAACAGAAGTGTTAAAGTACAACCTAGTAACGGTCTACTGGTACTATTCCCTAGTTGGCTAGAACACGGTACTGAACTTTTTGTTTGTGATACAAAAGATTTACGTATTAGTTTGAGCTTCAATTATGCAATTAAAACTTGCAATTATCCAACAATGAAGCTATAATAGAGTTTTACGGGGTGTAGCGCAGTCTGGTTAGCGCATCTGCTTTGGGAGCAGAGGGTCGTGAGTTCGAATCCCACCACCCCGACCATTTTTGAGAATACAGTATGCCAATGTACGAAACAACTGTGAAAACACCACAGGGTGAAGAAAAGAAACGCATCTATGCGGACACACCGCAAGAAGCTAAAAAACTTTTTGAACAACTATACGGTGGACCTCGGGCAGTTCCTTATATACCGCATATTGTAGCAAGTTGACGCAGAGTGTTAGAAGTGGTATCTGGCAAGGCTCATAACCTTGAGGTCGGTGGTTCGAATCCATCCTCTGCAACCATTAAAGGAGAACGTGATGCTAAGACAACAAGCACGACCCGTTCGACTTCGAAACATTTGGAATAATCAAGAAGTAATTTGCGATGATTTCCAAAATGTTCGGACTATCGACGGGCAGGACTTCGTCGAAGTCCATTATGAAAATCAGTCGAGGAAATTTTGGTTAAACAAAGCACCTTTAGAAAAGGTCAAAGAAAAGTCCAAAAAGAATTGACAATATCTAAGAAAGACAATACAATAGACATATTGTAAGATTTAAAGGTTAGGTACAGCATATACCATTACATGGAACTGAATGGGCAGAGATAACTTCACAGCCTATTCGCCCAGGAATTGTTACCCTGGTTAATCTAGTAGCTAAAAACTAACCTGTTTGATTTTTAGGATAGATACAGCAACCTTTACTTTAAAGACCGCACTTAATGCAGTAGAAGGTGGCCCGCAAGGCGAGTAACGCTGGAGCCTTAATTGGCTTTGAAGGTGTTACTCATAGCTAACACACCGCTTCCTCGGCGTACTAGAGGGTGTTAGACACTTATGGAACTGATGACTTATGGAAAGACATATATGATGTTTGTACAGACACAACACAAACTAGGCGACATGAATGTCGATATGGTCTAGGGAACTGAACCGATATACAGGGGATGGGGGTAGACCAGAATAAAAAACTTAACTGTTCCGGCTATCCTGTTAAGATAATAGAATGTTAACAGCAACTTTAAATTTTCAAGCATATCGAAAACAAAATACATTCTGAAAGGAAACAAAATGAACGCATTTGTAAACGC
>JACCEA010341757.1_pt1 | contig 10775 bp, 13 predicted proteins | sample 7449851 | NCBI WGS metagenome assembly JACCEA01 (sample SAMN15323453, study PRJNA562643) | freshwater metagenome | isolation source: river surface water | place: USA:Blue River Watershed | collected 2017-08-18 | reverse complement strand
TCTCTAGAAAGACATCTTGCAGCATTTAAACAATGTGAAGATTTCGACGAAGAAACCGGACATTATCATATGGCACATCTTGCAACAAATGCGATATTTTTATTAGAATATTATCGTATTTATCCTCAAGGAGATGATAGGGATCATTCTTATTATATGTCTCCTAAAAGAATAGGGTTAGATATAGATGATGTTTTAGCAGATTTCGTGCCTGCATTTTGTGAATACAGTGGAATTTCAGAATTACCTCATCACTGGTCGTTTTATTTAAATGGGGACAAGTATTCTGTCAGTTCTTTACCGGACACTTTTTGGTTAAATATTAAACCAAAAATTGACCCAAAAAGTATAAAATTTGAACCTGTATGTTATATAACACACAGGCCTATTTCAAATGAAATTACTAAAAAATGGTTGGAAATGAATGGGTTCCCATGCGCACCTATTTATCAGGTAAACCCTGAACTTTCAAAAGTTGATATTGCAAAAGAACAAAAACTAGATGTGTTTGTAGATGACAAATATGAAACTTTTACAGATATGAATAATGCTGGGATTTTATGCTGGCTTTTTGATGCTTCTCATAATAAGAAATATAATGTAGGGTATAAAAGAATAAAAAGTTTAGAAAATATCAATTAATACACCATATCTATTTGCGTTGTTATCAAGGCTGGGTTGCGTTCAAAACCCATTAGTGTTTATTTAGCTTTCTTAAGAAAACTTAAGAAAAGTTAATTAAATTTTGAGCGGAAAATGTTTAGAAAAAATAATTTTGTTTCACCGTTATCAAGGCTATACCGGCAGCTATAGCAGCATAACCAGTTAAACTAGAAAGAACAATTAATATAATAGAAAATACTTTATTATCTATTATCTTTTTTAAAAATGTTTTATTTAAATTTGGGTCGTCTACTAATTGAGAAACAGACCAAGTTATAAATAATACACTAGATAATATTAATACCAAGCCTGCAAGTTTAATACTTCCAACTTTGGTATAATGTTCGATGTAGTCTCTAGTAGTAAATATTTCTTGATTGTTATAATAATTTTCCATTTTTGTTTATTTATTAATACACAAAAAAAAAATTATTCATGTGTTTCATTTGTAAGTTTTAGTATTATTTTGTTTATATTTTCTAAAGTTTTATAGTCAAAATTATATCTTATTAACATCTCTTTGAAATCTATTATCCAATGTCTGTATTCAAAAAATACATTTATTTGTTTTAGAACTTCTTTCTGTTTTTTATAATGCAATTTTCTTGCTAAAGAATAAAAATTAAAAATTTTATTGTAATTATATAGGTCACAAATTTCTTCTAAATGAGTTCCAATAATTTCATATACGTCTATATTTAACATTTGAATTAAATTTATATTCGATAAAATATAAATTAAATTTTTTATTGATATTGTTTTTTGATATTTTCAAGCAATTCTGTGATATTTTTTATTTCACAACCATTTGACTCTACAAAAGAATTTATTATAGTTTTTATCAAATGACTCTATTTGAACAGGTTTGATGTATCCGTAGATACTGCTTCGTGTTCTATATTTGTGAGAAGAAATTCTAAAATTGTGTCCAAATATCCAGTATTCATTAATTATTTTTATTATTATTTTCTTAAATTTTAATAAACAGAACGTACATTTATATCTTTCATATCTTTTTCCATTCTCTTTATTTTAAAGACAAAAGAATTTTGCAATGATTTTGTCGGAGTAGGCGTATCAGATCCAAAATCAAATAAATTTCCATTTAAATCTTTTATAGAAATAGTAAATGACTGTAAACTTGCTATTGGAGTCTTTAGTTTCAAAGGAGTACGATAATTCTGTCCTAACTCTGGAATAATAAAAGAACCTGTATCCTTATTTGGTTTTTTCATTGGAAGTATGGCGAATGCGTTTTTAATATTATTAGATGAAAATTCTATATTAGATGGGAGTTCGTTTATTTCTATTAAAACATATGGTTCATCCAAAATATTATTCTGATTTGGTAAAATGACAGATACCAACTCTACTTCTACTACATTTTTAATTTTTTCAAAGTTTATTTTGTAATTATTAGGGTCTGGATAAATAGATGTATCTCTGTCATTTGAACATACTTGAACATACTTTTCATAACAAGTATTGTATTGTATATCTCTTTCTTCGTTTACAGAAAGAAATGAATTATTATTGTTATAATTTATATCAAAGACCTTAGAATTATTATTAACTGATTCAGGAATAGTTTGATAATTTACTCTATTTACTGGGAAAGGTTGTCCCAAAGTCTTAGCATTTCTATTAGAGGAATTATAAAGTATTTCAGTATTATAAGCACCTCTGCTTTTATTGCCATTATTATTTATAGAGTAATTTTGAGCTACATTATCAGTTAACCTTCTAAATCCCGAATTACTGTCCATTTAAAATGATTCTTTATTATTATTACTATAATAAAATAAAATAATAAAACATTTTGCGTATAATTTAAGAATTTAAATTATAATAATATTAATAATAATGTCTAATACCGAAAAAATTGTAGCTTTAGATATTGATGAACTTGATGAAGACCCTGTCATTTCTACACAAAAATATTTAGTATTGTCTTATGCTTTTTCCGAAAAAGAAGACCGTACTGGGGAAAAACTCCCAATGATAAAAGTCAGAGGTTCTTATTCTTCTCTTGAAGAATGTGATAAGAGAATCAAGAAGTTAGATCAATACAGCAGGGATCCAAAGTGTATTCCTTTACTAAAGACTGAAGTCGGAAAATGGGTTGGATTGTATCCTTATGAAGATTTATATAAGAATGAAAACATTGACATAGAATACAAGGAGAAATTTATGAATGAAGCAATGAAAGGTCTTCGTGAAAGTCATGAACGTGCAAATGACAAGTTCATGGATAGGGTTAAAAAGGATGTAGAGGAAATTAAAACCAATTCTACAAAAGAAGGACAGGAAAAGTTGAATGCTCAAAAAGAACACCCTGTTTCTGTTATTAATAGGTACCAAACTTATGAACATCAAGTAAAAGTTTTACGTGCAAAATTAGAAGAGTCGGAAAAAAATATGAAGGATGCGGAAGAAAAATTAAAAACTTATACTAAGGAAGAAATTGATGAAGCATATGATACTATCAAGAAAGCACAAGACCAAAGTGTAGAAGCTGGAAGTAGTTCAAAAGCTTAGACTCTTTTTAGAATTCTATTGTCTGTATCAAACATACCATTAAAGACTTTAGAATAATATTCAGAGTCTTTTACATTTGAATACTTTATTTTTGGTATAGTTATACCCTTTTTTCTATCTATTTCTTTTTCTCTTTTGCGATTATGAATACCGTATATTATAAGCAAAATACTAATATAAAATAATAAAACAGAATAATCCATTTCTTTATTATAACTATTTAAAAAAATAATTATAATAAAAAATATAATAAAAAATATTAATGAAATTTAAAAATGGATAATAAATACGAAGTTGATAATATTGTCATATTAAATAAATTTTTAAATCTCGATTTTGATAAAAAGTTAAATGACAATAGTAATGTTCTTATAGATTTTTACAATGTATATTGTAATTATATAAAATTTAACAAATATTCTACATTTACAAATTATAGTTTTAAATGTCTTCTTAAACATGTATTGGAATTTTTTAAAGAATGTAAAAATGTAATTATAGTATCAAAAGAAATATATGAAAGCGAAGGAGAAGAGTATATTACAGATATTGTTAAAAATTACTCTAACACAGTATATTATATAGTAAAAGACAAAGATAAGAAAAATTCTGGGAAAAATAGAGAAAGAGACGACTTTTATTTATTATACAAGTATTTCTTATTTTTGAATGATTCAAAGGAAACTTATATATTATCAAATGACAAATTTAAAAATTATATGTCTATTATAAACAATGCAAAATGTTTAGATATAAAAAAAATAAGTAAAGAACAATGTTTAGACATCGATATTGATGATTTTGAATTAAATAATATAAAAACATTGATGGTATGTAAAAATAAAGATAATATTAATAAAATTAACTGTAGCTTTATTGTTAAATAAGAATTTGATTACGAGTCAATTCTTTATAAAGAAGATAATCGCAATTAATATTATATTTATTAGATAAATTTTCAAAAATATGTTTTATATCTTGATGAATGTATAAATCATCAAATATTTCAGAATGGAATTTTATATACTTATTGTTGATTGAATTGTTTTTTATAGAAATAGGCGTGTATTTTAATTGTAAAATACTCGCTATTTCATTTGCATGGCAATAAATATTAGAATTTAATAATAATATATACATTATTATTAAATTAGAATTTTAAATCTTTAAATAGCTTTTACACAGATACTGTATAAATTATCTTCTTGCCAATACTCTGCAGATTCTGAAGTTCCTGTAAATAAAATATCACCAGATTCATTTACTTTAAAATCTTCAGACTGTGTAAGATCATGGATATAATCTGTATCAAAATACGCATTAACCATATAACACAACTTTAATTCTTGTTCGTCCAGATAGACTGTGATATAGTAAATCTTGTTTTTATGATTTTCAGGTAAAAAATCATAAATATTCAAATGATTACACATTTTCGTATAATCAATTTCCTTTTCCTTTAAGGATTCTTCAGTCTCAAAATAAGAAAATCTCATAGATTTCCAAGGTTCTTTTGATAATTGATTGTAAATATTATAAAAATAAGCAATAGCAAAGCTAAAAATTCCGTTTAGTAATAATTCTGTAAACATATTTTTCTTTATTAATTAATACTATTTTCAATTCTTTAAATTCTATTATTTCTGCGCGTATTTTTTATGTTATTATTTTATATGTTAATTACAAGAAAGACAATAAATGTCGCTTAAACACAATGCTAATTTGTTTATAGAAAATTATTACCAGAATAATTTCGTAGATGATAAAACTAAAAAATTAATATCTCAATTGATAAATTATTTAAATTCTAATGACTACACAAATTATTATGAAGTCTTTAAACAGATTCCAAAAGAGATAATAAATTATGGTAAAAATCCAAATAGTTATTTACAAGGGGAATTTCCTCATACATTGTCATTAGTTATAGAAAATGGTACAAATGAAGAATTTAGAAAATTATTTAGAGAACCTGAACTTCGTTATAATGTACACGAATTAATAACTGATTGTGCATTTTATGGTAGACTTTTAATACTAGAAACTATAGTTAATAGTGGGATACAAGTAGATAGGCTTATATATTCTAATGCTTTGTTTTTTTCATTGTCAAATTCGCATTATGATGTAGCAGATTATCTGCTTACAAAAAATATTAACAATATTTTGGCTTATGACTATATATTAAAAAACAAAGAATATTCAAAAGAATGTCAAGATTTATTTGAAAGATACGGAAGTTCTATGATGGAATATAATAAAAAATGCCAAGAAGCTGGTAAATTATTATATTGATACAATTAAATTTATAAACATTTACATTTTATTATATTAATTTCAATTTAAGGAAATGAATATAATAGAAAATCAAGATTAGAAATGACAGATGGATCATTTATGTTTAATATTTTTAAATTTAATATTAAATATAAATTCAATTTTTTTATCTTCTAGGATTCATCGGTGCCGGCTTGAAAAATTGATTTCTTTCTTTGAAATCTATATTACTTACTTTATTATTATTTTTATATTCACCAATATTGGCAGTTAAAGTTTGAGTAGGACTTGTCTTTTTTGTTATACTGAAATAGTCAGTCATTTCAGCTTTATTATTTAATTTATAATTAGAATACATATTCTTATTTGTACCAGATTCTCTTCCACCATTTGATGTGTAATTTTCTTTCATAACTTTATGATTAATTTGAAAATTTTTCTGAGATTCATAATCCATTGGGGCAGGCACCGGACTGGACGTGATTCCTATATATTCTTTTAAATTCATTTCTTTATTTGTTATTTTTGCAGGACTTTCATCATATTCAGTTTGTCTTTTTCCAAGAGAACTTTTCCCAGCTGGGCCTGTATATCTATTTGTAATAGTAGTATCTCTTTCTTGATCTTTAAGATATGTATTATTGATATTATTCTGAGTATCCTTTTGAGAATACATGTTCATTCTTGCATTTCTAATACTATTTTGAGAATCGTTGGAATTTACAGAATCTTTTTTAAGAGCTGTGATATCATTGAAGTTTTCACTGACTCCCAAATAACTAGATTTATTTAGACTTGGAGTTCCTAATACATCTTCATTTACTAATTTATCTCTATTGTTAGAATAATTACCGGTTATACTATATGAAACATCATTATTACCTTTCACTTGCGATGAAACATTCGATCTATCAAAATTCAATTCAAAAACCCCTTCGGTTCTAGACTTTCTTTGGAAAGATTCTATATCAGCTCTTTCGGTTGGCCCTCCTTTATGATTAGTTCTTCCTTCGTAAATTTGTTTAGGATTTATTTTTGAACGAAGTTGATCTACAGTTTTAACAGGACTCCTTATCAATTGCTGAGGAATTTTGCCTACAGTTACTTGATCTACTGGGATAACTCCGGATATTCTTTGACTTGTATTAAAACGTTGATGATCTACTAATTGAGTATAAGCTGGTTGATTGGGGAGACGTTCTGGTGCGTTTTGGAAAAATGGTTCTGTATTTTTTGGAACTCTTGTTTTATCATTACCTGTATATTTATTCAAAGTTGTTTGAAAAACATCATAATTATTCATAACTTGAGAATCCTTTTTAATAGTCGTATAAGGAGTCATGTTATTATGAGACATCTCCATTGGTAAACCTGTCAAATCAGATAATGGACCGTTTGTGTAATTTTCTACCAAATATTTTGGATTCAAATAATCGTTATTTTGTTTGAATAAAGGTCCATTTAATAATTCTTCTGATTCTTCCGAAGAAAAACGATCATTACAATACTTTATATCTTTCCTCTCACTATTACAGTCTAAATTAAAAACATTAGAATCTATAATGTTAGTCCTAACAGGATTGTGCGATTTTAAATAATTGAGAGTACTTAGTTCTCTTTCTTTTAGTTGAGATTCTGTGATAAAATTAGAATTATAAATATGTCTGGAACTTGGTTTTTCTCTGCTCAAGAAATTATCATTTAATTTATTTTTCTTTGTTGATTCTGATGTAGATAATTTATATCCAATTGCGCCTAGAAGCCCTATAATAGGTAATGTTAAATCCATAATTTTTAGCTTTTACTATAAAATTATAAAATAAAAAAATATTTTATTTCCATAAAATAATGAATATATCACTTATAACATTTTACGTATCTCTTATACTTTATCTAACTTATAGGAAACATAAGATAAGAGCTAAGTTTTTAGAAACTACTAAACTTTTGAAAAGGAACTCTATTGATAAATCTATAAAAAAGAGTTTCATGAGTCAACTAGATAAATATTTTGATATAAAAGAAACAGGTTTAAATAATTTGGATACTATAGCGAAGTTATTATTTGATATTTTATCTATATATATAATATTCAATGGTCTTGCTTTTACAGTAGATACTATTATAAGTAAATTATTTAAAACCGATACTAATGACAACACAGATTTAAATATAGTATACATGGAACTTTATATAAAACAAGGTATTAATGAAAGAGGTTTAATCCAAATTCTAGAAAATTCTAAAAATAAAGGAGAAGACTATCATCGTAAAATATGTTATATATGTATAATATTATTGTTAAAATATAATAAAATTAATGATTTTCCAAATACAAAAGAATATATATATGCAAAATATCCTAACTTTCGAAATATCAAATTAAAACAACAAAATGAAAATTATAATATAATTTCAAACTTAATTGATAAAAAAGACGGATTATCCATAAATAAAATTATAGAGACTACATCTGAGAATGACATCAAAACTATCATAAAAAAACTCGAAATAGAAAAATATAGTCCTAATGAAAAAGATCGTCTAGAAGACGATCCAATATTTCAGGAAATGTATGAATTACATTCAAAAATATGCAGGGTCGGTAAAAACGAATGTAGAAGAATTGTATTAAAATACCATCCTGATAAAGGCGCAGAAAATGGTTCACAAGACCCTAAAAAGGTAGAAGAATTTAAAGCATTTTCTAGATTATATAAAATTATGGAAAGTCTGTATTTTTAGTTATTTTATTTATTTTTTTCTTTGCAAATAAATAAAATAATATGGATTATAAGAGTATTATCTTGATTCTAGCAATTGTCGCAATACTAGGTTATATTATTTACAATGCGATTGAACAAGAACCTTATAGAAATTTAATATCTGATGAAATACTCAAAGGCAATTTAGCCAGAACTGGTATTTATTATGATATTTCAAATGACTAAACTGTCTTTATAAATTTCCATTTTATCAAAGATGTATAATTTACATGGTAATGTAATTGATATTCATTTTCTGGTATATTTATAATATATTTTATTATTTCTTCCCACATAAGATCTCTTTCATGAATTTTCTTTTTATCTTTTAGTAATGGAAAAAATGGTAAAAAATGCATGTACCCTAACATTTCACTAAATTTATAGAAATAATAATTTATCGGAATTGTATTTTTCCATTTTGGTGGTTTTATTTTATTGTATACCTGATCTACTACATTAAAGATATACATTAATAATTCTTCTATGTCTTTTGGTATATTTAATTGATAATCTCCAGTTATCAATCTTATAATATAAGGTATATGTTCGTAATATACAGAATGACCTTTTAATTTTAAGAATTTTCTTATAATATTATAATCTATTTGTTTTATATTAATATTTTCTATTTTCATTTGATTTTTTATATCTTCTATTATATTTTCAGGTATATCTACTATCTCTTTTCCTTGTATTCTATTTAGACATTCTTTGAAATATTGTTTTCTTTGATAAAAGAATTTCTGTGTCTGAACAGTTTGTTCTTGTTTTTCTTTATATGATAAATTAGAATATTCTGAATTTTGCATTATATTTATTATAGAAAATCCGCATTTTTCGCAAAAGGCAGAACAAGTCTTATCGTCCATTAATAAAACTACATTACATTTATTGCATATATATTTGTATGAATAATCTCTTGTTTCATTCATAATAACTTCTTTTTTAGAAGATATTGCGGAAAAATATTCATCAAGTAATTCTTTTGAAGCGTGCATATTGTTTGCATAGTATCTAAAAAGAATGTCGTTTGTATCTAAAATATAGTCGTATTCTTCTTTCCTATTTTTAATATCATTAATTTCATTCTGAAGTTTTACTATATTTTCATCTAAATTTTTATAATATTCTATTTTTGTGTAATATTTATATAAATTTTTGATAATTTTTGACTCGCTATATTTTTTTAACAAATGCATCGATTGTGTTTCAAAATAGAATTTATATTTTTCATACAAATTCGAATCATTTTTTAATAACGAATATTCCTGATTGTATAGTTTTTCATATCTTGAAATGGCTTCCCTTTTATTTAAAATTTCAGAATTATATTTTTCAAGTAATTTTATTTTTTCAGGTAAAATAGTTTCTTGTAATTCTTTAAAATGTTCCATTTTAGAACTATGAACTTGTTCTATAGTTTCGTTTTCTTCTTTTTCATATTTTTTTAATCTTTTTTTCTTTTTTTGCAATTTAGATTCTATATGCTCCATTGTAATATATATATATATATTTGGAATCTTAAATTGAATTTACCGGAAAAGAAACAAGTTTTCCGGAAAAATACAAAAATAAAAAATAAGATTATGTCGAAACTTATTCTTAGGAATGGTTGTGTATTTTTAAACGAAAATATGCATATATTTTATTTACAAAACTGGGTATATATTTTTAAAACTGCGATTATTTTGTAATTTCATTATTTTTTTCTTATTTAAGAATTAAAATAATACAAAATGGGAAACGCTCTCGTACAATTAGTTGCTGTCGGTCCTCAGAATGTTGTCATTAACGGCAACCCTGAAGCCACCCTTTTCAAGGGATTCTATCGTCGTATCACTATGTTCGCCATTGAATCTGTTGCCCAGACCTTCACTGGTTCTGTTGGTTTCGGAAACAAGGTCACTGCAACCATTTCACGTAATGGTGATCTTTTGACCAAGATGGTTCTTGAAGTTTCTCTTCCAGCTTTAACTGTCACTGGAACTGCTGCTCAAGTTTCTTATATTTCCGATGTTGGTCATCATTTACTTCAAGAAATTGAATTAGAAGTTGGAGGTATTTCTATTGTCAAGCATTATGGTCGTTGGTTGCATATCTGGCAAGAACTTACCCGTCCTGCTTCAAAGGACTCTGTCTATGCCAAGATGATAGGTAATCGTTCTGATGTTACCACATTATCTACTGCTGGTACTACTTCCACATTGGCCGCCCCATCAAGTAAATTGTATATTCCTCTTCGTTTCTGGTTCTGTGATAACTATGCTGCAGCTTTCCCGCTTATTGCTTGCCAATATCACGATGTCAAGGTTAATCTTACTTTTAACCCTCTGTCTCAATTGACAAAGACTGCTGGAACTATTACCGCTGGTCCTACTGCTGGATCTCTTGATGCCAGTTTATATGTTGACTATGTCTTCTTGGATAATGATGAACGTAGGAATTTTGCCGTCAGTTCTCATGAATACCTAATTGAACAATTACAATATCCAAGTTCTGAATCTCATGCATCTCAGACTTCAGTCACTC
>JACCEA012462182.1_pt1 | contig 10782 bp, 14 predicted proteins | sample 7449851 | NCBI WGS metagenome assembly JACCEA01 (sample SAMN15323453, study PRJNA562643) | freshwater metagenome | isolation source: river surface water | place: USA:Blue River Watershed | collected 2017-08-18 | reverse complement strand
TCCGCCTCCTCTGCCAAGTATTTGGTTCCATCTGTGAGCAAGTGTTTGCGGCTAATTCGGTAGTAGCCCGTAGTGCCAATAAATCGAGTAAGTTGGGTTGCATCAAATCTTTTCATCTGTAGTCCTGTTTGTGTGACTACAGTTTGTTTTCAAACTCGCAGATGGGCAACCGAACTTTGGTAACCCGCCAAATTGAACGGATACCAGCTATAACAAGATGACTGCTTTAGGCTGAGAGCAGACTTAGCAATGAGAAAAACGACTGGCAGTTGCCGACCCAAAGCAGTCACTCAATCGACTACCGTTTGTCTTCAGATGAGCACTGCCCTGTAGGTGGCCCAGACAGCAAAGCACCAAACAGCCAAGATGATTGCAAGACCAAAGAAACTGAGCGGTTTTTGCTTGCCCTGAAGAAACCATTCATCCGCTTGGGCACGGCTGTCTGCCAACACCTGCGTTGGGACCATTCGCAGCAGCAGCCACACGCCTACAGGAACAATGATCAGATCATCTAAATAGCCCAGAATCGGAATGAAGTCAGGGATCAGATCGATTGGACTCAAAGCATAGGCCGTGAGGACGGCAGCAAAAGCACGGGCGTGCCAAGGAGTTAGTGGATGCTTGATTGCAAACCAAAGCGTCATCACATCTCGCTTTAAGGCCTTTGCCCATGTCTTGAGGTTGATCATTTCGCCGTCCTGAAGTGGTCATTGTAAAACTCACCCAATCCGCGTAGGGCGAATTCCACTTTTATATAGCTACTCCTATCTAGTTGCGCAACCGCCATTGGCGACCGCTTCCGGCCGAATGCGGCCGCGCAAGACCATGGCATGAAGGGCAGCTCCCGCTGCAATGTGGTCTTCCAACTTATTTCACAAATTTCAATCGTGAAGCGCAAAAATCGACGCGCTAAAACGCCCTGCAGCACGTCGATTTTTGAGCCCGAATACTTTGGGTGCTGAAAACCCAGATCAGCGCTTGTAGGGCTTGCTCGCCAATCTGTGCTGGTTATCCACAGCTCGCGTGAGTTATCCAATAAAAATCACGAAAAATCTAGCTTTTTATAGATTTCAAAGTTTGAGCGTTGAAATCATTGAAGAAAAAAACCGCTCAAAAGTTATCCACAGTCAGTTCATTTCACCCTGCTCTCACCCAAGAAACCCGACAGTTTGGACGGACTCAGGTTGTCCAGATAAATATGTGAAAACACAATGCAATTAACGCAAACACATGATTTAGGAGAGACAAAATGGCACAAGCAAAAACACTCACAGCATCAGAAATTGAACACCTGCTGAAGTACATCAATACGCGCAAGTACGCAGCCCGTAACAGAAGCATGATGCTGCTCACGCACTGGGCAGGATTGCGCATTGGTGAAGTTGCTTGTTTGCGCTGGAGCGATGTCACAAACAGCGACGGGCAAGTAAAGGATGAAATCCGCTTGCTGCCTGACATGACTAAAGGGCGTCATGCTCGCACAGTATTTATCAGCGCTAAGCTTAAAGCTGAATTGCAAGCATATGCGGCACAAGCAAAGTGTGTGGATCGCAGCTATCCATTCTTTGCTAGTCAGAAAAGCGTTAAAGCTGGGTTTAGCGCAAACAGTTTGTCACAAACTTTTGCACTGCTTTACGTGGGTGCGGGGCTTGAAGGAGCTAGCAGCCACAGTGGTCGGAGAACGTTCCTAACAAATCTTGCAAACAAGGGGACAGCAATTCACTTGCTAAAAACTCTAGCTGGCCATCGCAGCATCCAAACCACTGCTACTTATTTGTACAGCAGCCCAGCTCAGTTGCGGACAGTAGTTGAGTTGCTTTGATTAATCAGGCTCGCGGCGAAGCCAATGCCCTGAGCCCGGGCATGTGCGACAAGGTCATCACCATTGAGATCACCCGCAAAGGCCGACTGAACCTTCACAAGTTCGACGCCAAGATGCAAGCCCAGCTCGAAGGCTACCTGGTTGCCCTCGGCATTCTGGGTGTCGACCAAACGCTGAGCGCCAATGAGCAGCAGCCCGGTGAAGACGCCTTCCAGTCCGAACCTGCGTACCAGGAGTGAGCGTGAACTCACATCATGCTTGGTCATTGGTTTGCCGCTTGTTCGCTGAAGGGACGCACGTCCATCGCTGGGCGTTGTCCCCTCACGAGCTGGCTGCATGCACATTGCTCGGCTCCGCCATAAAGGCTGCGCCCGTCAATCAGCAATACGTACTTTGCCCACATTGCAACCTGCACCGTGGGCAAGTCGTCGGTGATGGCAAGGGCGGCAGGCTTTGCCAATGCCCCGAATGCGGCCCTGTTCAAATCGAACCACAGGATCTGGCAGCGGTCATGCTCAACGAGGATTGGCTGCGCCAGAAGTTGCGCTTGGCACTGGAGATCAACAGTCGCGACGGCATTGATCAGGTTGGCCCAGGCATTTGGCGGCTGGGAGATGCCAGGCAGGGGCCGGTCATTCTGGCTCGCAGCCTGGCCACGCTGGTGCGCGCGCCTGCGATCTTGGATGGTTTCCGGGTCAAGGGTGCGAGCCTGCGGGTCATCACTCCCAAGCCGATGGACCAGACTGCGCACCCATTCGCTGCCGACATCGAGTGGCTGCCTCTTCAGGAGCGGTTCGCCTTTTACGGCGACGGCATCTCCTTTATCGCCCCACAGGGCCACCGCCAAACAGAAACGCAACGTGAGGCGGTTAAACCGGTTTACGGCCCCTTCTCGGACGACTTCCGCACGGTGCTGCTGCCAGAGCATGGCCAAATCAACCTCACCGAAGCGCAGGCCGCTGTGTTCGAGTCGCTTTGGTCGTTCAAGGGCGAACCCACGCGTGCCGATCGAATCATGGAACGTGCGCAATTGAGCAGCGATAAACCAATCGATGTGTTCAAAGTGAAGTCCCGGGATAAAGGTAAAGCTGGAGCAGACCTGCCTTTGATTGCATACCAAAAATTAGTCAAAATCCAAAAGCGGCAAGGTCTTTATTCAATGACTTGCGCTGCGCAAAAATCGGCATTTTGACCTAATCGAAAATCAGAATATGCTAGTTTCAGATCAAATGCGGGAACTTCAAAATAAAACTAGTTTTACCCTGTTGGGAAGTCACTTCAGCAATGCCTCCATGAGCTTCAACGATTGCCTTTGTGATTGCCAGACCTAAACCCGCACCATCAGAATCAGGGTGAGAACGAGCTGGATCGGCACGATAAAAGCGATCGAATAGCCGGGGAAGTACACGTGGGTCAATCTCCGTTCCAGTGTTTTGAACTACAACCTCAGTGCTCGTACCTGAGTCGGTCACAATAACTTTAACCTCCCCTCCTTGAGGGGTGTGACGCAGCGCGTTTGATAGCAAATTGCTGACTGCACGACGAAACATCAACCGATCTCCATGTATGCACCCATCACCATGCGCACTAAGTGAAATATGCTTTTCCTCGGCAACTGCTTCATAAAACTCGCACAACGCAAGAATCTCCTGTGCTGCTGAAAATATTTCCTTGTTCGGCAAATCAACGCCACGCTCCGTTTTGGCGAGGAATAGCATGTCAGACACCATCCGCCCCAAGCGCTGCAACTCTTCCGCATTTGAAGAGAGGATGTCACGATAGGTAAAAGCATCGCGCTTAGCTGAAAGCGTCACTTGTGTCTGCGTAAGTAGATTACTGATTGGCGTACGCAATTCATGGGCCAAATCTGATGAAAACTCAGAGAGACGCCGGAAATCACTTTCCAACCGATCCAACATCTGATTAAGCTCCTTGGCCAGATCAGCCATCTCAATTGGAACAGCTTCAACAGGCATACGCTCTTCCAACTGTTGGCCTGTAACCACTGCCGCTCTTGATCTCATAGCACGCAAAGGAGCCATCCCTTGATGTGCGGCGATCCAACCCAGCAGCCCACTGATCAGCGTTGCAAACAACGCATAAACAGCAAGACTGCGCTGAAGCTCTTCCAGAAATTCTTGATGGTGGGCCGCATCAATTGCCACAGAGGCTGTGAGAGTATCTTCTTGTCTGTATTTGGCTACCGTCTGGAATTGAATGGCATGGAATTCACTGCCCCCACTCTTCAACGTTTGCAACGCATAATCATCTTTACCGTGGTCAGACGAAATAGGTTTTTCTAAAAACTTAAATTCTTCAGATTTGTACAGTGTTTGTCCCGATGAATTCTTGATCGAAACAAGAAGTCCATGATGATGGCTAAGCGACTCCCCAAGCCGCCATCGCGCATCTTCGGCTGAATTTGAATTAGCCAAAATATCTTCAATAAGTTGTCGCTTGTCTTCCAGCGCCATCCGATCAAGATCTAAGAAATGTCGATCTGCCGAAACCATGCAAAGCCAACCCAGTCCTAGCACAACAGCAGCTGCAACCAAAGTAAAGAAGATGGTCAAGCGGCTCGTGAGCGAAAGGTTTCTGAGCATTTAATGAGTCTCCGGCGCTTCCAGCACATAGCCCATGCCTCGCACTGTTTGAATCAACTTGACTTCTTGTCCTTCGTCGATTTTTACTCGCAAGCGACGCATGGCAACTTCGATCACATTGGTATCGCTGTCAAAATTCATGTCCCACACTTGTGAAGCGATCAGCGATCTTGGTAATACTTCGCCTTGCCTACGCATCAAAAGCTCCAGCAATCCAAATTCTTTGGCCGTCAGATCTATACGCTTGCCAGAACGAGTAACCCGTCGACGTAGTAAATCGAGTTCCAGATCAGCCACCTTCAGTACAGTAATTTCTGAGCCGCTACGTCCTCTTCGAAGAATGGTTCGAGTCCGCGCAAGCAGTTCTGCGAAAGAAAACGGTTTGACAAGGTAGTCATCCGCACCAAGTTCCAATCCCTTGACCCTGTCTTCCACCTGGTCTCGTGCAGTCAAAAACATAGCAGGCATATCCAAACCGCGTTGACGCATGGTCTTCAAAACTTCCCATCCATTCATGCCTGGAAGCATCACATCCAGAATGACTAGCTCATAGTCACCTTGTTCGGCCAAATGTAGGCCATCAATGCCAGTTTGCGCCAAGTCAACGACGAACCCAGCCTCGTGTAGGCCTTGACGAAGATATTCACCAGTCTTTGGCTCATCTTCGACGATCAGAATTTTCACAACGGTTCTCCTTTTTTGCGCCAGCCTGTAGTGTGACAAGTTTTATTGAATCTGACGCGAAGATAACAAATATGTAATTTGACAGACGGATTGTTGTCAGGCACCTCTCTTCAGAATCACATCCCATGAATCAATACATGACCAAGAGACACTCATGCCACATCGAACATCACTGATCAGCGCAATGATTTCTGGAGCTTTGGCATTTCTTTCAGTTGATGTAAGTGCTCAAGCAGTTACGCCAAGTCAGCCATCAACACCAGAGAGTGGCTTGCCAACGAAGTTGCAGTACAAATCAGCCATCGGCAGCTATCAGGCTTATGTTGATCAAGAAGTTTTATCTTGGCGTGAAGCTAATGATCGTGTAGGTCGTATCGGGGGCTGGCGCGCTTATGCCAAAGAGATTTCCACCGGTCAATCCACCTCAGAAAAGCCAAACTCCCCAGACGCACATGCACCTCATCATGGAGACGGTAAATGATGAAGCGTGTTAATTACCTCGCACGCATCAAGCTGCCACTTTCAATCATCACCGTTGCGGTTCTGACAGGCTGTGCGAGCGTCAACTTTGAGCAAAACGTTGGCCGTGTCAATGAAGAAGTTGCTGGATTTACCGAGAGCAAGTTAGCACTGGCTCGAACCAATGAGGAGCGAATTCAGCGCTCTCAGGCTGCAGCGACGCTGCTCAAAGCGCCCGTGGGGCAAAAGGAAGCTGTCCAGTTGGCCTTGGTCAACAGCCCTGCTTTGCAAGGTTTACTGGCTCAGGGATGGGCCGAGTCGGCGGACGCGGCACAAAGTGGCCGCATTTCCAATCCAGTGTTCAGTTTTGAACGGCTCGTCGCTGGCGATGAACTAGAGCTGGGAAGAGCTCTTTCATTTGGTTTACTCGACATATTGACCCTTCCAGCTCGTCAAGGAATTGCAGAGCGTCGTATTGAGCAAGCGAAACTGCGCCTAACCAGCGAGGTTGTAGATCATGTCACACGAGTCCGACAGGCCTGGGTTCGCGCGGTTGCAGCAAAGCAGACTTTGAATTACGCGCAGCAAGTTTTCGAGAGTGCTGAGGCCAGCGCAGAGTTGGCTCGTCGCATGCAATCCGTTGGAAACTTTAATCGACTAACTCGTGCCCGTGAACAAGCGTTCTATGCAGATTCTGCAACACGCCTTGCAACTGCACAGCATCAAACCACTGCTACTCGAGAAGAATTGACCAGACTTCTCGGATTAGACGAAGGGCAGGCCGAACTGCTCCAACTGCCAGAGCGCTTACCTGATCTACCAAAGCAGGCCCTTGATCCAGGGGCCGTGGGTGCTATGGCGAACAGAACTCGCCTGGATATACGACTAGCACAGACTGCACTTGATGGCGCAAGTCGCGCGCAGGGATTAGGAAAGATAACGAGCGTTACGGATATCGAATTGACAGCCCGTCGCAATACAAAAATTGACAATGCGTCGGGCACACGAACAGATCCTCGAGGCTATGAAATTGGCGTACGCCTACCAATCTTTGATTGGGGCGGCATGCAGCGCGATGCTTGGAATGCCCGAACTCTGGCTGCAGCGAACCAGCTTGAGGCCACCATTCGGACAGCCGGATCTAATTTACGCGAGAGTTATTCAGCCTACAGAACAGCACACGAAATCGCACGACATCATCGAGATGAAGTGATTCCTGTGCGCAAAGTGATTTCTGAAGAAAACCAACTTCGCTACAACGGAATGATCATCGGGATTTTCGAACTGATCGCTGATGCGCGAGATCAAGTCAATACCGTGATTGCCGCAATCAACGCAGAACAGCAGTTTTGGCTGGCCGATGCCGCTCTTCAAGCCTCATTAATTGGCCGCCCCACAAATACTTCACTGACCGTGACAACCAGCTCACCAAGCGCTGGTGGCGCTGGCCATTGATTCAAAGGATCATGCAATGACTTCGAGAAGAGAGTTTTTCAAATATGCAGGCATTGCAGGTGGCGCTGTTGCTGCTACGGCTGTGAGTCGGGTCGCCATGGCTGCATTGCCTGAGCCTGTTATTCAGACATCTCCTCAAACCATGGCACCCTTGATGCCAAACAACGGACAACCCTACAACCCTGTCGTCACGCTCAATGGCTGGACTTTGCCCTGGCGCATGAACCAGGGTGTCAAAGAGTTTCATCTGGTAGCTGAACCGGTTGTGCGTGAAATGGCCCCCGGCTTTAAGGCGCACTTGTGGGGCTACAACGGCCAGAGCCCTGGTCCAACGATTGAGGTTGTGGAAGGTGACAGGGTACGGATTTTTGTCACAAACAAGCTACCAGAACACACCAGTATCCACTGGCACGGTCAACGCTTGCCCAGCGGCATGGATGGGGTTGCTGGTCTGACGCAGCCTGCCATTCAACCAGGCAAGACTTTTGTGTACGAGTTTGTGGCGCGACGGCCAGGCACTTTCATGTACCACCCACATGCTGATGAAATGACGCAAATGGCCATGGGAATGATGGGTTTCTGGGTAACACATCCAAAATCTAAGCATCCAATGATCGACGAGGTTCAGCGCGACTTTTGCTTTCTTTTGAATGCCTTTGACATAGACCCAGGAAGCTACACGCCCAAGACGATGACCATGCTGGACTTCAACCTTTGGGGCTGGAATAGCCGCATCTTTCCGGGCATCGATACGCTCAACGTCAGACTAAACGACAAGGTTCGAATTCGCGTGGGCAACTTGACGATGACGAATCATCCGATTCATGTTCATGGCCATGAATTTACTGTGACTGGCACTGATGGTGGTCCAACGCCCAAAACTTCTCGCTGGCCAGAGGTTACAACCGACATTGCGGTCGGGCAAATGCGTCAAATTGAGTTTGTCGCTGATGAGGAAGGAGATTGGGCATTCCACTGTCACAAGAGTCACCACACCATGAATGCAATGGGGCACGCAGTGCCTACTCTGATCGGTGTTGACCATCGAGGAGTTGCAAAAAAAATCAACAAGCTGATTCCAGACTACATGGTCATGGGAGAGCGAGGCATGGCAGATATGACTGAAATGGAGATGCCCATTCCCGATAACACTGCCCCAATGATGACTGGCGAAGGCCCCTTTGGTTCGGTTGAAATGGGCGGCATGTTCAGTGTGTTGAAGGTAAGAAAGGATCAAAAACCCGGGGATTACAAAGATCCGGGTTGGTTTAAACACCCCAAAGGTACGGTAGCGCACGAATACACAGGCCCACTGGCTGAGCCAGCGCGTTTTAAATCTGAAGGAGGCCAATCTATGCCCAGAGTGCAAAAGTCATCACCTGTCACAGAAGTTCAGGTACGTAAGCCCACATCACACAGTGGGCACTGATCTACTTCATTCATCTGGAGAAATTAATGAACATCAATTTATTTTCGAAATTTTTAACAATATCGACCCTTGCTTTGTCGGCTAATGCATTTGCCGGTGGCAATCACGCTGGCGGCCATAGTCATGACCACGAAGAGTCCGCAATCGGAAAACCAGGTATCGCAGCAAAAGCAAATCGCAACATCACCGTCGAAATGACAGACAACATGCGGTTCACTCCCTCAGATATAAAGGTAAAGCAAGGCGAGACGGTCCGCTTCATCGTCAAGAACAATGGACAGGTCAAACATGAACTCAGTTTGGGAACACAAAAAGAGTTACTCGAACACTTGGAGGTAATGAAGAAATTTCCAGATATGGAACACGATGAACCGAGCAAAGTTACGCTTGAACCTGGAAAACAAGGCGAAATCATTTGGCAGTTCACCAAAGCTGGAACAGTGCATTTTGCTTGCCTTATGCCCGGACACTACGAGTCAGGCATGAAAGGCGCAATCAAGGTTGGGAAATAGTAGATTCTCATCCAAGGAGCTCCCAACATGGCTTACCAAATTCTTCAACTGAATGTCATGAGGCGTTCATTGATATTGAGCTTTATTGCCTTGGGCGGGGCATCATTTTCTAATGCAATCAATGCAAGAGTCAACAAAGTTCAGGTCTGGAAAGATCCCAATTGCGGGTGCTGCAAAGATTGGATTTCTCATCTTGAAAAAAATGGCTTTCAGACAACCGTACTGGACCAAGGAAACAATGCTGCTCGCGCACGCCTAGGCTTGCCCCAAAAGTTCGCTTCTTGTCACACGGCCCTGGTAGAGGGGTATGTCATCGAAGGACATGTGCCAGCAGCAGATGTTCATCGACTCCTGAAAGAAAAGCCTCAAGCTCTAGGACTGGCTGTCCCTGGTATGCCCATCGGGTCACCAGGAATGGATGGCCCTGCTTACGGTGGTCGTCGCGATGCCTATCAAGTATTGCTGGTCCAAAAAGACGGGTCGGCAAAAGTTTTCAACTCTTACTCATGAGGACACCATGAAAATCGTTACAAAAGTTCTGACCATTTCCGCACTTGCCATGAGCGCTGCTTTACCTGTAACGGGAATCGCACAATCAGCTATGGATCACAGCAAGATGAACATGCCCCAGATGGCTGCATCCATGACAGATGGAGAAGTCAAAAAAGTAGATCTTGAAAACGGAAAAATCACGATTAAACACGGCGATATTAAACATTTGGACATGCCAGGCATGACCATGGTCTTTACAGCCAAAGATAAGAGTTTATTGACCGGGATCAAATCCGGCGACAAAGTGAAGTTTATGGTGATCAATGAAGGCGGAAAGATGGTTGTCACAGACATCCAGCCAGTCCGATAAAACTTCACTGCTGCCTACGCAATCATCTGATTTTCGCAAGTAGCTATTTTTCAATCTGTGTAAGGAGAACATCATGACCATGGTTCGCAACAGTCTGATTGGACTTTGTGTGGCAGCAGCTTCGCTGGGTACTTTTGCTCAAAGCTCCAATGAACACAAAGATCACCACCCGGCAGGGTCTCCTCCTTCTGCAGCAAGTACATCAAAAGCCCCTGTCAAACCCACGAACGCAGACAAGATGGCTTCAATGGAAAAGCAGATGAAAGCCATGCAAGCAATGCATGAAAAGATGGCATCTGCCAAAACGTCTGATGAACGACAAGCGCTGATGGCTGAGCACATGAAGATGATGCAAGAAGGCATGGGGATGATGAAGCAAATGGGTGGCATGTCTGGCACTGGCGGTATGCAAAGTGGTAAAGGCATGAACAGCAGCATGGCCGATAGACAACAGTTGATGGAAATGCGAATGAACATGATGGAGTCCATGATGCAAATGATGATGGACCGCATGCCTCCTGCATCGGATAAATAAACTTTTGACTATCAGGAGAATATTTATGGAACATCAACATGAGGAGCATGAAGCTCCTCCGAGCTTTTGGTCAACTCGATACGCTATCGGACTCTTGGTCATTGGTGGAGTTGCTGCGTATTTTCTGCTGACGGAACATCTTGCTCACGTCGTGGGCGCATTGCCTTTTTTGCTGTTATTGGCCTGCCCACTTATGCATGTATTCATGCATGGAGGCCATGGTGGACACGGCCATCACCATCATGACGCCAGCAAAGCCGAAACACGCAAACCTGGAGAATCATCATGAATCACGCAGATTCGGCATATGGATTGTAGTCGTTGGTGATTCTGAATTCGGCGATCTTCATCATGTTCGCCTTCAGCTTCTTCAAACCAGCTACTGGACGTGACTGGAGAACATTTAGCGCCTTCGCAGCCT
>JACCEA011309018.1_pt1 | contig 10783 bp, 5 predicted proteins | sample 7449851 | NCBI WGS metagenome assembly JACCEA01 (sample SAMN15323453, study PRJNA562643) | freshwater metagenome | isolation source: river surface water | place: USA:Blue River Watershed | collected 2017-08-18 | reverse complement strand
CCACGTTGAGCTTGGATCAACTCTTTCGTGAGATAAGGTGCAGTAACAAGGTTTACTCTGTCTCCGAGATCCATTTTTCTATTTTGTTTTTTGAAGAGTTTCTGATGAATTAAATTCTGATTCCCATCTTGCTCGCCGCACGCTACGGCACCGCGGCGGGGGAGGCAGCGCTGACTGCTGTATAAAAGAATCTTACATTCTACCGAACAGAAAAGAGGAAAGCATAATAATGTTATTTGTTACTATCAAATAAAACAAACGAGGGACTTCATTGCTTGTTCATTATATACTTCCCCCTCATCAGGATAGTCATCATCTTCTTCAGAAGCAGGAAACGGTTTGCTTTCGAAGACAACAGGTGTGGGTATTTGATGTAATTTACCGTTACAAAAGGAAAGATCGTTTGGAGAATCTGTTTATCGGTTACTCTTACTCTTCTTCTTATTAGTACTATTACTATCAGAGTTAACATTATTAATAAAGTCAATTACATCTTGCACTTTATCATATGATTGTACCTTTAGACCATATTTCTGTAGAAACAACAACACACATTAAATGTAATCACACCAATATTAGTACAAATAGATTACCTGAATCTCTTTCAATGCAGTCTTCTCAACACCAACATTATATGCTATTATTGTCGCTTTTGCTTCTTTTGCTATCACTACATCATGCATCGATACGACTCCAGTACCTGTGAAGACAGGTCTGCGAGGTGGAGAGACTGTGAGGGACTCTAAGGCAGTCTTCATTGCTTGTTCATCATATACTTCCTCCTCAGCACTTTCATCATCTTTATCAGAAATAGGAGAGAGTTTGGCATAGAATGCTTCAATAGAATCATCATAGGCATCTTGTATCGTACCAACTTCGAGATCTACAGTTAGAAAGAAAGAGAGAGAGAACAATAACACATACTTTAACACATATATATGTGACTTACCACTACTAGCCTTCACTACCACCAATCTTTGTCTCTTTCTAATCAATTCATCAATACTCTCCCCATTATCCTCTTCTACACTACTTTCTTCACTTTCATTCTCACCTTCTGTCTCCCCTTCCCCTTCACTCTTTATCTCTTCCTCCTCTTCTTCACCAAATGACATATCTGGAACAATTAAACCATAATACCTAGAAACGCGTTTATTCCTACCAAATAGTTTATGTACACGAAATCGTTCTTCTTCATCAGATGAAAGTCGATAGTCTTCAAATGACTTTGACATCACACATCGATCCATCTCTTCTTCTGCTTCTATTTGTATCTCTTCTTCCATCTTCTCTCTTTCCTTCTTACTCAATAACTTCCCAATAGGTCCATTCTCACCTATCGTTGGAGCACCATATAGATGGATAAATGCACCCATAGGACGCATGGACGCACTCCCACCACTATTCTTCATCCCCTTTTCACTCAATGCAACACGCAATCTCACTGCTTGTCCTGCCGATGCTTCAGTAACGGCGCGATCGCGATCATCAAACATCGCAACAATCCTTCCAGCCCAACCTTCAGCTGCAAAGTATGCGGGTGGTAGAGTCGTATTCGCTTGAGAAGAAGGTAGACGGATGCGTCCGTGTGTTAGTATGACATGAAGCATAAGTCCACCCATACCAACAGCACTGGTGGTACCATCGGGGGGAGCACTAGTACCGGCGCGTTGAGTGAGTACATTGAGAACTTGTCCGCGTGCTTGTAGATAGGAGGGAGAGAGCGAGTTAGTGGAAGGAGAGGTAGTGGGAGTGTTAGAGGAAGAGAGAGTAGCATTAGGGGAGAGAGAGAATAATTTACGTAATTCCTCTAACAATTTATCAATATTTGTACGATTTACTGCAGAGATAGGGATTAACACAGTATGTTGTTTAGACGTAGAAGGGTCTAATATTACATACTCTTGACATTGAGAGAAGAGTGACTTTAGTCTATGCAGAGAGAGGGAGTCAGTAAGGCACATAATGGGTAAGATAAGACTTACTTCTCATCATCAAGTCCATTAGCAAGAGTATCAACTTTATTCAAACATACAATAACCGGTACATCTAATGATTCAATAATACCAATACTCTCTTCAGTTTGTGGTCCAATCTGTATATAGTGAGAGATCAGATATTATATGACATATAACAATCTACATATACATACTTACCCCATCATCAACAGCAATTAATAACAACGCAAAATCAGCAACTTTAGCACCAAGATTTCTCATACGATAAAAGATATCTTGTCCCGGTGTATCAATTAGTGTTATTTCTTGTGTTGAAGAGAGAGAGATCAATCTTGTACGTACTTCTTGTGTAATACCATGCTTTTCTGATGCTACCAATTGAAAGTCATTCTGACTTGCCAATGGCGAGAGGTATGGTGATCTCGTCTTATTCTTAGCACCATCCCTATTGGTCTCTGTCTTCTTACTCTTATCAAATACCTTATCACTACTAGTACTAGTCTCTTTTATAAGTCGTTCTAATAAACTCGTCTTACCATGATTAAAGTGGCCCAATAGGACACCAATCTTTCTATCAATACCATTATTATGTATACTTCTCTCTCCTAATGATACTTGGTCAGTTTCTATCCGTGGTGTGAGTGTCATATCAAAACATCGACGTGCATAGTCTTTAGCTAAACTATAGGGGACAATGACTTCATTCACTTTACGGAAGGCATAGTATCCTGGTAATTTCTCTCCTGTTTCAAAATCTTGATCTACTAAATGTCGAAGAAAGAATCGTCCATTGCCACGTAAAGTGAGGTCTTGTGAGACTCTTGCAACGGGTTGATTAAGTTGCTTGGCTATTTGATAGAGACGCAACATTTGATGTGGTTGTTTCTCTGATTTTGAATCGGTATCTGACAGTGTTCTCGCACAGTCGCTAGTTTCTTCTTGAAGCAGGTAATGTGGAACTTGAAGGCTGCTGGGCTCTTCATATAGTCCATGTATTTCTGACTCTTCTTTCTTCTTAAGTTCTATGGGAGATAAATTGGTCGTACGATTCCTCTCCTCCGTGTTTATTTGAGCCGTTTGTTGCTTGTTTCTTTGTTTCTTTCTTCGTGCTATAATGTCAAAGATAGATGAGGACGACAACGGCAAACTCAAGGAGTCCTTTTTCAAAGAATTTCTGCCGAATAAGTAGGGATTCACGAAGAATTGAAAGCGGTGAGCAGGGACTACTTTGTTGAATCCGTCAATTGGATCAATGACCAGAATTATTAGAAACACCAAAACCAGTAGCAGAGACGGATATAGGCTGCAGTTAAAATTTGACTTCCACGAGTAGCAATTATCACGAAGACAAAGATGAGGCATACGGTAGTTCTTAGAAATCAAATCGGACAAATTCCTTGATTTGTCGTATCGCCAATAGCAAATAAAGTTTTGTTTGGTTTTGTGCAGGCACAGGTTTCCTCAGCCACCCTCGCCCTTTTGCCTGCTGCTTGGCGGCAGCCGCGCCGCCATTGCTGATGGAGATGTGCTTCGGGCGACAGCAGCATCGCAGAGCTCCACTACAAGTGTGGGATGTGCGGCATGTCTGTGCTGCGGCCTGCTGTCATTAGCATGTTATAATTAGTGGAGGAACGAGCAAAACCAAATGATCCACCGATTTTTTCAATTGAAAAACTGAATCATCCTACATAATATGGTGCGAGTCGCACCATACCACAAAAATAATACAAACAATGACCACGTAAACAAATTGACTTATACATATCTCTCAAACACAAAACCACCAAAACTTTTGATCTTTCTTGTTTCTTGTGATATGCATCTTAGTGCAATCTTCGTTCCTTGAAAATAAAATATATTCTATCTATACATTTTGCCCAGATTTACTTGATCGCTCATGTACTTCTTGAAACAATGCTTTCATCACCAGATGGTATCTAAGTTACCAGGATGATGTTCTTCAAAGTTCTTGTGAGATTACCTATTTCTAGAACCAAGGCAACAATCCAAAACAATTCCCATGCTTGTTTAAAAAAACGCACAGAAATCTTAACAACAGTCAAACCTGATATATACTCATATCATTTGGATTGGATTCCATGGATTCTTTGATTATACTTCATCTGTAATACGAAGTTGTCGATAATCGTTAGGAATTCCATCGTCATCTTCATATTTTTCAATGCTGATTTACTCTTCTAATTCATGATTCTACACGTCAATGGAGAATGGAGAATGACTTTCTGTGTATCTCCGCGCCTCTGTTGCACCTGCTCGACCATGTGCTTAATGGTTATGAACAAATATCATTACAACCCTGCTACAATTACAACCAGTTACAAACTTGTTAGAGTTCCAAACATCTATTCCTCGATGGTTCGTTGTAAGCGATAGCCCCATCAAACATTTTATCTTTGGTTATGCGTTTATTTGAAGTAGACAGGGGCCAACTAAGCAGCTGTTCATTGAAAGACATAGCACCTGCAAACATGTTACTATAATCTACCACTGCACGAACATTCCAATCATCCAATGGCTGGTTAAATGAAATTGCGCCTTCAAATGTACTTGACGTAGTTAAGACCTTCTCAACATTCCAATTACCAATAGGCTGATTGAAACTCACACAACCACGAAACATATGACTCATGTCACTTACCTTAATAGTATTCCATGCACCAATAGGCTGATTGAAAGCCAAACAATCGTGAAACATAAATGAACATATCTGAAGATTATTAACTTGCCATTGATCTAACGGCTGATTGAATGTCTCACATTCTTTGAACATCATGGACATGATTCTTACATTACTCACATCCCAGTGATTCAAACACTGATTGAATGCTTTTGCACCAAAGAATAGTCCTTTCATCTCTTTGATATGACCAACGCTCCATCGTCCCAGTGGCTGATTAAACTTCTCACATTTCGAAAGCATGCATGTAATCGAATCAACCTTTGAAATATCCCACTGTTCTAATGGTTGATTGAATGATTTGGCTTCACAAAACATACTCTCCATGCAAGTGACTCTCGATACATTCCACGTTATCATGGGTTGGTTATACACGCTAGCCTTTACAAACATGCGATTCATGTTAGTTACTTGTGACACATTCCATGAATCAAGACACTGATTGAAAGCAGCACAACCTTTAAAGGTTCTATCCATATCAGTAACATGTGATACATCCCAATCACATAATGGCTGGTTAAATGAAACAGCATCACAGAAGAGAGTGCTTAGGCTCTCTATGCCAGTAATATTCCACCTATTTAGAGGTTGATTGAAGGTAGTACATCCATAAAACATCCCCGCAATAGTATTGATGCTATCTAACTGCCAACTATTCAATGGTTGATTGAACTCCTTAGCATCTTCAAACATCCCTGCCATAGTTTGCACATTGCTGACATGCCATCCATCTAGTGGTTGATTGAATGCATGACACCGTTTGAACATACTTTTCATATTATGTACTTCACTGACATTCCAGCACCCAATCGCTTGATTGAACGTTCGGCAGTTTTCAAACATACCTTGCATAGTAGTCACACTACTGGTGTCCCAATTCACTATGGAAGGAATTTCATCAGGAACTCTCTGTTGATGCAATGGTCCATATGGATCTTTGCAAAGTCGTTGCGCGTGGAAGAGTTCCTTCATATCTGTCACCTGACTCGTGTCCCAGTAAGAAATATGTCCATAGGTGAGAAGCGCTTCCTTATGATTTAGAAACCATCTTCGCACAGCATGATGGATGTTCCGGGATGAAAGAGATACGTGGCAATACTGTTGGATCAATCTTCGCAGCTCACTGGGTATGTGATAATAACACAAACACAGATGACAAATGAAAAACGATGAGAGAGGTGGTTTCCATGTACTGCTATCATTTAAAGATTGATATGACATATCGTCTCCATCGTTAGTCATCCCTTTTATACTCTTCGTATCGAGTATCTGACGAAAGACAGAGATATATAACCGCCACGTGATTGAGATGGGCTTTACTTGTTACTCGGCTGTGGACCAAAAAATTTGACAATGGTTTAGGCTAGTTCAATACTTCGAAATTACTGCCAATCCATCATTTTGCAACTTTACTAGTTCAACAATTTTCTTTGTTTATTTGGTAAGTATTGGGACAATTTTGCACAATATTTCGGGCGGCGATTGGTGATTTAAATCCACGGCATTGTATTAAGGCTCCTAAAATTATAACTATAAACTAAAACTATCCATTCGTGGGGAGATGGGTGTGTAAAAGAAAGGCAGGCACACCAGCAGGCAGCAGCAGCAGGCAGCAGAGCAGGCGCACAGGCGCAGGCGCGCCAGAGCAGCATTCCTCGCGCTCGCTCTACAACAGACAGAATACTCGGCTGTATGGTGTACAATACTACAATCCTGAATTCTGACTTGACTCAAGATGACGGGCATCGACAAGGGGGTATTAGAGAAGCGGCGAGCCTATTCTTCTGCACTCGCGCTCCAAATGTGCCTGTCGAACAACCTCATACCAAGCGAACTGCGTAAAATTATCGTAGAGATCTACTTTAACAAACCAATCTCAGCAGACAAGCAATCACTAAGGACAGCAGTCAACCGATGGTTTGCCGATCAAAGAATGACATCTCTGGAATACGGAGACATAGTGTATTGGGATACAAGTGCAGTCACTGACATGTCGCAATTGTTTGCAAATCGTGGCAGACTGTCTTCTAAAAATCCACTTTTTGGGCGACGACTTCCTTCAATACAATCATTGGGCAGTACAATCCCATGTATTGAATACTGGGATACCAGTAATGTAACAAATATGAGTAAAATGTTTCAAAATTGTGAGACATTTAATCAATCTATCGGTCAGTGGAATGTTTCATCTGTTATTAACATGCAAGCTATGTTTGAGAATTGCTCTCAATTTAATCAACCTTTAGATACATGGGATGTGAGTAATGTACAATACATGGAAGCATTATTTGAAGGTGCAGGTAGTTTCAATCAACATTTGGATACGTGGAAACTAAAAAGTATCAAGACAATCAATTCCATGTTTAATGGCTGCAGTTCATTCAATCAACCATTAAACAATTGGGATATAAGTCGCATCACCGATTTGAGTAGATTGTTGTCCAATGCAGCTTCATTCAATCAATCACTATCTAACTGGGATGTGTCCCACGTTACTAACATGAGGGGTACCTTTGGAGGTTGCTCGTCGTTCAATCAGAGTCTCGTGACTTGGAATGTCTCAAATGTCACAGACATGAGTCATTTATTCTATCATGCGTATGCTTTCAATCAAGCTTTATCCGTGTGGAATGTATCTAAAGTAAAGAATATCAATAGTTTATTTGAAGGTTGTTCAGTCTTCAATCAGTCATTAGAATCGTGGAATGTCTGTAATGTCACTGATATGTGTGGAGTATTCGCCAATACCGCGTCATTCAATCAATCTCTCAACACATGGGATGTGCAACATGTGTTACGAATGACAGGAATGTTTCAAGATGCTATCTCGTTCAACCAGCCATTGGATAAGTGGCAAGTGGGAAGTGTCTGTAGTATGATGAGTATGTTTCAACGATGTGTCAAATTTAATCAATCTATCGATATGTGGGACGTCGGTAGAGTAGTATCTATGGAACGTATGTTTAATGGAGCTATAGCGTTCAACCAACCACTAGGAGTATGGAATATCGAGCGTGTTAAGCGTTTCTGTAGCATGTTTGAAGGGGCTTTAGTATTCAATCAACCACTTCACACTTGGAAACTGTGTCCATTAATAGATAGATACAGTACCGATATACAGAGAATGTTTGTAATGGCAGTTGACTATAGCCAACCAGTAGGCCTCTTTCACAATGTGTCATTGAATGATAAGAACATCGCAATGACAGTAGATCACTGGTTTGAAGATCGAGAGACATGTCAAGCATTCTATGGTCATATCACTCAATGGAATGTGGTGAATGTGACTATGATGAGTCAGTTGTATCGTGGTCATTTCACGTTTCACCAACTCCTATACGAATGGGATTCTATATCAGAAGAAGCAGATACATTGTACCGTAATCCAGGTGTTACAGATGACACAAAAGACTCTCACATTCAAGAATTCTGGTAAAATATATCAAAAAATAACCCTGCTCTATCTAATTAGATAGGTACAATAAATCAAGAGATTTAGATATGATATCATATGTTTAATACTTAAATACCATAATCAACAATGTTCTATTATTTATTATTCAATGCAATACAAATAAATCACTACTATATGGCAATTAGAACCATACCGAATCACCGTCCGAGTCATTATCAACTACATGAGGTAAATAATAGATCTCATCAACCTTCTCTCCCACAGTATCCCATTCATATATCAGTTCGCGGAATGTATAAGGGCTATGATAATAGTCATCCAATATCGTCACTTCTGACACATTCCACTGTGAAATATGACCAAACAGTGCTTGACATGTTTGTCGATCATCAAACCACATATCAGCCACTTTAGACAATTGACGATTAGTAATAGAGGTATTGCGTAATATGCCTAGTGGTTGATTGTAAGCAGTTGCATCGGTGAACATCTCTCTTGCGTATATATTGAATGGTTTATCAGACAAATTCATAGTCCAACTATCAAGTGGTTGATTGAATGATGATGCGTTTGCAAACATGCGTGTGAACGCTCTCATCTCTTTTACATTCCAATCATTCAATGGTTGATTGAAGGCACAGGCACCATTAAACATGTTGCCCATATCATATGCTTTGCTAGTGTTCCATTTGCTAATAGGTTGATTGAACTGAGTACATCCCTGAAACATACCATTGAAGGTAGTCACATTATCAACCACCCATTGATCTAATGGCTGATTAAACGATTCACAGTCTTGGAATAAGCCTTGCATACTATTAACAGATTGAACATTCCAATCGTTCAATGGCTGATTGAAGGCCTTCGCACCATTGAAACACTCGCACATATCTTGAACTTTGCTTACATCCCACGATGCCAATGGTTGACTAAACTTTATGCAACTAATGAACATGCCTGAAATAGAAGTTAACTTTGATATATTCCATGTTTGTATATTCTGATTGAATACAACGCAGCCTTCAAATATATGATCGATGCTGGTCGCATTCGATACATCCCACTTATCCAATGGTTGATTAAATGCATTGCAATTCCTAAACATACAGTTCAGTATGCTAACACGATTCAATTGCCATGAGTTCAATGGCTGATTGAATACTCTAGCTCCATCAAACATCGAGTCCATAGAACGAACTTTACGTACGTCCCATCCATTCAACGGTTGATTGAATGATTCACAATTTCTGAACATTCCATCCATTCTTCTCACAGAGCTTACATTCCAACCCTCAAGAGGTTGATTAAATGCTTCGCAATCCGCAAACATGCAACTCATATCCGTCACATGGCTAGTGTCCCAAAGTTCGATATTGGGAAAGGGAGAAAGTACGAGCTTTTGATTGTATGGAAACCTCATCCGCAATTGATAGCCAAATAAATCTTTCATATTAGTAACTGCACTAGTATCCCAATAAGACATATGCCCATACTTGAGCATTGCCTTGGATTGATCGGAGAACCATAGCGTCACTGCAACACGAATATCTTGATTGTCTGATTTAAAATGTACGCAGCAATATTTCCGAATAATCACTCGCAATTCAATCGGAATACAAAAGTGGTACAGACATAGATCAAGAGTTGACAACGAGGAAAATGTGGTCGAATGTGGGCTTCTGGGCCGTTGAGGATCCTCGTCATCTTCTTCTTCGGTATGATATTCATCATCGTCACCGTTGTTGACGATGAAGTTGAAGCTTTCATCAATCTCATCGAGCGACGATAAATTTCCTTCCAAAAAATATGATCCCATGGAGCTGTCTGAGAAATCATCCGAATTATAATCCATGGTCAACGTGTTTCTTTGAGACTATATTTTAGGATTTACTACCGCCTTTTTGGAAAACAATTTAAGAAATCGCGCGTTTTCCAGGAAAAAACACGAAGAAATAGAGTAAAAACACTTTGAAAAGTCATTTTTGAATAATAAATAGCTTTTTTGACTCATTCTCAAAACGATTTAAGAAATAAGATAATTACTCTCAATCTACCCCTTAAACACTCCTGAAGAGGTGTTTTTATACAGCAACCCGACATTGGCCCTATTTGGCCGAATTTAGGAATGCCAAATCTGCATTTTCATCATATAAGTAGGTCTTAAAATAAATTAAGGAATGCCTCACTCAAATTTTCTCCAAAACAATTTTAGGAATATTCCTTAAAGGCCGAGGCGACGGTATCTAGCAAGTTTTCAATTTTGCAAAGCAAGCAAAGATCTCTTGCTTTGGCTGTGGTCTTTCTTGTGGCAAAAGTTGGGCTTACTTAGGAATTTGGGAATTGCCAAATTAGGATTTTTTTAGCTTAAATTTAATCAGGAATTATGTAAATCGGCAATTGAAAAAAAATTGAATTGGAGCATCATAATTTTAAATTTATATTTCTACCAGACTCTGCTCTGCATGTTACGAGATCAGATAACGACACAACACAACAAATATATTTGTACGCCTAGTAAAAAATAACTTACAAATTGACAATCAGATATCGCTACGTTTCTCACTAAATCTAACATTCACACTCTTCTATCACTGGCATCAACAAAGCCTAAAAATTTTCATTCACATCATCGATTTTCATTATTGGTAAGTAATAGAAACGATCAGCATCTATTCCCGCCCTATCCCATTCATATATCCGTTCCCGGAGTGT
>JACCEA011099610.1_pt1 | contig 10784 bp, 6 predicted proteins | sample 7449851 | NCBI WGS metagenome assembly JACCEA01 (sample SAMN15323453, study PRJNA562643) | freshwater metagenome | isolation source: river surface water | place: USA:Blue River Watershed | collected 2017-08-18 | reverse complement strand
GTTTTGATCACTAGCTAATGATTGTCATATACTCAGAAACTGCGTGTTGTTCACGTCGATGGTTCATCTGTGATTTTGGTCAATGTTTTCCCATTTTCCCCCATCATCACCATAAATAAAACTTTGGAAAATTCCACATCCAACGGCCGTTAAAAACGCGTTTTTACATGTTATAGACATATAGGGGTTTAGGATAATTATTGCTATAATAGTAAATTCTAAATTTACAATACTTTATTATTACGTTAAAACAACGAACAACACAAATAGTGTATCCCTATTACTACCATTTATGTCGATACGTTAAATAGAAGACTACACCGAAATCTTTACCAGACAAATTATCACAATAAGTTCACAACACAATCGCTCATTCTCTCGAAGGATTGATTTCTATGACAATGATTACCGTAAATCTTGAACGCTATCCAATCTACATCTACATATATATTACATTCAAAAGCTTTGAAAAATAGGATAATATTGATTGAATCATATGCTCTTTGCTCTGACACAACAGGCGGGAGTGAACGAAATACTACTAACCAACCCAAAAACATGAAACACAATTCTATTTTGCAATTTAATTACTGAAGTAGGTTGTTTGTTTTTGCGAGAATAGCTGTTGCTAGATCTATTGGGTTCATTTTAGCATCATCTGCGGGACGAGCATCTTTCAAATTTACATTTGGTGTGAGGGCTTTCACTCTCGACAATATCTCCATCGCCATGTTTATGCTAGATTTAGGTTCCAATGTGTTTGAACTACTATTTCCGGTCTTGTCGATCAAAGAATTGGTTATGCTTAAAATGGATGCAGCTAACGATTTAGGGTCCACATTACTTCGCAATTCAGAAGAAATGTGTAACTCATGACCAACATCCAAGCCTACGCTAGCCACCATTTGATCAACACGATCCAAGATTTGTTTAGCAAGTTTCACATCATCTTCATGAGATTTTGAAGGAAGAGTTATTTTGCTGTCGACATTAGGCAAGCTAAGCAACCCATTCATCTTATTTAAAATTGTTGTTACTAGCTCTACAGGATCATTGTTATCCGTGTTGATAGTTGCTTTTCCTACAGGCACACCCATCGCATCGCTAACAATCTGCAATCGAGACAAAATGGTCTCCGCTAAATGTATGCTCTCTTTGTCAGAAGCGGTATCTATTGATTTAATATGATCCAATGATAATTCAACGATTTTCTCTTCGGAAGGTTTGGATTGCTCAATCAAGCGATTAGTTTTCGTCAAAACGGCCGAAGCAAGGTCAAAAGCACTCCCAGTCTGTACATCTACGTCTATAGCAACATCAATACCCTTGGTGAGTGCTTGAACTCGAGCAAGGATAATTTGAGCTATTTCCAAGCTCTTTCCATCCTCTAGCTGTGCACCAACCATTGCTATCTTTTCATCAACCATAACCGTGGATTGCTTCTCCATCTCAATTACACGATTTGTTTGACTAAGGATGGCATTCGCCAGTTCCAGAACATCATTAGATTTCGAAAAGGGAAGAAACGATTGACTAGCATTGTTTTCTGTTCCTGGAAGAGACAGATTTTGCACTTTCGACAAAATTTGCTCCGCCAAAAGTATACTTTCTGTCAGTTTCGCAATATCATCTGAAACATTTTCAACGGTCAGTGGCACTTCTTCAGCAGTTACATCATCATCAACAATGTTTTCTTCATCCACGCAAGGAGTCAGGGCAATTGTTTCATTTTCTTCATTCGATGGCTGTGCGATTTCGACAAAAACCTCTGATTTCTTCTCTTCTACTGAAGCTTCCAGTAATTGTTGTTGCATGGGAATTTCATTAACTGCCTGCTCAACAATCATGTGCGTCTTTAGTGGTGAGACTACCGGTGGTGGCTTCGTTGGTGTCTTCAACGCATCTTTCCCCCCAAGTTTCACTGCAGCACCACTGTGGCCAAATTTCGCGGCTAATTTGAAGTACGAGGTTGATAATCCCTTGTCCACCACTACTTCGCCTAATCCATACTCAAATACTTCTCCTAAAATAAATTGAGCAATACTATTGTTTTTATCCTTGGCGAGTCGCTCCAAGACCTTGATAGCTGACGCGACATCTCTATTGACGCCAGATAACGCAATAAACAATCCCTTAATATCGCTGTCGATAGCATCACTGTCCACCTTAAGGCGAGCCAGGGCAACCCTTAGCAATGCAAACTCGTCATCATATTCCGTGGAAGCAGATTCATAACACACAACAGCATCGTACGATGATAGCCATTTACGCTCACAACAGTAACCAATGGTAAATAGTACTCGACCGTATGATATCTTATCCATATCCTCACTGCTGGCGTCGTCTTTAAGTTGCTGTAAATACGCGAAGGATGCTTTGATGATTCCGTTTTTAGTTTGTTCATCAATGCGTTGTTTCGATTCTCGCATAACAATAACTTGATTCTCATTTTGCCTCTGTTTGATTGCTCTATCATATTTAACAAATACTTGAGGAAATTTCCCAACAATGGTACCATCAGCTGCTTTGAATATAGAGTGCCATTCCATCTGTTCACAGTCCCAATATCGTTCAGTCCAAGGGCATCCATGCAATGTTTCCAGCACATAGCGAAGCAAATCTGCTGCCTTTCCCATTTCTTGTCCATATATATGGCGTTCTTTTATCAATAGACTCGCCAGAGCAAACCAAGCGAAAACTAAGGCATTGACAGAACCTTCTCGTGGAGCGTCAGACTCATGTTGTAAATGAGTAAACACTTCATCTTCAGCTTGTGCAACCGCTTTCTCAAAGTATGATTTTGCTTTTTCAATATTTTTTACTACCCCAATCCCTTCATAGTAGACAACACCAAGAAGCAACAGGGAATCATCGCATCGAAGCAACCAACCGTTTAATGTCTTTTGTTGTGATGGAGTAATTCCTGCAATACCCTTCAAATGCAACAACATAGTCAACTCATTGAATGCTTGACATTGTTCAATGAGAGAAGGAGACGAAAGTAGATAATGTTGAATAAGTTCATTGACTTCTTTTTCCGCTTGTTTCTTTTTGTTACTATGAATTATGATGTTGGGTGCCCCGTTACCACCTGTTCCCCCGGCAGCACTACTAACAATTTGCAACAGCGATACCGGCAAGGAATGGGCTTTTATAATTGCCTCTAACATGGTTATTAACTGTTTATGTCCACCTTGTTGTGCATTGGTGAAGTATTTTGCAGATAATATTGTGTTATTGTCATGTGAGGGAGATGGTGACAGATAATGATGAACTCCTAAAGCATAGTGAGCATCAGTAAAGTTTCCATCATCTGCTGCAGTATGTAAGAAAGACAATTCTTTGCTGACATTTTTGTCAACGGTTATCTTTGCATTTGTAGCATCTCCTTCTATTTGGCCACGATAATAGAGCGCAGCGAGAGTGAATGCAGCAAGACTGTGTCCAAACTTACTTGCTGCCTCCAAACACGGTATAACTTTTGACACATCAGATGATGGAGAAGAGGGAAACTCGGCGTGACACAAAGCTAAATAATAATTAGCTTCTGCGTGATCTTGGCCTGCAGCTTGATTCAACCAGCGAATTGCTGTAGCCACATGTTTATCCATTGCTTCTTTGTCATCACTAATCAATGCCTGGACGGCACGTCCATAGAACATTTTACCCATTTCGAATTGATGACTTCCATTCGTTTTTGGCGAGTTGCCGCAACCAGCACTTCCACCCATTTCGTTTAAGCGTCCTGAAGAGCCAGCTCGTGGCAAAGTTACTCCTGAGGAGCTAGTTCCTATATTACTTGGGAAGAGATGATCTGATAGCATATTTCTTATCGATCCAGAATTTGTCAAGTCTGCTTTAGCTGAAAAAAATACCAACATAGACTACTTAGTTAGATATACTGACAGCCCAAGAAAAAAAAAGCCGTTGCTGCGATACATTACTATACGTTTATAGCCCTTACGTGGTAATTAGCAGATTATAAAATAGAGAGGGATACTTTCCAGAGGGCGGATTTGGTTGGGATTAGGACTGAAATTTCAATTGTTGGTACAATATTGTTCAGATAGGGTCTGGGATGTGCTTGAAAAAGTGATTACCAAAAAAGTGATCATCTTGCTGTGGAACTACAATACCGTCGTTGTTCTTCGTAACGTGTTGGCCTACCTTACACGATAGTTGATGGTATCACCTCTATCATCGTCAAAAACCACGTTATTGTGGTCATGCTTTTTACTGGTTATAATTTTTATTCGAGATAATGTTGCGTTTCACAAGAGTTGGGCACCTTCATCAAGGCGGTTTCTCCGTAATGGTTTCTCATCTGCAACCTTGAAGCAAAATAGACCAAAGTCGATCCCCCTCCTCCACTCATACTCAACAATGATGAGCCGTTCCACAGCGCTATTCTCCTCTCGTGTTCCAGTCGTGCCATACTTTTTGAATAAATATAATAAACGTGAAGGTCACATATGGATGGATATTTACAATGTAATGGGACGAGATCGGGTCTTATTTGTTAGCAGATACCTAGACGATGATGCAATTAATACAATGATTGCCAGTTTATTATACCTCCAAGGTAAATCAGAAAAAGAAAAAATTACTTTATTTTTGAATATTCCTGGTGGTAAGTCATAACTGTTTTCGTCTACTATAAATCCATATTAAGAGTTAATTCCAGGTGAAGTGCGGCAAACTTTCACTGTACTCAATGTGTTGCAGAAACTGACATGTCCCATTGAAACAATTAATATGGGTTTAACATGTGGTCCACCTTGTATACTTGCTGCGGCAGGTACAAAAGGTCTAAGAAGTTGTTTTCCCAATTCACGTTTCTTAGTTGGAAAAGGTGGATTTGAAAATGGGATGGAAGGTCAAGCAGCGGATCTTTATGTTGAAGCAAAAAATTTGGTACAACAAAATAATCAATTTGTTTCTAACTTAGCAACCCTTTGTGGACAAACAGTTGAAAAAGTATCTCATGATTTGAAACGAGATTTCTATCTAACCGCCACGGAAGCAACAGAATATGGTATTGTTGACAAAGTACTTCAGCCCATGCAGGTTCGCTTCATTTACTCAAACACGTATGATCTCATCCATCTACTCCGGTTATTGAACAGATTGCAAAACTAATGAAAAATCGAGGAATCGACAATGATGTCATTAATTTTGGTCATTTTAGTGAAACTCATCGTGTGATATCTAGGCCAGATGAAGTTTTACCAAGTAAGGAATGCCAATGCATCATCTATGGTCGGTTCATTTATTATAATACAGAAATAGAAGTGGAAGAGGAAGTTGTACAAGAAACAAAGAAAACACCGCCAGTTGCTGGATCTCCCTTAAATGAACGCTTTTCAAATGCAAGATGCAAGCCCATTGATTATGGCAAGTTATTAGATGATGGAACGGATGGTGGCAAAAGTGATATGTTTAAGAACTTTTGAATCATCCGTGTAACCGGGTGTAATAGAAATAACGTCCAGAAACAATAAATAGTGTTTAAGTAAGCAGTTTGATATACACATTAAATTGACGCATTATTTAATTTACTGATATCAAAATCCTATTACTATCATGATGTACTTTAATCGAGCAACACTAGTTCAGCGTCACAAATTAATTTTCACTACAACTACAAAGAGAATTCGGCAAAAATCACACCAATTCATAACCAAATAAAAATAATCAATCTCCTGTCTTAGCGATTCTATTGCTATTTTTCTTTTTTCTTAAACGTGCTGTGGTATATCGGTCGCTATTGCTCGCTTCGAGGACAGCAAACAAGTATAACAACTTTGATAAGCAATAATTGAAAATTTCTCACAAGACTCGTTGAAAATTGCGAATCCTACCGTAATGACAGAGCAAACATCCAAAGCACCACCATATCCAGAACAATGTACCTCCATCTTAGTAATCAAACAGCATAAATGTTTGCTTTATAGGCAATTCTACACTACCACAGAAGGTATTAATTGAAGCACAAAAATATATACACTATGATCATCAATCATCCATCGTAACAAAACGATTCTACGATTTGCAACCATCCACTGCATAACATGTTACATGTCAAAGCGATCATTTCAATCTTGACATTTCACATAGCTTCGCGAAAAAATATAAAAATATGGATATAACTTTTCTTTGAATAAGCAAACAACGACAACTTTGCGCGATAAAATTTATTCATGTCAATCAGATTACAATGACAGTAAAAGCAATCTAGCGGTTACACGGCATCTGCTTGGGTGGCGGCCAGATTTCTTAACTGATTCATAACTCCAAAAGCACAATTAAAAATTATCGGTTAACACAGCTGATCGTATTAATATATACATTGTGATATTAGTATTGCAGATGATAATGATGTGACACAAGAAATAATAAACAAAAAAAATATTTGTTCGTGTAATGATATAGAACAATTAGCGGGAATGACTGTAACATTTAGAATTTCGTCAGCTATGTTAACAACTACAAACAATATCGATATATACTAAACACGTGATGCATATAAACAAATGATTACCATACCCTGCAATGACAGTCAAGGACACAGAATAAACATTGGTATTTAGAGAGAGAAGAGAGAGATAGCGAGAGAAGAAAATTACAAATCATGCTTGATTAAACATGAAACGAAAGGACACATCAGCATCAACTATACAACACATCCAAGAAATTAAAGATGCAACTCAACACAAGGCAATGAATAAATATATAATACAACGAATTATGAACTACGCGCGATATGCAAACGAGAAATGTTTTCATCAAGAAACGTATCGTTACGTGCAGTATACCGAAAATTATTTTCATACAAGTTTGATCATCTTTAATTACAGAATTTTTAGAAATTTTCCAGGAAGAGTGTCATTTTCATAGGTTTTATAAATCAAATACTGGGACTTCATCATCATCATAGACAAAACTATAGTCTGGTAATGCAGTGTCAACCATCAACTCAAATGCTTGAAATTCAGTTTGATCAACAAAATCTAACAGTTTTGCATCGAGCTCATACTCCACTGCATTTGCTGCATCATCTTCATCGAACAAACCGCGACCATAAAAGTGCGCATAATAATTGCGAACATCAAGAAGTAAGTTTCTCAACCACATTATGTACGAGCATAAAGAAAGAGTTTTGGGACTTTGAGACATCAGCCAATTTTGGTATTCGAGGTCAATTTCTTCATGCTCCGCCGGAGTCAAAACTTTTGATAGCGGCTTTTCGTGGAAATAAAAGAATTCATGAATGCTTTTCGTTACAATCGGTGTCGATTCTGCTGTAGAAAGTGAAACGCGTTGTTGCAAGGGTATAAACTCTCGAACAGCTGCAGTAAGTACTTTTTCGAAAATGTGAGATTCTTTGACATTGACATCCAGAAGAACTAATGTATCATCGTCTTTATACTCATCCATATCAAATTCCAATAAATCCTCTGGATGTCGCTTATCCTTAATATAATCCAGGACGTCCAAGGCAGCAGCACGAAGGTCAGGATCATGTACCACCATAACAAACGCATGTGCAATCGCTTCCAAAGGGTCGAGAGTTCCATTCACAAGCATTTTCAATGGAGTTCGCAACGAATCTGGTGAAATCAACCCTTTGATGGCACTTCTTTGCAGTTGTCTTCTACTGCGCATTCGGAATGGTTGTAAGCCAACTGCGCTACCAAACAGCGAAATACAAAATGCCTCAAAAGGAGAAACAATTCTTGCGCTATTTATCATGTTATGTGCTTGACACTCGCCGTCTTTAGCAGAATTGACGGAAAAGTGTTGGACATAAGAAGATTCATGATTTGCGACAATATCATGGCGCCGAATGAGATCAATGAGACAAGCTTGTCTTCCTTGTGATGGGGTATCATAATGCGTTAGAGGGGACGGTGTATTTATAACTCTCCATACAATTGTCGACCTCTCGAAAGAGCGCTTTTCATGTCGAAGCAGTTCCGAATAAGCCTTACTCTCACCCAGGTCAGCCCACGCATCTGCATCTCCACGCAATAAAGAATTTACCAAGCCATACCTCGAGGCGAGTTGGAAAAGCATACTCATCGCCATGATACCGAGGATAACGCCAACCAATATACGGGCACCTGAGGGATACCAGCAAGAGATAAAAACAATACTAACAACCACTTCAAATAACAATGCAGAAGGAACGAAAATCGAGCAAATTATACCGGCACCTTCACCGAACATTTCTGCGAGTATCGAGCTGAGTCCTATCATAAAACCAACAACCAAACCAACTTTCTTGCCGTGTTTGTAATCTTCACGACATTCCAAAACATCAATATCACGTACATGGTGCATCATCAATGAAGAGAATAAATTGATGTATGCTTTCTTGCGTGCCACACGACAAACCGGTGACAAATATTGCACAAGACGAAATTCATTCATTACATCACTAGCATTATCTTGTAATAAGACCGTCAATCCGACGCGAATAAGAACGTCTCGAATGGTATTCAAGGCACGCTGCAAAAAGGATGTCATAAAACCGTTAATCAAGACACCACGAATCAATCCGAGCACCACCAATTCTTCTAAAACAACTACCACAGAGCAAATCCACCAAACCTTGAAGGTGGCACCTCTTGATTGTATACACCACTGTAATATCCATGCCAATGAGAAAAAGAAGATTGATATCATGGACATCCAACCTATCAACCAGGTAAAAACAGATATTTCTGCAGGAGTGCGGTTAGATTTCATATAAGCTTGATTCATCAAAACATATCGGTAGAATGGAGGAAGTTGCTCCAACGCAAATTGACGAAGCATTAACACAGTTTGCTTCTTCTCATTATGAATTGTGGTACGACTTCTGCCGAGCGCTGATTCCAATTCAACAATTTTTGAATGGATACGATCGACTTTGTTGACAACCCGATTGTAGCCGTTCCCATACACAATTTTGCGTCTAAAAGTAAGTGGCAAAAAGGTACAGTCTAACGAAATTCCCAGGGCATCATGGATCCTATTTACGGTCGCATTATAACCAGATGATTGAGACTTGACTGTTGCAAAGGCTTGTGAGGTCGTAAGGAACTCTGATACATCGCGCACAACAACTTTTGCTTGATCAACCACTGGTATCGATTCGAGAAGGAGCATCCGTGGAGCAAAATTGTTCCAATTCGTATCGAAATCACTTCTCTTCGATTCTTCTTCAAATGAGGTAAACTTAAACAACGAAGACTTCTTCTCCCCTAAAATAGACTTTGGTTTTTCAGGCAAAGGAGATTTATCCTGAGGTTTGCCACGTGCTCTCTTCACAGAACTTTGCGAACTCAAATCATCACCACCACCTGTTCCACTTGAATACTTAGATCCAACACTTGAAATACTTTTCCCATCGGATTCACACCCACTTTGGTCATCGTTAGAAGAAAACAAATGGCGAATAGGAATATCTTTCCACATAGGAATATGGAAGCATACCTCTGACAGCAGATATCCCAAAAAAATTTCAACTGGCAATAAAATTCCAATTGCAATAATCGAAACGACCAAAACCAATTCACCATCAATAATAGGATCCGCTACTTGACATGAATATTTAATAAACCGTGTAGTGGTTACAGTGTGACTTCTGCTGCTCCATGTGCACAACGACCGATGCGTCAATCGAGCTTTAGGAGATAAACATAAATCTTCGTCATGAAGAGTTTCACAATATCCCTCGTCACCATAAAACAATTGAAACAAAACTGCATTTACACAAAAAACCATCATAATACAAAACGTTATTCGTAACCAAGTCGATGCACGCGAATTGCCGGCCCAAGAGCTACTCCAAGCATAGCATACCTGTTCAAACCATGATTGATCCTGTTCAAAGTTATTTGGCAATGCTAAATGTACTAAATGTTTCACCATCGTGTTGTCTGTGTAAGTGTCCGACTTTTGGACAAGTCTATTGATATTCAAAGAGCTCGATGAAGACAAAGAAGAATGACTGCGATTAAGATGTTTCGTAAATAAATATTGCTTGATATGCGATGTGACAACACTGTTGTTATCTTGAGAACTACTCGAATCGTTTATCTCATCATCCATGATATTATCAATCAAACAGAAATAAACAGTACCAGCAATTACAACAATGGCGAACAGCACAATGAAAATAATGATTTGCTTTGATTCATTCATATTCACCGTAAAAGATCCGAATGAATTAGTATCTGACAATGGCAATTTAATTTGTTCAATAACCATTCCAACTTCATAAACATAAGCAATCTCTGATAAAAGTTTTCTAGTTCCCTCATGTCCATCCATAGTCTGTGAGCACAAAGCTGTCATATCATTACATGAAAAAATTGTATATTCTTCATTATAAACTTCCATTTGACATCCAGAACATATTTTTAAATTTTCTTCGCCAGTTCCGATACGATCGTAACATGTGGGGACTGTTTCATTTCTTCCATCTGGAGATGATCTTGCTTTTTCTTGCATTTCAGCAAACATCAACGTTGGAAATTTTAGTTGATATGCAACTGACGAATTCGAAGTGGAAGAAGACGACGCAGAAGAGACTATTCCGGTAGTCTGAGCGGATCTTTGTAATCGTACGAGAGGACTGTTGAACGTGGTAGAAGAATAAGGATTTATTGAGGTCCAGTAGGTGAATGCATAAGGAATAAAATATTCGTAGTCAGTGCCACATTCTTGCTGCCAACGCAAACTATCTTTGATGATGAGAGAAGGCTTCGCAACGTCATATATTGACTCCAACTCAG
>JACCEA010249819.1_pt1 | contig 10784 bp, 4 predicted proteins | sample 7449851 | NCBI WGS metagenome assembly JACCEA01 (sample SAMN15323453, study PRJNA562643) | freshwater metagenome | isolation source: river surface water | place: USA:Blue River Watershed | collected 2017-08-18 | reverse complement strand
TGACCTTTTTTGCTCACAACGTTGTTTATAATTTACCTCTTTTTTTATATGTTATTCCCATTCTATTAAGGGTATTATAAAAACAACTCTGCGATACATGAGGAGCTAGATTGTTTCTTAATTCTAGAGGTTGTATAGTTTAACATATTATGCTCAAATGATTATAGGTTAACTATATTATTAAGTTGGAAATAGGTGATTTCAAATTATGGTAACTATGTTTCCTCAGGTAACCGCCTCTCGTGTTGCATTTTGTCACCTATATTTCATAGGGTATGCGGGATGATGTAGTTTGTTATACTCGGCTAATACAATTCACCTCTTCGATCGAGATTATGTTTGTGTGCTTTCGGAGGAGATGGTTTGAGTCAATAATTAGTATTGTGGAAGGTTAGTTATGCTAAATAAATCAAACATGAATAAATTGGCAGCGGTGCTAGTTAGCTGCTTCGCAGTAGCTGGCTGTAGTGGAAGTGGCGGCTGCTGCTCAAGTGGTGGCAGTAATAGTAATAATGGCAATGTATCATCGCTACAAATCGTAGCACCCAAAACAATCTTCAGTAAACCTGCCGAAAGTAGCCCAGGTTATATCGTAATTAAGAATCCAACTGATACTGCAGTGAGTAATTTGCATTATGATTTAAGTAATCTGGTTGGTGGAGCCAATGGAACGATTATTGACTCGGATAGTGCAGCTAGCTGTGCAACCATGCCTGCTCATGGTCAATGTAATGTAAAAGTAATGATTCCAGCTGGCGCGGTAGCAGGTAGCCTTGGCTTTAGTGCCAATAATGATAGTAGCCTGTTATCCAAACTTGGTAAAGCATTTAATGACTCAGTAACTAAGACTACCACACTAACCATTGGAATCCAGCAAGCAGCATATAACAACTTAAGCGGAGCCGATGGGATAACTCTCAGTTATTACCATACCGTAATCAATGGAGTACCATATATCCTGGTAACTGGACTGGTAGCCTCGGCTAATGCTGGGAGCTTCAATAATATAGTTCTGGTCGATCATAATGGCAACCCAATACCGAATCAGGAGTTAATCAGTGAAGTTATCAGCAGTGCTCAGGGAACAACCTTCCAGATACTATTACCAGTACCCGCAGGTGGTGGTATCACCCAGACCATAAAAGTACAAACCCAGCATATGTTTCTCGGAGAAACGATAGTAGTCTCGACTTCAACAAGCAGCAGCACCCTGAGTACTACCGAAGCCGGAGTAACGGTTGGAATAGTTGATATGCTTCCTGATGCAGTTTATCTGACTCAAGAACATCCGGAACAAACGATTACCTTCAGTAATAGCGGCGATGCCGCCGCCCAATTACAAAGTCTATTGGCAAGTAATCCGAATATTGAAGTAACCTTTAGCCAAGGTTCACTGGGCAGTGGTGAAACAACAATAGCAACCTTAAAGCTGAAAGACCCAACAGTACCAGCAACTAGCGGCGATATAACCGTAACCTATAACAACGGGCAACAGGAAGTAAGCGATAGCGCAGTAGTAGAAGAAAATGTAATTCCAGCACCTACGCCTGGTCCAAGCCCTATGCCGACCCCTTCTGCACCAGCAGCAGGATTAACAGCTATATTAAGCCCGGATAATAATTTTTTTATGACTACGGCAAATGGTACGGTAACTAGACAAATGACGATTACCAATACTGGAAACACTGATGAAAATGGAATAGTATTGACATTACCAACTGGCTTTAGCATTAGTGATGGTAACAGCAATAGCTGTACAGTGTCAGGTAACAACAATATTACTAACACCCTCATAGCAAAATTATCTTGCGATGTAACGGTAACCTACGCTAACACTAGCGCAGTAAATCCAGCACAAAGTACCAGCATTAGTATTGCTTACAAATATAATAATGGTACATCAGCCCCAAGCCCAGCGACAGCAGCGGTGAAATACAAGGTAACCCAGTCAACTGCTAATCTTACATTACAAAGCCCGGCAGATCCGTTTAGCTTTCCAACGACACTATTGGAGGGACTAGGAGAAACAGAGCGACAGACATATGTCATTCGTAATAGTGGTGATGGAGAAGCCACGAGCCTGAGTGGCGTAGTAAATAGTACTACTAGTGCCGGATTATTTAGTTCTTATACTGCTGGTCTAACCAACGCTTGTGGAGCAACACTGGCAGCAGGAGCTTCATGCGAATATGGGGTACAATTTGGAGCAATCCTTGATGGTACCAGTGCCGGACAAAAAAATGGTAATCTGACGGCAAGTTACAAAATCTATCCGGCGGCGGCATCTTCAATCAATCTGGTTGCTAACTTTTACGGTCAGGTAGCAACAGCCAATAGCGCAAAATTTGAGACTCCAGCATCTGGCACCGCGGGTAGCAGCTTTGAGGGAAGCTGGCCAAGTCTGGGTATTGCTCAAGGTACTGCCTCCGGCAATACAATTACTTATACGATCACCAATAGCGGAACGGATTCTGCCAATAATTTCCAAGTAACGTTACCCGGTGCACAAGGTGGCTGGTATGCGCCAACGACAGACTGCCCAACGACGACAGGGGCTATTCTGGCAAGCGGCGGTTCGTGTACTGTCAGCATAGGGAGAAAAACAACTAGTTCATTTGCTGCACATGTACCATATTTAAATGTCGGTCTGGCGTGGACCGATCAGGATAGCCCGAGCGGTGAAACCCAGAATATGCAATTGCCTTTACCGAGTGTAGAGGTTTATGGACCACCGTCTATAGCCATTACGCCAACAACTACGTCGCAAGCACCAAAGTCAGTCGATCAGGGCAGCTCATTCAATATCACAGCGATTTTGAGTGGAGGTTTCAACGTACCGGTCCAGACGATCCAGGCCACGCAAAGTAGTGCTGGCACCACAGGTACTACCCTCTCAAATGGCGGGCAGTGTAATTTATCTTCAGCACAAAGAAGCTGCGCCATAACAGTGACCATTGGACCAGATGACAATGCAACCCAGCAGTTAATTACTCTTGCTAACACCACGTCCTCGGCAGTAGCTCAGCCTGTGCCCGCTGCGGTCGATTACACCGTACAGCCCGTTAGATATATCTTCGTCACGAGTGCAAAATATACAGGGAATTTATTGGGCGAAGCGACCGCTCTGTCTCTTTCTGTGACCACCGGACTCGAAGGCGCGGATGAGATATGCCGCTACGTAGCAAGTAGCCAAGCCTCGTTATACAAGGACTTTCCGAATGGGGTGAACAGTTGGAAGGCTGTGCTGGCAGGGAACAAAGCAACATCTTCCGGAATCATAACATACAAATATAAGACTGGGTCGAGCACGTCTGTTCTGGTTGCAACGGGGACCGCAACGTTAGATCCGATATGGAATAATTTGACTTATAACACACTGACAAATAGACTTGGTGCCGATGAGTCTGGGCTCAGTGCTAGTTATACCTATTGGACAGGGGCAAATCCGGGGCAACTGGCGTCGCCTGAGGCAACGACGCCTTCGGGCTGGACAACTTACTCCAATACCAACGAAGCTAACAACTGCAACGGTTGGACGCAATCAAGCAAGCAGGAAGGACAGAGTTATAATGCCGGCGTTTTTGGATACGGCATGTGGCAGCAGCCGTGGGGTGGGAGAACAGTGTACGCGCGTGACAATGACGGGTTCCTCATAAAAGACACCTCCGATTGCGGATTAAGGCAAAAATTGTTATGTGTACAGCAGCCGGCGCAGGTGAGTGGGGAGGGGGGTGAGTAACTGAACGATGTGCCGCCAGTTGAGACGGATGAGCAACCCTGACTTGTCACTATTATATCTCAAAATCAGCCATACCAGCTAACATAGATGATTGCTGCTGGAACTGGTGGTCGATTCAGAGTTACTCGAGCTAGCCTTCGCCTGCTGCTGTGAATCCACTATAAACAAAAAAATCCGCATCAATTTAGATGCGGGTTTTTATTACAAATTTTAGCAGATTCGCTTGGGTTACAAAGCACCAAAAATGAGTATAGTCAAGCATGGTCGTGAGGATATAATAATTATGTGTTGCGAGTTTAATAATTTACAAGCAGCTCAACAGGCTGCGTGAACGTGAGAATTATTTCTATAATACGGTTGGAATTGGTCTAGACAATGGTCCAACTATATCCTGATCGCCACTAGTACTGGTAGCGCGATTACACGCCGCCAGCAATGCACTAGATAAAACATAACCTAGCACCTTTAATTTTCTATGTTTTTGTTTCATTAATACTCTCTTCTTCAATGTAAATAAATTTGCACTCATGCTCGCACAAATTTGCACCATAAATTAAACTACAACTTATTGCAATGACAGATTAGCTCATGTTGGCGCGCTTACAAGCTAATTAACCCAGACTGGTTGATACGCAATATTATTTACCCATAATGGGTTAGCTGAGTCATTAAAGGCCAAATAGTTACGTATTTTTTTTACATTCCAAAGGCTAAGATTTTGATTAAAAGAATACGTATGACTAAACATACCATTCATATACCTCACATTACTTGTATCCCAGTTACCTATTGGTTGATTAAAAGAGTGGGCACCATTAAACATATGCTCCATATCCACCACATTACCTGTATCCCAGTTAGCTATTGGTTGATTAAAAGAATACGCATGACTAAACATACTATTCATATACCTCACATTACTTGTATTCCAGTTACCTATTGGTTGATTAAACGCTTCGACACCAGCAAACATAGCCTCCATATCCACCACATTACTCGTATCCCAGTCATCAATTGGTGGATTTAAATAACGCTCATTAATAAAAAGACCAGACATAGTTTTCACATGCGACGTACAGACACGAAGATTTCCATTTACTATGCCCTTATGTATATCTTGATTTCTTATACCAAATACACCTTCTCCATCCTCCACAACAAGATACGGAGTATTATTCGCCACAAACATGACTCCAACTGGAAGAATATCACACCTAACTGTAGAGTTCCAGACTGGTTGATACACAATATTTTTTACCCATAGTGGGTTAGCTGAGTCATTAAAATGCGTATAGTTACTTACTTTCTTAACATTCCAAAGGCTAAGATTTTGATTAAAAGCTTTGGCATCATCAAACATATTATTCATATTCGTCACATTACTCGTATCCCAGTCACCTATTGGTTGATTGAACTTATTCTCTTTTATAAAAAGACCAAACATAGTTTTCACATGCGACGTACAAACACGAAGACTTCCATTCACGATACCATTATGTATACCTTTATTTCTTATACCAAATGCACCTTCTCCATCGTCCACAACAAGATACCCAGTATTATTAACCACAGCAACACCTCCAACGGGAATATCATCACATCTAACGGTAGATTCTGAAGCCGTAGAAGTAGCTGCATTATCTTTTCCAGCGAGTGGAGTTTGCGTTGACGCACCAGTGCTACCTGTTCTACCATTATTACATCCAACCACCGTGGTACATACCAATAACGCCAATAACTTATTCAAATTATTGTTTTTCATTTTTCAAAATCCTTATGAATATATTTATTTCAGGTGTTTGAGTTATTGTTTCATCAACCACAGAGCAGCAAATATTTAAAGCACATAATGATATCAAGCATCTAAATCAATCGATGCTGCAAATTTGCACCATAGATTAAGCTCCAACTGACCGACAAACTCCAGCTAACGATTCTCGATTGGGAGTAGAACCGCTAGCTTTAGTTTTGCCGGTCGCGGAAACAGTAGTTAATAAATCATCTTCTAACCACCATGATAGATACAGACCAGATAACGGCCAACATTACATGGAGCCACTGTGGATGGACTACCGCCAATAGTAAAATCATATCCAATTGAATATGGATTTACAGTATTCAACTTTCCAACGGCACCCGCAATACTAGAACTAGAACTCACCCAAGCTGCACTCGTCATGCAACTAGATGAACCTGACATCGTGTTAGTACCATAAATCTTACCAGCTCCATACCAAAAATAATTATCAGTCGTCGCAATCGGATTATCTAGTGCAACAGCATTAGTCATATTAGCAGGATTTAGCTGCTGCCTAGTTCCAATCAAGATGCCTTTATAAGTTGGAGATTTGCTGGAGTCATAACGATAATAGTTATTACCAATTGTCGAAGTACTACCGTCAAGCATTGCTTTCCAGCCCGTAGATCCCGGAATGGCGGTGTTACCTGCGGTTTGACATTTAGTATCCGCCCCATTATATCCGCTTAAATTTCCAGCGTAGGTAATTGGGCTAACCAAAACGATGCCATCTGGTATTGTAATCATAAAGGTCTGGGGCGCTGCGCCAATGGTTCCTGAACTACCCATAGTTGCGCTGGCATCCAGATAGTAGTTGCTTCCGCCAGTGGCACTACTTCCAGTTAGGGTCAAAGTACAATCCCCACCAGTCGCCGTGGTATTATCCCACGCAGCACAGCCGCTGGAAGTAACCGCATACTCCCCATAATCATCTTCAAGCGCTATGGTTGGCGCCGACGGATTAGAACTACCGTACCAATTGGCATACGTTATCTTAGTGGTGGTTGAACCGCTTGGCGCAATATTGGCAACAGCTCCAATCGTTAAGGTTGGTACTGCAACGGTGGTATTAACCGCCGGCAATGCCGTCGCACCCGAGCCGCTGAATTGGTTACTACTTCCATAATTATAACTATACGATACATTTGAACTGCCCGTCGGCGTCATATCATAGGAAGTTTCCGAAGTCTTGGCCCCGGTGGTGGTTACATCTAAATGGGCCACCGCCGCACCAGTGGTGGGGGTTACCACTATCGAACAGCTCGCATTAGTGGTTAACGTTACATTGTTGCAATTATTAACTGATGTTTGATTATAACCATCACCCAGACCCAGATTAGTCTCACTAGCATTAAAGTTGCTAGCGGTAGCACTGCCGGTATTGGTAAAGGTAATCGTGATAACTGGTGCTGGATTGCCGGTATTAATCAAACAGGTATCAGCCCCAAGCCCAGTGCCTTTCTGACAATTAGCGACGCTGGTAGTTACCGTAATTGCTGGTGATGCCGCCGCTACTACCGCATATGCCATCGCCGGCAAGTTGGTGGTCTTGGTGGTATCATAGGTTAACTGAGAACTACTTAAATTACCAGACACGACAGTGACTGAATTTAGTACTCCACTGAAGGTACAACTGGAGTTCGCTGCCAGATTATTGCAGTTTGTCATATCAAAACTAAAACCACTGATCATCGGCGCGGTTATATTTCCATTTACTGCTGCTTCGCCAACATTTTCAACCCGGAAGCTCACACTAGGAGAACTCACCCCTTGATCAACACCATTAAAAGCATTACTTTGAGCCGAATCAACAAGTACTGGGGTAGTTAATAATGCCGTTGCCGATTGAACAATGGCATTGTAAGCGATATCAGGTCCGGCATTGATTCCAGAATAAGCATATGCTACCGGTGAACTGTACGCCTGTTTTTGATATTGACTGCTTGCCACGACATTAACCTGAGTATCATGTACCGCCGTAGTTGTTACATTTAAAATATAGGTACAACTATTGACTCCCGCCTGATTAGACAAGGTGAAATAGCCATCGCCATCAGCAGTTGGACAAGTTCCACCACTTCGGCTAATGGTGGTATTAGGCACGCTAGTAGGAATGAGGCTGGCCGCTTTAATTTTAAGCACTCCATCACTAGCGGGATTAAGGGCATTTTGCACTACCGAGGTGTTTGTTAATGTCAAAGTTATGCTATTGGCCTGTCCGGCATTTAATAATGTAATTGTACCGGATGGATTGCTAGCAATTGCCAAATTCGCATTAATCACTGGTTGCGCTTTATAGCTGATTATAATCGGCAAAGTTTGACTCCGCGCCCCTTCGCTATCATTGTAATTAACGGTTAACGTCCCGCTGCCACTGGTACTGTAGGTTCCACTGATAGTTAAAGTACAACTGGCTCCCGATGCTAACGCTCCATTACAGCCACTGCTGCTGGCAGCAATTCCATTAATTGAACTACTGGTAATGGTTATCGGCGAACCATTGGTATTAGTAATCGTTAAAACAGTCTGCGGCGATTGATTACTCCAATCAGCATCTTGGTTAACTGAAGTTATCGTCGTTCCACCACTGGCAAAAGCCAATGAATCGGTACGGATTGCAGTTACTGTAATCGTATAATCACTGCTGCTATAATTGTTACCTACTCCCGTAGTTGCCGTAAATTTACCCAGTGTGACCAAAGTACCGGCAGTATTGGATACCGTTGGCGCATAATTAAGCTTCAAATTACAACTTGAACCGATTGCTAAGTTTTGCGTTCCATTCTGGGCACAACTGTTAGCGCTGCTATCAGACCAGCTAAATGAAGCAGCAACCGCGGGTAAAGAAATATTATTCAACGGCGTATTGCCATCATTTGTCAGCGTTACATCTGTCGATATTAGGCTACCAACGTTAGTTACCAAATTGGATTGTGCAAAATTAACATTTAGTGCCGCTGCTGCACCAACTATCCAGTTGATGTTACTGGAGGAATTAACCGAACTGTTACCATTGTGATTATCATAAGTAACAACCAAACTACCATTACCAGAAGCAGCAGTGTTTGAATCAATTAAACTAACGGTCAATGTACAGCTTTGGCTTTTTGCCAGCATATGACCACTGCAATTATCATTGCTAAGTACTAAATTTGCACCATTGATCGCAACTGTTGCAATAGTTGCATTATAGGTACCGCGGTTAGTTAAAGTTACCGTATGACTCGGGGTGGCCTTATTTAGTGTGAAATCACCACCAGTGGCAACAAACCCCTGAAAGGTTGAACTAACATTGACTGCAGTTGTTGTCGGAAAGGTAACGTCATAACTTTTTCCGGTACGATCCGAATATTTAGCACTAATTCCAGAAACGGTTGCAGTGGTTGCTTCACTTGGAGCCGCAGGATTATATGTTAACTTATAATAACAAGATTGAGACACTGCCAGCACATTGGTACAATCACCATTGGTCAGAGTTACATGACGACTGCTGGTGTTTAAACTCGGGGTTCCCACGTCTCTTAATGGCACATTGCCACTATTATAAAGTACAATGGTCGAACTAAGATTTTCCTGAGTTAAATTACCATTATTAGTAAGCGTAATTCCGGGATTAATAGCATCCAGTGGAATATAGATCCAGTTCAGAGAGCTGGAAGTTGAACCATTAGTTTTGCTATTGTTATATGGAATCGTTATCACCGCTGTACCACTACTAGCTACTGCTGTCGAATCGACACTGACTGAATAATAGCAAGTTTCACCAGGATTAAGACTTTTTCCGCTACAGCCATCACTGCCAATTGTAACCGCCGGATTGGCAGTGCTTAGCGTGCCTACGGTCAATGGAGCACTACCAGTATTGCTGATGTAGCCCGTTTTAGTAGTAACTCCCGGGCTATTAGCATCAATCACCATAGCCGGAGCTACCGCATTAACATTACCAATTCTTTCATTGGAAACGTTAAGAATTATCTTTTTCTGTGGTGGTAAAACGTCACCACCTACCTCAGAACCACGTGGAGTTAACTGTACTGGAGTTGAACTGCCACTACCTTCTGTCGGAGCACTCATTACCAATCTTACCTGACAAGCACTATGTGCTGGCATTGGATTAACACAACTGACACCAGCTAGCATCATATAGTCAATCCCAGCGGGTAAACTCCCAAAAACCTTTTCATCCAATTCAATGATATTGTTACTATTATTTATAATAAAGAAAGTATAGCCAGCAAAACCATTGCCATAATTTACCGGAGTCAGCGGAGATAGACTCAGAGTATCCTCGGCACTGGTATAACTTGGTGTATAGAGATATGAAGACAATAAATTGGCAGTTACGGCAGTGGTGCCGTCTGATTTGGATTGGAGTATCACATTATCAACACTGGCGGCATTCAATAAGATCCGGCATGAAGCACCTGGAGCAATATTGATACAATTGCTGGCATCAACGATCTCAATTCCACTAACATTACTCTGAAGCGGCTTAGTCGAAGCATCATGGCTCAAACGCAGACTATTTTTCAGCCATTTCAGTAAACTATCCGTACTTTTAGTTGTCGCAGGCGCAACATCATCAAGATTCCAGCTTAAATTGCTGGCTGCACCGGTCCCAATATTTTTAACATAGACATAAAATTGTTGACGACTACCGTTTACCAGTGGCACCGGAGCAGTCGTATCAACTACTAAATTGTAGCTGCCAACAATCCCTCCTCCTGTTCCGGCATTATTACAAAATATGCATTCGCCACCGCTACAGCCACCAAGAACTACTGTCACCAGTAATAACTGGATAATATTTTGCAACCAGTGCCATGATTTTATTGATCTCATGTCTTACTCCTTTAAAATTATATTGAGCCACACCCCTAATAGCCATTATTAACATTATTTTTTAGAGTGGTGATTTTATCGGATTGCAACAATTCACGACACCTACAAAATGTAGGGTTCTACCCTATATTTTGTAGGGTAGTTGTGCTTATGCAAAATATTAAAATATCGTGTTCAATTAAATTCAATAGCTTACTAGGGCTGCCAAAACAAAATTTTGTTAGCTATGAGTTATGAGTTATGAGTTATGAGTTAAATTTTATCAGGAGGGTCAATTGTGATGAAAAAATCAAAATTTAACCCAGTTAAAGGTTTGGTGGCGATTGTAGCTGTCGGATCTTTGTTGGGTGGCTGCGGAGGCAGTAGTGGTGGTTCAAGTAGCGGTGGTGGTGGAAATCCTCCTTC
>JACCEA011432413.1_pt1 | contig 10786 bp, 7 predicted proteins | sample 7449851 | NCBI WGS metagenome assembly JACCEA01 (sample SAMN15323453, study PRJNA562643) | freshwater metagenome | isolation source: river surface water | place: USA:Blue River Watershed | collected 2017-08-18 | reverse complement strand
GATTATATCATATAGCACAACACTTTTTATGATTTGACAAATAGGTATATTTTGTGATATAATATACAAAAATTACATAAGAATATGAACACAGAAAAATCCATCAGGTTAGTACCCGAAAGTAAATTTTTTGAATTAGGAAAAATTCTTCTTGAACGAAAAATTATCTACGACATTAGGCATCATGAAGACACGCAAAACTTGCGTGATCGCCTAGAAAAGCTCCAGCCGAACACAGATCAGTATGATTTAATTATTACTCTGGCAAACATGTTGTTCGCCCCTTTTCTCATCGATCGTATTGAAGAGACTCCTCTTAACGAAGAAAGAAATAGGATCAAGAGTGTGTTAGAAAAAGAAGATCGAGAATTATTAAACTTCTATACCTCTAATAAATTGAAATCAGTCAATCTGGTAAACTCTCTTGCCTTTATTGATTTCTTGAAAGAATATTTACTATTCGATGATGAGTTACAACAAGAGCTGATTTCGCTAAAATTCGAACTATCTGGTAAAGAAGCAGCTTTTAATGCAGAACGCTACAAAAAGTACTTATCCAATGAAGAAAAATTACACCTTGCTTACAAAGTGTTCGATTTTGTAGAAAGAGCCCTCGTGCATTTTCTTGAAAAATTAGAAGTAAAGTAAAAATTTGCCACCACAAAAGTCATCTTTTGGGGTGGCTTTTGTTTTGGGGTATAATGGGGCTATGAATCAAGACTTATTCAATTCTGCATATAAGAAGCTAAACAAGGCTCAAAAGGAGGCTGTCGATACTATTGATGGTCCAGTTATGGTTGTGGCAGGTCCCGGTACAGGCAAGACTCAGGTATTGTCACTACGCATTGCCAATATTTTAGTAAAAACTGATACAAATCCAGACGGCATATTGTGTCTGACTTTTACCAATTCCGGTGTACGTGCCATGCGCGAACGCCTACTCTCATATATCGGTCCGACAGCTACTCAGATCAAGATTTCCACCTTTCATAGTTTCGCCATGAATATCCTCGAGGAATTCCACCAAGTTCTCGATATGCAAAAGCCACCGACAATACTCGATGAGACTAGCAATATCGCCCTAGTGGATGAGATATTGGAAAATGGTAGTTGGTCATATATTCGCCCACGTGGCAATTCCGGTATGTTCTTCCGTGATATCAAGAGCTTGATCTCACTACTAAAAAGAGAAAATATTAAACCTGAAGATTTCCTCGCATCTATAAATTTTGAAATTGAAAGGATTAAGAATGATCCGGATAGTATCTCATCTCGTGGAGAGAGTAAGGGCCAGCTCAAAAAAGAAGTGGAGAAGAAAATCGATGGATTAGAGAGAACAAAAGAAGTCGTCATTTTTTATAAAGAATACGAGAAATTAAAAGAGGAACGAGGGCTCTGTGATTATGATGACGTACTAAAATACGCATTACAAATATTATTGAATTCCGAAGATGCGCAGGCGACTATTCGAGAGCGATATCTATATGCGCTCGTGGACGAGCACCAGGACAGTAGCGCTACACAGAATGCGATACTCCGAGCAATTTGGCACGACACAGAACTACCAAATATTTTCGTAGTGGGGGACGATCGTCAGCTCATTTATGGTTTTGGTGGTGCATCTATAGAATATTTTGAGAGTTTTAAGACTCTTTTTGGCAAAGCAAAGTTGATCACATTGGTGGAGAACTATCGTTCTACGCAGGCGATCCTCGATAGTGCCGACACACTCCTACAGAGTACGATGACCCTCGAAAAACTCAAGAGTAATCATCCTGAAATGCACAAGCTACAGCTGTATGAATGCGAATATCCACGTGATGAGATCATCGCCGCTGCTATGGAGATAGAGCAAAAAATTGCAGATGGTGTGAGTGCTGATGAATGCGCAATTCTAGTGCCCAAAAATTACCAAGTCAAAAATGCAGTGCAGATACTCCGAGATCGCGGTATACCCGTGGCTTCATCAGGCATACTGACACTCTTTGGCGTGCCCGAGGCAGATACTTTGATCCGCACATTGCGCATAGTGCTCAATCCTTATGACAATATCTCAATATCAGAATCATTATTTGACCCGATAAATAAGATACCACCACTCTCGGCTCATAAATTCCTGCAGAGTGTGAATGCTTACAAGCTGTCCGTGGAAGATCTGGGTGGTGGCAAAAAAGATTTATTTACAGGTATTGATCCAGTGAATTCTTGGGGTGATAAATTGAAATCCTATATAGAGGAATCAAATACTCGTGATGTGTACGAGCTAGTTCAGCATGTAGGCGAGAGTCTACTGCTCGACACAGCCGAGAATCACGACGATCTTATCCGACGTGTGGAGGTAGTGCGCACAGTACTGCACCTAGCGCTAGCAGAGAGGGAAAAGAGTGAGCGTGAACATCAGAAATTTACATTGAAAAGATTTATAGACTTCATTGATCGCCTCAAATCTTATGGAGAGGATCTGCCGCTGGATGTCTTCTACGGAGATAAAGGTGTAAAAGTACTGACATTACATTCATCAAAAGGATTGGAATTTGATTTTGTCTGGGTGGCTCATATGGATGAGAAGACACTCATGCATGGAAAGAAGCAGGCCTTCTCACTACCAGAAGACGTGCAAAATAAAATAGAGGAAAAAGATGCTGAAGTGGTAAAGAAACAGCTCTATGTAGCACTGACTCGCGCAAAACGATTTTGCACTTTCTCCTATTCTAGATATTCATATACAGGGGGTGATCAGGAATTGTCACATATCATTGCCGAACTACCAGAAGATCTATTTATCAAGAAAAATTTCAACCAAGTAGAAGAAGAAATTCTTGCAAAGGATCCAAAATCATATGTCACTGCTGTGCCACATGCAGAATCGGATTTTTCAACGAAAGATCTGACCGATATGGTCGCCGAAGAATACCAAAAGACAAAGGTGTCAGTGACTATGCTGAATAACTTTTTTGAATGTCCATGGAAGTGGTATTTTAGGAATTTATTGCGCTTACCGGATGTAGTATCTGAAAGTCTCGTCTTTGGAAATGTGGTTCATGGTACGATCGAGCAAGTATTGAAATCCTCCTCCGCAAAAAGCTCCGGTGGGACGGGGAAAAATGAAGAAAAGTTGGAAGATATAATCCTCGATCAGATTCACAAGCAGAATATCTACGAGGAATCTATGGTAAGGAGACTGCAAAAGGAAGCTGTCGGCATAGTATCTTTCTGGGTGAAGGAAAGATTGCCAAATATAAAGAATTATATGACAGAGCGACCGCTATCGTATCGTGATTCTCGTTTTCCAAACTTACTTTTCTATGGAAAAGTCGACCTGACAGAGGAGATAGAGAAACGTGGTGAAGGCGAGAGTATGAGTAGTTATATGCGCCAGCTAGCGATGTATTCGTATCTGATCCACGGTGCGAATAGTAATGACCGAGTTTCTGAATCCCAATTGGAATTTTTAGAGGCAAAGAAGGGGGACAAAAATGGTATTTACAGGACAAGTATTACCAATGAAGAGATAGATCTACTCGTCCGCGATATAACAGAATATGATAGGGAATTAAAGACAGGAGAGTGGGTAAACCGCCAATGTAATTTCAAATCCTACGGCCGGGATTCATCTTGTCCAAACTGCGCAAGAGCAAAGATATATAAAAAGTAATATTTTGTAAAATAGCCCCAAAATGCTATATTTAAACGTATGAATGAATATGAAAAGGGGTCACTTCACCCACTAACTATCCTACAGAATCAGGCCTATGATCTATTTACCGGCCTTGGATTCGAGGTATCTCTGGCTCCAGAGCTCGAGACTACTTGGTACAATTTCGACGCACTAAATGTGCCAAAGGATCACCCTGCTCGTGATATGCAGGATACTTTTTATATCAAGAATTCTCCTGATGCAGTTCTCCGCACTCACGCTACAAATACGACAGCTCGCAACCTGGAAAAGATGGCCAAGGAAAATATGTCCGAGGGTGCGTATATCTCTGTCGGTAAAGTATTCCGTAATGAATCCACCGATGCTACTCATGAAATGCAATTCCATCAGATAGATGGATGTATGGTGGGTGTTGATATAAATCTCGCTCATATGAAGGGGGTGCTCGTAGAATTTTACAAAAAAGTTCTAGGCCCTGATGTGGAGATAGAATTCCGTCCGAGTTTCTTTCCTTTTACAGAGCCATCTGTAGAAGTTCATGCAAAGTTCAATGGTAAATGGCTAGAGATGATGGGTGGGGGGATGATCCATCCGACTGTCTTGAAGAATGCAGGTCTTGATCCGGAAAAGGTCCAAGGTTTTGCTTTTGGTGGGGGACTCGATCGTATCGCCATGATCAAATGGAATATTCCAGATGTCCGATTGCTTTATCAGGGTGATTTGAGAATTAATCAATTTTAATATGAGTAATGTTGAAATTAAAACAACAGAAGAAGCTATTAAAATCTTCGAAGATGAATCCATAAATCATGGACTTTTTACTGAAAACGGAGATTCAAAAAAAGCTAACGAGTCATATTTTTTAATCAACAAGTCTGCATCTTTTCTGCACAATCAAAAATCATTAGATCTTTTACTTTCACTTCTAGAAAATGATAATTTAAGTGTACGTTTGTGGTCAGCATATTACTTACTTGATACAAATAATAAAGATAAAGCACTCGATGTAATAAGTAAAATTTCAAAAGGGTCAGGAATAGTTTCTTTTAATGCTGAAATGACTCTAAAAGAATATAATAAAGGTAATTTAAAAATAATATATGAAAATTAGTTACAACTGGCTCAAATGGTATATACCAGAAATTCCCGAGGCGAATAAAATCGCAGATATTTTGACATACCACCTGACCGAGGTAGAGGGTGTCGAAAAATTGCCTGACGGTGATACTATTTTTGATATCAATATCTTGCCGAATCGTGCACATGATCTACTCTCTCATAGTGGAGTTGCACGTGAACTTGCAGGACAGCTCGGACTGAATTTCAATGATCCAGATAAGGTTTACAAGATACCAGAATCTAAAAATACAAATCTAAAAATCACACTCGATACCGAAAAGTGTAATCGCTACATGGGGCGTATTGTACGTGGGGTAAAGATCGGCTCATCTCCAGAATGGGTAGTGAATCATTTAGAATCAATCGGCCAACGATCGATAAACAATATCGTCGATGCTACAAATCTCGTGATGTACAACTGTGGTAATCCGACTCATGCTTTTGATTTGAGTAAAATAAATAGTGAAAATATCGTAGTTCGCAATGCAAATGAAGGTGAAGAATTAAAGCTAGTAGGTAGAGAAGGAATCGTAGCTAAATTGAAATCCAATGATCTAGTTATCACTGATGGTGTTAAAAATTTAGCGCTAGCTGGAGTAAAAGGAGGATTTGATTCTGGTGTCTCTGATTCCACTACAGAAATTATGCTTGAGGTTGCGAATTTTGATGCGGCTACGATTCGTAAGACTGCACGCAGATTAGGGATACTGACAGATTCAGCAAAGAGATTTGAGAATGATTTATCTTCATCTCTCTGTTCTTTTGCTATGAAAGAATTGTCTGCTCTGATATCTGAGATGTGCCCGGAAGCAGTATTTGAAGATATAGTAGATGTATATCCAAATCCTGAGGTAGAGAAAATTATAAAATTCTATACTAGTGATGTATCAAAAATGCTCGGATCTAATGTGTCGGAAAAAGATATTGAGTTATTCATGCATAACTATAGTTTTGGATATGCCAATGATTTTGAGAAAGGGGAATGGGCTGTCACAATCCCACTATTACGCAGAGATCTAGATACAAAGCAGGATATGGTAGAGGAGATCGGCCGATGGATTGGCTACGATAAAGTAGTACCTACAATACCAAAGTTGTCTTTTGTTCCAAACAAGAATGAAGTATATGAGAATATTCAAAAAGCGAGAGCTATTTTGCTTGCTGATGGATACAGAGAGGTTGCTACATATGGATTCAGAGATAAAGGGGACGTAGAGGTGCTCGCTTCTGCTTCTGACAAGAATTTCCTACGAAAAAATCTGACAGATGGAGTAAAAGAGAGTTTTAATTTGAATAAATTAAATGCACCATTCTTAGGTCTAAATGAAGTAAAAATATTTGAAATTGGCACAGTCTTCTCGAAAGATAAAGAAGAAATTCATGTATGTTTTGCCAATAAAAAAGAAGTAAAGGAGATGGCATTACAAGAGTTCGTATCTGACCGAGAAGAAAGTCCGACTCAGGTCCTCGGATCTCCTCGTGAGTACACTCGGCCAGACCATTCGTCAGATCTTTCTTCTCAATCAGCTACTCCATTTAAAACCTGGTCCACATTTCCATTTATGACTCGTGATATTTCAGTATGGGTACCAGAGAGCGTAGATGCTGATGAATTAAAAAATATTTATAAAGAATTCGGTACAGAATTGCTCGTCCGCAATCCACAGCTCGTAGATAAATTCACAAAAGAGGGTAGAACCTCATATGCATATCGCCTAGTATTTCAATCATACGAAAAAACACTTACAGATGACGAGATAAATGTGATAATGGGAAATATTACAGATAAAATAACAAATTTAGGATATACTGTCCGATAGTCATCATTTACCCTTGTATAATAAGGCTTTTATAACAAAAAAACACTAGTATCTTTAGTGTTTTTTTGTTATAATATACTCATTAAATATCTTTAATTTAAGAGATATTTTCTTTATTTTTAATTTTTATAAACATGGCAAAAGACGAAACAAAAAAGGGTAAGTATGGTGCGGATGAGATCTCAGTTCTAGAAGGGCTAGAGCCAGTGCGCCGTCGCCCTGGTATGTATATCGGTTCTACTGGTATTGATGGACTTCATCATTTGGTGTGGGAAATTTTCGACAACTCTCGCGACGAAGCCATGGGCGGATATGCAGACCGTATCGAAGTAGTCCTTTTGCCTGGCAATCAAGTTCGCGTAGCCGACAATGGCCGTGGTATCCCAGTGGACATACACTCAAAGACAAAAGTTTCAGCTCTCGAGACTGTGATGACTACACTCCATGCTGGAGGTAAATTCGGAGGCGAAGGTAGTGGGTATAAAGTATCCGGAGGTCTACACGGAGTAGGTGCGTCTGTGGTGAATGCATTGTCTATCTACACACGTGCATGTGTACACCGAGACGGTGGCCAGTATGTGCAGGAATACTCTCAGGGTAAAAAGAAAGCCAATGTTAAAAAAGTAGGCAATTCAAAAGAGCATGGCACTATCATCACATTCGAGCCAGATGTAGAAATTTTCAAAGAAGTAAAATTTGATTGGAATACAATTGTTAATCATCTTCGTCAGCAGGCATACCTTGTAAAAGGACTACGTATACATATCATCGACGCTCGAGATATGGGCGAGGCAATCCTGACAAAAAAGAATGTAGATTTTAATGATGTTATCTGGTTCTCAGAGCTTGGACTCGAGGTGCCTTCTACTTCATTTTACTTTGAGGGAGGTCTAGTATCTCTCGTAAAGTTCTACAACAAATCTCAAAAGACTATCAATCCGACAGTTTTCTATGTAGAAAAAGAAGTAGACGATGTAGGAGTCGAGGTGGCATTGCAATACATCGACGACTTTTCTTCACGTATCGTTCCATTTGCAAACAATATCTATAACCCAGAGGGAGGTACACATATCACAGGATTCAAGACGGCTCTCACAAGAATACTAAATACTTATGGTAAGAAGAATAATCTGATTAAAGAAGCAGACGGGGGATTCACTGGGGACGACGTGCTCGAAGGTCTGATGGCTGTGGTGTCTGTAAAGCTTCGTGAGATTCAATTCGAAGGTCAAACAAAAGCAAAGCTCGGATCTACAGAGGCACAGGGTGCTACGGCTACTGCATTTGGAGATGCATTTACAATGTTCCTCGAAGAGAATCCTGATGAAGCAAAAGCTATCATAAACAAGGGCTTGCTAGCACTACGTGCCCGCAAAGCTGCCAAGGCTGCAAAGGACTCTGTGCTCCGCAAGGGTGCACTAGAAGGGATGACTCTCCCTGGAAAGCTCGCTGACTGTCAGTCAAAATCAGCATTAGAATCAGAACTGTTCATAGTGGAGGGAGACTCTGCTGGTGGTACAGCAAAAATGGGACGCGACAGAAAGACTCAAGCCATCCTTCCACTCCGTGGAAAGATCCTCAATGTTGAGCGTGCAAGATTGGATCGCATGTTAGGATCTGAGCAGATTAAAAATCTGGTTATCGCTATGGGTACATCTATCGGAGATACTTTTGATCTAGAAAAGATGCGCTACCACAAGATCATCATCGCAACCGATGCCGACGTGGACGGTGCACACATTCGTACACTGATATTGACTCTGATGTATCGATACTTTAAATTAGTCCTCGATGCTGGATATGTATATATTGCCCAGCCACCACTATTTAAGATCAAGAAAGGTAAAGAGATATTCTATGCATACAGCGATGAAGAGCGCGACAAGATTCTAGGCAAGGATGCTGTGAATCTCGAAGAGTTACTCAAAGAATCTGAGAATGAGGCAGCCGGTGTAGAAGAAGAAACAGAAGAGGAAGAAGAAGTAAAGAATAAAAAAGCGTCCACAAAAATCCATGTTCAAAGATACAAGGGTCTCGGAGAAATGAATGCCGAAGAGCTCTGGGAGACTACTATGGATCCTGCACGCAGAATATTAAAGCAAGTCCAGATCGACGATGCAGTAGATGCAAATAAAGTATTTGATATGCTGATGGGCTCCGAGGTCCCACCACGCAAAGCTTTTATCCAGTCACATGCAAAGATGGCAAATCTAGATTTCTAAAAAATAGCACAAAAAAATCCTACAGGTCAGACCTGTGGGATTTTTTTGTGCTATTTTAACTTCTATCTTTAATCTCTTTCGTAATCTTTTCTATGAATGCTTCTTTTGTCATTTGAATCTTCTCTTTGTTTCTAGTTTCAATTGTAAGCATGCCACTTTCTTTTTCTTTATCTCCGATGACTATGACATATGGAGTATGGTATTTTTTTGCTTCATGAATGCGACTACCTAGACTGTCTCTACCTGCGACAATATTTGTCCTTATAAAATTACCCATTAGTTCATTTGCAAGTTCATTTGCATATTCATCGTGAGCTTCTTTTACTGGAACTATACCCACCTGATTGATCGAAATCCAAGTAGGGAATATTCCTGCATAGTGCTCGATTAGGAACCCTGTGAATCGCTCGTGAGTGCCCAGTGGTGCACGGTGGATACATAGGGGAGTCTCTTGTTTGTTGTCGTGTGATGTATATGTGAGGCCAAATTTTGCAGGGACTGCAAAGTCTACTTGGTTTGTGGCTAGTGTGAATTCACGGCCGATAGCACTCCATACCTGAACATCAATCTTTGGTCCATAGAATGCAGCTTCATCTGGGATCTCGACATAAGGGATATTTGAATCTATGAGAACTTGGCGGACCATATCTTCAGTCTTTTTCCAGAGATCTGGCTGGTCTACATATTTCTTACCAAGTTTTTCAGGTGCATGAGTAGAGAATCGCATTACATATTTATCGATACCGAATATCTTAAAATATTTTATGTACATTTCATTCACAGCACGGAATTCATCTGCGAATTGTTCCTCTGTACAGTATATATGTGCATCGTTCATAGATAGTGATCGTACGCGCATTAGTCCAAATAGTTCTCCCGACTTTTCGTGGCGGTAGCAAGATCCGTATTCAGCGAGACGTAGAGGTAGGTCCTTGTAGCTTTTCTTGTGAGCATCAAATATCTGGTGGTGGTGAGGGCAGTTCATAGCCTTGAGATAATATTTTACACCCTCGTACTCCATAGCAGGGTACATAGACTCTTCGTAGTATGGTAGGTGACCAGAAGTTAGATACATACTCTCTTTTGCCAAGTGTGGTGTGCGGACGCGCTTGTAGCCAGCTAGGAACTCTGTCTCCTTTGCTAGTTTCTCCAGCTCTTCTGTGATCACGGCACCATTTGGTAGCCATAGTGGTAGACCTGGTCCTACATAATCAGAGAATGCGAATAGCTCCATCTCTGCACCGAGCTTTCTATGGTCTCTCTTCTTTGCTTCTTCTTGCTGATATATATATGCATCAAGAGCTTCTTTATTTTCAAATGCTAGTCCATAGATACGAGTGAGCATTTTATTCTCCTCACTACCGCGCCAGTATGCTCCGGCTACATGAGAGAGTTTGAATGAATCCGCTGGTATTTCAGATGCGGGATTCTCTGCATGTCCTCCACGGCAAAGATCTGTAAAACCACCACAGGTGTATAGTGTGATTTTATCTCCACGATCTGCAATTTCATTTATCAATTCTGTTTTGTATGCATTGCCAGTGAAAGCTTCTAGCGCTTTTTCTTTGCTTACTTCTTCGTGTGTAAATGCTGTCCAAGAGGGGAGATTCTTGATCATTGTATTCTGTATCTTTTCTAGGTCTTCGTCACTGAGTTTGTCTGTGGTGAAATCGATATCATAATAAAAACCATTGTCTATGGCAGGGCCAAGAGTCAATTGTGAATTTGGGTAATGTTCTTTTACAGCTTGGGCCAATATATGGGCCAGTGTATGTCTTATGTTTTGAATTTTGTTTTCCATACTATTTTTAAAATCTTATAAAATAAAATCGCCCCGACAAAAATGAAAAAGCTTCATTCTTGTCGGGGCGAGTCTAACGTCGCGGTTCCACCCAACTTTGTTCTCTATGTATAGATTAGCCTCGCGGTCCTTTTTAGGGGATAGTGGTTGGTAGCCACAACAATTT
>JACCEA011225621.1_pt1 | contig 10786 bp, 12 predicted proteins | sample 7449851 | NCBI WGS metagenome assembly JACCEA01 (sample SAMN15323453, study PRJNA562643) | freshwater metagenome | isolation source: river surface water | place: USA:Blue River Watershed | collected 2017-08-18 | reverse complement strand
CGATAAATACAATATATATTTATAATATTAAAAAAAAATAAATTTATTTTTTTTTTTGATATGTTTTTAATATTAAAATTAATATTAATTTTAATATTTACCTTAAATACTATATAAATATATAATATAATATGTATAAATATAATAAAACTAATAATAAAACTAATAATAAAACTAATAATAAAACTAATATACATAAATCTTTATTTTTAAAAAAAAATAACACTATTGAAAATTTATTAACAAATACACGAGTTCAAAATACATTAAATACTCCAAAATTAGTATTACCATTTAAAGATAATATTATATTAAAGTTAAATAAAACTATATTAAATAATGCATTTAATGATCCAGTTAACGATAATGATAATATTACACAAAATAATAATAATGATAATAGTAATAATGTATATTATGATGAAAAAAATAATAAATGTATTAAATATATATTATCTGAATCGGATGATTCAAAATCCGATTCAGGGTCAGAATTTAATTCTGAATCATCCGAGTTTAATAATGCTAATAATATATTTGACAATACGAAATTATCAATTAATGAACAAATATACCAATACAATAATTTAAATAATGAAATAAAAAATATACAAAAAAAAATAGATGAATTATATAATATGTATAATAGTATATTATATAATTTTAAAATAGAATCTAATAAATTGGATACTATAAAAAAAATAATAGAATCTAATAATAATATAAGTAATTTTATATTGTTTTATTTAAAAAATAATAAAATCCCAAAAGATAATGTTTTATGTTGTAATAAAATATTAAATACATATTTTTATATGGATGAAGCTTGTTTAATGTTTTTTATAATTATTTCATTAATTGAATTTATTATTATATTATATTATATAATATAATTTTGTTTATATTAATACTCTATTATAAACTATTTTATAATACTATTTTTTTTTAAACTATTTTATATTTTTATTTTTTTTAATATATATTAATATAATAAAAATGTCTTCTGGTGATTCAAGTTATGATGATCTTATGAATCATGAACCAAATCCAGCAACATCAAAAGATCAAACAGGTTTATTACAAGATGGAAAAAGTACCAGTGTTGTTAATGTTGATACTAAAGATAAAACTACAAGTGATACAAGCGCTGTTTTATCTGTACCACATGGTTCTAAAAAAAATGAAAAATCAATAGGTGTTTTAGGTAGTTTTTTATGTGCTTTAAAATATTTATCTGTAATTTTAACTTATTTAACTTTTATTTTGTTGTTAATTATAATTTTTAATTCATTATTAGGAGATTTATTATATGATACCGATGAAATGTTAGATGGATGTAAAAGATATTTAGGAGGTAAAAATGAAAAACTTAAAGAAAGTAATAGTGATATTATCGCAAAATTAATTCAAATGCAACAAAAAATAGGATTAATGTATAATAATAACCAATATATTGATGAAACTGGTGCAACAAAAACATTAGATATTAGTGATCCAAAATCATTAGAACTTATTATTAATTTAAAAAATAGTTTTGATGAATTGATTTATAAATTAAATGTTGAAAATAGAGATACCGACAGTCAAGATATTTTAAAACAATTAGATCATGCTAATTTACAAATATCTGAACAATTTAATAATACATTTGTAGCATTAGAAAAGAAAGTATTAGATACTATTAAAGAAAAAAATATGTCAACAACATCTCGTTTTACAAATATGGTAAGTGATTTTGATGGCGATATTTCATATGGTATGGCTGCAAGTGGTATCACTAAATCAGATTTAAAAACTCAAAGACAATATTTAGACAATCCAGATAATTTAACAGCATTTAGCAGTGTTTTACAAAAAACTGAAATATCTTTATTAGGTGATGGTGCAGAAACTAGTACATCTGTTAAACCATGGGGTTTTAGACAACCACAAAATTATGTAAGCCCATATTCAGGACCAGGATTTGGTGCAACAACTATATCTGAAAACGTTTCAACTGATGCAAGTAAAATTAAAACAATTAGTTTTAGATTATAAAAAAAATAAATGTAAAGATTAAATTTAGTAAAGATTATAATATTTAGTGAATATTATAATTATATATTAAATTTATACTTAATAACATCTAATTGATTATTATTAGTTGTGATTCTAACACATCTATTAACATATTGATTTAAATTTTGATGATTTCCAATCATAATTATTGTATTAGTATTAGATAAACTAATACTATTAATATTTTTAATATTACACATAACTAATAAATTAAATTTTAATATTTTATTACAATAGCATTTACACTTTCTATATTCATAATAACCTGTATGGTCATAATCAAAATTATGATCATCAATGTAGTTATTATAGTAATTATATTGATATTTTTTATCAATATTATAATTTTTTTCATAATAAATATATTCGGTATATTTATTATTTGATGAACTACATACATTCTCATAATATAAATTTTTAACAAATTCTATTAATTTATAATCTGATTCATTATTAATTATTAAAGATCTATTAGTATAAGAAAATAATGCATCTTTAATAATATTGATATCTTTTACAATTATTATTATTTTTTTATTTTGGTTTTGAATTAGATATTCTTGCAATTTTAATATATCAAAATCATCAGATTTAAAATTTATAATATGTTGATTTCTAAATTTATCGTTTAACGCTACAATATTTTTTAAAATATTGTATTTATTAAAAATTACAAATTTTTTAAAAAATTTATTATAAAAACAATCATTTTTTTTTGTTTTAACAATTGAATCATTAAAACTTTCACATAATAAATAGCAAATTTTATAACATGGTATAAAATTGATTTTATTTAATTCATCACAAATTACTATATCAAATTTATTATATAAAAATTTGATATAGTTAAAGTTTGTATTGGTTATTAAATTGCATATATTTTTATAATTATAAAAATTTATAATATTTGTTTCATCACCATCATAATTACTATTTTCAATGTTACTTTTAATATTAACAGATAATGTATTATAATAAGAATTATGAAAATTTAAAAAATGTTCTAATAATAATGGTATTGCGCTATCCAATATCAAATATATGTATTTTTTATCAGTATTTACATCTTTATCTTTATCTTTATTTTTATCTTTATCTTTATTTTTATCAGCATCAGCATCAGCATCAGCATCAGCATCGGTATTAGTATCAGTATCTACACTTGTATTTACATCTTTATCAATATTATTTTTAGATTCATTATTCAAATAATCTTCATCGATTAATATAATTTTATAATATTCATTTTTATGCTTATGTGTATTGATATTTAAATACTTATTATATTTTTTATATATTTTATTATACCAAGATTGTATATTCCATTTATTACAAATTATTAATATGTTTTTAAAATTTGATAAATGTTGAAATAAAATATTTGTTTTTCCAACACCTGGTGATGCTTCAATAATATAATTTTTATTATCATCATCATCTATATGTATTAATTGATTTAAATGGTTTAAGATTTTTTCTTGTTCTTTTTTAATTTTATTATAATTTTTTTTAATAAATGAATTATTTACATTATTATAATTTTTATACTTATTATTATCGGCATTGGTATTATAACTAGAAGCACTCATATTATATTATTTATACTTATTATTATTAATGATAATAAAAATCAAAAATAAATCAATTATAATATAATACAATCTTTTATATTATATTTTTAATATTTATATCAAATAAAGGATTGTATTTAACCATCATTCCACAATATTCTATTGGTTTTTCTATATAATTTGTATTATCATATATTTTACAATTAATAGCTTCATTTAATAAAAATTTAAAATTTTCCCAAAATTCATCATCATGACCATAACCTATTGAAAATATATGTGCTAGTTCATGAACAGCTACAAAAGTTATTAAATTTAAATCATGGAACTTATTATTTTGATTTTTATGTCTTAAACATATTGCTATAATTTCACCTTTATTTATTGTGTATGATGTATCAGAATTAAATAAACTTGGTACATTTTCTATTAATTTATTTAATTTATATTTATTGTTTAATCTATACATTCCTTCACGAATACGTTTATTATTTAAATTTTTATATTTTTTATTTAAATAATCTATTAAAAGTGTTAAATTATCATGAACTTGATATAATAAATAATTTGCAAATTTTCTATTATCACCAAAAAAATCATATTTATCTTCAAAACCGTTTACTGTATAAAAATTATCATTATTATTATTATATTTATTATAATTAGAGTAGATTATGATAAATACAATAAATAAGCTAATTAAAACAATTAATGTATTTGTTAAAAATTTTTGTTTCACACTTATTTTGTACATTATATTCATAATAATTTAAATTATTAATAAAAATATTTTTAATTTAAATTATTATGAATATAACAATATAATAATGAATGATATTATTAAAGCAGTTTTAGATAAAAATAATATTAATACTAATATTATTAAACCTTTTGCATCGTCGTTAAAAATACCTATTACACAAAAAATTGTAGATGATATTGTTAAAACATTACAGGAAGATATTAATTTTAATTATTTAGTAAAAAAAAATAATGGAGATGTATCAAAAATTAACGAAAGCATTTTAAAAACGTTATCTTTAAAATTTGGTATAACAAATAATAGATATAGTGATAAAAGTGATGAAACAGATTATGTAATGGCTATTATGTCTAATACATTAGATGATAATTCTAATTTTTCAGCAACTAAATCTTATGATTCAGTACAGCAATTATCATCTGATGCATCAAATACAATACAATCACAACAAATGGATTTTAGTTCACAAAATGCTAATTCTATTAGTTCTGTAGCTGGTGCATCAACACAAAGTTTAATTCAAATGGCAAAAATTTTAAATTTGAATTCATTAAAACGTAATGCTAAAGCATATATTAATACAAGATATCAAAATATTATTAATACTGATCCAACTGCAATATCATTTAATTTAGTAAATAAAAAGAGCTCTAATGAATCATCAGGAGATTTACCATTAGGTTTAGATATTAAAAATATTATTGGATTCAAGATTCCAAGTTTTACAATTCCACTAATTAATACATTATCATCAAGTAGAGGTTTAATTAATTTATCTATAGATGAAATTAAAAATGATGGATTTATATCATATTCTAATATTGTTTCACATTTTATATTTAGATATACTGAACAATCACCAAATTTATATATGTTAACTCCAGAATTTAATGGTGAAATTGATTTATTAAATACTGTAAATATTAATACAATAACATTTAAATTTTCTGATGGTTTTAATTATATTCCTTTACCATCAGTTACTATACAAGTATCAGATATTGATTATACTAATTCATATTTTTTATTTGATGATGAACACGGTTTATTATCCGGTGATAAAATATATGTATCACAATTTAAAACGTTAAATGTAGTTCAAGATTATACAATCATGGCAAAAATTAATTCATCTGCAGGTATTATTATTGAAAAAATAGATTCTAATACAATTCAATTAGTTGGTATTGATTTATCAACAATAGCATCACCAGATTTAAATAATAATCCAACTGTATATTTAGATTATAGAATTATACAGTTTCCATTAATTATAAAATATATTAATGATAGTAATTTTTAAAATTTTATTTTTATATATATTTTTTTTAAAATATATATTTTAAAATATAAAATGGATGGCGGTGGCTTTAATAGAGGACATACTATTACTTCTAATTTAGTTAATGAAACAACTGCAACAACTACAAATAATAGAAATCTAGGACTTACTAGGCAAGCATCAATAAAACCAGGCACACCAATGGATGAAATTGAATTTATAAATAAACGTGAAAAAAGATTCTTTTATATTGCCGCAATGTCATTAGTTATTATCATTATTGTAAATACAATTTTATTTACAGAATTTCCAGAACATTTTTATGTATCAACAAATGATGTAACATTTGTTGATGGTAAATATTATATTGTTGATAATGATAGTGTAGATGCAAATGGTAATATAATCGTATCAAAAGCAAAAGTTGTAGATCCAAGTACTGTATTGATGAATTCAGAAAAAACACAAATTTTATCTGGACCATTAAAGAAAAGTGATAGATTTTTAGATTGTGTATATTTCGCAACAACACAATATTCAACAATCGGTTATGGTGATATTACACCAAAATATAATTTTTCTAAAATAACTTGTGTGTTTACACAATTTATTATTGTAGCATTAAGTTTCAAATTCATTGGAGGTCCAGTAGAAGACATGTTTACAAATTATGTAAAGAAAAAATACAATAATACAAAATCATATATTTCGGGTAAGAAATATAATTCTTCAATTGCTGTAAGCTCTTAACTGTAATTATTGCAACATTTAAATGTAATTGTTAATAATTTGTTAATATTTTATTTTTTTTTTTAATATTTTTAATTTATTATTACATTTAATAATAAACATGATAACATATAAAAAAGTGATTGATTTTATAAATTTTCTGTATTTGTATTTTAAAATAATAATATTGTATGGATTAACTGAAATATTTTTATTTTGTATAAAAACGTTAGGTAATAATTGGTTTATATTATTTAGTCTTTTTAATTTACCACAAAATTATATTGTTACAAAAAAATCATACGAATATAAAAATAAAAAAAATAATGATATTATGTTAAAATATTTTCATAATAACATAACTATTTACAATCCACAAAAATTTCAGATAGTTTTAGCTTGGGCAATAAGAAATAATGATAATAATAACTGTGATGATAATAAAAATAATAATATACAAAGTAAATATATTTTAATTACAAATATTTTACATTTTATATATTTAATTAATAAAAAATTGATAATGAATGATTTGCGATTAATTTTAAGTAAATATAATAATATAACAAATATATTTATCATTTTTACATGTAATAATAAATTATATGTAAAAATAATAGACTATACTAAAAAAACATATATTGATAATACAAGAATAACATTTAATAATATTTTTTATATTAATAATGATTCAGATTCAGATTCAGAATAATTATTTTTGATTTAATTAATAATAATATATAATATACATATAATACAATAATTATGAGTGATTATGATGATGATAAATACACTAATGATATTGAGGATGATGATAATGATAATATTGATGATGAAAATGCCGAAGCATATAATATTGATGATGAAGACATAAGTGATGAAGATGAAATTATTGAAGATGGGATTATTGAAGATGATTATATTGATAATGAATTAGTTGATGAAATTATTGATGATGAAGATGATGAAGATGATGAAGATGATGATGATGAAGATGACGATGGAGATGAAGATGAATTAGTTGATGAAAATAGTATTGATAGTAAAAAATCTAAAAAAAATAAAAAACAAATAAATATAAAAAAATATAATGAAGATGACGATGAAAATGATGAAAATGATGAAGATGAAGATGAAGAAGATGATGATGAAAATAACATTATTATTGATAATGATGATATAAGTAAAATAATTGCAAATAAATCTAATGTAAAAATTGAATATATTGTAAAACCAGAAAATAGAATAACTAGTCAATATATCACATTATTCGAATTATCACAAGTTGTTGGAAAACGTGCAACACAAATATCAAATGGTTCAAAAATTTATGTTAATTATAAAAATTTAACAAATGCAATTGACATTGCTAAAAAAGAAATATTAGAAAAAAAATGCCCATTAGCTATATTAAGAGGTATTGGATTAGATAAATATGAATGTTGGAATGTTAATGAATTGATGATTAAATATAATATATAAACTATATTTATTTTTGATTTATTAAATATATATTAATAATATACAATGAGATTTTGTGATGTTTGTGAAAACCTTTTAAAATTTAAACAAATAGAATCTGAATTAAAATATTCATGTGACATATGTTTAAAAAATTATGATTTAAATCCTGAAGATACAAAAATAAAAACTATTAGAGTTAATATTGCAGATAATGTTTATAAAAAAAATAAAAATTTAATTGAACTTTTTAAACATGATAATTTACTTAAATTAATTAAACGTAATTGTTCAAATTGTAACCATAAAATAATGAAACAATGTATTTTAGGTAATAATTTAGATTTTATTTACATTTGTGTAAAATGTAATTTTGTTGAAATATAAATAAAATTTATAATAAATTTATTTTTTTTAATATTGAAATTATTTTTAATATTTTTAATATTTTAACCATGTAATATTATATAAAAATTATATAAAATTATATTATTATTAAAATGATAAATAAATATGATATTAATATTAATAATCTTATAAAATTAAATATAAAATTTGAAATAAACTGTAATAATATTTATATTTATTATTATGATTTATTTAAATATTTTGATAGTAGTAAAATTAAAACAATAAAAAAAGATGTATTTATATCACAATATTCATTTTTATTATTTTTAAATGAATACTACCCAAAAGAAATTTATAAATATTTTACTATATCTAATAACAAATATGATATTTTAAATTATGGTATAAATAGTATAAATATAGATTTAGATATTTACAAAAATAATGAACAAAAAAATATAAATCCAAGTATTAATATTACAAAACAATTAGAATACAAAATGATGTGTATTGAAATGAAAAATAACATAAAAAATATTAATAAATTTAGATGGTATTAATATTTTATTTTTTTTTATTCATCATTAAATTTCCAATATTAGCCATATTATTATAATTAAAACAAATATCATTATCTTCACTTGATGATGTATTTGTCGGTGTATTTATTGGTGTATTAGCTGGTGTATTGGTTGGCATATCATTTGATGTATTAGTTGATGTATTGATTGGAAAATCAAATGATAAATATGTATTTTTATATAAACTATCACTTATCGAATATTTATTTTTAATATTATCTTTATTAACTTTGTCATCATCTTTATCATTATCATTATCATCTTTGTCATCATCATTAATATTTATTTTATATATATCATCATATGTATCATATTTATTTTTTTTTATATTTTTATATTCATCATCACTATCACTATCATTATCATTATCGTTATTTTTTTTAAAACTATAATTTAATATTTTTTCATAGTTATTTTTTTTAAAAAATGAACATAAAAAACATTCAAATATAAATTTTATTTTACACATTATATTATTATAATATTTAAATATAAATCTAAATCTAAAATATGAAACTATAAAAATTAATGAATAATTTAGAACAAGAGATTAATATTAATTTGCCAAATAAAATAAAGAAAATTAATGAATTATATCAAATTTTTATTGAAATAATATTTCCGATATTAAAATATTTTATTGATGATCATAAAAAAATAAATACAATATTACCAAATGATAATATTGAAGAACAAATTGATGAAGCTACAAGTGAACAAGTTGAAATAAATATTAATAAATACATGAATTATCCTTTAACTAAAGCATCATTAAATTATTATAAATCTCAACTAAATTCTAAATATGATGAATTTTTAAAATTTAATGAAGAATATGATATTGATATTATATATTTTTTATCAGACTATACAAATACTACAAAAGAAAATAAAATTAAAATGTATGAAAATATAAAGATATATTTATTTTCACATAATATCTATGAGCATTTTTTTGATTATTTTACATTTATTAATGAATTTATTAATAAATTCATTAATTCAAAATATATTCTGAATCCAAATATCAATTTAAAATCTATTCCAATTGGTGTCAAAATTGATAATAAAACAAAAAATATTAATGATTTAATATTATATATAAATAAATTAATAAAATCGATTGATAATATTAATTTAGAACGAAAATTGATAAAATTGGATTTTAATAAATGTGAAAAATGTAATACTGTAATGTCTGTACAAAAAAATACAAGCGAATTATATTGTAATAAATGTGGGCAAATTAAAATTTTAACTGGTATTGTATTTGAAGATAGCCATTTTTATTCACAAGAAGGAAACCGTTATAAACATGGATCATATAATCCAATTAGACATTGTAAATCATGGTTAGAAAATATACAAGCAAAAGAAACTATTGAGATTAAGCCAGAAATAATAAATAATATTAAAAATAAAATTAAACGTGATAAAATAATAAATATTGAAAATGTATCATATAATGAATATAGAACTTATTTAAAAGATTTAAAATATACAAAATATAATAATTATATACCATTAATTAGAAAGCAGATATCTGGCGTTACACCATTTCAATTATCTAATGATGAAGAATTATTAATAATTAAATATTTTGAATTATGTATTAAAACATTTAATGATATAAAAACAAAAGAAAAGAAAAATATTATTCAATATGGTTTTTTAATTTATAAATTAATTGAATTGTTAATTATGGATATTAAAAAAAAACAAAGTTTATTATCATCAATACATTTACAAGAACCATCAACGTTATTTGAGAATGATAAATATTGGAAACAAATTTGTAAAATAAATAAATTTACATATTATCCAACTGATAAAAATAAATATTTATAAATGATTTATAAAATATTAAAAAAAAGAATATATAATAAAACAAGATATTTTAAAATAATAAAAATAAATATATCAAGAACCGAACATTATAATAATTATATAAATTAATATATTAATTTATATAATTATTATAATTATTACT
>JACCEA010430658.1_pt1 | contig 10787 bp, 10 predicted proteins | sample 7449851 | NCBI WGS metagenome assembly JACCEA01 (sample SAMN15323453, study PRJNA562643) | freshwater metagenome | isolation source: river surface water | place: USA:Blue River Watershed | collected 2017-08-18 | reverse complement strand
TGTCGGATCTGAGCCTGGCCGTCGGGGCGCTTGAGAGCAGCAGCCGCACGACGCAGCTCCCCGTTTCTGCTTATTTCGATCAGGCGCTGTTCGAGCGCGAGCAGGAGCGAATCATCCGACCTGGGCCTCGGTACGTCGGGCACCAGCTCGCGGTGCCCGAACGCGGTGACCACTTCACCCTGCGCCACGAAGGCGAGGGGCGGGCCTTGGTTCGGGGCGCCGACGGCATCCAACTCATCTCCAACGTCTGCCGGCATCGCCAAGCGGTGATGCTCAAGGGCCGGGGCAATACGGGCGCGAACATCGTGTGCCCGCTGCACCGCTGGACCTACGGCCTGCAAGGCGAGTTGATCGGGGCGCCGCACTTCGACCACGACCCCTGCCTGCACTTGAACCGCTGGAACCTGCGGGAATGGAACGGCCTGCTGTTCGAAGACACGGGGCGGGACATCGCGGCCGACCTGCGGGACCTGGCCGTCGCCAAGGACTTGAACTTCGACGGCTACGTGCTCGACAAGGTGGAGTTGCACGAGTGCAACTACAACTGGAAGACCTTCATCGAGGTCTACCTCGAGGACTACCACGTCGGGCCCTTCCGCCCGGGCTTGGGCCACTTCGTGACCTGCCACGACCTGGCCTGGCAATGGGGCCAGGAGTACTCGGTGCAAACCGTGGGCGTGAACGAGGCCCTGGCCCAAGGCGGCAAGGCCGGCTCCAAGGTTTACCAGCGCTGGCACGACGCGGTGCGGGCCTACCGCGGGGGCGAGGCACCCAAGCAGGGCGCCATCTGGCTGACCTACTACCCCACCCTGATGGTGGAGTGGTACCCGCACGTGCTGGTGGTCAGCAACCTGCACCCGATCAGCCCGAGCAAGACGCTGAACGTGGTCGAGTTCTATTACCCAGAAGAGATCGCCGCGTTCGAGCGCGAGTTCGTCGAAGCCCAACAGGCCGCTTACATGGAGACCTGCGTGGAAGACGACGAGATCGGGGAGCGCATGGACGCCGGCCGCCGCGCCCTGATGGCCCGGGGCGACAACGAGGTGGGGCCCTACCAAAGCCCGATGGAAGACGGCATGCAGCACTTCCATGCCTGGTACCGCGCCAAGATGGCCCTTTGACCTGACCTGTCCTGCAACGCCCGGCCCGCCCGGGCGTTGTTCTTTTCGATGCCCGCACCTCTGTTGATGCTCAGCGCCACGCTGATGTTTGCGCTGATGGCCCTGTGCGTGAAGTTGGCGAGCCAGTCTTACTCGCCGACCGAGATCGTCATGTACCGCGGCTTGGTGGGGGTGGGGGTCATCGTGGCCTTGGCGCGCTGGCGGCGGGTGCCGCTTCGCACCACGGTCCCGGCCATGCACCTCTGGCGCGGCCTCTTGGGGGTGTGCGCCTTGAGCCTGTGGTTCTTTGCCATCGCGGGCCTGCCCTTGGCCACGGCGATGACGCTGAACTACATGAGCGCCATCTGGATGGCCTTGTTCCTGATGGGCGGGGCCTTGCTGATGGGGGGCAAGTCGGTCGACCCGCGCCTCATTGCCACCGTGCTGGTGGGCTTTGCTGGCGTGGCCCTGGTGCTGCAACCCACCTTCCAGCAGAACCAGTGGCCGGGCGCCCTGGCGGGCTTGGCCTCGGGCCTGTTGGCGGCCATGGCCTACCTGCAGGTCACGGCACTGGGCCGGGTGGGCGAGCCCGAGGTGCGGGTCGTTTTCTATTTCAGTCTGGCCAGCGCCGGCGCGGGGGCCGTGCTCAGCCTGGTCACGGGCACGCCGTGGCGCGTGACCGGCCACAGCCTGCCCGGCGCCCTGGCCTTGCTGGGCGTGGGCCTGACCGCGACCCTGGGGCAGGTGGCCATGACCGCGGCCTACGGGCGGGGCAAGATGCTGGTCAACGCCAGCCTGAACTACACCGGCATCGCCTTCGGGGCCCTGCTGGGCTGGTGGGTGTACGACGAACGGCCCGGGTGGTGGGCCACGGTCGGCATCGGCTTGATCGTGGCGGCCGGGTTGACGGCCACCCTGTTGCGCGCGCGCAGCGCCGCGCCCCGAGACTTGCAAGGAGACACGCACGAATGACGCGCCCTATGAACCCTTTGATCCAGGCCGAGGCCTTGCACGACCGCTTGGCCCAGGGCCAAGCGCCGCTGCTGCTCGACCTGCGTTTCGACCTGGCCCAGCCCGAAGCGGGGCGCGCCGCATACGCCGCCGGTCACTTGCCGGGCGCCCATTACGTGCACCTGGACGACTGCTGCGGCCCGAAGCAGGCCGCCGACGGTCGCTTCCTGGGTCGGCATCCCTTGCCCACGCGGGAGGCCTTCGCCGCGCGCTTGGCGGCCTTGGGGTGGGTGCCCGGGCGAGGGGTGGTGGCCTACGACGCGAGCGGCGGCATGTTCGCCGCGCGCCTGTGGTGGATGCTGCATTGGCTGGGCGACGCCCAAGTGCAGGTCCTCGACGGGGGGCTGCCGGCTTGGACGGCCGCGGGCCATGCCCTGAGCACGGCCTTGCCCCCCGTGCTGCCGGCTCCGGTGCCCAGCGACCTGCCGCCCCCTCTGCTGGGCACCGTTGACGCGGCCACCCTGGCCGCGCAACTGGGGCGCGTGCGCCTCGTGGACGCCCGGGCCCCCGAGCGCTTCCGGGGCGAGGTCGAGCCCCTGGATGCGCAGGCCGGTCACATCCCGGGGGCCCGCAACCGCCCCTTCGCCCTGAACCTCGCGGCCGATGCCCGCTTCAAGTCGCCCGAGGCCCTGCGGGCCGAGTGGGCGCCCTTGTTGGCCGGCCATGAGGCCAGCGTCCACCAATGCGGGTCGGGCGTCACCGCTTGCCACAACCTGTTGGCCCTGGCGGTGGCCGGCTTGCCGCTGGGGGCCCTCTACCCTGGGTCGTGGAGCGAGTGGTCGTCCGACCCGATGCGGCCCATCGCGCGGGCTTGACCGGGCGCAAAGCCAAGGGGCGGTGCCCAAGGCAGCATGGGGACTCCAGCTCAGGAGCTTCCCCATGTACAGCCGCATCCTCGTTCCCACCGACGGTTCCGAACTCAGCGCCAAGGCCGTGCAGCAGGCCGTCGCCCTGGCGCAGCGCCTGGGGGCCCAGGTCTTGGCCTTGACGGTCACCGACCCCTACCCCTACAGCCCCTTGGCGGAGGCCGCCCCCATCGAGCCCCAGGGCTACCTGGACGCGATGCAGCGCCTGGCGAACCAACGCCTGCAAGCCGTGATGGCCGTGGCGGCAGCGGCCGGGGTGGCCTGCGAATCGGCCAGCCTGGAGGCCGCCCAGCCTTGGCGGGGCATCGTGGAGCACGCCGAAAGCGTCAAGGCCGATTTGATCGTCATGGCCAGCCACGGACGCAAGGGCGTCAGCGCATTGCTGCTGGGCAGCGAGACGCAAAAGGTGCTGACCCACAGCACCGTGCCGGTGCTGGTGGTGCGCTGAGCGCCGCTGCGGCGGCGTTCAGTCAGCGTTCAGTGCGCGTGGCCGAGGGAGGCCAGGGCCATCAGGCCCAGGCCGCCGCCGATCCACGCCAGTTGGGCGAGGGTTTCGCTCCAGGGCAGGCGGCGCTGCATCTGCGGGATCAGGTCGGCCACGGCCACGTAGATGAAGCTCGACGAGGCGACCACCATCAGGTAGGGCAGGGCGGTCTCGAAGGGCTGCAGCATGAAGTAGCCCAGAACGCCCCCGGCCACGGCGGCCAAGCCTGACATCGCGTTGTAGGCCAGCGCCCGCCGCCGGCTGAGGCCGGCGTTCAACAGCACGAGGTAGTCGCCGACTTCTTGCGGGATCTCGTGCAGCAGCACCGCCCCAGCGGTCAGCCAGCCCAACTTGGGGTCGGCCAAGAAGGCGGCGGCGATCAGCAGGCCGTCGCAAAAGTTGTGGATGCTGTCGCCCACCAGCACCGACAGGCCGCCGCGTCCGGCCTGCTCGGCGTCGAAGTGGTGGTGGTGGTGGTGGCCGTCGCCTTCGTGGTGGTGGCTGTGGCGGTAGAGCTCCAGCTTTTCCAACAGGAAGAAGAACAGCAGGCCCCCGAGCAGGCAGAGGAACAACTCCTGGCTGCTGGCCTGGCTCTCGAAGGCCTCGGGCAGCACGTGCAGCAACGAGGCACCGAGCAGGACCCCTGCGGACAGGCTGACCAGGTGCTTGACGATGCGTCCCAGGACCACCTGCGTCACCAGCGCCGCCAGCAAGACGGACAGCAGGCCGCCCACCAAGGTGGCCAGAACGATGTGCAGCAGGGTCATGCGCGGGGGTGGAGCCAGGAGGTCAAAGGGGCGACATTCTCGCCGGTCAGAATGCCGCCCTATGCCCAAGCCTTCTCCCGACCGCGTGTGGGGCACCGACGCGCTCGCTGCCATCGACCTCGGCTCCAACAGCTTCCGACTGGAAATCGCCCGCTTGCGCGGGGGGGACTACAAGACCCTGGCCTACCGGAAAGAGCCGGTGCGCCTGGGCGCGGGTTTGGACGCGCAGGGCATGCTCACCGAAGAGGCCATGCAGCGCGGCCTGGACTGCTTGGCCCGTTTCGGCGCCGAATTGAGCGGCTTCGCGCAGGAGCGCCTGCGCGCCGTGGCCACGCAGACCTTGCGCGAGGCCCAAAACCGCGACGAGTTCCTGCGCCGGGCCCAGGCCGTGCTTGGCTTTCCGATCGAGGTGATTTCGGGCCGCGAAGAGGCCCGCATCATCTACGCGGGCGTGTCGCGTCTGCAGCCCGATCCGGCCCCCCGCCTGGTCATTGATATCGGCGGCCGGTCCACCGAGCTGATCCTCGGGCGCGGCGCCACGCCCTTGAAAGCGGAGTCATTCCAGGTGGGCAGCGTGGGCCTGTCGGTTCGCTACTTTGGCGACGGGCGCTTCACGCCCGAGGGCTTTCGCGCCGCCCAGGTCACGGCCGCGGCCGAATTGGAAGAAGCCCTGGGCACCTTCGCCAAAGGCCAGGCCCGACCGGCCTGGCGGCAGGTTTTGGGCAGTTCGGGCACGGTGGGGGCGGTGGCGCAGATCGTGGCGGCCTCGCGCGTTGCGGGTGGGGTGATCAATGCCGAATCTCTTCGCTGGTGCATCGAGGCCTGCCTGCGGGCCGGTTCGGTCGACGCCCTGGACCTGCCGGGCCTGAAGGCCGACCGCAAGCCCGTCGTGGCGGGCGGCCTGTGCATCCTGTACACCTTGGTCAGTCACTTCGGCATCGACACCGTGCTGCCGGCCAAGGGCGCGCTGCGCCAAGGCCTGGTGTTCGAGCTGGCCGAGCGCCTCAAACTGCACCAGCAGGCCCCGAGCGCCGACCTGCGCGAGCACACGGTGGACGAGATGCAGCGCCGCTTCGAGGTGGACCGGGCGCAAGCCCAGCAAGTGCGGGCGCTGGCCGAGCGCTTGTTCCGCCAGCTGATGCCGCAAGCGCCGGCGGAGCAGCACCTGGAGTTGGGCTGGGCGGCGGCCTGGCACGAGCTGGGCTTGCTCGTGTCGCACCACGACCACCACCGGCACAGCCACTACCTCATCGGCCACTTGGATGCGGCCGGTTTTTCGCAAAGCCAGTTGCGGCGCATGGCCCTGATCGCGCTGGGCCAGCGCGGCGGCCTGCGCAAGCTCAACCTCGACCCCGCGGACGAGGTCCTGCGCTGGCAGGTCATGGCCCTGCGCTTGGCCGTGATCAAGGCCCACGCCCGCGAGCCCATCCAACTCGACGCCATGAAGCTGCAGCGCAACGGCACGCGGGTCAGCCTGCGACTGCCCAAGGGCTGGGCGCCCTCGCACCCACAGGCCCTGTACCTGCTGCAGGAAGAGGCGCAGCACTGGGCGCGCAGCAGCTGGGCCACCTTGGAGCTCGCGGCATGAGCCTGTACCTGGCCTCCCAGAGCCCCCGTCGCCGCCAGCTCTTGGACCAACTGGGGGTGGTGCACGAGCTGCTCCTGCCCGGGCCGGAAGAAGACGCCGAAGCGCTCGAGGCGGTCAGCGTGGGCGAAGCGCCGCTGGCCTACGTGCAGCGCGTGACCCGCGCGAAGCTCGAGGCCTCCTTGGCGCGCCTGCAGCGCCGTGCCTTGCCGCCCGGCCCAGTGCTTTGCGCCGACACCACCGTGGCCCTGGGGCCGCGCATCCTGGGCAAGCCGGCCGACGCGGCCGAGGCCCTGGCCATGCTGCAGGCCCTGAGTGGGCAGGCCCACGAGGTGCACACGGCGGTGGCCCTGGCCGACGCCCGCGGCCGGGTGTGGGCCTCGGTGTCCAGCTCCACGGTGTGGGTGGCCGAGGTGCCGCATGCCGACTTGGCGGCCTATGTCGCCAGCGGCGAACCCTTCGGCAAGGCCGGGGCCTACGGCATCCAAGGGCGCTTTGCCGCCTGGGTGTCGCGCATCGAGGGCAGCTATTCGGGCATCATGGGGCTGCCCCTGTTCGAAACCGCGCAACTCTTGCGCCAAGCCGCCGAGGCTTGACGCCAGGTCCGCCCCCGGCCGGCCTGCCGTGAACCCTTGGTGACCCCATGGAAGACATCCTGATCAACTGGTCTCCGCAGGAGACCCGCGTGGCCGTCGTGGAGCACGGCGCCGTGCAAGAGCTGCACCTGGAGCGCACGCTGGAGCGCGGCCTGGTCGGCAACGTGTACCTGGGCCGCGTGGCCCGCGTGCTGCCTGGCATGCAGTCGGCGTTCATCGACATCGGCCTGGAGCGCGCGGCCTTTTTGCACGTGGCCGACCTGCAGCAGGCCCACCAGGGCACGGGCCGCGACGCGCCGGTGACGCCGATCGAGAAGCTGCTCTTCGAGGGGCAAGCCCTGACCGTGCAGGTCATCAAGGACCCGATCGGCACCAAGGGCGCGCGCCTGTCCAGCCAGGTGTCCATCGCCGGCCGCTTGCTGGTGCACCTGCCGCAAGACGAGCACATCGGCATCAGCCAGCGCATCGGGTCGCCCGAAGCCCGGGAGGCCTTGCGCGCGCGCATGCAGGCCTTGGTGGGCACGCGCGAGTCGGGCGGCGGGGGCGGCTTCATCTTGCGCACCAACGCCGAAGAGGCCACGGACGAAGAACTGGCGGCCGACATTGCCTACCTGCGCAAGACCTGGACGAGCATCCGGCAGCGCGCCATGACCCTGCCGCCACCCAGCCTGCTGCACGAAGACTTGAACCTGGTGCAGCGCGTGCTGCGCGACCTCGCCAGCGAGCGAACCGCCACCATCCGCATCGACAGCCGCCTGCAGTTCGAGGCCTTGCGGGCGTTCGGCGAGCAGTACACGCCGGGCAGCGTCGGCAAGCTGGAGCACTACACCGGCGAGCGGCCCATCTTCGACCTGCACAACATCGACGCCGAGGTGAACAAGGCGCTGGCGCGCCGCGTCGACCTGAAGAGTGGCGGCTACTTGGTGTTCGACCAAACCGAGGCGCTGACCACCATCGACGTCAACACCGGGGGCTTCGTCGGGGCCAAGAACTTCGACGACACGGTGTTCAAAACCAACCTCGAAGCCGCAGGCACCATCGCCCGGCAACTGCGCCTTCGCAACCTGGGCGGCATCGTCATCGTCGACTTCATCGACATGGCGCGCGACGAGCACCGCCAAGCCGTGCTGAGCGAACTGAAGAAGCACCTGGCCCGCGACCGCACCCGCACCACCGTGGGCGGCTTCACGTCCCTGGGCCTGCTGGAGCTGACGCGCAAGCGCACGCGCGAGAGCCTGTCGCGCATGCTGTGCGAGCCTTGCCCGACCTGCCAGGGGCGCGGTCAGGTCAAGACGGCCCGCACCGTCTGCTACGACATCCTGCGGGAGATCTTGCGCGAGGCGCGGCAGTTTTCGGCGCGCGAGTTCCGCGTGGTGGCCGCCGCCGACGTGGTGGAGATGCTGCTCGACGAAGAGTCGGCCCACCTCGCGGGCCTGAGCGATTTCATCGGTCGCCCCATTTCCCTGACCGCCGAGCCGGGGAACCAGACCGAGCACTACGACATCGTGCTGCTGTGAGCGACGCCCGCTGTTACGCCCTGGTGCCCGCCGCTGGCGTGGGCAGCCGCGCCGGCCAGCCCTTGCCCAAGCAGTACGTGACGGTGGCCGGCCGCCCGCTGATGGCGCACACCTTGGCGGCCCTGGCCGAAGTGCCCGGCTTGCACGCCGTGGCGGTGGTGCTGGCGCCCGACGATGCGCATTTCGCAGCCGCGTTGCCCGGGTTCACTGGGATCTTGTTGCGCACGGGCGGCGCCACCCGGGCTGCCAGCGTCGCTGCGGGGCTGGAGGGCCTGCGGCAGGCCGGTGCGCGCGAGCACGATTGGGTGCTGGTGCACGACGCCGCGCGCTGCCTGGTTCGCCCCGGCTGGGTGCAGGCCCTGATCGCCGCTTGCCGCGATGACGCAGTGGGAGGCTTGCTGGCCCAGCCCCTGGCCGACACCCTCAAGCAGGCCGATGCCGGGCGCAGTCGCGCCACCGTCGACCGCAGCCGCTACTGGCTGGCACAAACGCCGCAGATGTTCCGCTGGGGGCTGCTGCAGTCCGCCTTGGCCCAGGTCGGCGACGCCGTGACCGACGAGGCCAGCGCCATCGAGGCCCTCGGCCACGCCCCCTTGCTGGTGCCCTGTTCCATGGAGAACTTCAAAGTGACCCGACCCGAAGACTTTGACCTGGCCGAGCGCCTGCTGCGGAGCCGCGCATGACGCTGCCCCGCTTGCGGATTGGCGAGGGCTGGGACGTACACCGCCTGGTCGAGGGGCGCCCCCTCGTTCTGGGCGGCGTGACCATCCCGCACAGCCACGGCCTGCTGGGGCACTCGGACGCCGATGCCCTGGCCCATGCCATCACCGACGCGCTGCTGGGCGCGGCCGGCTTGGGCGACATCGGCCGCCACTTCCCCGACACCGCCGCCGAGTTCAAGGGCGCCGACTCCATGGTGCTGCTGGCCGAGGCCGCGGCCCGGGTGCGCGCGAAGGGCTGGTCCATCGTCAACGTCGACAGCACGGTGGTGGCCCAGGCGCCCAAGTTGGCCCCGCACATCGATGCCATGCGCGCGCGCTTGGCCCAGGTGCTGGGCCTGCCGGTGGGCGACGTCAACGTGAAGGCGAAAACGGCGGAAAAACTCGGCCCCGTGGGCGAGTTGCAGGCCATGGAAGCCCGCGCCGTGTGCCTGCTCACCGCGCCGTAACGACCGGGCGCTGAAGGGTGCGGTGAGCGGGGGCGGACCGGCTCAGGCGCGCCGCAGGCGCATCTTGGTCAGCAGACCGGGCCCTTCGGGCGCGTTGGCGATGTCCAGCGAGCCGCCCATGCGCTGCAAGGCCTTGTCCACGATGGCCAGACCCAAGCCGCTGCCGGTCACGGCGGTGCGCGCCGCGTCGCCGCGGAAGAAGGGCTTGGTCAACTCGCCCAGCACCGCTGCCGGCACGCCCGGGCCGTGGTCGCGCACTCCGATCTCCACCTCGGGCCCGCGCGGGCGGGCCTTGACGATGACGCGCGCCGGCTCGCCGGGCTTGCGGCCGTAGCGGCGGGCGTTCTCGAACAGGTTGGCAAAGACGCGGCTGAACTCGGTGGGGTCGACCAGCACTTGCAGCGATTCCGGGATCAGCACCTGGATGCCGATCTGGTCGGGCACGTTGCGGTAGGCCTGCGCGGCGCGCTCCACCAACTCCCCCAGGGGCATGGCCTGCAGCACCAGGTCGTGGGGGCGCGCGTAGTCCATGAACTTGCTGATGATGGCGTCGAGCTGGTCGATGTCGTCGGCCATGGCCGCGCGCGCCGCTTCGTCGTGCACGCTCATCTCTGCCTCCAAGCGCAGTCGCGCCAGGGGCGTTCGCAGGTCGTGGCTGATACCGGCCAGCATCACGCTGCGGTCTTGCTCCAGCTTGGCCAGCACGCGGGCCATGCGGTTGAAGCCGCGGTTGACCTCGCGGATTTCGCTGGTCAGGGTGTGTTCGTCCAGCCGGGAGTCGTACTCGCCGTCGCGGATGTTTTGGGCGGCCACCGACAACTCGCGCAAGGGGCGGTTGATCAAGCCCGCGATGGCGGCCGAGCCCAGCACCGTGCCCACCAGCAAGATCGCCCACCACCACGGCCGCGCCGTGGGCAGGCCGTCGGCCGGGTCGGACTGGGCCCGCAGCCAGTAGGCGTCCCGGCCCGTCATGAAGCGGATCCACAGGCCCTGGTTGTCGTTGAGCGAGCGCGCCACGACCGTGTCGGGGCCCAGGCGCTTTTGCAGCGCTTCCACCAGGGTTTGGGTGAACTTGTCCTGCGCGTAGTCGGTGTGCTGGTCGTTCCGCTCGGCAAGCACGACCTGCAAGGTGGCCGTGCGCTCGATGGACTTGATGACCAGCAGGCGCTGGATGGGCTCCACGTCTTGCAGTGAGGTGCGCGCCAGCAGCACCAAGTCGCCCAACTGCTGCGCGGCCTGCACAGCGCGCGGCTCGGCCTCCAGGGCCCGGAAGGTGACTTGCCAGGCCAAGCCCGTGGCCCCCAGCAACAGGGCCAACCAGGCGAAGGTGCGCCAGAACAGCGTGAGTTGGAAGATCTGGCGCGCCATCCTGGAAGGGTCAGCTCACCGTGGCCGTGGCCTCGTCGGGCACGAACACGTAGCCCAAGCCCCACACGGTTTGGATGTAGCGGGGCTTGCTCGGGTCGGACTCCAGCATCTTGCGCAGGCGCGAGATTTGCACGTCCAGGCTGCGGTCGAAGGGCTCGAACTCGCGGCCGCGCGTCAGCTGCGCCAGCTTGTCGCGGCTCAGCGGTTGGCGGGGGTGGCGCACCAGATCTTCCAACTCACGCTGTTCTGGCGCACCTTCGCCTGGTTGGCCCTGTTGCTGGGGGCCACGGGCTTGGCCTGGCAAGTCACCTTCCGGGCCCTGGAG
>JACCEA012394090.1_pt1 | contig 10788 bp, 10 predicted proteins | sample 7449851 | NCBI WGS metagenome assembly JACCEA01 (sample SAMN15323453, study PRJNA562643) | freshwater metagenome | isolation source: river surface water | place: USA:Blue River Watershed | collected 2017-08-18 | reverse complement strand
GGCACACTCGAAATGATCGCTAGCGAGAACTTTGTCTCCAGAGCAATCCTTCAGGCACAGGGCTCAGTCTTAACCAATAAGTACGCAGAAGGATATCCAGGCAAGCGCTACTACGGTGGTTGCGAGGTTGTGGATATCGCCGAGAATTTGGCCCGCGATCGAGCAAAGCAACTTTTTGGAGCTGAGCACGCCAACGTTCAACCGCACTCCGGTGCAACTGCCAACGCAGCTTTGATGATGGCGCTTGCAAATCCCGGTGACAGAATTCTTGGACTTTCTCTTGCTCACGGTGGCCACCTTACTCACGGCATGAAACTAAACTTCTCCGGCAAGGTTTATGAGCCACACGCATACGAACTCCACCCTGACACTTACTTGGTTGACATGGACATAGTGCGTCAGCGCGCACTTGAGACTAGACCAACCGTTTTGATTGCAGGCTGGTCTGCATATTCTCGTCACCTAGACTTTGCAGCCTTCCGATCAATTGCGGATGAGGTCGGCGCAAAACTGTGGGTAGATATGGCCCACTTTTCTGGTCTAGTTGCGGCGGGACTTCATCCGTCACCGGTTCCATACGCCGATGTAGTTTCCTCTACTGTTCACAAAACACTCGCAGGACCGCGCTCCGGAATGATTTTGTGTAAAGAAGAGTGGGCAAAGAAGATTGATTCGGGAGTATTTCCTGGTCAGCAGGGAGGCCCGCTGATGCACGTGGTTGCTGCCAAAGCAGTTGCTTTCAAGGCTGCCATGACCGCTGAATACAAAGAGCAGCAACAGCGCACAATCGAAGGCGCCAAAATCCTGGCCGATCGACTGATGCAGCCAGATGTTGTTGGAGCCGGAATTTCGGTTTTGACCGGCGGAACCGATGTTCACCTTGTCTTGGTTGATTTGCGCAATGCTGCAATTGATGGCCAAACTGCAGAAAACATTTTGCACGAAGCTGGTGTAACTGTTAATAAAAACTCAGTTCCTAATGACCCTCGCCCACCAATGGTCACCTCGGGTATTCGAATTGGTACTGCTGCGCTGGCTACCCGAGGATTTGGAGCTAATGAATTCTCCGAAGTTTCAGACATCATCGCGAAAGCACTGCTACCAGGAGCTGAATTGCCAGCACTTCGAAAGCGCGTTCAGGCATTGACCGAAGCGTTCCCGCTCTATGAGGGCCTAGAGAACTGGTAATCATTTGAGTGCTGTAATCCTGGATGGCAGAAAAGTAGCTGCCGAAATCAAGCTGGAACTCAAGCAGGCGGTGGCGAAGCTCTCCACCAAGCCTGGCCTGGGAACTGTTTTGGTTGGCGAGGATCCTGGATCAGTTAGTTACGTAGCTGGAAAGCATCGCGATTGTGCTGAAGTGGGAATGCAGTCAATTCGCGTGGATTTACCTTCAACTGCGAGTGAATCTGACGTTCTAGCGGCGATTCGAGATCTAAATTCGTCCGACGAGGTAACTGGCTACATAGTTCAGTTGCCACTTCCCAAGCAGATGAACACTCGCCAGATTTTGGAGTCAATTGATCCCGCCAAGGATGCCGATGGTCTGCACCCATTCAATCTGGGCAAGCTAGTCATGAATGTTACGGGTGATTTTGATGCTCCGCTTCCCTGCACGCCAGCCGGCATTGTTGAGCTGCTAAAGCGCTACAACGTAAATCTAAAGGGAGCCAATGTCGCTGTGATTGGTAGAGGTCTAACAGTTGGTCGACCTCTAGGACTGCTTCTATCTTCCAAAGCCGTAGACGCCACTGCAACCTTGTTACACAGCGCAAGTGAAAACATTGCAGATCAAGTGAGAAGAGCAGATGTAATAGTAGCGGCCGTTGGAATCGCTGGGTTTGTGAAAGCGGATTGGATTAAGCCAGGTGCAGCTGTATTGGACGTCGGCGTAAGTCGAGAAGGCGGCCAGCTGCTTGGCGATGTTGATAAAGACGCGATAGATGTTGCAGGCTATTTCTCGCCAAATCCCGGTGGCGTGGGTCCAATGACCCGAGCGATGCTGATGACTAACGTCGTGAAACTAGCTACCAAAGTCTTTTAGAGCTTCAAACCTAGGATCAACAGGTCTTTCGTGCTCATGCGAGCCAACATCCAATTTTTCACCGCAGTCCGCGCACAGACCTGCACAGTCTTCGCTGCACAGCGGTTTGATTGGGAGGTTTGGCACAACTGCATCAATTAGTGCCTGTTCAAGATCGACTCGATCCTGATCAACAGCAAAGTCATCCTCTTCTTGCGGTTGATAATGAAACAGCTCTTGCAAATCAATTGGCACTTCTTCTTGCATCGGCTCAAGGCATCGTGAACACTCTGCGTCTGCTACAGAAGTTCCAGAAACTGTTACCAGAATTCCCTCGTGAACAGATTCCAATCGCACAGAAAGCTCCAGCTCGCGACCCTTAGGTATTGCAATTGCATCAGTTCCCAATGGGTACTCGAGTTCATGGGTGAGCGTAAGCTCTTTCATGGTTCCTGGTTTTTGAATTAGCTCTTTGACTGGAATCAAAAGTGTCATTTACTTCTTTTTCTCCTGCAACGCCTGCTGAACCGCTTTGGTTACGTGTTTTGAAACATCGCCACCCAATTGAGATACCTCGCGAATAAGTGAGGAAGAAGTTTGACTGAATGCGGGCTCTGTCGGCAGAAATACTGTCTCCACACCAGCGAGATCGCGATTCATGCTGGCAAATTGAAGCTCGTAGTCCAGGTCTGCCGCAGTTCGTAGGCCCTTGATGATGAACTTTGCCCCTAGTCGCTTTGCCTCATCTGCAAGCAGACCGCTTTCCAGAGTCTTCACAGTGATTGATCCCAGACCCAGCTCGTCTAGAGACTTTTCAATCAGCGCCACTCGCTCCGACGGACTGAAGAGGGTTTTCTTATTGGGGTTGTGAACAACTAGAACAATCAACTGACTTTCTAAATTTTGCGCTCGCCTAATAACCGATAGGTGCCCAAGTGTTACTGGGTCGAAAGAGCCTGGATAAATTGCGATTGCCACTGCTCAAGGTTAGCCGTTTCCGAGGCAATCTAGAACTGGCTACGAATTGCCCATAAATCAGGGAATACTGGCCTGAACAAGGTGCTGGCCAAATAGCCAACGCCGCTGGAGCCACCGGTTCCAGGTTTTTTCCCGATTGTTCGCTCCACCATTTTTACGTGCCGATAGCGCCACTCCTGGAAACCCTCATCCAAATCGACCAATGCTTCACCAATCATCGAAGCTTCCGGGTCTGATCTGTGCAGCTCGATCAAGGCTTGTTGAACACCTTGGTGCTCTTCCCAGGGCTTTGTCACATCTCGTTCAATCGCATCCTTTGGCATTGCCTTTTTGGAATTGAAATAGTGAAGAGCTGAATCCCACAATGAGCGCCTCAGCATCGCTTGCTCCACTCGCGCCCGGGCAGCAGAGCCAGGGATGAGGTGCTCGGCCATTCCCATTCCAGAGGTCTTCTCGGCATCCGCACCTGCTTGGTCTCTTCTGCCTAACACCGCCTCCAGCTCTCTGAATTGAGCTGACTGGAAACCCGAGGCTGAACTTAGACGCTGACGGAAAGAATTGAATTGCAGGGGAGTCATGGTCTCCAGGATGTCTAGCTGCGCAACGCAAGTTTTCATGATGGTCCTGATGCGACCTAGTAGGGCAAGCGAGCGGTGAGTTTCACCTGATTCAAGGGACTTCTGCAGAGCAGCAGCCTCGTGCAAAATCTGCTTGAACCAAAGCTCATAGACCTGGTGGATGGTTATGAAAAGTAGTTCGTCGTGCTCAGGCCCATCGCTGAGAGGTTGTTGCAGCTCAAGCAGCTCATCAACTTTTAGGTAGGAGATATAAGTTATGTGTTTTTGATGGTCCATGATTTCCTAGGTGACGCGACTTGAGCTTTCGGTAACGCTCTTGTATTCGCCCGATTCAACAAGTTCTTTTAGTCGACGGAAGCCCTCGTAAACCTCAGAGTAGCTAGTTGGGAGAGGAGAGATTCCCAGTCGAATCGCACCGGGTTCGCGATAGTCGGGGATAACCTTTTTTAGCTTTCGAAGAGCATTGGCAATTTGCTTAGCATCGGGATGCTGAATGATGATGTGACCTCCGCGCCGATCAGCTTCCCGCGGCGTTGCGAGAGTAAAACCTAAGTCACTCAGCCACTGGTCATAAAGGTCAATCATCAACTGGGTCCCCTTGGAAGCTTTGTCGTTGATGGCTGTGATGCCTGCCTGGCCAATCATTTCAAATGCCACCTCAACAGCGCGGATGCCGATGATTGAAGGGCTGGCAATTTGGAAGCCGCGAATTTGATCTGATGGCTCAAAGAAGGCGCCCATTTCGAACTGTTTTTCCTGGGCAAACCAACCCTGAATGGGAACTTGCAGTTTGTCCTGCAGAGACTTCGTAACAAACAGCCAAGCAGGTGAGCCGGGACCTGAGTTCCCATATTTATATGTGCAACCAACAGCCAGCTCAACGCCGTTTTGTTCAAAGTCAAGCTTGACTGAGCCAATGGCATGCGAGCAGTCCCAAACCACAAAAATTCCATTTTGCTGGGCCAGTTCGTTGATACCTCTAATGTTTTGCTTTACGCCTGAGCGATAGTTGACTGCTTGCAAAGTCAGCATTGCAACATCGCTGGTGAGAATTGGCCTTAGAGCATCGACCGTAATCTCTTCGTGCTCGCTAGGAATGTCGATTGCACCTGGACCGCCCATTCCATCGCTGTTTAGGGTGATGAGTTCAAGCCCAAACTGCTTCGCAATGCCTTGAACGATGTAGCGGTCGGTTGGGAAATTTGCAGAGTCAATAATTATTTTCTTGCGACCAGGGTTCGCTTTTATTGCTGCGACGCAAAGCTGGTAGAAATTCACAGAGGTTGTGTCACACACTAGTGTCTGACCTGGATTTGCTCCGAGGGCAGTTTTAGCTAGCAAATCACCTGCTGTCTGAGCTTGGTCAATCCAATGCGACCAACCGTCAACGAGTTCAGCTCCCCACTCCGAGGTTAGAAAACTATTTATCTTTTCTATGGTTGCTGTTGGCAGGCGTCCCAAGGAATTGCCATCGAGGTAGCAGATTTCTGGGTCAGTGATGACAAATTGATTGCGAAAGCTAGCTAGCGGATCGTTGCGGTCTAGTTCTGAGACAGACTCGGCATTCCAGATGGCAGCTTTGCTCACCCCTCCACTCTAGTCAAACCAGCAACTGGTGTTTTGCCAGTTCGGCGTAGAGCGGGGTTGATTTCACAAGCTCAGAGTGGGAGCCAATGCCAACCACTTGGCCTTTTTCCAAAACGATTATCTGATCAGAGTCGACAACGGTTGAAAGGCGGTGGGCGATAACTACCAATGTGCGGTTTTGTGCAACAGCATCAATGGCCTGGCGCATCCTCTGCTCATTCGGACCATCCAAAGCACTCGTTGATTCGTCGAGAAGGAGAATGGGAGGCTTTGCTAGAAGTGCTCTTGCAATAGCTAGTCGCTGACGCTCACCGCCAGAGAGCATGATTCCACTCTCACCAACCTCGGCATCTAATCCCTTTTCATCTCGGTTTAGAACCTCAGTCAAATTAACCTGTTTCAACACATCAACCAATTCTTGCTCTGTCGCCTCTGACTTCCCAAGCAGAAGATTGTCGCGAATACTTCCAGCTAAAACAGGCGCATCTTGTTCAACATAACCAAGTTGCTCGCGCAGAGTTTGTCTAGAAAACTCGGTCACATTCTGCCCATCGAGCAAAATCTCGCCACTGGTTGGTTCATAGAATCTTTCAATCAAAGAGAAGATTGTCGACTTACCTGCACCAGATGGTCCGACCAAAGCAACTCTTTGACCACGCTCAATTCGGAAACTAACCGCATTTAGAATTTGTTTACTCGCGCCATCTTCGGCGGGGTAGTGGAAGTCGACCTGTTTGAACTCTATGGCGGCGGTATTCACAGCGACGCGGTGCTCAGTTTGAACACCAGTCTCCTCTTCTTCCAAAACCATAATTTCTTGAATTCTGGCAAGTGCACCAAGGGCTCCCATTACTGAGGTGTAAGCACCAAAGGCTGAAATCAGCGGGCCAATCATGAAGAAAAGCAAGATGACAAAAGTCACCAGCGATGCAATAGTGGTTGCTCCGGTAGCCACCCTCAAACCGCCAAGACCTAACACAACAATGAAAGCCGTATTGAAGGCAACTTGGGCTATCGGTGCGACGGCGGCAGAGAGTCGGGCAATTGAGAGTCCCTGGTCATAGGCCGCTTCTGCATCCTTGTAGATTTCCTGGCTCTCTCGCTCCTCGGCGCGGCTTGCGCGAATGGTCCTAATAGCACTGAGAGCTCTTTCAACGCTGGCAGACATCTGACCAACTTTTTGTTGAGCTTTTGTTGTTGCGCTGCGGATTTTACGGCCGGTAAATGCAATAGCACCAACTGCAACGAACACCACCAGCAAAGTCGACCCAAGAAGAAGTGGATCGATAAAGGCCATGACGATAATCGCCCCAAAGAACTGGAGTAGACCACCAAGCGCATCCACCAGTCCTTGGGTCAGTACAGCTTTTAGAAGTGTTGAATCTGAGCCCACTCGAGAGACCAGATCACCTGTTCTGCGCCGGTCATACTGCCAAATTGGCAGTCGTAGCATCCTTGCTACAAGAGCTTTTCTGGTGCTAAGGACTACACCTTCACCTGTTTTATATAAGAGGTAAAACTGAAAAGCATTCAGCAGTGCTGAGCTAATGATGAGCACGATGATTACTAGTGCCAGAGTTTGAATTTCTCTATTTTCTTCTACCGCTGAAATTAGCTGGCCAATTAAGAGTGGCTGCCCAAGAGCCAATATGGAGCCAAGCATCGAAAGGATGATGGCTAGGGTTAGTACTTTTTTGTAGGGGCGAAGGTAAGGAAAGAGATCCTTCAGTTGCGCTCTCGGACCCTTGTACTCCCTTGATTTAGGGTTCTGAGTTGGATCTGAATAGTATTCGCTCACTTCTTATGCAACCTTTTCCTGGTGGAAACCACTCCCGTAAACCGCTTCATTCAGCAGAAAATTTATCTCTGGCAGAGCCAGCGCCTCAGTGTAGGCGGTGTTCTTGCTAAATCGCTGGTAGTCAAGCTCTGGCAGCAGCCTCTGCACCGAGGGATCCTTGGTCTTTACAAACATCAAAGTGGTGTTCTTCTGTGGTGGGAAATCACTCAAAACCTTGCCGCATCCATAACCAAAGACGCGGATTGCCACCTGGGCTTCTTCTGGAGAGGATTTCTGGATTAGACCGTTGTCGGGAACCACAATTGCTGGGCGAACCGCTTCTTTGCGCTGCCAAATTTGGAAACAGGTTCTTAGATCATTGGTTTGAGTTACAGATTGGCCGGCAGAGTCTTGATACGAAACAAAAACATCTTCGTCCAGGATTTTGTGGAAGTTTGGATTCAAGCGGTTTTCAACGCTCCACTTACGCCAAGAGCGAGGAACTAGAAAGCAAATGTATTCGCTGAATTTCGCTGCGTGATTGAAAAACGGGATTGCAAGCGCGTTGTTTCTGCCAAATGGTGGATTGGAGATCGTCACAAGGTTCTTCTCCGCTGGCTCGAATTCAAGAAAATTCGCTTTTTCAACCAGCGGATGTTTTGGGTAAAGGTCGACTGATCTGATCGTCTTCGCCCCAGTTTGCTGCAGAGCGGAAATAAAACTGCCAGTGCCGCCGGCTGGCTCTAAAAAGTTCCGAGTTGAGAAGTTTGGGATGCTCTTAGAAGCTAGCGCAACCAATTCAACGGCAAGTTCAGGGGGAGTGTAGAACTGCTCTTTCCCTGTGACCCTGTTGTTTCCTAGGCGCTTCTTCACTAGAGAACCATATCAAGAACTGCAAACGGGCGGTTGAGTAGTAGTCTTATCTGCTGCCCTGCTGGGCGAGATGGAGAAATAATTGTCGCAACATCCAACCTCTGATGCGGTCATTTGGGCTAAGGATCTAACCAAGAAATACAAAGACTTTGTCGCAGTCGACGGAATTGATTTCGAGGTCAAGCGGGGTGAGTCTTTTGGTCTGCTAGGACCAAATGGTGCCGGCAAGTCAACCACCATGAAGATGATTTCCTCGGTTTCCCAACGGACCGGTGGTGAGCTAAAGATTCTAGGCAAAGAACCAAACAGCCATGGCCCAGAGATTCGGGCGCATCTCGGAGTTGTTCCCCAAAAAGATCTTCTCGATCGAGAACTCAAGGTTTGGGAAAACATTTTTACATACGGTCGCTATTTCGGTCTATCTAGAAAATTTTTGAAGGCGAAAGTGGATGAACTGCTGGAGTTTGCTCAGTTAACTGAGAAGCGAAACTCCAAAGCGGATGACCTCTCTGGAGGTATGCAGCGCAGACTCGCCATTGCTCGAGGGCTTGTGAATGAGCCAGAGATTCTTTTGCTGGATGAGCCAACCACTGGACTGGATCCGCAGGCTCGACACGTTTTGTGGGATCGGCTTTTCAGACTTAAAGAGCAGGGCGTAACTTTGGTCATCACCACGCACTACATGGATGAAGCTGAGCAGCTTTGTGATCGTTTGATTGTGATGGACAAAGGCAAGATTATGGCCGAGGGTTCACCTGCAGAGCTAATCAAGCAGTACTCATCCAAAGAAGTTGTAGAAGTTAGATTCGGAACTGACAAGAACGAGCAAACAGCCGAAAAGCTGTCTGGAATGGCAGAGCGCATAGAGGTTCTACCGGATCGAATTCTTCTCTACACCGAACATGGAGAAGACCTACTGGCCAAAATTTTGGACTCAGGTCTTCACCCCGTTACCTCACTTGTTAGAAGAAGTTCACTGGAAGATGTCTTCCTAAGACTCACGGGAAGAACTTTGGTTGAGTGATGTCTGATTTGCAGTTTCGACCAGGTCAGGCCGTAGATCCCAAAAAGGCCGTGCGCTGGGGATCACTGCGAGTAGCGGAGTATCGCATTTACTCAATGTCTAAGTGGATGGGTTCTGTCATTGCCTATGGGCTTGGTAATCCGATTCTTTATTTAGTCTCGGTTGGTCTTGGCATTGGGGCTTTGGTTGACGCTAATTCTGATGGCCAGGGGATTCTGGGGGTTAGCTACTTGCAGTTCGTTGCTCCAGCGCTTTTGGCAGCGGCAGCAATTCAGGGAGTCATGGACGAGGTCACTTTTCCCACCATGGATGGCTTTATCTGGGACAAGTTGTTTTACGCGATTAATGCAACCTCAGTTTCTAGCTATCAAATAGCCAATGGAGTCATGCTTGCCGCCCTAGCCCGCGGAACATTTACCGTGGGCCTTTACTTGGGGGTACTGATCGCCTTCGGGGCAATTCCATTGAGTTCGGTTCTGCCGCTGCTGTTCACTTCTTTGTTCGCTGCCTGGGCTTGGTCAACGGTTATGTTGGCGGTTACAGCGAGACTTGAGCGCGATGAGGGCTACTTCGCCATAATTGGCCGCTTTGTAATTGCTCCAATGTTTTTATTCTCTGGAACCTTCTACCCACTGCAGCTGATGCCTATTTATTTGCAGCCGATTGGTTGGATCTCTCCGTTTTGGCACTCCGCCGAACTTGGCAGAACGCTCAGCTATGGCGCAGAAATGTCAGCCGGTATGTTTGCAATACACGTCTTATACCTGCTGTTTTTGGTGGTAGTTGGTCTGTTGTTTACCTATCCAAAGTTCAAACAGAGGTTGGCCAAATGATTACCCAAGCTCTGGTTTCACAAGCTGTCGCAATTGCCGAAAAGCGCCGCAATAACCCGGCAGCTTCGGTTTACTCAGGTCGAGCAAGGATGCTGCTCGAGCGCGGTGTTTATGCTGCAAAAAGCTCGAATTGGCTAATTATTGTTTCTGGTTTCTTTGAGCCGGTTTTCTATCTACTCGCTTTTGGTTTTGGAATCGGCCAGCTGATTGGAAATCTCACCGATGGCAACGGCAATCCTGTTACCTATGCGGCATTTATAGCTCCAGCCCTACTAGCGAGCTCAGCTATGAACGGTGCCATCTACGACTCAACCTGGAACGTCTTTTTCAAAATGCACTTCGGCAAGATCTACCAGGTCATGCTCTCAAGTTCCATGGGGCCACTCGATGTTGCGCTCGGAGAAATCACCTGGGCACTTCTGCGAGGACTTGTTTACTCCCTGGGTTTCATGGCAATCGTGGTGCCACTTGGACTAATTACTGATGCCTGGGGATTCTTAGCAATTCCTGCTGCCACGCTAATAGCTTTTGGATTTGCATCCTTTGGCATGGCGATTACTTCCTATTTCCATTCGTTCCAGCAAATGAATTGGCTCAATTTTTTCCTGCTGCCAATGTTTTTGTTCTCTGGAACATTTTTCCCAGTGAGCGTATTTCCGCAGTGGATTCAGGTGATTGTGCAGGCGCTGCCGCTTTGGCAGGGAGTAGAGCTGGTTAGATCCCTAACCCTAGGCATAATCCACTGGGGCCTGCTTGGTCACGTCGCATACTTCTTGGTGATGATTATTGGCGGAATGTGGTTCACCACAGTCCGTCTGCGCGCTTTGTTTATGAGGTAGTAACTACCAAAAAACAGCCAGGATTACATTTGTCAGGGTCAATCCACCAACTGCACCAAACACTGGTGCCTTGACTGACTCTTTCTTTCGATTAGTCATTACAAGGATCAGGATTATCAGAACTACAACGGTCTTGACACCAATCTTTATGTGATTGACTTCGAAATCTGCTCCCATTGCTACGCGATACTCAGCGAGACCAACCAACAGTAGTCCTGTGGCGAAAGCAGTCCAGGCACCGTGAACCATAGCCGGGACAATCTTGGCCGCTCCCGC
>JACCEA011467833.1_pt1 | contig 10790 bp, 9 predicted proteins | sample 7449851 | NCBI WGS metagenome assembly JACCEA01 (sample SAMN15323453, study PRJNA562643) | freshwater metagenome | isolation source: river surface water | place: USA:Blue River Watershed | collected 2017-08-18 | reverse complement strand
GCCTTTGAGCCTTCCGATGGCCCAACAATTCCTCGAGACTCCATCAAATCCATTAAGCGGCCCGCCTTGGCGAAACCAATTCTCAATTTCCTTTGCAGCATTGATGTTGATCCGAATTGAGTAGATACAACTAATTCAACTGCTTGAATTAATAAATCAAGATCGTCACCGATTTCATCTTCTACAACACGAGAAGATTGAACAGGTTTCAAAATATCCTCGCGATAAACCGGCTTTAACTGAGACTTAACATGGTTAACTATCGATTCAATTTCACGTTCTGAGACATAAGCACCTTGAATTCGAATTGGTTTACTTGCGCCCATTGGCAGGAAGAGTCCATCGCCCTGGCCAACTAATTTCTCTGCTCCTGGTGAATCAAGAATAACTCGAGAATCTGCAAGCGATGAAGTCGCAAATGAAAGTCGAGATGGCACATTGGCTTTTATTAGACCAGTGACAATGTCAACGCTCGGACGTTGTGTCGCGATTACTAAATGGATTCCCGCCGCCCTGGCTAATTGAGTAATTCTTACGATGCTATCTTCAACATCGCGAGCTGCCACCATCATTAAATCTGCCAACTCATCAACAACAATAAGTAGATATGGATATGGTTCGAGTGGTCCCTCGGAATCAGGGTGAGGAGCCAACTTTCCGGATCTGACAGCCTTATTGAAGTCATCAACGTGGCGGAAACCGTAAGTTGAAAGATCGTCATATCTCATCTCCATTTCACGCACCACCCAAGCAAGCGCTTCAGCCGCTTTCTTCGGGTTGGTAATGATCGGTGAAATTAAATGAGGAATTCCATCATAGGCATTTAGCTCTACACGTTTTGGGTCAATCAGAATTAAGCGAACATCATTAGGAGTTGCACGAACCAGGATAGAGGTAACGAGCGAATTGATCATTGAAGATTTACCTGCACCCGTTGCACCTGCCACCAAAAGGTGTGGCATTTTTGCCAAATTGGCACAGATGAAATTACCTTCAACATCTTTGCCAAGCGCGATTACCATCGGGTGGTGATCATTTCCGGCGACGCTCGAGCGAAGCACGTCACCGAGTGAAACTATTTCTCTATCTGAATTAGGAATTTCAATACCTACAGCAGATTTCCCTGGAATTGGGGAGAGAATCCTTACATCGCTACTTGCAACTGCATATGCAATATTCTTACTGAGCGCGGTGATTGCTTCGACTTTTACGCCACTTCCCAATTCAACTTCGTAGCGTGTAACAGTAGGACCACGCATAAAACCTGTGACTTCGCAATCAATTTCAAACTCTTTAAAGAGTTCCGTAAGAGCCTGCACTACAGATTCATTTGCCTTGCTCTTTCCTTTCGAGGGTGGACTGGTTCGAAGCAACTCCATCGAAGGCAGTTCATAGGAATCTGTTGCGGATAAGACTAGCTGCACCGGTCGGGCCGGCTTTGTAGGCTTCGAAGATGTGACCTGTGGCAAATCTGATTTAGGTATTTCAACTGTGAACTCTTGGTCAAAATCCTCTTCATCGAGATCTTCATCTTGCTGATTTATAAACTCTTGCACGAGTGGCGTTTCAAAAGGTGGCGTCTCCGAAATTTCAAATTCTTCTAATTTACGCTCTCTTCTATCTTCGAGTGCGTCACTTACCTTACCTTTTGCTCCTGTAAATAAACCGGCAAAGAATGCTGAAATTTTTGAGAAAGGAGTTGCCGTAATAACCATTAAGCTGAAGAGAAATACAAGAACTAAAATTGGTATCGCCAATACATCGGTTACTAGCGCTATTAAAGGTGTCGAGATTGCATATCCGACCCAGCCGCCTCCTTCTCGCATTGCCGTTGCGCCAGTATTTATTGAACTCGGATTGAGAATATGCACCAATCCGGTAGTGCTCACAACTAAGAGAAATGAACCAATTATTAATCTACCGTTTGCAGCTTTATCTTGAGGAGCTCGGAAGAATCTAAATGCAAAGTAGCCAAATAAGATTGGTGTAAATATTGCCAACCGACCAACAGCCCCGTAAAAGAACGAGTACGCAGCGTGGCCAAACCAATTATCTAATTTCCACCAAGAAGTTGCTGCGGCCAACAATGCGACAATCAATAGTAATAAGCCAATTCCATCGCGCTGATGTTCTGCATCAAGATCTTTGGCGCCACGAGTCAGTAAGCGAATACTCGCACCGAGCGCTTTAGCGATGGTACGCCAGATAGCCCCGAGCGCTCTGCTTATGCTTCGCAGAAATCCGCTGGAACTTTTCTTACTATTTCGCTTTGCCACAACGAAAAATCGTATGACAACTGAAAATTATCGAGGGGCAGGCGCGCCGTTACACTTCAATTACAACTGGAACAATCATTGGTCTTCGACGATGTTCGCCTCCGACCCAACTCCCAACAGTTTTTCGGACCACTTGCGAAAGTTGGTGCGTTCCATTTACACCGCCGGCGACTGCTCCAGCTAATGCTTGTTCGATTCGACCTTTTACTTCATCGAATAATCTCTCATCTTCAGCAAACCCACGAGCATGAATATCTGGCCCAGCAACAATTTTCCCAGTCTGAGAATCAATAACAACGATTACCGAAATAAATCCTTCTTCTCCAAGAATTCTTCGATCCTTTAGTGAATCCTCAGTAATGTCTCCAATACTTTGCCCATCAACATAAACCATTCCGCAAGGAACAGCCCCAACAATTTTCGCGACTTGATTTGAAAGATCAACTACAACGCCATTTTCAGCGATTACTACATTGGATCGCTTTACGCCGGTAGAAATTGCAAGCTCGGCATTTGCGCGCATATGCCGCCATTCGCCATGCACCGGAAAGACATTTCTTGGTTTTACAATGTTGTAGCAGTAAAGAAGTTCTCCTGCAGCCGCATGGCCCGAAACATGAACTAAGGCATTTCCTTTATGTACAACTTTTGCTCCGAATCGAGTCAATTCATTTATAACTCGGTATACAGAATTTTCATTTCCTGGAATTAGTGAAGATGCGAAGATAACGGTGTCGCCATCCCCTACTCGGATTCGATGATCACCATTAGCCATGCGAGATAAGGCGGCTAGTGGTTCACCTTGGGAACCAGTTGATACCAAAACCAGATCATTTCCGTAATCATCAATTTCATCTTCAGTAATTAGGGTATTGCCCGGAATTTTTAAGTAGCCGAGTTCGGCTGCGAGCGTCATGTTTCGAACCATGCTACGCCCGACAAATGCGACTTTTTTATTATGTGATTTTGCTATGTCGATGACCTGTTGAACTCGGTGAACATGTGAAGCAAAGGAAGCAACAATTACTCTCCGCTTTGCGCCGGCAATCACTCGGTCTAGCACAGGCATGATTTCTCGTTCAGATGTCGTGTAACCAGGAATATCTGCATTAGTCGAATCGACCATAAATAGATCGACACCATCACGACCCAATTCTGCAAAACGCGTTAGATCGGTAGTTCTGCCATCAAGTGGTAACTGATCCATTTTGAAATCACCTGTATGAAGTACTACTCCTGCACCAGTTCTGATTGCTACCGCAAGCGCATCAGGAATCGAGTGATTAACCGCGATAAATTCAAGTTCAAACTCGCCAACTTTTCTCCGTTGTCCTTCACGAACTTCAATCGTGATCGGAGAGATCCGATGATCTCGAAGTTTTCCTTTAGCAAACGCAAGTGTTAGTTGTGAGCCGATTACGGGAATATCCCCTCGTTCTCGTAGCAAATATCCAAGTGCGCTGATGTGATCTTCATGTCCATGCGTTAGAAAAATTGCCTTTATATCTGATAGTCGATCGCGAATGTATGAGAAATCAGGGAGGATCAAATCGATTCCAGGTTGATTCTCTTCAGGAAATAGAACTCCGCAATCCACAACAAGAAGTTCGCCTTTGTATTCAAAGACCGTCATATTGCGACCAACTTCAGCAAGTCCACCTAGGGCAACGATTCGAAGCGTTCCCGGCTCAAGCTTTGGTGGCATCCCAAGATCTGGGTGCGGATGATTCATTAGTTAAGTTTCACTCCACCCAGTTTTAAGTCCTCGCGCAATTGCGAGATCTGCGAATCCGTAGCATCAACTAGCGGCAATCTAACTCTGCCGCCCGGTAATCCCATCAACTTTAAAGCAGCTTTTGTAAGGATTGCGCCTTGAGTTCTAAAGGTTCCGGTAAACACTGGCAATAACTCTTGATGAATCTGCAAGGCGCGATTTGAATCGCCGGCAAACCAGGTATCAAGCATCTCTCGCAAACGATTTCCAACGGTATGTCCACAAACTGAAACAAATCCAACAGCGCCAACGGAGAGCAAAGCTAAATTCAAAATATCGTCTCCTGAATAAACTGGAATTCCGGAACGTTTAATTACCCACGATGTAGATGCAACATCGCCTTTGGCATCTTTTAGCGCGACGATATTTTTGTGCTCGGCCAATCTACATATGGTGTCTGGTTCAATTGCGACTCCGGTTCTTCCTGGAATGTCATAAAGCATTACCGGCACATCAGTAGCATCGGCCATAGCTCGGAAGTGAGCTTCTATACCTGCTTGTGGCGGTTTGTTGTAATAAGGCGTAACAACCAGCAGGCCATCTGCACCAGCTTCGGCTGCCATCTTCGCCTGTGTTACAGAGTGCGAAGTCTCATTATTTCCAGCTCCTGCAACGATTTTTAATTTACCACCGGTAACTTTCTTGACAACTTTTATGATCTCAACTTTTTCTTCATCACTTGTCGTTGGAGCTTCGCCAGTTGTGCCGTTTACAGCAATTCCATCGTGACCCAAATTTTGCAAATGAAGTGCAAGCTTTTCAACGCCTTCCCAATCAATACTTAGATCATCTTTAAATGGTGTAACCATCGCCGTAAGCAGACGACCAAAGGGCGCGTTCATGCGCTAAGGCTACTACGGAGCGACTCGGCCAGATTTCTCAAATGCGCTATAAGTGAGCGGCATAAGTTGGGCGAAATGTTCCTCCATTTTCTCTGCAACCATCTCAATTTCACGTTGTGGGTAGCTCGGAAAATGCGAACCTTCACGGCTTGTTCGCAATGACAAGAAATTCATTAGCGCGCGAGCATTCATAGTTACATACATTGAAGAGTAAAGAGCCACTGGGAGAACAGCTCGTGCCACTTCCCTTGCTACGCCGGCATCAAGCATCTTTTTGTAATTTTGATAGGCAACGGTATAGCTCTCTTTCATTGCGGCTACCGTCGTATCAAATTGTTCAGCTGTGCCATCAATAAAGACGTAATGTCCCGTTTTGCCAGTTTGGATAAGTTTTCTATTTTTATTAGGCACATAGAAAACAGGCTTTAGCTCGCGGTATCTACCGCTCTCTTCATTGTAGGAAGCAATTCGATGTCTCATAAATTCTCTAAAGACAAAAATTGGCGCACTTACAAAGAAAGTCATAGAGGTGTGCTCGAATGGCGAACCATGACGTTCGCGAGCTAGATAATTGATTAAACCGGCGGATCGGGAAGGATCACTTTCTATCTCGTCTTTTGACTGTTCTCCGGCTGTAGAAACTCGTGCCGCCCAGATAACATCTGCATCGTTTGCGCTAGCTTTGACCAGCTCGACTGTTACGTCGTCGCGGAAAACAATTTCGGGATATTCGGTGTCCGTCACGAGCGTGACCCTATCTAGCCACTGGTTAACTCTCTGGATTTGATAAGGCAAGATTGGTTCGTGTCATTTGATCGCCGCGCAGTTCTGCGTGATTCATTGAGCGTATCGCTTCCAGTCGGCACTTACGGAGCAGCTTTTGGCGCAGCATCAGTTGCTGCAGGGTTCTCAATTGCGCAAACCTGCGCACTCTCACTCTTGCTCTTCTCCGGCGCATCGCAATTTGCTGTGGTGGGCGTAATGGGCGCAGGTGGCGGAGTCCTTAGCGCAATTGCTACTGGTGCTCTACTTGGAGTAAGAAATGGTTTATATGCACTTCGGATGTCTCCGATTCTAAAGTTAAGCGGAATCAAGAAATTTCTCGGCGCTCAAATAACAATTGATGAATCTACAGGTGTAGCACTAACCCAAGAGCCGCGCGGTCAAGCAGCTATGCGATATGGCTTTATCGCCACCGGCATCGGTGTTTATCTCTTCTGGAATTTATTCACGTTACTTGGGGCAATTGGCGCGCAAGCGCTGGGCAATCCGTCGAGCTGGGGACTTGATGCAGCTGTGCCGGCAGCATTTCTTGGACTGGTTTGGCCGAGATTGAAAACTTCAACCACAAAATTTGCCGCTTTTAGCGCTGTGATTCTGGCAGTCGCGCTAACGCCATTTCTTGATGCTGGACTACCAATTATTGCAACAGTGGCTATAGCTCTTGTTCTGGGGTGGAGAACTCGGTGAATACACTCTGGATTGCAACTTTGGGCGCTAGTTTGGCTTGTTATATCTTGAAAGTTACCGGATTTCTCGTTCCAGAGAGTTGGTTAAATCGACCTAGAATTCAAAGAATTAATGAACTTGTTCCAGTAGTACTTCTAAGCGCACTCGTTGCTGTACAAACGTTTGCAAAAGATGGAGAAATTCAGCCGGATCATAGAATTGCCGGAGTTCTTGCAGCAGCGATTGCGCTGAAAATGAGACTTTCTTTCCCGCTAATGATGATAATGGCCGCAGTAACTTCAGCCTTTATTTATCGATTAACCTCGGGTTAGCATAATCAGATGGGCGAAATCGGACTCACGACGGAAGAGGCTCGCGAGCGACTCGCAAAATTTGGAGCTAATGAATTACCTACTGAATCAAAGAAAAGCTTATTTTCAATCTCTTTTGAAGTAATTCGTGAGCCGATGCTACTACTTCTTATCTTTGCCGGCGCAATCAGCTTCGCTTTGGCCGAACTTCTCGATGGGATTCTTTTAGTTTCCACCGTCTTTATTGTATTAGGTATATCAATTTTTCAATCCCGCAGAACCGAAAATGCTTTACAAGCATTGAAAGAGTTAACAACTCCACTAGGGCTAGTCGTTAGAGATGGCATAGAGATTAGAATTGCGAGTTCTCAAGTTGTTCCAGATGACCTAATTGTAATTTTAGAAGGCGATCGAGTAATCGCAGATGCAAAATTAGTTTCTGCCTCATCTCTTGAATTTGATGAATCGTTGCTTACAGGTGAATCAGTTCCAGTAACAAAGGGTATTGGTGACACTATTTTTGCCGGCTCTCTAATTGTTCGGGGTCACGGAAGAGCTCGGGTAATAGCGACCGGCACAAATTCACAATTGGGCCGAATCGGAAAATCTTTACAGGAAATTAGTGAAGAAAAAACTCACCTGCAACAGAATATTGAGAGAATTGTGAAAGTAATTGGCATTGCTGCATTTGTGACCGTAGCGATAGTAATAATTAATTTCGGCTTAACTAGGGGCAACTGGCTGCAAGGCGCACTTTCAGGTATCGCGGTTGCCATGGCATTAATACCTGAAGAGTTTCCAGTAATTCTCACCCTATTTATGGTTCTAGGCGCTTGGCGTATGACGAAAGTAAGGGTTATTGCTCGAAAACCAGCGGCGATCGAAGCTCTTGGATCAATAACTGTGTTGTGTGTCGATAAAACTGGAACTCTGACTAGAAATGAAATGGAAGTAGTGGAACTTAAGACCGGAAGCTCTCGAGTATGGCGCAAATCGGAAACTATTGATTCTGAGATACAAAAATTAATTGATGTTGGAGCTCTTGCCACCCCTATCACTGCTTTTGATCCAATGGATCGGGCTTTCAAATCTCTTTCCAAAGTAGATTTTGAAACTTTTAAATCTATCTCAGAAATATCACTGCAAAAAGATAGATTGATCTATACACACATTTGGAAGGAGAAAGATGCAGAGGGTGATAATGCTTTATACGCTTCTAAAGGCGCTCCAGAACATGTCGCTAAATTATGCGGATTAGCAGGTGAAGATTTAATCAGTTTTGAGAATAGCGTCGAAGAGGCTGCTGCCAGGGGTTTGAGAGTAATTGCAATTGCCGAAGGAACTTCTGAAACTAATTGGAATTATCTTGGACTGGCACTGTTGCAAGACCCTATAAGAGAAGGAATCCCATCTGCGGTATCACAATGCACAAGAGCTGGAATAAGGACTTTGATGATTACGGGAGATCATCCAAAGACCGCTCTCTCTGTGGCCAAGCAAATTGGTCTTCCATCAGAAATGTTTATTACGGGAACTGAATTCAAGAATAGAAGCGATGCAGAATTAATATCTATCATAAAGAATTGTTCAGTCTTTGCACGATTCACTCCAGAAGATAAGTTGCGATTAGTCAATCTCCTCAAAAGCCAGGGTGAAATTGTTGGCATGACTGGAGACGGTGTGAATGATGCGCCTGCCTTGCGAGCGGCTGATGTCGGTATTGCAATGGGAGCCAGAGGTACGGATGTCGCAAGAGAAGCTGCCGCGTTGATTATTACTGATGATAACTACACTTCAATTGTCGCCGGTATCTTTCGCGGCAGGGCAATCTTCTCGAATATTCAAAAGGCCATGTCTTACGTAATAGCGATTCATTTCCCAATCTTTGGCATGGCATTTCTGCCAGTATTTAACACCTCTTGGCCTATCGTGCTTCTTCCAGCTCTAGTCGCATTTCACGAAATAATTATTGATCCAGCTTCATCAATTGTATTTGAGGTTGAAGAGCCCGATCCGGGCACAATGAATCAACCACCCAGAGATCCCAAAAAACCACTAATTGGACTTACCGAGTTTTCACTTGCGGCTTTGCAAGGTTTCTCTATATTTGCATCGGTATTTTTGACATATTTATATTCTCTTCAAACTGGGGCAAGCGAAGAGAGAATCCGATCCTTAACATTCAGCGCCTTGATAATTTCAAATGTCATCCTGATTCTAGCTAACAGATCAAAAACTCTCACAATCTTGGCTGCGTTCCGTGCTAGAAAAAATAAGGCAATTCCGTGGATAGTCCTACTTGCTTCTGTCATTCTAGTTTTGATTTTCAATATTGGCTGGCTGCGCGATGCATTAAGACTTGAAAGTATCACATTACGTGATTATTTATTTTTAATCCTACTTTCGTATCTAAGCATTTGTTGGTTGGATTTTTATAAGTTTTTAAAATCAGACCGGACAATAGACGGTCTTACACATTCTTAATCGTTTAATTGAATCTAAACTTTCATATTAATTCATCTAAGAAAAGTGGGAAATAATGAAAAAGTGGAAAATTGTCGCAATAATCATTGTCGGAGTAATGACTTTAGTCGGTAATCCGGCAAATGCGAAACAAAATTCAAAGAAGAATGAGCTTACAAGTTATTCTGTTGTTCATGCACTCCCTTCCGGATATGGAGCAGATCTCGTTGATGTTTACGTAAATGGAAAATTATTGATAGATAATGCCACTCCAGGAAGCGTAAAGTCATTTTTGGTACCAAAAGGTTCTTACTCGGTTCAGTTTTATGCTGACGGAGTATCTCCGATCTCAGCAATCAATCCTCTACTGACTGCCTCGACTGTTTACTTGTCAAAAGGTAACAACTACTCGTTCGTAGCTCATTTAAATGAAATCGAAAAGCCGATGATTTCAATTTTCAAAAATAAAGTCACATCCGGAGGAAATAAACGATCTTGGATTACATTCAGACACATTGCAGCTGCGCCGGCAATTCAACTCAAGTTAGACGATGCCAGTACTTTCATTCCACTTACAAATGGGTTGGAGCGCAAAAAAACCCTAATTCAGAATAAATCGTATTTAGTTAATGGCGTCTATAGTGATACGGGAGTTCCGGCGCTAACTCCGCTTTCTGTTGTAAATTCTAAGAATTCGAATACGGTGATTTACATATGGGGCGCAAAGAGCAAGGGGAATTTAGGAATTCTGAAGGAGACAATACCTACTAAGTAGTCCTGAATCGGCGATCTATTGGGCGGTCGTGCCAAGTAGCTAGTTTCCCGTACTCCTGCTCAAACCATAGTCTCGCCGATTTCAGAATTTCGTTTTGGCTAATAGCGCTGATATTGAGGTTAAGCTTTCCAAGCACTTTTTCATTTAATTTTGGGTGTTTATCACGCAAGAAATTATGAAATAGATCAGCATAGGAACTTGAACCATGTCCATGGCCGATCAAAAGGATTCCAGAAAAAGGCTTTAATTCCTCAGATATATTTTCGAAGTATTCAGGAAATCTATGTAATGTGTCATGCCCCTTGCGATACTGACCAGTTCGCTTATGACGATGATCAACCTCAATAGGTGGAAAGACCAACGTTGGTTTGTCACCAGGTTCAATGCCATTTTCCCAGATTAAAGTTTCATCACGTGAAATTACTACGACTGCAAACTTCTTTATATTCTCAATGAGATGCTGCATGACTTCCTCCTATTACGAACTTTTTCTGGCTAAAAAAGTTTTTACTCTGGAAAAATTTAGGTATCGCCAATAAGCCTTGCAACTGATTGGTTCCTAAGGGAATATGATCTTCTCTTATCGAGTAGGCTTTGGCCGCTTTAAGCGCTCTTATCGCCACTTCCATTGTGGCTGTTGGTGTTGGTGTTGGTGACACCACGTTGTAATAGAGCGCCTTCTCTATTTTGGGCCCACCATCAGCATTCGCCAACAAAGTTACTGTGCCTACATCACTTATCGTGAAATCATTTGACGCCTCATTTATGGGACCCTGAGTGGGACCTGTGAATGTCGGATCAACTGCAGAACCTCGAGTCGCGATAGATGCAAGAATTACTAGACTTGCAAGAAACCAAACAATCTTCAATGACTTTGACATTTAATGCCTCCTTAGAGGC
>JACCEA010955661.1_pt1 | contig 10790 bp, 8 predicted proteins | sample 7449851 | NCBI WGS metagenome assembly JACCEA01 (sample SAMN15323453, study PRJNA562643) | freshwater metagenome | isolation source: river surface water | place: USA:Blue River Watershed | collected 2017-08-18 | reverse complement strand
CCTGGTACACTTCCTGAAGTTAGTTTAGATCCAACATATCTAGCATTAACTATACCTGCTGTCGTATAATTACTATCTTGTATTTCTGCTGGGGTGGCTTGGTTAAGTAGTATCTGTGTTAAGTTAGTTGGTTGTATAGGATCTTCATTTCTATCTACCTGCTGTATATAGTTAGCTTTTCTTAATACTGTTGCGTTACTTAATAACGGGTTATCAGAGCTATTATTAAATACTGTAGAGATATACGGGTTAAAAATAATCTCAGAAGGTATCTGAAAGTAATTTACAGTGTTAAATTGCGGGTCAGGAGTAGGAGAAGGTATAAATTGACTCGTATTACCTAACTGTATTTGCCCGAATGCATAGCTTGAAGGGTTTAATACTACAGGTCTCAAGCGTATATAAAAGTAAGTAGCTCTACGTACTCTTTCTATAATTGTAGCAGTCAGGTATGTATTACTACTTAAATCTCCAGCGCCTGAGTATTTAAAAGTTATATTCTCTGCCTGTAGAATTGTTTGCTGTATATCTATATTTCCTTCTAAATACCTAAATGGAATTGACATTCCGGTGATAGATACTTGATGTGATAAATCTGGGATTGAAGTTAATTCTAGTTGACCCGTGGTAGGGTTAGGAAACCTTAATAGACTACTACTATAGAATACATTAATGTTATCTACCGGTACAGCTGCTGAACCTGATACGCCTGGGTTTGTATTTATGAATTCTAATTCTGTCATTTTTATTTAATTACTATTCTTGTCGTGGTGGTAAATCCTCACGTCCTCCACCTCCAGATGTTGGTGGGCCTTGAGTTGGAGCTAAGGCACCTCCACCACCGCTAGATGGTGATGGTGTAGTTGGTGACGGTGTTACCGGTGATGGTGTTGCTGGTGATGGCCCAGGTTCTGGTGTTGGCATACAGTTACCATTAGATGAGCAAGTAGTTCCTAGAGCATTAAAGTCAAATCCTGGTGATACTTGGTTACCGTTTTGCCAGAAAGTAGGTGTTATTTGAGAGCACATATAGATATATGCAGTACCGTCTGAATCAGCAAAGTATTCTAAGCTCTGTAATGATTCTGTTATTGCTGAAAGTCCTACTGGTTGCCATCTAACACTTACTGTTGAGTTCTGATATGTAAATTGATCTAGAACTAGCTGGAAGCAAAAACCTGATGCTGCTGGAGCTGGTGTTACAGGACTAGGGGTAACAGGACTAGGAGTTACTGGTGATGGTGTTACAGGACTAGGGGTTACTGGTGATGGTGTAGGAGATGGGGTAACAGGACTAGGGGTAACAGGACTAGGGGTAACAGGACTAGGGGTAGTTGGTGCGGCTGTCGGGCTAGCTGTCGGGCTAGGTGTAGGAGCAGCTGTAGGGCTTGGAGTTACTGGAGCGGCAGTTGGTGCAGGAGTAGGAGCGGCAGTTGGAGCTGCTGTAGGAGCAGGTGTTGGTGCTGCAGTTGGAGCTGCTGTCGGTGCAGGGGTAACTTGTATAGCTGTAAACTGAATCGTACAATCTCTAGGAATTGTATTAGATGCGTTTAGGAATGTTATATTAAAAGATAATTGCGGTTGAGATGTTTTCTTAACCTTATTATCTCTATTTAACTCCCCGTTTGATATTCTTATTCTACTACCGCTTAACTCTCCGTTAAATTTAGGCTCTTCGTAGTTATGTCTAAAGGTCATAGCAGATCCAGAAGGAACTACTATTCTTTCTGCATATGCTGTACTTCTTTCTACTAACTGTGTATAAGTCCCGCCGTGAGTTCCTTTCATAAAAGCAGTATCTATCGATCCAGAATAATCCTGGAAGATAGTACTAACGCTTATCTGTTTTGCTTTATTTCTTTCTAACTTATGAGGCTTAATTATAATACCTGTTATAGCAGTTGATCTACCTGGTATAAAGTCTTTTACAATTCTAAACAAAGCATTATCAAAGAATCGAATCAACCTAATGTAATCCATTAAGTCGTATCTATCTAAATCTCCTAACACTACTTTACGATGTTTCTCTAAAGCAGTATACTCAGTCTTATACGAGTCTCTAGGATCACCAATATAATCGTCTATATTAAAATTTGAGAAACCTAATACAGCGCTTTGTGAAACTATGTAGTTATCTATATTCTTAGAAGGTGCTAATCCAACTTCAACAAAGTTTAGATCATCTGAATATTCGTATTCTCTTCTAACGGTAGATGTGTAACTAGATAGTGTACTACCTTCTACTAAAGTTCCATCATTATCTGTTCTTAGTTTTAAAGAAGAGCTATAATGTAATTGATTAGGTCCATAGAATCCTGGTCCTATTTTCTGACCACCTGCAATACCTATTTCAAGTATTTGAGAAGGTATACCAAAGGAGTTAATTAATGCTCTTAAGCCTCTCTCGGTACCTTTTGCTTTAGTTAATAAAGGTAAGTTATGGTATATTCTTTTGTAAACTTCTTTCTGGTAGTTATCAAATGGCATTGGTTGTAAATACGCATTCGTAGAACCTGAAGTGATAACTTTATATTCGTTTATTTGTTCACTTCCAGATACATAAGATTCACCTATAAATGCTCCAAAGATAGACTCTAAGTTAAAGTTACTGTTGTATAACTTAACTCCAAAATTTTCTAAAGTAGTTCTTACTAAGTCTTTAGATATACCAAAATTGATTCTGTTATCAGCATCATACTTATCACTAACTGCCTTTTGGTAAATCCATATATTATCAAAGTGCTGAGCTAGCATGTTGATAAACATTAAAGCTGGATTGTTATCAGAATCTTCTCTTAAAAAGACTGGTAAGGTATTTGTTAAAGCATTTAAGTTACTTACGTCAAAGTTAGAAGCAATCTCTACTTGGCTATTAAACCAGTTTGTTGCTTGTACTGTAGTACTTGCTTGATTTTTATAAGGTCTAGTATTGTTAGACTTTGGCCAGCTATTAGATCCACTTTCAAAATACAAGAATCTATCATAATGGTCAAAGTTATTTATAATACCTTCAATCAAAGATTCGTAGTAATCTCTACTTCCTGTTATTCCGAATTTAGTATATCCGGTATTGCTAATAGATTTTAATGAATTTTCATACGAAGTAATTAAATCTACCTTGTACTTAAAATTACGTAATCTTTCTTCTGCTGAAGAGAAGTTTATAAAATCAGAGTAGTTACTATGGTCTATACTAATTTGTGCGCTACTTTCTTCAAATAGTGAATATAGTTCATAGTACGAACTTGTAACAGGGTAGCTAAATAATTCGTTATAGTTAAAGAAACCTGTAGGGTTATTATTATCTTCTACTAATTCTATATCAAAGTTAGGCCCTTTTAAGTTAGGGTATATTATCTCATCTGGTATAGTTTCTGTATCGATTTCAAATGAAATTGAATCAGATATAATCTCTACAACTCTAAAAGTATCTTTTATCTCAAACTCAGGAGGAAGAGGTTCATATAGTTTAATAGTAAGAGCTTTACCTCCTCTATAGTCTATAAGGTCTATATTGATACCAATAAGTAATCTATTATCTCCAAAGTTTACTCTAAAGTCTTGGAAGTAAGATAAGGTATCTAGTTTTCTTCTAATTTCAGAAGTAAATCTTATTAAGTCTTGTAAAGTTACTTCATTAGTAAGAGCTAAGATTTCAGTACGGTCTGGTGATATCTCTTCTACAAAGAAGTTACCTTCAAATGTAAAATTTGAATCGGTATAAAGGTTGTTTAAAAAGTTATAAAGGATATTTACTTGACCGTAATTATATCCCATTTGCTTGGCATCTATCTCTGGAGATATATTTATCTCGGATATTTTACCAGCTTGGTATTGTGTAAAGGTTACGTTTGAGTATTCAGGGAAGTAAGTAGGAACCGAGAATAACCTTTCATCATTAATCCCGTAAACATGCATTTCAATTGTATGCTTATCGGGGTTAAAGTTACTGTTGAGGTAGAAGCTATCTACTAAAGCTTTATCTTTTAGACTTAGATTTTTAGTGTATATTTCTAACTCCTCAGGAAATCCTTTTGATACTATGTAGTTAGTTTTTGACATTCTGATTCGCTACTTGTTCTTGTAATGCAATAATCTCCGTTTCGTTATCTATAATTTGTGCTCTTAAATTAGTTATTTCATCTAGTAGTGGCTGTATATCGTCAGTAGAATCATCTAATCTATATAACTCCGAGCTTCGTTTAACTAAGTACTCGTGAGTACCTTCACTACCGTTAATTGGTATTTCGTAGAAAAGTTCTTCATATAACGCAAAGAAATCCTCTATAGTTAACTGAGTATCTTCAGGTACCGGTTGAGTAAAGGTTGTAAATTCTCTCTTTACAACTTTGTTAATATGATCCTTATTGTATACCGTCTTTCGAATCGGCACCGGGTTATTAGCCATTGCGTACTATTTTAAAAACATTACCATTATCTACTACTGTCGTACTTCCATCAAGAGTTGATTTTACTAATATACGATAATATCTCTCTGGTTGCAACCCTTCCATGTAAACATCGAAATAACTTCCGTTATTATCTGCACTTATCTTTGTAAAAGCTGTGTTAAAGTCAACTACCATTTCTTCTGTATGTTCATCTCTTAAACCCCAATATGAGTTCGCTGGAAGTTTATAGTTAGTTAGGTATACTGAGCCGGTAGAAAAAGTTCTTGTAGGGTATTTAGGTCTTGCATGGATTCTAAATCTCTGCTTTCCATTATCTACATATTCTCCTTTATTATTCTTAATATTGATAGTTACATTACTAGTACTTAGTTCTGTTAAGTTACTATTATAAACTGTATCATTCCAGCCAAATTCTAAGTATGGAGGGTATATTGTATTAGTGTTTCCACTAAAGTATTTTAAACGTATAGAGGATGAAGTATTAAACTCAAGATCATCTGTCAGTTTCAGTATAAACCCGTTATTAACGATTGTACCAGCAACATGTGCTTTAACTCCATTAGTAACATTTATATGAATATCGTTATTTGAATTTAACTCCTGTAATTGAGTACTTTCAAAATTAATTCCAGCTGATCCTGTATACCAGTTACCACCGCCTCCGGAATAGGTAACGTTATAAGAACCAGTTACTCCGGCTGGCATATTAACTGTATTACTAAGTAATGTCCATCTTCCGTCTTGCTTACCTAACCTATATGCCCAACTCACCCCGGATTCATCAACTGGAGAGTCCCCAAATTTGCCTATGCCTTGAACCCAGGGTTCGTATACTGGGTATGCTTTTATTGAATATTCTGTAGGTATTTCGTAAGCAGTTGCTAGACTTAAATGTATACTAGCGCTGTAGTTATTACTTCCTATAATATTTGATACAACATTTGCAACATCTGTATTATTAAATTTTAATAATGCTCTAGATGTCTGGCCTACTTCTGAAACAAGGTAGCCACCGATTTCGATTATCTCATCTAAACCTGCATTACCTTTAATTGCTTCTGTGTAGATAAATGTATCCTTTTCAGGAAAGATTCTATATATTGCCATTTTATAATGTTGTTACTCGTCCTTGAATATCTATCTCAGGAAATTTAATTTCAAAAATACAAGGATCGTAAGAAGGGTAAACTATATTACCTCTTGTTGCTCCTTTTATATCATATGCATACTCTGAGTAATTACCTCCTACTTTGTTTTCAAAGTAAATCTTCTCTACACTTTGAACTCCTTTTACTCTATCTAACAATGTATAGATACCTGATATATTGATAGGTTGGTTTATAGACCATTTAGCTATATCAAAGTACTCTATTAAAGCTGTATTACATGCTAATAAAACATCTCTAGATACAAAGTTAGGTAATGTTATAATTTCATACTTCATTGCTACGTTTACTATGAATGCATCTTTTATATTTACTGCATCAGTAAGTAACATGTATTGAGAAAGGTATGTTTTTAAGTTATCTTTTAAACTAGGGGTAGCTGGTATTACTTGCTTTTCTGAATTGTAAGCTAGTACATATAAAGATAAAGCTAGTGGATTTGAATCATAAGCTCCTCCTAAGATATTAGCATTAGTAGCTTGATCCTGTGTTACATAGACTTTAGAAATAGATCCGTAAAGTGGAGGTAAAGATAAGCTTCTAATTGCGTAGTCTTGTAGAGTTACTGCTCTGCTTTGTTCAGAATAAGCTCTTAAACTATTTTGTCTTAACTCTTCTACTGTATCTCCATCTCGACCGCCTACTGCAGGTTGTGTGTTATTAAAAACTAATGTATTTGCTTTACTTTGATCTGGAGCTGATACTGTCACCTGTTCTACAATGTTAATTGTATTTGCAGGAACATTTGCTTCTACTCCTCCACCTACTATATACCTGATAGTTAAAGTTGTATTTGAAGGGGCAATACCGTAAGATTTAGAAAATAAAAAGTTAGAAGGATCGTAAGCGAAATCTAATCTACTTACTCCTTGGTTAGTTCCCATACCTACGTTTGTAGGATCTGGAAGAAATACTTCATCAGTTGACGCACTAGTGTTTATTCCTGCTCCGAATTGTATTTGTAAATTACCTTGTGAAGTTAATCTTGTTACGAATCGTCTAGGAACTTTCTTTAATCGTAATACGTTAGGTACTGTATTTTTATCTGTAGCAGTATTACTTTGGGTTTCGTAGATAGTATCTTGACCTAAAAATGGTACTTCGTACCAAGTATGCCCATCACTATCTGTAATATCTAAAACTCCAACAATATTTGTATCTTCAACTGTGACTGTTAAAAACTTTTCAGAGTTACCTGCGTTATATGTAAATTCTTTTAACTCTCCTGACATTGCTCTTACTCTTTTAGTAAGTCTATATTCAGCAGGGTATCCATTTGCAATACTATCAATTCTAACTTCTGTTGGATTTAATGAGCTTGAATATGCAAAATCTACTTTATCGTTAATAATAAATTTAGGATCACCGAATGTTGTTGCACGTAAACGTGTATTAGGTTGTACTACAAGTGCTTGATCCCAGTTTGGAGTATAGTTAGGAGCTACTGCATTAACCTTTTGAGTTACTTCAATTTCTACTTCTGATACATTAGTAGATTTAGGACGGTAGCCCATCATGTAAGCTAAGTTGTATAAGTTAGCTGGGTCTTTAGCGTGCTGTAAAAATGTTTCTTGAAGTTGAGTATCTTGGTAAAAAGAAAGTACATCTCCTACATACGATGCCATCTCTATAAACATCATACCTGGAGATGCTGGAGAAAAGTCATTGTAGGTGTCAGGGAAGTAGTTTTTAGCAAACTCTACGAGTTGGTCTCTAAAATTACCAAAGTCCCTGTTAATATATTTTATGTCTCTTTCTGGGGTCATTATTGTTGAATATTAATAATTACTTCATCTTCAATATTACTATCTAATATACTATACTTTAAATAGAATTCAATTGAATTATTATCTGGATCTGCAACTAAAGATAAATCTTGAGATACTACTTTAGGGAAGTAAGTTCTAAGTTCGTCTTTTATTTTCATACCTAAAACGTTTAGTTTATCTTCTGTTATTTGTTCAAAAAGTTCAGAAGGTAATCCACTTCCGAAAGATGGATTCATATATCTTTCTCCTCTTCCTGTAAGAAAATAATTAATTAGATTATTCCTAACTGCATCTTTAGTAAGGTAGTTGGAATTGAAGACGTTACCAGCAGAGAAAGGTAAGTTAACACCTACCGCTTTTCTTGGCTGTCTATCTAATGGGTTTATTTTCTGTGCATTAAATGCCATTACTTTTATCCTTTACGTTCTTTATCTTTTTGGTTAGCTGCTTCCAGAAGAGTTTTAGCTTTTCCTATAAATGGAAGTTGACTTAAATCTAAGCCCGGTTGATTACCTCCTCCCATATGTATCTGTTGAGCTACTGTAGAAGCCATATTTGGCATATGTACTCCTTCGCCCATTATAGCAGCTGCGTCAGCTGATGTCATACTTGCTTTTGTCATCTGTAGCATATCTTCGATCGGATTACCGCTCGGTACATACTTTTTAGGTTGAGCTGCAGGTATTTTAAAGTCAGTTACTTGCTTAGTGTTTGTTTTTTGTTCAGTTTGTAATGTAGAAGGAGCACTAGCAATTTGGACAGCTTCAATTAATACTTCTTTGAGCTGCTCTTTAAATGCTTTTTCTACTTCTTCTCGTATAACTTTCCTAAGTTCTTCTAGTTTCATATTAATAAATAGTTGGTATATTAAAGTTTATTATTGTAATTGGTCTAATCTAAATCTAATCTCCCTTACTAACACATTTACGTCACTAGCGAAAGAAGGTTGACCTTTCATCACGATTATCCCTTGAGGGTTTCTAGCTACTGCAAAACGTCTTTTCGCTACTGAAGGAGAAGTAGTGTCATCTAGAACTTCAATTAAAAATTCTACTCCGTTTCTAGCTCTATATAATCCAGTCTGTACTGGTGTAGTTTGTATTTTATAGTTGTTTAAGTTAGTCTTTATATTGTCTAATAGATCTCTGTTTACTAAACTAGTATTTGAAAGTCTGTTTAAAAGATCTTCTAATAGCTTCTGAGTATTTATCTCGTATAACTCCCAGTCAAATCCTGTTAAAGGATCTAACCAAGTATCAAGTCCGTTTTTTGCTCTATTATTAACGATGTACTTATTACCATCTGATCCTTCTACAATATCTCTTCGTTCATCTGTATGAATGTATATTGTTCCTGGTTTATAAAGACCTCTAAAGCAATTACTTCCGTAATTATTTCCATCATCTACATCATCGGCATATCTAACTGGATCTACTAAAGTTTCTTGTACTAGTCTTGGAACTAATCTAGAGATAATAAAATTACCATCTGCATCAACTAATCCAAGTTTACCTAACTCTTCAGGTGTTAAACTATCTTTAAGTTCATTCTCTATACTACAAAATGCAATTGGACCATCAAGTAAGGATAACTTAGAATTGATATCATTCATTAAGTTATCAAAAAAGGTAGTATCTACTAGAGCTTCTATCCCGTCTATTGTATCTTTAGTCTGTTTAACTAATTCTCTTAACTTGTTAATTAAATCTGAATACTTATTTGAGATAGAGATTGGTAGACCAATTCCGGGTGGCACTGCTTGAGGTATAGGTAATACTAACAATACTTTTATTATCTTATCTAAAGTATTAATAGGCGGTCTTAGTTTTCTAGGCAATGCTTTATATGTATCTATAATTTTTCTAGAACGTTCAGTTAGGTCTGATAAGGTTTGTTTTGATTTTACTAACTTATCTAAAGTTTGTTGTCTAGGGCAAGCATTTGCTTGAACAAATGTCGATATAGTAGATTGAATTTTAGCTTGTACTTTATCTTGTAGCTGAGCTTGTAGTCCACCTATCTTACTTCCTATAAAAGCAGTTACTTTCGATTCTGGTATGGTTATGAACGACATATTACTCTGTAAATACTTTTTTAGATTTTAACTCTTTTAATCGAGCTTTTAATGGCTTTAATCTAGCAAATAGAATACCACCTTCTTTTTTCAATTGTGCTACTGCAATTGGTGGTGATGCTTGTAATCCGGATGGTTTTACTAAAAAGTCTGCAAAGTTTTCTACTGCTCTTATAAAATCTTCTAGTAAGTCAACAGTATTTTTACCTAATAAGACTGGTTGTGCACTATATTCTACTGCAGTTCTTGCATTTACTCCTAGGAATATCTTCTTAGAATCAATACAAACAAAATCATCTGCGTCTATATTTACAGTTTTAGCGTTAAGTCCTACAGAAACAGCTGCTGAAAGTAGTATAGATTCTTCTTTAGCATTTAAAAATAAGCGTCCGCTATTAAGAATTACCTGTGGTTTACTATATGCATTAGCAGCTTCAGGTATTTTACCATAAGATAATCTTCTATTATTAGCTTGAATTAAAGGTACTTGGTGAAAACCTGTAAAATAAAGTGAACCAAAGTTCTTATTTACATCTTCTATAATACCATCAAAGCCATTTGGTGCAGTAATCTGTCCGTTAGCTATTAAGATTAAAGGTTGTCCATTATTCTTTGAGTTAACTAAAGGGTTATTTACGTGTTGACTGCCTGTAAATCTAATAGATTGTCCTTGACGTCCTTGTATAACAGTATCACCAGGGTAACATATAAGAGGATTTATTCTACCACTCTCTTTATATCCTTTACCAAATAATACTTTCTGGAAGTTAGGATTTAATGTATTAGGGGAAGCGTTGTGTTCTGGAGCATTCCAAATATTAACTATTCGAGTCCAAGCTTTTCTATTACCTTTACCTGATTCACTTGTAGCGGCAGGGTTATTTTCAATAGCTATAACCTCTCCTAGAAGAGGAATATCTTTATATCTAGCATTTCCTTGAAAAGCAAATGGTGGGTTAGCAGCTTCATCTGGGTCGATATCAGCGGCACTGCTTATTGTTACATAGAAACAGCCATTAATAGCAAGAGCACTACCCATTTCTTTATACCTTGGGTGCTTATTATCTAAGATAATATCTACTACACGGCCGTAAAACAGACCGGCATTACTTGCTGATCCTTTACCACCACTACTAGCTCCTGCTCCTGTACCTGATCTACTGGTCGCCATTATCTGTTTCGTTTACTTCTTTATTCATCGTCTCAGCTTCTTGTAATAAGTCAGCTAATTCTGATATGTCGAATTCTTCTCCTTTTGATTGACCTGTTTCGATTCGCTGAATGATAGTAGCTAGTTTAATTAAAGCTTCATCATTCTTAACACCAATCTCCATATATTCTTTTATCATAGGGACTACTAATGTAGCAT
>JACCEA010089176.1_pt1 | contig 10790 bp, 8 predicted proteins | sample 7449851 | NCBI WGS metagenome assembly JACCEA01 (sample SAMN15323453, study PRJNA562643) | freshwater metagenome | isolation source: river surface water | place: USA:Blue River Watershed | collected 2017-08-18 | reverse complement strand
GCCCAGCCTATAAAGGCATTCCAATTGCGACCACCACTGCGGTCGCCTTGGCTGAGCATCATCAACGGGACGTGCCTTATTGCTTTAACCGCAAAGAAGCCAAAACCCACGGTGAAGGCGGCAGCCAGGTGGGCTCGGCGCTTAAAGGCAACATCATGTTGGTTGATGATGTAATTACCGCAGGCACTGCAATTCGCGAGTCAATGCAAATTATCCAAGCGCAAGGGGCAACTTTGGCGGGTGTGTTAATTGCGTTAGATCGTCAGGAACGTGGCCAAGGTGAATTGTCAGCAATTCAAGAAGTTGAGCGCGATTTTGGCACTAAAGTGGTATCGATTATTGGTCTTAATGACTTAATCAACTACTTACAAGGCAAACCAGAACTGGCTGAGCATTTAGCAGCTGTGACGGCTTACCGTGCCGAATACGGCGTCAGCAAATAAGGATTGTGCCATGACCATGAATAAGCCAAATGGCGGCGGTTTAGGACGCATTCTCAAAGCCACGGATTGTTCGCGTAAAGGCTTTATCGCCGCGTGGACCCATGAGGCGGCGTTTCGCCAAGAAACCGTGCTTGCCCTGATTATGCTGCCGTTGTCGTTTTGGTTAGCGCAATCAACAAGCCACTGGGCGATGTTAGTCGCGACTTTGCTGCTGGTACTGATTGTTGAGTTGCTTAATTCAGCCATCGAAACCCTAACCGACCGCGTGAGCCTCGAGCGTCACGAGTTATCAGGTCGCGCTAAAGACATCGCCTCAGCGGCAGTGACTTTAAGTTTGACCGTGGTTGCTGTGGTATGGGGCGCTGCGATCTACGACAAATTTGTCGTATAGCACCTGCTGATAGCATGAATAAAAAAAGCGGCATTAGCCGTTTTTTTTGTGTCCAAAGAATTAACAAGTAGCAGATGTTAGCCAAAATCATTGGGAATTTGGGTAGGCGGCGAATTCAAGATTTTCAGGAGCATAGTGTACTATGTGACTGAGGAGAATGGCGACGCCAACACCCTCAGATTATCAAGGAGCAGGCGTTAGCCAAAATCATTGGGAATTTGGGTAGGCGGCGAATTCAAGATTTTCAGGAGCATAGTAAACTATGTGACTGAAAAATTTGAAGATGCCAACAACCCCAAATTTCCAAGGATGCAGGCTAAACAAGGATGCAGGCTAAATTAACGATAAAACGCTTCGACTGCACCATTAATCTTAATCAGCAACGCATTGCCACGACGGTCAACCGCTTTACCTGCTGGCACGCGCACCCAACCTTCGCTGATGCAATATTCTTCAACATCAAAGCGTTCTTTGCCGTTTAAGCGAATGCCAATCTCAAACTGAAAAACGTCAGCATTGTAAAATGGGCTTTTTGGGTGCACTGCAAGGCGATCTGGTAAAGCGGGACGTTCAATGGTATCGGTCATGATTCAAATCTTATTAAAAGGAAATTGGCCGACATTGTAGGCAAAGCAGCAGGCCTGCTCAAGTCTAGCGCGGCAAAAAGCTGCGCTTCCTATGCATGCTCATACCACTTACATCGGAAAAATCCCGTTTATCATAAAAACTCAGCGCCAAAATAGTCGGCGCGGCATGCTGACGTCAGTTCATCAACTGAGGATAATCTGATGTCAACCCAAACTACTTTTATGTTACCTGTGCTGTTCACTGCCACGCTAGCGCTGCCAGTTGCCGCTCAACAAATCACCGCAAGCGCTGCCAAAGCAGCGCCACAACAAGCCATGCAACAACTGGTGCAAAGCAAGGTAAAAGCCAACGAACCAGGCTTCACGGTGATTGTTCGCAAAGGCGATAAAGTACTGCTGCGCGGCGGTTATGGCCAAGCCAACCTTGAATTGGCGGTGCCAATGCAAGCCGACAGCAACATGCGTTTGGCGTCACTCACCAAGCAATTCACTGCGGTGGCAGTGCTGCAGTTGGTACACGAAGGCAAAATCACTCTGCAGCATAAAGTTGGGCAGGTGTTACCTGAATACCCTGCGGTGGGGCGTGATATCACCATTCACCAATTGCTGACGCACAGCAGTGGCATTCCAAATTTAAGCCGGATGCCAGAGTTTAAAGAAAACAAAGCGAAAGACGCTGAATTGCCGGAATTACTGCAACTGTTTTCAGCCAAGCCACTGCAATTTAAGCCGGGTAGCCGCTTTAACTATTCAAATTCGAACTATGTGTTGCTAAGCGCAATCATCGAAAAAGCCAGCGGCCAAACTTATGGGGACTATTTACAACAACATATTTTTCAGCCACTTGGCATGAACGATACCATGTACGACAGCGCAACGACGTTAATCAATAAGCGGGTAAGTGGCTATGAACAAACGGCCACCGGCTTTCGTAATGCCGATGCGATTAGTATGACCAGACCACGAGGTGCGGGGGCGCTTCGTAGTACGGTCGATGACCTAAATCGTTGGGACCAAGCGTTATATACCAACGAGTTAGTGCCACAACCACTGTTGCAACAGTCCTTTGTTATGCATCCGTCGAACGACGGTCAACCCCTACCTTATGGTTATGGTTGGATGATGGCGGACCTGGCTGGTGCGGTGACGCACGAGCATAGCGGTGGTATCGATGGTTTCTCGAGTTACGTCATTCGAGTGCCATCACAAAAAGTCTATGTTGCAGTGCTAGCGAACACTGGAACATTTGACAGCTACACCATGGCGGTGAAGCTCGCGGCGATGGCGATCGGTCAACCGATAGAGCCAGATCCAGTAGTACTGCCAGCGGCGACTTTGTCTGCAATCACCGGCAACTATAGTTTTGATGATGGTACAGAACGTTTGATTACCTTGGAGAAAGGGCAATTAATTTGTCAGACCAAAGAAGGTCCGCGTCAAACGTTGACGCCATCCAAGGATGGTAAACTGTACCTCAGTGACGACACTAGTTTCCTGAAACTGGGGCAGATCAAACAAGGTCAAGCGGAACTTACCCTAGTCATTCGTGGCTTTGGTGAATTCCCAGCCAAACCTGTGAAATAACCCGCGCTAAAAACAAAGCCAGTCAGTTACGCTGACTGGCTTTTTTACTTGCAGCACTTCGAGTTTTTTATTCATCGCACCCAAAAATATAAATTCAACTTTCGGCGACTTTTTAGTCACATTGCCTCTGATAGCCTTCCTGCGTTTCTTCAAATAAATACCGGTGATTTTTGGAGGTTGGCGATATGCATAGACAATTGAAACACTTACCTTGGTTCATTCTAAAAGGAACGGCAATATGAGCAGACATTTCAGGCAAGTATCGTGGCTGACTCTGTGGGCGATCCTTATTGGTTTTCCATTTTCTACCTTTTCAGCAGAGGCACCTGGTGCGCTGACTGTTGTTGTTAAAGATCAGAATACTGACCGGCCACTCTCAGGCGTGCAGATCGTCATCAAGGAACGGGAAACTGCTTCCGAGCAAATTATCGAAACAGACGAACTTGGTCGTGTTGTCGTTGAGCAACTCGACGCAGGCCTCTACTCGGTTAACTTAGCAAAAAGCGGCTTTGTTTCGTCGTATGAGCCAAGCGTTCGTGTAATCACCCGCAAAAATATTCGGGTTGAATTCAAACTACTCAAAGACGAGGCGATTGAAATTGTCGAGGTTCGAGCGCGGCAATCTGATGTTTTCGCAGCAGGTTCAAGTACCTATCTCGACAGAGAAGCCTTGTTAAGCTCGGTGGGCGGTGGCGCAGATCCACTCCTGTCGTTGGACGGATTGCCAGGCTTAGCATCTGCCAGTGAATTCGCGAGTTTTAGCGTCCGTGGCCGGGGGCCAAGAGATAATTTGTTATTCGTCGATGACTTTCCTTTTGATAAAGCAGTGCATTTTGACGCGACATTGGGGGAAGACGAAGATGTTGGCGGCGGCGGGCGTTTTTCGATTTTTGCCCCGAATGTAATCAGTGGTGCAGAGTTTTCACCGGGCGGATGGGGGCCTGCTTATGGTGGTCGAGCAGCGTCGTTACTCAAACTAGAAGTTGCGGATGGCAACCCGAGCCCTTCAGCCAGTTTCCGCTATGATCTGGCGGGCTACGAAATTGGCTATGATGGCCCTGCTGGTATCACCGATGATTCAACGCTACTCGTTTCAGCTCGGCGGCTAGATTTCGGCGCTTTGTTTGAAACAATTGAAGAATTAGATATTGGGGAGCCGGTGTTAAGAGATGTCATCGTAAAGTCGGTCATACCAATCAACCAGCAACATACCTTAGAAATTCTGTTGATGGATACCCGAGAAGATTACATCCGTGACGTCACGCACGTTTTTGCCTCGCCAAATTTTGAAGATGCTGCACTGCTTGATTTCAAACAGGATAGTGATTTGTATGGTCTGACATTGCGCTCGTTAGTTGGTGATGACGCCGTTTGGACCAATAAGATCTATTACCGCAAGAGCGATAAGATAAGTTCTGAGGGCGAAGCATTTCCTGATTTAGTCCCTGCGGGTTCTCCAGCGTCTAGTTTTCCTGTTAGGGAGGACATCATTACCATTGGTGAAGGTGAAGTGGAAAGCGGTGTTCGCAGCGATTTTACCTCAGAAAATCAATGGGGTGACTTTAGTGCCGGGGTTCAAATCACCCAAATTGAATTGGACTACAATATTTTCTTAGCTGGCGATTGGAATCGATTTATCTACGACATCGACGATTATCGAGCTGACCCCGAACAGTATTTTATTGTACTGACTCCAGAAAACATGAACTCGGCAATCAAGCAAAAAGAAACGAACATTGCTGGTTATGTCGATCAAGTTTTTGAGTATGGCGATTGGGATTTTGGCACGGGCTTACGCGTTGAACGAGATGGATTTGCCGACGAAAGCTTTGCATCGCCTAGATTCAGTGCCAACTGGCAGCCAAGCAAAACGGTTAGATATTTTGCGACTGCCGGACTCTTTCGTCAGTCTCCAAGATTTTTATCACTTGCCGCGAATGAGTCAAATGACCTGAAAACCGAAAAAATCACCCATAGTAGTGTTGGTTTAAAATACTTTCTGAACAATAATTGGTCAGTATTAACCGAAGCCTATTTTCAAAACCTCGACAACTTGGTCGTAGACTTGGATAGAGCAAATGGTTCCTTTGCCAACATCGGCGACGGCACATCGCATGGAGTTGATGTTGTGGTTATGGGGACGATTCTTGAAGGCCTTTACGCGACTGCAACCTATTCTTACAACGATGCCGTCGTTGATCGTAAAGATGGTCGTGGGAAATTAGCCGCTGAATTTAGCCGAGAACATGTTGGGACTCTTGGCCTCACCTGGGAAATTAGTAGCCGCTGGAAGGTCGCCGGACGCTATAAATATCTCTCTGGCCGGCCAGACGACAACTTTATCATCCACGCCAACGTGTTGGGGGCAGGCCAACCCCTGCGTTACTCAAAAGAGATCACTGAGCGCAATGTCGGTCGAAAAAATGGTTCTGGCTTGTTGAACCTTCGGGTTGACTATCGGCGCGCATTTGGACCTATTGATGTCACAGCTTTTCTTGACGTCATCAACGTCACAGCTGCGTCATCGAGCGGCGACACCGAATTTGACTACCGTCGTGGCGTGCAAGTGCAAGATGAAAGTGAGGCTGAACCACTGATTGGTCTGCGATTGGATTACGCTTGGTAAATGGGACGGCTCATGGCACACAAACTTGGTGAAACGCATATTAGAGTGTTGATTGTCGAAGATAACCGCGACATTTGTGCGAATATTGCCGCATATCTCGATAAGCATAACTATATTCTGGATTTTGCTTATGACGGAGTCAGTGCCATGAACCTCGCGTTGACAAACCCGTTCGACGTTATTGTCTTGGACCTGATGTTGCCAAGGATGGATGGTCTGAGCTTCTGCAAAAAACTGCGCGCTGATGCGAACATTGATAAGCCGGTGCTTATGCTAACGGCGCGCGACACCCTGGAAGATAAGCTTAAAGGCTTCGAAGCTGGAGCTGATGACTATTTGGTTAAACCATTTGCTTTGCAGGAGCTGCATGCACGACTGCAAGCGCTTTATAAGCGAAGTCACGGTAAAACCGACAATCTACTTACTGTCGGTGAACTGACCTTAAATAAGTCTACGCTGCAAGTCCATCGTGCTGGACAGCGCGTCGATCTGCATCCTGCGGGTATGAAATTACTGCAACGATTGATGGAAGAGGCGCCTGCTGTTGTCGAGCGTGATGCTCTCGAGACTTTATTGTGGGCCGATGAGGTTCCCGATGGCGATGCACTTCGCTCACATATGTACAAGTTGCGACAGGCTATCGATAGGTCTTTTGATCGTCCACTTATTCATACGGTGCATCGTATCGGATACCGAATTTCTGAGGATGTTTAGCCATGTACAGGCTCAGTTTGCGCAGACGTGTCGCTTTTGCATTTGCGATCTGTATTGCAGTACTTAGTGTGGCTTGGGGATTCGCTTTTGTCGCCGCGATAAGGTTGAGTGAAGATCGAGTGCTGATGCAACAGCTGCAAGTTGCCGCCCAAAACTATCCGTCACTGACGATGAACCTTCGTGGTTACGATAATGCTGCCAGTTTACCGAAATCGTTGCAGTCGTGGGCGCAGACTAACCCTGCTGCCGGGATCTACGAATTCGAAAGTGAAGAGTTACATGTCGCGGTGGTCACTACTGGCAATAAACAGCAAAATGCTTTTGTGGTTTTCGACGTTGCCGGGATTGAAGCGGCCTCCTCCGAGGATTGGTGGTTGCTGCTCGTGATTACCGGAGCGGTTGGAACACTCGGTGTTCTGGGGTTCGGGCTTGGGCTCGTTGTGATGCGCCGTGCCGTTGCGCCTGTTGCTGAGTTGGCGAAAGCTGTTGCCGACATTGACCTTGAGCATCTATCGGCAGAAGACTCCAAGCGTATTGATTCTCGCCGATTTGGTGATGATGAAGTTGGCGTGCTTGCAGGGACCATTGAGAAAACTCTTGAACGGATCAGTGCATTCGTCACAAGGGAGCGCGACTTTACGAGTTCTGCCAGCCATGAGCTACGCACCCCAATCACTGTGATAACCGGAGCGCTTGAGCTGCTGGAGCAAAGTGATTTGTCCGAACGTGATGTGCAAGCTCTGGATAGAGTGAGACGGGCGACGCTAGACATGAAAACTACCATTGAAATGTTCTTATGCCTCGCTCGCGAGACGGAGAATAGGTTGTACCAAGAGGAATTCCTAGTTGCTCCGCTGGTGAGGCAGGCGATAGATCAGCAGCGCCACTTGCTGAGCCACAAGTTCGTCGATGTTGAAATTGAACATTTCGACAATCCCAAAGTCTGCGGACATCAACAAGCTTTTTCGGTCGCGATCAATAATCTGGTACGAAATGCCTTCGAACACACACTCTCCGGGCAGGGACCAATCTCGATACTTATCAAAGAGCGTGAGCTTTTAATTACCAATCTACTTAATCACGAAGCTGACGAATGCTATATACCTGCCGCAGAGGATTCATCGCAGGGATATGGACTTGGGCTGGGGATAGTGCAAAGGTTGTGCGAGCGGAATGGCTGGTCATTTTCGTTGATTGTGGATGAGCAGCGAGTCATTGCTTGTCTTGCTTGGTGACTATTGAAGTGTGCTATTTGCGACAATAACAGCTGGGAAACCTTGTTGTGCCGAGTAAAATATGACTTGGAAATAATCTGACAGACACCAGCGTAAAACCGGTAACTGTCAGATTAAGTCCGAGCTGGCAAAGCGCTTAAAACAAAGCGCTTAAAACAAAGCGCCTAAAACAAACTGGCTTAGAATAAGTAAATAAACCCTACGCCAATCTCGGCTTCATAATTCCCGCGAGCGATAGGGCTTTCGCGGACCTCAGAAGCAAAATATTCAAAAAGGCCTTCGCCATAAATCTGCCAATCGTCATTGAGATAATTGCGGAAATTGTAATTGATACCGATCGAGCGTAAGCCACCGCTTAACTGAGTTTCGGGTAATCCGGACGCCATTGCTTGGTTTCCATCGACACCAAATCCTTTGTTGGCATATTCGCTGTCGTGAATAACCGCGACCAGATTAATTTCCGAGCCGGTGCCGTCCAGTTGATCGCCAAAGCGGCGACCCACGCCAAATAAACCAAGATTGCCGTCACTACCTGTGACGAACCGTCCGACTAGCCAATAGCGCCAATCAGCATCGAAGGCGCGTCGCGCTTGCAGCACGAGTTCTGCGCCTTCTTCTTGATCACCGAGCCCCTGCAACCGACCATCGTCGGAATCACTTTCCTTGCGGCCTTCAGCGAAGCCTATCAGCGCTTCAAACAACCAAATATCCTGTTGCACACCACGCCAGCCTATCGCTTCACCGGCAAAAAAGTAGATGTTGTCACCGTCACGCCATTGCAGGCCACCGGCAGGTTCAACTTCTAAGCCAAATTCGTCGGAACCTTCGTAGGCTGTTTCATATTCAACGCCAAGTCCGAGCGCAAAACTCCAGCCATCTTTGCCTTTAGAGAAATCGTCAACTGATGCCAAAGGAACGAGCGCGTTATTTTTGCCCTCTGCAGATGCTGTTGCCAAGAAACAGATCTGGATGGACATGATCATTAAAAAGTAGTGGAGTTTTTTCATATAAATTCCATTCTCGCGTTGATTAAGTAGTTGGCGCTTGAATAACGCTAACCCTAGAGACTTATAAGCGAGATGGCATTGCTTAGATCACTAGCGGCAATAGAAGAAACTAGCGGTGGAAGGCTTAAAAAAAGGCACAAGAGTTGAAGCGAGGGTAGTCTTGCCGGGCAAACGGTGGTATTCAAGGCTTTACTTTATTGCTACTACCGTATGTTATTAATTCAATAGTGTCAGTTGATGCTAAGCCTGCGGCTATAAACTGAGTTGCTGCCGTAGTTCGGCGCTTTGGCGTCTTGAGACTTCAACTTCTGTCCCACACTGTAATCGCAGGGTGAGGCCACCGCTTACTGAGGGTTCTATCGACACCACCGCAGTTAAATTGACTAGCTGCTGCCGATTTGCTCGGAAAAATAGCCCTGGCGCAAGGCGTTGTTCGATGCTCGCCAAGGTGCGATAGACCATTGGCGCGGCTGATTTTAAATGCACTTTGCTGTAATTGCCGATGGCTTCAAACCAACGTACATCACTGATTTTTAAGAAGTAACAATCTTCACCGTCTTTGACGAAAAAATTGCTATCGGCTTGGAGTAAGCGCTCTGGTGGATGGCTTGCGCTGCTTTCCTCACCTGGGTTTTGGTCGCCTGGGTTTTGGTCAGCTGGGCCTTGGTCGGTTGAGGTTTGCGTGGTTGTAGCTTGCGCAGCATTTGCCAGTGACGGCAGCGGCAATTTGGCCAATGCCAGCGCTAAGCGCTCTGCGGTTACTGGCTTTAGTAGGTAGTCGACCGTCGGATAATTAAAGGCTTGCAAGGCATGTTCGGCAAAGGCGGTGGTGAAAATGATTTTTGGCACAAACACCAATTCAGCCAATAAATCAAAAGCGGTGGCACCGCCTAAATCGATATCGAGCAGCAGCAAATCCGGTTGTTTGGCGGCAACTAATTTAAGCGCCGTTGGCACATCGGCCGCTTCACCGACCAATTCTAGTTGCGGATAGGCTTGCAGCAACTCTTTAAGTTCAAGCCTTGCCAGCCTTGAGTCTTCAATAATCAGCACTTTCATCAGTTTTGCAGCCTATCAGTTTGTTGCTCTTTGTGTAGTTGCGTTCATTGCGGCTCGGGGGATTGTAGCGCAATAGCGAGCGGCGGTCCGATAAAGGTCACAGTGGCAACAACATCAGCTTGCTGTTGTTGTAAATCAACTCGCGCCTCAGTGCCGAATAATAGCTTAAGCCGCTGGCGCAAATTGACCAGACCTGTACCTACTTGCGTCTCAGTGCTGCTGTTTGAGTGTTCAATGAGGCTTTGCTTGATTTGGCCGGTATTACGCAGTGAGAGTGTCCAAGCATGCGGCGCTTTAGTCATGCGCACCTCGAGCTGAATATGGCCGCCTCCGGCATTGAGATTAATGCCATGTTTGATGGCGTTTTCCAATAACAGCTGCAAGGTCAGTTTTGGCAGTTGCAGACCTAAACAAGTGGGGTCGACCTTTGTTGTGAAGGTTAAGCGCTCTTCAAACTGAATTTTCATTAAGGCGATATAATCTTCTGCAACTGCCAGTTCACTGCGAAGTGGCACCAGCACTTGTTGATCGGCAGCAATTTGGTAGCGCAGCATGTCGGCAAAGTGAGCGAGCATGCTGCGTGCTGCGCTCGGATCTTCTAAAATCAGCGCTCGAATGTTGTTGATGCAATTAAACATAAAATGCGGATTAAGCTGCGCCAATAGGCTTTGTAACTGACTTTGTTGTAAACGCAGTTCAGACTCTTGCTGCAGCTGTTGAGTGTGCCGAAGTTGTTGCTGGCGGCTCAGCATCAAATACAAAGCGCTCCAAGCTAAATACAACGGCCATAACATGACAAACTTGGCGCCCGGCGGTTGCGCGTCAAATAAACCTGCAAATTGAGGATGTAACTCGGCAAGTGGCCATAACAACCAATAATGGGCGATATCCAGCAGGATCGCTAACAGCAATGAACTGCCAAGCCAATAACCCAGCGTACCAGCACTGCCGACAGTTTTGCCGCTGAGCCGTTGCCAAAACAATCGAAGCAGCAGTGAGCCGCCAAAAGCCAATAGCAACAGCAGTAAGGCTGGTAGGGCGTTATGCCAACTTAGCGCTTCATCAGAGGTCAGCACCAGCAGTTGTACTAAGGCAAATAGACTCCAGCCTAAGCTTTGATACAACCAGAATCCTTGATTTGCCT